>Ga0210394_10002794_pt1 | contig 23261 bp, 22 predicted proteins | sample IncBWC12MmetaG_FD_160121 | JGI IMG/M metagenome (GOLD analysis project Ga0210394, IMG submission 160121) | Forest soil microbial communities from Barre Woods Harvard Forest LTER site, Petersham, Massachusetts, United States - Inc-BW-C-12-M | ecosystem: Environmental > Terrestrial > Soil >... | reverse complement strand
AAGGCAAAGCGGTCGACCCACACGCGATGGGCGGGGCGTTCATCATCGCGGCCGTTGTCGCAACCCATCGTGAACCAGCCCTCGGGGATCGCGGCCATGCGAGGTTCTGAAAATTGCGATGCTCCCCGAATTGAAACTTCTTCCAGTTGACGCCGAGTTTCCGACATTCGAGACTCTTAGCCTTTCGCCTCAAAGCTCAGATGCGCAGACGGGTTCACCGCTCTTGAGCATAGCAGAATCGTGAATCGCAAAATGGCGGCCCTGCGATACCATGGGAATCATGGTCAAAGCCGGAGTGATTCTGCTCGCGTGCACCGCCGCCATCTTGGTCGCCGAATTTTTCAGACGGCGTACGCAGCGGTACCCTGCTTATGGTTGGATCGGCCTAATCTCGTTGGCCGTTGCTGAGTGGTTGATGTTTCGGGGAGTAGAGCCGGTAGCCACATTTTTCACCCCGATCGCGTGGACCGCTTACGCCCTCATCGCCGATGCGGCTGTTTTTGCCATTCGCGGACATTCGCGTTTGCGTGATGCGCCCAGGCAATTCGTAAAGATGGCCCTGCTTTCCATTCCTCTGTGGCTTATTTTCGAAGCTTACAACCTGCGGCTGGGTGGCTGGACCTACGTCGGCGACCTGCCTTTATCTCTTCCGTTGCGGTGGGCCGCTTACGGCTGGGCTTTTGCCACCATCTGGCCGGGAATTTTTCTTACTGCCGATCTCATCGAATCCTTTGGGTGGTGGGATGCTCCGGCTCGTCCGATCATCTTCTCGCCCGCAACTCAAAAAGCCCTCGTGACTTTGGGTGCCGTCCTTTTGCTCGTGCCGGTGATTATGCCACGGTCGATTGGCAGCTTCCTTTTTGGCGCTGTGTGGGTCGGCTTCATTTTTCTTCTCGATCCGATCAATTTTCGCCTGGGGCTTCCATCCTTCGAAGCCGATCTGGCCTCCGGACGCCTGGGACGCTTTTTCTCCTTCCTTGTTTCGGGATTTGTGTGCGGCTTGCTTTGGGAATTCTGGAATTTCTGGGCCGCGGCCAAATGGAATTACATTTTCCCGATCATGCAAAAGGAGAAAATTTTCGAGATGCCGGTACTCGGCTACCTCGGCTTCCTGCCCTTTGCACTCGAATGCTTCGTGATGTATTACTTCGCCGCGTGGCTTCTCGGATGGGAAAAGCCTTTGCGAACGCACGAATATTCCCAGGTGGCACGGTTGCGCGGTGCTCCCACTAAGGTCAGATCGCGGAGTTTGGCTCTCGTGCCTTGGCTGTTCCTCGCCCTGATACTTTCCTCTCACTCCGCGCACGGTGCACCACTGGATTTGTCCGACACAGCAAAACAAGGTCTCAATCTGCTGTACGCCGGACACCCGGACGATGCCATCCCCCAATTTCGGCAAATGCAAGCCGCGGATCCGGGCAGCCCACTCGGTTATATCCTGGAAGCCGAAGCGCGCTGGTGGCAAATCTATTGCGAAGCGTGCGAGATCAAATGGAATACCATCGATGCGTACGAGCGGCCTCGGATTGCCGCCGATGACGATTACCTGATGCTGACGGGGAAAGTGACTTCACTCGCCGAATCGCGGATCGCACAGGTTGATTCGGCCGAGATGCAGCTTTACGCCGGTATTGGTTGGGCGCAGCGGGCGCGCCTGCTTGGATTGCGAAACGATCGTCGCGCCACGGCCCGCGCCGGCGTCAATGCCCGCACGCATCTTCTGCGTTGCCTGCAGCTCGATCCCGAAATGGCAGACGCGTATACCGGCCTCGGTCTCTACAACTATTACGTCGATACTTTGTCACCCATTGCGCGGTTTTTGCGTTTCTTCATGGGCATTCCGGGCGGCTCAAAAGCGGAAGGCGTGCGGCAACTGGAGATCGCCATGGAAAAAGGTACCCTGACGCGCGTTAATGCTCGTTTTTATCTGGCCAAGAACCTGCGCATGTACGATCACGAATACGCGCGTTCGCTCGAGGTTCTTTCACCTCTTATGGAAGAGTTTCCCCGCAATCCGATCTTTCAGCTCCTCCGGGGTGAAATTCTGTCCAAGATGGGACGGAGGGACCCGGCCGCTGAAAGTTTCCGCGAGGCCGGCGAATTTTCGTCGGGCGATACCCTTTGCGATCGCCACCTGCGTGCGCTGGCTCAGGAACTAACAACGACACTCGCGGGCGCCAACTCCGCCCAATAGGTTCGCTGCGGGTCTTGGACTAATGTCAGTTACCGTCTAAGGATTCTTATTGAAAAAGCATTGAGGAGGCTGCCCATGGCTCCCACGGCAGAGAACGGAATGATTCATCTTGCGAGCCCTTACTCTGTCCCAGATACGCTTCGCCGTTTGGAGTCGCTTTTGCAAGCCCGAGGGCTCGCTATATTTGCCCGGGTTGATCACAGCGGCGAGGCCGAAAAGGCCGGCTTGAAAATGCGCCCCGCGCAATTGCTCATATTCGGGAGTCCCAAACAGGGCACGCCGTTAATGGTTGCCTCACCGACTCTGGCCATTGATCTACCTCTGAAAGCTTTGGCCTGGGAAGACGCGTCGGGCAAGGTCTGGCTCTCGTACAACACTCCGGAATATCTCAAGCAGCGGCATAATATTCCCGAAGAATTGCTGAAGAATATCAGCGGTGTCGGTGCGCTGCTTCAAAAAGCTCTCGAATAGTTCTCTCACGGCTGCTGCCGGCCAGGTGCGCGAGGTTTCATGCCACAGCCAAATGCCAACGAGCCGCGACCTGCAGACAGCGCTAACGTCGAGCGCGCCCGCGATCACCTGGCGAACGAGCGGACGTTTCTCGCCTGGCTGCGCACCGGAGTGGCTATGGTCGTATTCGGCTTTGCGATTGGCCGCTTCGCGATTGCCATCCGTCAATTTATGCAAATTCAAGGCCGAGTTGTCCCGACGGCAGGGTTTTCTGTCTGGTTCGGCACCGTTGCGATAATTGGCGGAGTGTCTTTAAGTCTGGCGGGCCTGTTTCGCTACCGCAAAACGAGGCATCAACTCGAATTGGGCCGGTTCGAGCCGGCCGGGTTCCTGGTGGACCTGATCGGAATTCTCACTGCACTGCTTGGATTGGCCCTCGCGGGGTATCTGGTTTATGTCGAACTGAGCCTGTAAGAAGCTGCGCAGCTCGGCTAACTTCCTGCGGCACCCGCCGCCAACTTCACTGGAGTTTCACCGAGCGCCTCTTTGTGCTTCGGATCCGTGGTGACAGCCGTGAACCATTCGGGATACTGCACGGGCGGCGCGGTCATTTGGTCGAGCGCAGCGATTTCCGAATCCAGCAACTTGACGTCCATCGCCCCCAAGTTGTCTTCCAGCTGGCTCATCTTGGTGGCGCCCAAAATGACGCTCGTGACAAAGGGCTTCGCAAGCAGCCAAGCCAGCGCCATTTGCGCGACGCTCGCGCCGTGTGCGCGTCCGATCTCGCGCAATTTTTCCACCACCCGAAAACCCAATTCCTTATCGAAGGGAATGAAATCCACGCCGGCCAGCCGGTTTCCTTTGTCCTTTTCCCGTTCCTTTTGCTGGAAGCTCTCGCGGGTATACTTGCCGCTCAGAAAGCCTCCCGCGAGCGGGCTCCAGATGTTCATACCGGTGCCGGTGGCCTGCAGAAGAGGCACGAATTCGTGGTCGAGATCGCGCGTCACGAGCGAATAGTACATTTGCCCGCTGGTGAATCGGGCCCAGCCGCGCTCTTTTTGCATCGCGAGCGCGGAGGCCGCTTGCCACGCAGGCCAGTTGGAAAACCCGATGTAGCGCACCTTTCCGGAGCGCACGAGATCGTTAAGGGCTTCCAGGGTTTCTTCTAGTGGCGTGAAAACGTCTACTTTATGCACGATATGAAGATCGATCCAATCCGTGCCCAGCTTTTTCAGGCTGCTATCGCACCCCTCAAAAATGTGGCGCCGCGAAAGTCCCGCCTGGGTCATGGCCTCGCCTGACCGAAAGCCCACTTTCGTTGCGACCACTACGTCTTTGCGCCGAGGTCCCAAAAACTTGCCGAGGTACACTTCGGATTCGCCGCCTGAGTACAGATCGGCAGTGTCGAAAAAATTTACGCCAGCATCGAACGCGCGGTCGGTCATCGCTTTTGCCGAATCGAGATCAACTTTAGCTACCGCGGGAAAGCGCGGGTCGGTGCCGAAAGTCATGGTGCCGAAAGCAAAGCGCGAAACAATGAGGCCGGTGGTGCCAAGTCGCGTGTATTGCATGAGAACTCCTTGCGCGATGCAATTAGTGCGTTGGGTTGGATGACGGGGGCGCGGCGCCGGTAACGAGACACGAAAAAGCGCAAAAGCGTGTTCGAAACTGCCGACTTTTAACTCAGAAGATCTCTTCGGAGACTCAGCTAGCCAGAATGCATTTCAGATGCGTCCGGCCATCCACCCATCAAAATCTGGACACGCCATTTCCGCCCTTTGGGTAGAGCTCCGTGCCATCAGGCTGCTGAATTTTCTCCAGGCGTAGAACGTCCGTTCCGTCCTTCGCTCGATTGCCGACCAGAACAAGTTCGTCTCCTGGCTTGAACGTCTTACTGTTCCAGCCTACGACTCGGGCCACGATATTCGGGCTATTGAGTTCGCCGCGCCATTTCTCCACCGAACCATCTTCTTTTTTCACAGCAATCAAAATCTGTACATGAGGATTCGTAAAATAGTACTCAGTGACAGTTCCCTTTACCGTGACGAGCCTCGACATGTCATAAGCTACGTTGCCGTGATGCGCGTACGCACCAGACGAAATCGCTACCATAGAAACGACGAGCACTAAAATTGCGAAAGCGATTCTCATCGAAGTCCCTCAGGGATGCGTCATATCGGCGGGCCGCACAAGCTGATCGAACTCGTCGCCGCTCAGATAGCCGAGTTTGAGACAGGCTTCGCGCAGGCTCGACCCCGTGACGTGAGCTTCGTGCGCGACCTTGGCCGCTTTGTCGTAACCAATCTTGGGGCTCAGCGCCGTCACCAGCATCAGCGAATTGCGGACATATTCATCGATCTTGGGTCGGTTGAGCGTGATTCCGCGGACCATGTAATCCACAAATCCTTTGGAGGCGTCGTTCACCAGCGTGACCGAGTGCAGAAAATTGTGGATCAGCACGGGCTTGAACACATTGAGCTCAAAATTTCCCTGCGAGCCCGCGAAGGCAATCGCCGCGTTATTTCCGTGCACCTGCACGGCCACCATGGTCATGGCTTCGCATTGCGTGGGATTCACTTTGCCCGGCATGATCGACGAGCCTGGTTCGTTCTCCGGAATATGGATCTCGGCCAGGCCGCAGCGCGGTCCCGAAGCGAGCCAGCGAATGTCGTTGGAAATTTTCATGAGCGAGCCGGCCAACGTGGTGATCGCGCCGTGAGCATAAACCAGCTCGTCATGCGCGGAAAGCGCGGCGAATTTATTGGGATGCGAGCGGAACGGCAGGTGCGTGAGGTCGGCAATTTTTTTGGCCGCGCGCTCCGCAAACTCAGGATGCGCATTGATGCCCGTACCCACGGCCGTGCCGCCGATGGCCAGATCGTAGATGCCGTCGAGTGACTGTTCGAGCCGGGCGATATCGCGCTCCACCAGGCTGGCCCATCCGCCAATCTCCTGGCCTACCGTGAGCGGCGTGGCGTCCATCAGGTGCGTGCGGCCAATCTTCACCACATCCGCGAATTCCTTGGCCTTCGCTTCGAGCGCCACTTGTACGCGTTTCACCGAAGGAATCAGCGCGTTGTGCATGCGTTCGGCGGCAGCGATGTGCATGGCCGCGGGGAACGTGTCGTTGGACGATTGCGACATGTTGACGTCGTCGTTCGGATGGATCGGCTTCTTCGATCCCATCACGCCGCCCGCGAGCTCGATGGCGCGATTGGAGATTACTTCATTCGCATTCATATTGGTTTGCGTGCCGCTGCCGGTTTGCCAGATGCGCAGCGGGAATTGATCGTCCAGTGCGCCCGAGATGACTTCATCGCAAGCCAGAAGAATCAGGCGCGCTTTATCGCCGGATAATTTGCCGAGTTCCTGATTCACTAGGGCACACGCCTTTTTCAAAATTCCAAAGGCGCGTATCAGTTCCGGGGGCATGGTGTCCCGGCCGATATTGAAATGCACCAACGAGCGCGCGGTCTGTGCTCCCCAATAGACATCGGTGGGAACCTCGATCGGTCCCATGCTATCGGTCTCCAGGCGCGTCGCCTTCTTTGCCACCATCTCAGTCATAATCTATGAGTCCCTTTCGCAATGAGCGCATTTTCCAATCTTACGAATGCTTTGATGTAACCAGTGTAATCGGAAAAGCATATAACCATAGTGATGCAACGCAATCAAATCGCTGTTTTGAATCGATCTAGAATTGTCCAAGCGCTCGCCGGTCGAGCTAACCTCTCCTGAAGAGTATATCGGCGAAAGTAATCGCTTGAAAAACAAAGCATAAACCGGAGGAGAAGTTATGGCGTTGAAGAAGAGGGCTCTAGGAAGCAGCGGAATTGAAATTACCACCGTCGGGCTGGGAACCTGGGCGATTGGCGGCGGAGGCTGGCTCTTTGGTTGGGGCAAGCAGGACGACGATGCATCGATTGCCGCGGTCCGCCATGGCGTTGAATTGGGCATCAATTGGGTCGATACGGCGGCGATCTATGGCCTGGGCCACTCAGAAGAAGTCGTGCGACAGGCGCTCGCGGGAATTCCGGCGTCGCAGCGGCCCCTGGTTTTTACCAAATGCGGCCTCACCGCCGACCGCAACAAACCTTTCGATCCTCCTCGCCGAGACTTGCGTCCCGAAACCATCCGTCGCGAATGTGAGGCTTCACTGCGGCGCCTGGGCGTGGATCGAATCGACCTCTACCAGTTTCATTGGCCCGACGAACTCGGCACGCCCGTGGAGGATTCCTGGGGAGAGATGAAACGGCTCATCGAAGAGGGCAAGGTGCGCGCCGGAGGCGTTTCGAATTTTGATGTGCCGCTGCTTGAGCGCTGTGAACGCGTCCGGCACGTGGATTCTCTCCAGCCGCCTTTTTCCATGATTCGCCGCGAAGCCGCGGCGGACGTGATTCCCTGGTGCGCCAGCCACGGTACGGGCGTGATCGTCTATAGTCCCATGCAATCCGGCCTGCTGACGGATCGATTTACGAAAGAGCGCGTTTCCCAATTCGCGCAAGATGACTGGCGGCGTAACTCTGCCGAATTTCAGGAGCCAAACCTCAGCCGCAATCTGCGCTTGCGGGACGCCCTGCGGCCCATCGCCCAGCGCTTCGGCACGACTATCTCGGCGGTTGCTGTGGCTTGGACGCTGAGCTGGCCCGGCGTAACGGGCGCAATCGTGGGCGCGCGATCCGCCGAACAGGTGAATGGCTGGATTCGTGCCGGCGAGATTGAATTAACCAGCCAGGATCTCGCGGAGATCGCTCGCGCGATTGAGGAAACGAAGGCGGGCAGCGGGCCTGCACGCCCGCGCGCACTGCGCGCCACTGCGGACTAACCGACGAAAAAAACGAGCGGGCAAACTCGAAATTTGCCCGCTCGCAAATCTGCTATCCGATCTGATCAATAGAGATGGTGAACCGGGAAAACGCCCTTCTCAGATTTAGGTCGCTTTCGGATACCAGTCCAACAGCCGCACTTCGATGCCGGTGCCCTCGAGCTTCTGTTTGAAGGCATTCACATCGCCCGATGGATTGCCATTGTAGTGATAGGGAATCACTACCTTGGGATGAAAAGCCTTTACCGCATCGGCAGCTTCATCCGCGGGCATAGTGTAAGGCAGATTCATGCACACGAAAGCGACATCAATATTCTTGAGCGCCTTCATCTCCGGGATTGCCTCGGTGTCCCCGGAAATGTAGAAGCGTTTGCCGCCATAGGTGAGCACGTATCCGTTGCCCCGGCCCTTATCGTGGAAGAACTTGCCGGCCGCGGGACCGCGGGTCATGTTGTACATGGGGATCGCTTCGATGGTCCACTTGTCCCACTTCTTGGTGTCTCCATTGGAGATCACTGTCGCCGTGGTCACGAACTTCTGCACCGCTGACGGCGCCCAGATCACCGTATCCGCCTTGCTGATGGTTTTGATGGAGCTCTGATCCTGATCCACGTGATCGCCGTGAATATCGGTTATGAGAATCAAATCGGCCTTTGGCAAGCCGGTAAAGCTGGCCGGTTTGGCCGGGTCGACGTAAATGTTTTTGCCGCCTGCCTGGATCAGCATAGTCGCGTGATAGATAGGCGTAATTTTGACCGGTCCGAAATCCTGCACCGGGCGCGTTTGTGCGTGCACGGTGAGCCCTAGAGCTATCACCGCACCGGCCACAAGAATTCTTGAAAGCAACCCTTTCATCGTTATTTGCTCCTCGTTGTGTGTGCTTTAGCTGCGGAAGTTGTGCGAAGGGCCAGCCCTGGAGGCGAGTCTGAGCCGCGCTGCGCTCGAGGGCCGGAACTTCTCGCGGCCCAAGATGCTAACACGCGGCTAGTTCAGCCTGCAATGCAGCCAAAGCAGCGTGCGCCCCTTGGCTGAGCGCACGCTGTGACGAAGAAGGCCCTGGATCCACGCAGCTTGATCAGCTCACGCCTGTGAAAACAAGCGCCTGCTTGCTACCCGCGAACCGTATCTCGAGCAGCGTGTGCGAGCCATCGGCGTTGTTGCTGTAAACCAGGGCATCGGCTCTGGATTTGGTATCCCGTTCCACGAATTTGCCCATCGCGGTCACCATTACCTGGCCGGCTCTGACAAACGTTACAGTGGCCTCCGGACTATGCGTTACCCAACTGATCTCATAGAAGCCAGCTGGAAGTTTGTTTCCGTTTAGAGTCACTTCCGTTCGAAACGGAAGCGTCTTCTCGTTTTTTGCCCACATCGATAAGTTCACGGCGAAAATAGTCAAAATGAGCAGGCCCAATATTTTTGTCTTCATGTCTCCTCCTTACAGCTTTCGTGCGCTCATCCTCGTTTCGCGCGCGCAGATGAACAAGCCTCATATTGGTCGGCGGCCAAAATGGTTTGACATCCAAATTGGAGCGCCTCCAAATTGGCGCTTTTGATCGAAAAAGCTCGCCGCGCCGCGTACTTGGGAGATTAGTCAGCTGTGATGGAGCTCGATATCCGCTTCTTGCTTTCAAACTGAGGGATGGAGAACAGCCGAATCGCGCAAGTTACCGCGTTCCTTCAATCAGAGGAGTGGAGAGAGAAGAAGGCGGCAGTAGACCAAGCCGCCGCGCCTTTGTCGCTGCGCGCGAAAATGTTAATGTCTGCATATCTGCCAGAGTGCCGGGCTGACGGAATGGCAGACGTTCGGGACTTAAAATCCCGTGGGGATTTTCCTCGTGTGGGTTCGACTCCCACGCCCGGCACCACTTCTTTGGAAAAAAAACGGCGCTGGCAAAAAGCCAGCGCCGCAGACCTGATGTTTTTTGCGGTTCTATTCGCCCCTGATTGATCCGGCCTGGTAGACGACACCCAGCGTCACACGAAAATTATTCTGCATGACGCCTCCGAAGCGGCTCATGACGTAATCTGCCGATGCGCGCAGCGCCAGATGTCGCGCCACATTCCACTGCACACCGCCGCCGGCAGCGCCGGCAAGAACGTTATTGGACGACGTGGCTACTGAATAGAAATTGGTAACTCCGCTCAGGTGATCGATGCCGCCGAGGACGTGGAAAAATGCTTTGTGCATGTTCAAGCGCGGTCCGGCCATCGCCATATAATCGTGAAAACCGAACGTGCCTACGTTGACGATTGTGAGGGTCTTGTAATAACCGCCGAAATTTCCTTCCCCCGCGATCCACGTGTTTACGTGCACCGCGACCGAGCCTTCGAATCCCACAACGTTCTGGCGAGAGGTCAATGCGTTCGTGCCGGCATTCAAATATGACAAACCGCCAGAAACCTCCAGGCGCGGCACATTCCGTCCGTAACCGAAGGTCGAATAGGGGGTAAATGCTACTGCGGCAGGCTGTGGTTCTTGACGCGCTCCCGCGCGTGGCTGCGGTTGTGATTTCAATTCTGCCTGGAGCTCCGGCTGAGCCTCTGATGGCGCCGCGGGTTCTGGCTGGGCTTGCGGCTCTTGCTGAGTCTTTGTTTGCGGCTGCGCCTCTAATTTTGCCTCTGTTTGTATTTGTGATTCCGGCGGCGTTTGTGGCTGAGACTGTACCTCTACTTGAGCTTCAGCCTGCGAATGCAGTTCCGGCTTTGCTTCAACCGATGACTCTGGCTTAGGCTGCGGTTCCGGCTGGGCCGCTGGTTGTGGCTGTGCCTGTACTACAGGCGGCGCTTGTGGTTGTGGCGCTGCTTGTAATTGAGCTTGAGCCTGTGGCTGCGCTTTGGGTTTGGGTTGTGCGGGTTGGGGTTGCGCTGGCGGTTGCGCCTGTGCTGACGCTTGTGGTTGTGGAGAACTGGCGCTCGGAGCTCCCGTCGGTTGCTGCTTGGCTCCAGGCAGCGCACCAGTGATGGAAGACTTCGGCACATATCCTTCTTTTCCATCCGCAGTGCGCACGTGCACCCTGTCGCTGCCATCAGGACCGACGAGCGTGACCTTCTGGCCGCATTTCAGGTTGGCCAACACCTGGAAACCGGCCGGCGAATCATAGAGAAATACGTACCCTTCTCCCATCGGGCAGTATGCGTAGACGAAATCATCTGCCTTTGCCCTCGTACTGGAAAGAAAGCACAGGATCCCCACAGCAATGAGCACCTTCCGGCACATAAGCGCCCTCCCCTGCCGAGGTTAGCCTCAGGCCGGAAGCCGGAGTAATTGCCGGTTTCGCGACATAGAACCAAACCGATATTGTCTGTAGGGCTACATCGAGTACTAAGGTCCCAATCTTGCCCACGCTCCTGGGCCGTAACTTTTTGGGACAAGTCCGACCCGCCCTGCCGTAATCGTCCTTCTCTTTCTCCCCGCGCTTGCCAAAGGAGTAGAATACGGGGCAGAATCGCGCCGGAATCCACTTCGCGCCAGAGGTCCCCATGAATCGGACATTGCTGAAAGTAAATGGTCAATCCCACACTATCGATGTGGAGCCGGATTGCCCGCTGCTCTATGTGCTCCGCGACAATCTGGCCATGAATAATCCCCGATTCGGCTGCGGATTGGGCCAATGCGGCGCGTGTACCGTGCTGATCGATAATCGCGCGGTGCGTTCTTGCACACTGCCTGTATCCGCAGCGGCGGGAAAAGAGATAGTCACTCTCGAGGGACTAGGCACGGAAGGCAATCCCCACCCCGTGCAGAAAGCCTTTATTCAGGAGCAGGCCTTTCAATGTGGCTATTGCCTGAACGGCTGGGTGCTGACGGCCAAAGCCCTGCTCGACAAAAATCCGCATCCCAGCGATGACGAGATGCGGACCGCTTTTCAAAGCCTTATATGCCGCTGCGGCAGCCACGTGCGCATTCTTGCCGCCGTTCGCCAAGCCGCAGACCAGATGAAGAGGAGCGCATAGCCATGGCCTCGAAAACCGTGCTCTCCAGAAGAGAATTCGTCAAGGATACGGGCGGGCTGCTAATCGGCTTCAGCTTGGCCGAGGGCGCGGTACTGCCGCAGGTCTTATCGGCAGCAGCCGAGTCTGGCCCGGCGCCGTCTCCGAACCGCCTGGAAGCCTGGCTGCACATCGACCGCGATGGAAGCGTGCACGTTTTCACGGGCAAAGCCGAAATCGGCATGGGCGTCGAGACCGGCCTTACCCAGATCGTCGCCGAAGAGTTGGACGTTCCGTTCAGTCGCGTCGTTTTCGTGATGGGCGATACTTCCACCACCGCCGATCAGGGCGGCGTTGGCGGCAGCACTTCCATTGCGATGGGCTCGAAGCCCCTGCGCAACGTGGCCGCCACGGCGCGCGCTCTTCTGGTGCGCCTCGCTGCAAAGAATCTGGGCGCCTCGCCCGACGAGCTCCAGGTTCGCGAAGGCGTCGTGAGCGTTAAAGCCGATCCTTCACGCAAGATCTCCTATGCAGAGCTCGCCGCTTCCGGCGATCTGGATGAGGCACTGAAGGTCTCCGGCGAAGGCTTCGCTCTGAATGTGGAGGGTCTCGGAAAACCCAAAGATCCTTCGAGCTACACGGTTGTGGGCCAACCGATTCCTCGCGTGGATATCGCGCCAAAAATTCTGGGCAAGTGGCAATACGTCACCGACGTGCGCGTTCCCGGAATGCTGCACGGCCGTGTGATTCGGCCCGCCGGAGTGGGCGCAAAGCTGATGGGTTTTGACGACTCGGCCGCCAAGAAAATTCCCGGTTACGTCCAGACCGTCACCAAGGGCGATTTCGTCGGCGTCGTGGCGGAAAACGAGTGGGCCGCCGTTCGCGCCGCAAAAGCGGTCCGGGTCAACTGGAGCGCGCCACAGCAGGCTTTCCCCGAGCAGAAGGACCTATATCAGCGCATGCGCTCGGCCGCTCCCAAGGCAACGAAAGAAACATTGAAGAAGGGCGATGCCGCCGGCGTGCTTGCGTCCGCCGCCAAGAAAGTGCAGGCCACCTACGAAGTCCCGTTCCAATCGCATGCCACCATGGGCCCAGGCTGCGCGGTTGCGGACGTTCACACCGATGGCGTCTCCACAATATGGTCGGGTGGTCAGAAGCCGCATGCGCTGCAGAAGGGCTTCTCCGAATTGCTGGATGTGCCGCGAGACAGAGTGCGCGTGATTTGGGTGGAAGACGCAGGTTCCTACGGCCGTCCCGGTTTCGAAGACACCGCAGCCGACGCCGTGCTGCTTTCGCAGGCCGTCGGAAAGCCGGTGCGTGTGCAATGGTCGCGCGCGGATATGACGGCTTGGGGATCCAAAGGCCCCGCCGTCGTGTGTGAACTTGCCGCGGCCATCGATGAGCACGGCGAAATCACTGCCGTGGAATTTACATCGCATGCTTTTTCAGGCGGCGAGATAATGTTTGTGCCCGCCAGCAAGGATAATTATCTCGGCGCGCTGCTCACGGGAATTCCGAATAAGAGCGGCGTGGATGAATTCGCCCAGTGGGGCGTGCAAGCGCCGCCATACGTTTTTCCAAATGTGCACGCCGTCTCTCACATCGTGCCCGCGTTTTACGATTCAATCTCCCCGCTGCGCACTACGCATCTTCGCGATCCCGAAGGCCCACAGACGAGTTTTGCGGTGGAATCGTTTATGGACGAACTCGCCGCCACCACCGGAGCTGATCCCATCGAGTTCCGGCTGCGCCATATGGATAATCCGCGAGCCAAAGCGGTGTTGACTGCGGCCGCGGAAAAGGCTGGCTGGGAGCGTCGTCCATCGCCAAATCCAAAGAAAGACTCGGGCGACGTCGTCACCGGCCGCGGTGTCGGCTTGAGCACGCGCGGCGGCACCTTCGTCGGCACTATCGCGGAAGTCGAAGTGAACAAGCGTACCGGCGCCACGCGGGTCACGCGTTTCGTTTGCGCCCACGATTGCGGGCTGATCATTAATCCCGAAGCTCTGCGCGGCACCATCGCCGCGAACTTGATTCAATCCATGAGCCGCGGAATGAAGGAAGAAGTCACCTTCGACCGCAGCAACGTCACCAGCGTGGACTGGACGACTTACCCGGTTGCCCGCGCTCAGGACATTCCCACGCAAGTAGACATCGTGCTTCTCAATCATCCCGAACTGCCGCCGAACGGCGCTGGAGAACCTTCGAGCCGCGCCACGGCTGCTGCTATTGCCAATGCGATCTTTGACGCTACCGGCGCTCGCGTACGGCAGACGCCACTAACGCCGGCGCGCATCAGGGCGGCACTTACCAGCTCGCAATCGGCCTGATCACCCAGTCGCTATCGATATTTCGGAATCTTGAAGGAAATGCTATTCGCTGGGCGGTTCGCCTTCGGGCACCGCGTCAGGAGATTTTTCTGGGGGAACAGCTTCAGACGAAGCCGCAGCTGGATCCGGCGGCTCCGATGCAACGTTAGCAGGGGTAGGGACAGCTTCCGCCGCAGGCTCATGGTTTTCGCTCACTCCTGCGGAAGTTTCCGCAGCGGTCGTGGCGCTTGCTTCAGGAGTTTCGGTCGCCTCTGCCGGAGGAGCCTGTAACCGCGCCGTTAGAGCGTCCACCAGCAAATCGACTACGATCTTTACGGCCCTTCCATCCGAATCGCGCGCGGGATTGTAGCCCGCCACAACCAACGCCGCGAGGTTAGGCTGTCGCGCAAAAACGGTCAGCGCCTGCCTCGTATCGTCGAGGCTTAATCCGCCTGTTCCCGGAAAATTCGTAGCCCCGAAATCCTCCGAAGCGATGACATCCAGATCGAGAAGCAGCACAAACTCATGCCGCGATCCGTGCACGGTTTCGAGCACTTCCTGTGCTGCCACAGCTGCGCCGCGTTTCTTAATGTCGACAGCGAGATAGCGACGCAGCGGCGAACGCACCATCCACCGCTGCTCAGGCTCGTCCACGCGATCGATCCCAAAAACGGCCACGTCTGGCTCGCGAATCAGGGGCGGCTCGCCCCAGAATCGGACGAGCTCAGGCGCTCCGCGGCCAACGACGTGTGAAATGACCATGCCGTCCAGGCATCCGGAAGGTGTCGTTGCAGGGACATTCAGGCCAGCATCGCGATCCATCGATATAAGACTGACGTGACGGTAATAGCGGCGGGATCCGGCAATGGCGGCCAAGGCTACGGAATCATCGCCGCTCAAAATCACAGGCAGCGCGCCCGATTTCACGGCAAACTCCACCTTGTGCCGCAATTCCTCGATAATCGCGAGAGCCTCGCCGACGTTGCGGGCCCTGGGATGCTCGTCGTCCGCCTTGTAAACGCGCGGCGTACTGTCGCCGTAATCTGCAACTTGGAATCCGGCGCTGGTCAGCCGATCGACTAGCCCGGCCGAACGCAATGCAGCGGGAGCGCCTTCCTGACCGCCCGCCAGTCCTGCCGCGCTGGTAGGTGCCCCCAGAAGGGCAATGCTCTTCACCTGACGGACAATCTTGACCGCCAAGATTTCTCCTTAACTATCTTTTGGGGAGCGGCTGATTCCGCAGCCGCTTCTGGCTCTAGTTGCTCTTGCCCATTGGTGCGATGACGGCAAGTTCGGGCGGCAATGTAAACCGCACGTCCTCGCGAATCAAGTCAAGATCGCTCTGGTCGGTATATCCATATTCGGCCAGGCGTTCGCTCACTTGTTCGACAGGACTTCCGGTGCCGACGCACCCGCGGTTAGGCCGACACTTTCGATTCCTTCAAACCAATCCGCGCTGATAGCTGACGCGTCATCGATCAGCCGGGCCTGCACTCCGGAGCGGCGCGCCACTTCGACCAGCCGATTGGAGTTCGAGCTGTTCGGCGAACCTACAACGAGCATGAGCTGAACTTCTCGTGCTACCTGCTCCACCGCCTCCTGCCGATTCTGAGTGGCGTAGCAAATGTCGTCGGAAGCTGGTCCGGCAATCTGCGGAAAACGTTCGCGCAGCCGGGACACAATTTCCTTCGTGTCGTAAAGGCTGAGAGTGGTCTGCGTCAAATAAGCGAGCCTCGTGGGATCCTCGACTTTAAGGCGATTCACAGCTTCCACGCTGTCCACCACTACAGTTTGCTCCGGCGCCTCGCCCGAAGTGCCGACAATCTCCTGATGATCCTTGTGGCCGATCAAAATGATGGTCCGCCCTTCACGCGCAAAGCGCAGGGCCTCGAGATGTACTTTCGTCACCAGAGGACAAGTCGCGTCGATCACACGTAGTTTGCGCAGGTGCGCCTCTTCGCGCACTGTGGGAGGAACGCCATGCGCGCTGAAGATCAGCACGGCCCCAAACGGTACGTCCTCGACAGATTCAACGAAGATGGCTCCCCCGCGCCGCAACTGCTCGACCACGTAGCGGTTGTGCACGATTTCGTGGTGCACATACACCGGGGGACCATAGGCTTCCAGTGCTAACTCAACGATATCCACGGCCCGAACCACGCCCGCGCAAAATCCGCGTGGGCGAATTCGCAACAGCTTCTTTCCCTTCTTTCCGTTCGTTAGGACACTGTTCGGCAACGGCACACCTCGTCTGAGCCTCTGAAAACACACATCATACATTATTACGCCTTGGCCTTGCTACGCGACTTTTTGGCCGCTGTCCTCACCACGACGATACGCGAAAAGCCTTCTTCCCGCGTGGGCGGCTCGAGCCTGCGTGCCATTCGGCGCAAAACGTCCTCTGGCACGACCCTCGCGTCCCGGTCTGCACCGGCTAATACGCTCCCGCGCTTGCGATTTCGGTTGAGACAAACCTCCAGCGGCACGTCGAAATAGAGCGCCTCGGCTGCGCAGCCAAATTCCCGCGCAATCTGCAGGAAGGAGCGCCGAAAGTAGCGGCTGAGGTTCGTGGCATCGATATAAGTCGTCTGGGCGCCTGCAGCCAAGCGGTGCCGCAAGAGATCGCGAAGCACGGCAAACACCCATTCTGGGTGCCGCTGGTCCCCGGCATTATCATAAAGGAGCTCGCGAATCAGATCGCTTGAGAGAGGCACAATTCCCTTGCGCGCAAAGTAGGTCGATTTCCCCGCACCGGGAAGCCCGACAGCCAACACAACTTTCCTTTGCGCCGGCACGAAGCGAGTTTAGCGCCCGATTTTGGGGTTTGGCGGGACGGCGGTTTCGAGACGGAGTGCTCAATGCTATGCTCCTTGATCGTTTATTTGCGAACCCCATGCTTCTCGAAGGCAAAGTTGCGATAGTAACCGGCGGCGGGCGCGGCATTGGCCGCGCCATCGCGAAACGTTTTGCGGCGGAAGGCGCCGCGGTGCTGCTCGCTTCACGTACCGAGGCGGAGCTTCGCAGTGTCGCGAAGGAAATCGAACAGGCTCGCGGGAAAGCTGCCTGGGCGGTCGCGAATGTGTCACGCGAAGCGGATTGCGCCCGCATCGTAGCGGCCGCCGAGGAGCGCCTCGGAGCTGTGAGTATCCTCGTCAACAATGCCGGCGATTACGGACCGGTGAAGCCAGTCGAGGAGATTTCTCCCGAGGAGTGGGACCGCGTGATCGCCGTGCATTTGCGGGGCGCCTTCCTGCTCATGCGGCTTGTGCTGCCCGGAATGTACCAGCGTCGGGCCGGCGCGATCGTGAATATCTCCAGCCTTTCGGCCAAAGCCGCATTCTCGTGGGGCTCTCCTTACGCTGCGGCGAAAGCGGGGATGCTGGGTCTCACACGCGTGTCCGCGGCGGAGGCAGCGCGGCGCGGCGTGCGCGTAAATGCGATCTGTCCGGGCCCAGTGACGGAAACGAAGATGTCCAAGGATCTCGGAAATGTGCTGGCCGCTCGCCTGAACGTCAGTCCGGAAATACAACTGCGGCAATTTCTGGAGGGAATTCTGCAAGGGCGTGGACAAACGGCCGACGAAGTCGCCGCTGCGGCTTTATTTCTTGCCTCGGATCAGGCCAGCGCGATTACCGGGCAGTCCCTAAACGTGGATGGCGGAGCTGCGTTTTATTGAGCAGTGACACTTGCGCTCCGTGCGCGACAGCCCGCTTGGCGGCGAGCGTGCCCGCGAAATGCACTCCGCGCCGCGCGGTGCGCAGGATCGTCAGCCCGCTCAGTTCGGCCCACGTTAAAGTTCGAGCGCTGGCTCGATCAACCAGGAACACAAGCAGGCCCGCCCCCGCAATCAGGGCAAACACCACGCCAAGAACCACGAACGCCGCGATCATCTCTTGCACGTAGTAGAATTGCAGCGCCGCGATGACAGCCAGACCAATCCACATCCACTTGCGAGCTTTCTTCTCCGGAACCGACCAAGGGGAAAACACGGTAGTCCTTTCGGGACCTTAATTTCGGCCTGTATCTCTGATGATGTTTATTCCTTACCCTTCTCGCTAGTTTAGATGCGGAAATGGCGAATACGGCTGAGTCCAACGTAGGTAATTGGGGTCGCGTGACGTATGGCAAAATACAGCAATAGCCCTACAGTAATGCCTTGACACGATGATTTCGAAAGAGGGAACACGCCTAGCCATGGAATCCGGGCTTCTAAGCAACGGACCCCCGGCGATTGGCATCGTACAGCGCAAAACAGAACTTCTGGATATACTTATGAGCCTTTTCGGCTATCAGGGGACTGTTTGGTTCGCGTGTATCGCTAACTGATGCAAGTTCAGACCATAGTTCGGAGCAGGCTGCTCCGCCGCGCGTTGGACATCATTTTCGGCCTGAGCGCCGTCTGCACATTGTCCCTTTTGGGAGGCTGTAACACTTATAACCCCTACCTTGGCGCGACACCCACCGTGACTTCCTCCATCACCTCGATCACGCCGAGCGGTGCAACCGCACCAGCGAACCAAGATGTTCTTATGACCGTAAACGGCTCGGGATTTGTCGCGGGATCCAACGTGACTTGGAACAGCTCCAATAGCGCGAGCACCAATTTGGTTTCGAATGTCGTGAGCGCCACTGAAGTGCAGGCTAACATTCCCAAGTCACTCCTCAGCACTCCCGGAACGTTTTTCGTCGGAGTCATCGCACCCGGGCCTGCCAGCGGCAACAATGCGGGAAATAGTATTTCGAATTTTGTGCCCTTCATGGTCTGCGGCAGTTCGGGCTGCCCTGCTGTTGTGCCGGCCACAACGGCCAAATTCTCCACTCTGCGGTCGGTCAACCAGGCTTCCGGCCTTTCGGTTGCGGGTCAAGCGGCTTCTAGGTATCAGGCCTTCGTCGCGAGTTCCACTGACGGTTCCATCGACACGGGAATGGGCATAGCGAGAATTTTTCTGCGTGATAGCTGCCTCGGCGCCAACGGCGCGTGCACGCCTCAGATAATTCCGATCTCTGTGGGATTGAACGCCACCGATCCGAATGGTTCGAGCAGTTCGCCTTCGGTTACGACGAACGGCCGGTTCGTTGTTTTTGCTTCCGAGGCCAACAACCTGGTGAAGGGTGACAGTAACGGCTGGAGCGATATCTTTCTGCGAGATACTTGCATCGCCGCCACATCAGTCTGTGTGCCGGCGACAAGTCGCGTTTCCATCGGGCCCGACGGCGCTGAAGCTAATGGCGCCAGCTTCTCTCCGGGTATCGACCCAGATGGCCGCTTCGTGATTTTCAATTCCCTGGCGACGAACCTGGCGCAACCCCAATCCCTGAACTCCTTGCCCGCAACCGCCACTCCTCCGTTGTTTCTGCGAGACACATGCTTCGGCGCGGACGCCGGCTGCGTTCCCGCAACTTCTCGTGTCATTCCTGCCTCGGCGTTGCAGCGCTAATTAATCTAATTAAACTTGATAACAGCGGGGATCAAAAACGCTTTTTGTGTAAGGACTAGACGCCTTGATGCGCCGCTTGCACTTGTTCGAAGGCGTGGTAGGAGGAGCGTACCAGCGGGCCTGATTCCACGTGACGAAAACCCATATCTTGGCCGAGCTGCCTGTATTCGGCGAATTCCCGAGGTTCAACGAAGCGAACCACTGGCAAATGTTCCCGCGTGGGCTGCAAGTATTGCCCAAGAGTGAGGATGTCGGTGCCTTGCGCCACAAGGTCGCCCATCGCTTGCAGGACTTCATCACGCGTCTCGCCGAGTCCGAGCATCATGCCCGTTTTCACGGGCATATGGGGCGCCAACTGCTTGGCTCGGCCTAGCAGCTCTAATGATCGCCCATAAATCGCACCGGGCCGCACGTGGCGATAAAGCCGAGGAACCGTTTCGACATTGTGATTGAGAACGTCGGGACCGGCTGCGACGACGATTTCCAAGGCTGCGCTGTCTCCGCGAAAATCCGGAATCAAGACTTCCACTTTGCATTCCGGAACTCGCGCCCTTATCGCCCCGATAGTGCGCGCGAAAATTTTAGCGCCGCCGTCCGGCTGATCGTCGCGGTTCACCGAAGTCACTACCGCATATTTCAGCCTCATCTGCTCGACGGCCTGCGCCACGCGCTCCGGCTCATCTTCGTCCGGCGGGCCTGCGGGCCGTCCCGAGGTGACCGCGCAAAATCCACACGCTCGCGTGCAAATGTCTCCAAGGATCATGAATGTGGCCGTGCGATGTTCCCAGCACTCGCCTTGATTTGGGCACCGCGCACTTTCGCACACCGTGTGCAGGCCAAGGCCGCGCATGATGCGCTTCAGATCCTGATAATTCTCGCCGCCAAAAAATCGTACCTTGAGCCATGCCGGACGCGGATGGATCTCCGTGGAAGGAACACTTCCGCCGCGACTTGACGCGTTCGCCGATCCGTCGCCCAGAATGTTAAATTGCGATGCCATAAACCAATGAGCGCGAACGTCATGGACATCGGGATCTTCGCGCCCTTCAAGATGATTCTACGCCGTCGCTGCGGGGGTACGCAATGCGCCCCAGTTGGGGTCTAAGGCGGGCTACAGTAGTACGGTGAGTATTGTATGCCACAATGAAACAGGCATTTTGTTGTGTATTTACCACATGAACTTCCAGGCACAACCAGTGTTGCTTTCTAAGCACATGAATATAAATAGCTTGCAATCCAACCAAAAGGATAGCTAAATGCACCTTAGTACATTATGGCGAGCCAGTCCACCATCGAGCGCCCCGTCGAAGCCGAGGGAGTCGGTCTTCATACTGCCGTTCGCAGCCGCATCCGCCTGCATCCTGCACCACCTGACACGGGCGTTGTCTTCCGCCGAGTGGATCTCGACAATTTTGAAATTGAGGCGCATGGCCGCAACGTGGCGAGGGTGAGTTACGCCACGAGCCTGATGAAGAAGGGCGTCCTGCTCTCCACCACTGAACACCTTCTTGCGGCCCTTTACGCTTGTGGCATCGATAACGTCTATTGCGATATCGACGCTATCGAAGTCCCCATTCTCGATGGCTCTTCGCAGCCGTTTATCGATATGTTGCAGGAAGCCGGCGTTCGGCACCAGCGACGGCGGCGGCGTTACCTGAAGGTCCTGCGTCCTCTCGAGATTTCCGATGGCGATCGCTACATCGGTATCTATCCTTCGAACGAATTCAGGGTGCATTGTCTAGTTGACTATTCGCATCCGATGATTGGCCGTCAGGAGATCGAAATGGTGGTCAACCGCGAGTCTTTCAGCCAACGGCTGGCCGGTGCGCGCACTTTTGGCTTTGTCGAGGAACTTGAAAAACTTCGCGCAGTCGACCTGATCCGTGGAGGATCGCTCGAGAACGCCATCGTGCTCACGCGCGACGGCATCATGAATGGCGAATTACGCTACTCCGACGAGTTTGGCCGGCATAAGACTTTGGATTTGATCGGCGATCTCGCATTGATAGGCCGGCCGCTATTGGCGCACGTCAAAGCACACAAGGCCGGCCACGCCCTGCATACTCAGCTGGTCTCGCGCCTTCTCGCGGATAAATCGCTTTGGACGCACACCACCGTCGCCATGCCGCGACGCGAACCGGTGCCTGCAACTCTGACGGCTATCCCCGCATAGCTCGCACCCAGTGTGGCTTAGGGTCTGATTTAGAGGACAGGCCTTATCGTTTTTTCCGCTTCTTCTGTCACATTTCTTGCCAAAGGGAATCCAAAGAACGGAGAATACTTTGATCAACTATGGCTCTGCCTGATTTTGCTGTTGTAATTCTGGCTGCCGGCAAAGGGACGCGACTCAAGTCCTCGCTGGCCAAGGTTTTGCACCGCGCCGGCGGGCGTACCCTTGTCGAGCACGTCGTGCGTGCCTGTCAGCCTCTAAAGCCTCGCGCCATGATTGCCGTCGTAGGACATCAGTCGGAGGATGTTTCCGCCGTTCTCGAGCCGCTTGGTGTGCAGACTGTCGTGCAGCAGCCGCAGCGAGGGACGGGCCACGCTATGCTGGTGGCTCGGCGTGTGCTTGGAAGGCGTGCGAAATATGCGATTGTGTTGCCCGGCGACGCACCTTTGGTCCGCCCGGAAACGCTTTTGGAACTGGCCCGCATCCATCGGCAAAGCGCCGCTGCGGCCACCATTTTGTCGGCTCAAATACCGCAGCCTGCCGGTTACGGTCGCATTGTTCGCCGGGGCGATGGCTCTGTCGAGGCCATCGTCGAGGATTCCGCGCTCACGGACGATCAGCGCAGTATCAATGAAATCAACTCGAGTATTTACGCGTTCACGCTGGATAAGCTTTGGCCCTGCCTGGCGCGCCTTCGCCCGAACAATACGCACCGCGAGCTTTATCTCACTGACGCAATTGCCATGCTGCGTGCGCAAGGAGAGGCCGTGCAAGCCGTGGTCGCCGCGGATGCGGACGAAGTGCTTGGCTGCAATACCCGCGCCGATTTGGCAGCCGTGGACTTGGCTTTCCGCCGTCGCAAGCGCGCCGAACTCATGGCCGCCGGCGTGAGCATGTTGATGCCGGAATCGATCTTGATCGATCCGGACGTTACCGTCGGCCCGGACACGCTTCTCGAACCGGGAGTGCAAGTGCTTGGCAAATCACGGATCGGTGCGGGCTGCATCATCGCCACCGGCAGTATCCTGAGTGAGGTCACGCTTGGTGACCGCGTGATCGTCAAACCTTACTCGGTAATGTACTCGAGTCATATCGCTGACGAGGCGCAGCTCGGGCCATTCGCCCATCTTCGGCACGCCGTACGCATGGAGGAAGGCGCGCGCATTGGCAATTTCGTCGAAGTCAAAAACACCGTTCTCGGAGAGCGCGCCAAGGCCATGCACCTTACCTACCTCGGCGACGCCCGCATCGGAAGCGAAACCAACGTCGGCGCAGGCACCATCACCTGCAATTACGATGGCGTGAACAAAAATCCGACCACCATCGGCCGTCGAGTTTTCATCGGAAGCGATACCGCGCTTGTGGCTCCTGTGAAAGTTGGAGATGGCGCTTATATCGGCGCGGGCTCGACGATTACCGAAAATATTCCTGCCGACGCCCTTGCCATCGCCCGTGGCCGCCAGGTCAACAAGCCCGGATGGGCTGCGGCGCGTCGACGCGAAATGGCCGCCGCGAAGCGCACGCCAAACCGCAAGCCGAAGCGAAAAGCTTCCGCGAAGGCGCGGCACCGCTCCCGCGTTCGCTCGGCCCGCATTTCCCGCGGCAAAATGGCTGCTGCGGCCAAGCGCCGAAATAAGGTTTAAACGTAGAGCCGCGGTCTTTAGCGCGGCAGCCTTGGTCTTCGCAGCAGCGAGTAACCTGACTTTTCAACAGGCATGCCACCGGTTTTAAAATCGACTCACAACACCGCCGTCAACTGCATTAAAATACTCCGTGCCACTCATGCCAGACTCGGCGAGCCCTTCGGCAAACTGCTATAATTTAAGTTCCCCAGGAGAAGCAGCGTGACGAAAATTGGTGTCGTCGTATTTCCCGGATCGAACTGCGATCACGATGCCCTGCACGCTATAAACGAAATCCTTCACATACCGGCTGAGTCCAT
>Ga0210394_10002792_pt1 | contig 23279 bp, 25 predicted proteins | sample IncBWC12MmetaG_FD_160121 | JGI IMG/M metagenome (GOLD analysis project Ga0210394, IMG submission 160121) | Forest soil microbial communities from Barre Woods Harvard Forest LTER site, Petersham, Massachusetts, United States - Inc-BW-C-12-M | ecosystem: Environmental > Terrestrial > Soil >... | reverse complement strand
CACGCGCTCAGCCAGGCGGCGACCGCCGCCTTCGAGGGTGCGCGCGAGCGGGTACGGCGCTTCGTCAATGCGCGCTCGACGCGCGAGATCGTGTTCGTACGCGGCACCACCGAGGCCATCAACCTCGTGGCGCAGTCTTACGCCCGGCCGCGCTTCGGTCCGGGGGATGAGATCCTCATCAGCGCACTCGAGCACCACGCCAACATCGTCCCCTGGCAGATGGTGTGCGAGCAGACCGGCTGCACGCTCAAAGTGGCGCCGATCAACCGCCGCGGCGAGCTCATCTACGAGGAATTCGCGCAGCTCCTCACCGCGCGCACCCGCCTGGTGGCGATCGCGCACGTCTCCAACGCGCTCGGCACGGTGCTGCCGGTGAAGCGCATCGTGGACGCCGCTCACGCGCAGGGAGCCGTGGTGGTGGTCGACGGTGCCCAGGCGGTGCCGCACTCGCGCGTCGACGTGCGCGCGCTCGGCGCGGACTTCTATGCCTTCTCGGGTCACAAGATGTACGCGCCCACCGGCATCGGCGTGCTGTACGCGCGCGAGGAGCTGCTCGGCGCGATGCCGCCGTGGCAGGGGGGCGGTGACATGATCCTCACGGTGTCCTTCGAAAAGAGCACCTGGAACGAGCTGCCGTGGAGATTCGAGGCCGGCACCCCCAACATCTCGGGCGCCGTAGGGCTTGCTGCGGCGATGGATTATCTCGAGGGGCTCGGCATCGAGGCGGTCGCGGCGCACGAGTCGCGCCTCCTGGCGCTGGCGACCTCGGAGCTGCTGCGGCTGCCGGGCATCACGCTCGTCGGCACGGCGGCGCACAAGGCCTCGGTGCTCTCGTTCACGCTCGCCGGGGTCCACGCTCATGACCTGGGGACCATCCTCGACACCGAAGGCGTCGCCGTGCGCACCGGGCACCACTGCGCCATGCCGGTCATGACCTTCTTCGGCATTCCGGCCACCGCGCGCGCCTCCTTCGGCTGCTACAGCACCGAGGAGGACGTGACGCGCTTCATCGCCGCGGTCGCCCGGGCGCGCGAGGTGTTCGCCTGATGGACCTGAAGGAGCTCTACCGCGACGTGATCCTCGATCACAACCGCAAGCCCCGCAATTTCGGACGCCTCGAGGACGGAGCCGGGGTGCGGCACGCCGATGGCCACAACCCGCTGTGCGGCGACCGGCTCACGGTATACGTGCGCTTGAACGGCGAGCGGGTCGAGGACGTGCGTTTCGAGGGGTCGGGCTGCGCGATCTCGACCGCCGCGGCCTCGCTCATGACCGAGGCCGTCAAGGGCAAGGAGCGCGGCGCGGTCCATGCCCTGTTCGATGAGGTGCATACCCTCCTCACGCATCACGACGCGAAGCCCGGGCCACAGCTCGGCAAGCTCGCCGCACTCTCCGGGGTGCGCGAGTTCCCGGCGCGGGTCAAGTGCGCCACCCTGAGCTGGCACACGCTGAACGCGGCGCTCGGCAGCGGTGCCGCCACGGTCTCGACGGAGTAGCGCATGCGCCGGCACGAGAACGAGCCGTTCGTGGTGAACCGCGAGGTGCGCGCGGTGATCGTCCCGGCCGGGCAGGAAGTGCACTTGAAGCCCGGCCAGGCGGGCTACATAACTCAGGCGCTCGGGGGCAGCTTCACGGTCTATCTCGAGGGAAACCTGTTCCGCATCGCCGGCGAGGACGCCGACGCCATCGGCCAGGAGGCGGTCAAGCCGCCCGAGCTGCCGCCGAACGCCACCGTCGAGGACGTGCGCAAGCTCGCCTGGGAGCAGATGCGCAGCTGTTACGACCCTGAGATACCGATCAACATCGTCGATCTCGGACTCGTGTATGAATGCGACGTGCATGAGAACGACGACAGCACGTACACCGTGGATGCGCAGATCACCCTCACCGCGCCCGGCTGCGGCATGGGCGACATCCTGGTCGAGGATGTGCGCGACAAGCTCACGCGTATCCCCACGGTGCGCGAAGCACGCGTCAGCCTGACCTTCGACCCGCCGTGGAACCAGTCCATGATGTCGGAGGCGGCGCGCCTGCAGACGGGGATGTTCTGAGCGGCTGGATCGACATCGGCCCGGCCTGCGAGCTCGGCGAGGGCGTACCGCTCCCGGCCGAGGTCGACGGCGTGGCGGTGGTTGTCGTACGCTGCGGGCGCGAGCTGTACGCAGTAGAAGACCGTTGCACACACGACGGCGAATCCTTCTCCGGTGCCCAGGTGGAGTCTTGCGAGCTCATTTGTCCCCGCCACGGCGCGCGCTTCGACCTGCGCACCGGGGACGCGCTCACCCCGCCCGCCTACGAGCCGGTGCGCACCTACGCCGCGCGCGAAGCGGACGGCCGTATCCTGGTGGAAAGCCCCGCCTGAGACGCGCATGAAACGCCTCACCGTCATGCGCCACGCCGACGCCCGCTGGAAGGACCACGCGGCCGGGGACTTCGCGCGTCCGCTCAATCGCCGCGGGCTCGCGGGAGCGGAAGCGATGGCCAGGCGGCTACTCGAGCTCGAGCTGGTGCCCGATCGGCTGCTCGCGAGCACCGCGCGGCGCGCCGAGCAGACCGCCGACATCGTCGCGCGCGAGCTCGCGCTCTCGGTGCGGCACGTGCAGCGCGAGGAGGCCCTCTACCTCGCGAATGCCGCCGACATGCTGCAGCTCATCCGCGACACCGGGCCGCGAATCGCGCATCTCATGGTGATCGCGCACAACCCCGGCGCTTCGGATCTCATCCATCTGCTGGTGCCGCAGGGCGGCATCAGCACGCTCACTACCGCGGCACTTTGCTCGATCGTGTTCGAGGCGCAGGACTGGCGCTCGATCGGCCCCGAGCACGTGAAAGAGGTCCACCACCAGGCGCCGCCGTCGCGGCTGGGTTGGTTGCTCGGCTGAAGGCGCCTGCGGCGCGTTCAGCAGGCCAGGCTCGCAGCAGGTTGCCCGCTAAGCAGCAGGCCGGTTTGGGCCTCTCAGCACTCGGGTACGTTGACCGCAAGTCCGCCCTGGGACGTTTCCTTGTAGATGGTCGACATGTCCTGGCCCGTCTGCCGCATGGTGGCGATCACCTGATCGAGCGACACCTTGTGGGTGCCGTCGCCGCGCATGGCGAGGCGTGCGGCATTGATCGCCTTGACCGAGCCCATGGCGTTGCGCTCGATACAGGGAATCTGCACCAGCCCCGCCACCGGATCGCAGGTGAGACCCAAGTTGTGCTCCATGCCGATCTCGGCGGCGTTCTCCACCTGCTCGTTGGTGCCGTGGAGCGCGGCCACGAGGCCCGCGGCCGCCATCGAGCAGGCAACCCCGACCTCACCCTGGCAGCCCATCTCGGCCCCTGAGATCGAGGCGTTACGTTTGTAGAGCATGCCCATGGCCGCGGCGACCAGCAGGAAACGCAGCACGCCCTCCTCGTTCGCGCCGGCCTCGAAGCGCCGGTAGTAGTGCAGCACCGCGGGTACGATGCCGGCGGCGCCGTTGGTGGGCGCGGTCACGACGCGCCCGCCGGCCGCGTTCTCCTCATTCACCGCGAGCGCGAACGCATTCACCCAGTCCATGACGTCGAGGGGCCCGGCGCTGCCACCCTCGGTGAGCTGACGGTAGAGACGCGGTGCCCGGCGGCGGACCTTGAGCACACCCGGCAGCACGCCGGTCTGGCGGAAGCCGCGCTCGACGCAGCCCTGCATCACCTTCCAGATGTGCAGGAGCTTCGCGCGTATCTCGGCCTCGCTCGCCCAGGTGCGCTCGTTCGCGAGCATCAGCTCGAAGATCTCCAGACCGTGCTCGCGGCAGCGCGCGAGCAGCTCTTCGCCGGAGGTGAACGGATACGGCGGCGCCGCATGCGTGCTGGTCTCGCGCGCCTCGGACTCATTTCCCCGCACGATGAAGCCGCCGCCGAGGGAGAAGTAATCCTCCTCGCGCAGCACCGCGGTGCCGGCGCCGAGCGCATCGAAGCGCATGCCGTTGGAATGGCGCGGCAGCCGCTCGTGGTTCATGAAGAGCAGCTGCATCGGCTCGTCGAAGGCGATCTCGTGCTCGCCGAGGAGCCGGATGCGCCCGCTCGAGCGGATGCGCTTCACCGTGGTCTCGATGCTGTCGGGGTCGACGGTCTCGGGGTCGGCACCCTCAAGGCCCGCGAGCACGGCGCGGTCGGTGCCATGGCCCAAACCGGTGAGGGCGAGTGAGCCGTACAGGCGCACGGCGATCTGCTGCGTCGCGGCGAGCTGGCCGGCGTCCTTGAGGGACAGCACGAACTCGCGCGCCGCCCGCATCGGACCCATGGTATGCGAGCTCGAAGGTCCGATGCCGACCTTGAAGATGTCAAAGACGCTTAGGGTCATGAGCGCGAACCTCGGCGGGACGGAGCGTAGCTCAACCGGACGGCGCCCGCCGCTCAAGTCTGCAACGCCGCCGTGACCGCCACATGCTTTGCGGCGACCGCGGACGACTCAAATGCGACCCCGGAGCCGGCGCAGCTGGCGCCGCGCGTGCTTGTCCGGCCGTTCCGCGGGCCTGGGCGTCAGGGCGGCCGCCAGCTTCATCCGCTGGGCAAACTCGGCGCGCCGGGCGGTGCTCGCCGCCGACTCCGCGTAGCACTGGGCCGCCGCGACGGCGGGCCCGCGCCGCGACGGGATGGACACTACCATGCACTCGAACTGGAGCGTCCCGCGCACCAGGGTCATCCAATCGCCGGGGCGCACCTCGTGCGCGGGCTTGACGCGCTCGCCGTTCAGGTGCACCCGCCCGCCGGCCACCGCCTGCGCGGCCAGTGCCCGTGACTTGAACAGCCGCACCGCGAACAGCCAGCGGTCGATGCGCGCGGCCCCGGGGCCGCCGACTGACTCATCCTGCATGAGGGCTACAGTATAATTGCGCCTCATGAATCAGCCCTTTAGTGACCGCCTGCGCGGCGACCTCGCGGCGCTGCGCGAGCAGGGTCTCTACAAGAGCGAGCGGGTGCTCGCCGGCCCCCAGGGCGGGCTGGTACGCACCGGCGGCCGCGAAGTTATCAACCTGTGCGCCAACAACTACCTCGGCCTCGCCAACCATCCGGCGGTGCGCGCCGCGGCGCAGCGTTCGCTCGACAGCTTCGGCTACGGCATGGCTTCGGTGCGCTTCATCTGCGGCACCCAGCAGCCCCACAAGGACCTCGAGGCGCGCCTGGCGCGCTTTCTCGGTACCGAGGACGTGATCCTCTACTCCTCGTGCTTCGACGCCAACGGGGGCCTGTTCGAGACGCTGCTCGATGAGCGCGACGCGGTGATCTCGGATGCGCTCAACCACGCGAGCATCATCGACGGGATCCGCCTGTGCAAAGCGCAACGCTTCCGCTACGCCAACAGCGACCTGACCGAGCTCGAGAACTGCCTGCGCCAGGCACAGGGCGCGCGTACCCGCCTCATCGCCACCGACGGCGTGTTCTCCATGGACGGCTTCATCGCGAACCTGCGCGGGATCTGCGATCTCGCCGACCGCTACGACGCCCTCGTCATGGTCGATGACTCGCACGCCACCGGCTTCATGGGCGCCACCGGGCGCGGCACGCACGAGCACTGCGGCGTCGCCGCGCGCGTCGACATCCTCACCGGCACGCTCGGCAAGGCCCTGGGCGGCGGCAGCGGGGGCTACATCGCCGCGCGACGCGAGGTCATCGAGTGGCTGCGCCAGCGCTCGCGCCCCTATCTCTTCTCCAACAGCATCCCGCCGGTGGTCGCGGCCGCGAGCCTCGCGGTGCTCGACCTCCTCGAGGGCGGTACGCAGCTGCGCGAGCAGCTCATGGAGAATGCGCGCTACTTCCGCGCCGCCATGACCCAGGCCGGCTTCGATTTGAAGCCCGGCGAGCACCCGATCATCCCCGTCATGCTGGGCGATGCGGCGCTCGCCACGCGCATGGCGGACGCCCTGCTCGGGCGCGGCGTGTACGTCATCGGCTTCTCCTTCCCGGTGGTGCCCAAGGGCCAGGCGCGCATCCGCACGCAGATGTCGGCCGCGCTCACCCGGCCGGAGCTCGAGCGTGCCGTGGCGGCCTTCACCGAGGTGGGCCGGGAGCTCGGCGTACTGCGCGCCTGAAGCCCACGCGGCCCGTTGAAGCACCCCCCGTCAGTCGCCATATTCGAGAGCCGCCCATGAAAGCACTCGTCAAGCAGCACGCCACCCCCGGCATCTGGCTCGAGGATATCCCCGAGCCCAAGGTCGGGCACAACGACGTGCTGATCGAGATCGCGAAGACCGCGATCTGCGGTACCGACATGCACATCTACAACTGGGACGAGTGGGCGCAAAAGACCATCCCGGTGCCGATGGCCGTCGGGCACGAGTACTGCGGGCGCATCGTCGAGGTGGGCTCCGAGGTCAAGGGACTCAAAGCCGGCGACCGCGTCTCGGGCGAGGGGCACATCACCTGCGGCTACTGCCGCAACTGTCGCGCCGGACGGCGCCACCTGTGCCGCAACACGGTCGGCGTCGGCGTCAACCGCCCCGGTGCCTTCGCCGAGTTCCTGTCGATCCCTGCCGACAACACCTTCAAGCTCCCCGACTCGATTCCGGACGACATCGCCTCGATCCTCGATCCCTTCGGCAACGCCACCCACACCGCGCTCGCCTTCAACATGGTGGGCGAGGACGTGCTGATCACGGGCGCGGGCCCCATCGGCATCATGGCGACCGCGATCGCGCGCTTCACAGGCGCGCGCCACGTCGTGGTCACCGACGTCAACGACTACCGACTGGAGCTCGCCCGCAGGATGGGCGCGAGCCGCGCCATCAATGTGACCAGAGAGTCGCTCGACGACACCATGAAGAGCCTCGGGATGCAGGAAGGTTTCGACGTCGGACTCGAGATGTCGGGCAACGCGGCGGCGTTCCGCGAGATGCTGCGCACCATGCACCACGGCGGCTCGGTGGCCATCCTCGGCATTCCTCCGGGCGAGATGGCGATCGACTGGAATCAGGTGATCTTCAAGGGCCTGACGCTCAAGGGCATCTACGGCCGCGAGATGTTCGAGACCTGGTACAAAATGGCGAGCATGCTGCAGTCGGGTCTGAAGCTCGAGCCGATCATCACCCACCACTTCCCGATTCAGGACTTCAAACAGGGCTTCGAGACCATGGGATCGGGGAAGTCGGGGAAGGTCATCCTCGACTGGAGTACCTTGTAGATTGGCGCGCCGGGCCTGCGGCGCCTACCGGACCTCGCAGAAGCAGTAGGCGTACACGCGGTTCGGTACGCTGAAGCGGGCGAGGCGCGCGGCCTCGCGCGTCACGGGATCGAGCCGGCTCGCAAGCTGCGCGAGCGCCGCCTGATCGGGGCTCGCCGCGAGGAGCGCGCGCACCGCGCGCGTCCTGAATGCGAGCACCAGCTGCTGCGTCCAGGTGAGCTCGGGCTCGATGAACTCGGTCGAATACTCGGTGAGCTTGGCGCGCCGTGCGGCGGCCTTAACCGCCTCATCGAACGAGCCGAGATGATCGACGAGGCCTAAGCGGCGCGCATCGAGGCCCGCCCACACGTGACCCTGTGCGATGGCGTCGATGTCGGCGCGGCTCTTCTTGCGCCCCGTGGAGACGCGCTCGAGGAACTCATCGTAGCCGCGCTCGATCTGCGACTGCAGGAGCGCGCGCGCCTCGGCGCCGAGCGGCCGGTCGATGCGCAGCTGACCCGAGAGCGGCGTAGTACCGACGCCATCCACTCCCACGCCGATCTTGGCGAGCGTGCGGTCGACGGTGGGGATGACCGCGAAGATGCCGATGGAGCCGGTGAGCGTCGCGGGGCTCGCCCAGATCTCATCCGCCGGTGCCGAGATGTAATAGCCCCCCGAGGCCGCATAACCGCTCATGGAGACGACGAGCGGCTTGCCGGCCGCGCGCAGCGCCTTCAGCTCGCGGTAGATCTCCTCGGAGGCCGTGACGCTGCCGCCGGGGCTGTCGACCCGCAGCACCACGGCCTTCATGTCCGGATCGAGGCGTGCCTCGCGGATCAGCTTGCCGGTCGAATCGCCGCCGATGGTGCCGGGCGGCTGCTCGCCGTCGAGGATATCGCCCGAGGCGACGATCACGCCGATGTGCGGCTTGCCGGCGGCATGCAGCTTCTTCTGCGCCTGCGCGTAGCTTAAGTACTCGGCCACCGACACCGCGCGGAAGGAACCGGTAGACTTGTCCTCGCCGACGAGCGCGATCAGGCGCTTCTCCACCTCGAGGTCATTCTTGATGCCGGTGACGAGTCCGGCCTCCTCGGCCACGTGCGCCGCGTTGCCGCCGGCCGCCGGCACCTTCTGCGCGAGCGTCGTCACGTATTTCTCGACCGCATCCGGCGCGAGCTTGCGCGCCTGGGTCACGGCGTCCTGGTAAGTGGCCCAGAGGATGTTGAGGTAGGCGCGGCTCTCCTCGCGGTCCTCGGGCGACATGCTGGTGCGCGTGTAGGTCTCGACCGCGCTCTTGAACTGCCCGACGCGGAACACGTTGATGTCGACGCCGAGCTTGTCGAGGACTTCCTTGAAGTACATGCGATAGCGGTCGTAGCCGTCGAGCAGCACGAAGCCCATCGGATCGAGGTAGGTCTCGTCCGCCTGCGCCGCGAGGTAGTAGCCCTCCTGGTCGAGCTCGTTGCCGTAGGCGATGACCTTCTTGCCGGTGGCGCGGAAGTCACGGATCGCGTGCGCCAGCTCTTCGAGCGTCGGCTGCGTGCCGCCCTCGAACTTATCTAAGTCGAGAGCGAGGGCCTGGATGCGCGTGTCCTCGGCCGCCGCGTGGATCGCGTCGGTAAGATCCCACAGGAGCGTCTCGTGGCGGCCGTCGCCGCGGGCGGCTTGGAGGGCGCGCGTGACCGGCTCGCCCGAAAGCTGTTCGACCAGCTCGCCGTCGGGCTCGACGAGGAGGGCCGCCTTGGCCGGGATGCGCGCCGTGCCGGACAGCAGCACGCCAAACAGGATGCCGAAGATCACCAGCAGCACGAGCAGGTGCAGCACCTTGCGCAGGCCGTCGAGACCCCGCCACAGTCCCCCAAAGAACGACCGCACGTTCACCGGCTCACCGCTCCGGCGCGATCGGCAGCCGCAGCGGCCACCGCGGCGCGCAACTTCAGATCTTTTCCTCGATGCGCGCCGCTTTGCCCGCGAGATCGCGCAGATAGTAGAGCTTCGCGCGGCGCACACTGCCGCGGCGCTTCACCACGATGTCGCTGATGGCGGGACTGTGGGTCTGGAAGGTGCGCTCGACGCCCTCGCCGTGGGAGATCTTGCGCACCGTGAACGAGGAGTTGAGCCCGCGGTTGCTGCGCGCGATCACGACGCCTTCGTAGGCCTGCACACGCTCGCGGTCGCCCTCGACCACCTTGACCTGCACGACCACGGTGTCGCCCGGCTTGAACTCGGGCACCTTGCGCGTCATGCGCCGCTTGTCCAGATCCTGGATTATCTTGTTCATGTCACTTACCTCGATCCTCTTCCGCGGCCGCTCCGGCGGCCGGCAACTGATCCAATACACGCGGCTCCTCGGCCGCGAGCTTCCCCGCCGCAATCAGGTCGGGCCGGCGGCGCTGCGTCCGCTCGAGCGCGCACTTCAGGCGCCAGCGGCGGATGCCGGCATGGTCGCCGGACAATAGCACCGGCGGCACGCTTAAGCCCTCGAACACTTCCGGCCGCGTGTAGTGCGGCCAGTCGAGCAGCCCTTGCGCGAACGAGTCCTCCTCGCTCGAGCGCTCATCGCCCAGCACCCCGGGCAGCAGCCGCGCCACCGCATCGATCACGGTGAGCGCCGGCAGCTCCCCGCCGGAGAGCACATAGTCGCCCACCGACAGCTCGCGGTCGATGCCGATCTCGATCACGCGCTCGTCGATCCCCTCGTAACGGCCCGCCACCAGCAGCATGCCGGGCAGTGCTGCGAGCGAGCGGGCCATGCTCTCGCCGAAGGGCTCGCCCTGCGCCGAGAGGCAGATCCGCGGGCTCCCGGCCGGCAAGCGCGCGTGCGCCGCGCGGATCGCCGCGAGCAGCGGTTCCGGCTTCATCACCATGCCGGGACCCCCGCCGTAGGGCCGGTCGTCCACCGTGCGGTGCACGTCGTGCGTGTGCGCCCGCGGGTCTTCGGTCCCCACCGCAATCAGGCCGCGCTCCAGGGCGCGCCCCACGATCCCGTATTCCAGTGCTCCCGCGATCATGCGCGGAAACAGCGTGACCACTTCGATCTTCATTCCACGGGCCAGTTCACGGGCCAGTCCACCACGATCGCGCGAGCCGCGAGGTCCACCGTGCGCAGGTGCTGCGGTGAGGCGAGCACCCAGTGCTCACGCCCATCGGACTCCCGCGTCACCATCACCACACCCGCCGGCGCGTCCACGAAGTGACTCACCACCCCCAAAGCCACGCCCTCGAGGTTGCGCACCGCGAAGCCCTCGAGGTCCGCGCGGTAATACTCATGCTCACCCGCCGGCGGCAACGCCGCCCGCTCCACCTCGATCACGGCGCCCGTGAGCGCCGCGGCGTCGTCCCGGCTCGCGGCCCCGTCGAGCTGCGCCACCAGGCCCCGGCCGTGGCTGCGCCCGGCGGCGAGGCGCCGGCTCACCCGCTCGCCGCTCGCCAGCCGCAAGACCCAGTCGCGGTATTTCAGCAGGCCCTCGGGCGGATCCGTATACGAATCGACGTGTACCCAGCCCCTGATGCCGTACGGAGCGCCCAGGCGGCCAAGCTCGATCCAGGCCACGACTGCTCGTGTCGACGGCTCGCCCGCAGGCAGCGGCCGCCTTAAGGCTTCAGGCCGTCGCCTGCTTGCGGTAGGACGAGACCAGCGTCCGCACACGGTCGGAGGGCAGCGCCCCCTTGCCGATCCAGTAATCGATGCGGGGCAGATCGAGCTTGAGCTTGGTCTCGCTCCGGCGGGCGATCGGATTGAAGTATCCGACGTGCTCGAGGCTCGGGCCGCCCTGGCGCTTGCGGCTGTCGGTCACGACGACGTGATAGAAGGGCTGATTGCGCGCCCCGCGCCGCGTCAGACGAATGGTAACCATGGTCGTATCGCTCTCGTTCAAGCGGGCATAGGCCGCCTCATCCGAAAGGGGCCGCCCAAAAAGAGCGCGGATTCTACGCAACCGGGCGTTTCTGCGCCAGTTGTTCCGGGCCCCGGCGAGGGGGTCCCTAGCGCCCTGGAAAGCCCGGCGGGAGCCCCCCTTTGAAGGCCCCCATGAGCTTACGCAACCCCCCGCCCTTCATGCTCTTCATGACCCGCTGCATCTGGAGGAACTGCTTCAGCAGCCGGTTGACGTCCTGGACCTCGACTCCCGACCCGGTCGCGATCCGCCGCCGGCGCGAGCCGTCGATGATGCCGGGGTTACGCCGCTCGCGGGGGGTCATGGAGTTGATGATCGCGATCTGGCGGCGCACGTCCTTATCACCCTGCCCGGCCGAGACCGCGGCCTTCTTCGCCACCGCACCCGGGAGCTTGTCGATGAGCGCCTCGACCCCGCCCATCTTCTGCAGCTGCTCGAGCTGGCCCTTCAGGTCGAGGAGATTGAAGCCCTGGCCCTTCACCACCTTGCGGGCGAGGCGCGCGGCCTCCTCGCCGTCGACCTGCCGGTGCGCCTGCTCGACCAGGCTGACGATGTCCCCCATGCCGAGGATGCGGGACGCCATGCGCGCCGGGTCGAAGGGCTCGAGCGCCTCGGTTTTCTCGCCGACGCCCACGAACACGATCGGCTTGCCGGTAACCTGCCGCACGGAAAGTGCGGCGCCACCGCGCGCATCGCCGTCGGCCTTGGTGAGAATCACCCCGGTCAGATCGAGCGCCGCGCCGAAGGCGCGCGCCGCATTCACGGCGTCCTGGCCGGCCATGGCATCGACGACGAACAGCCGCTCCGAGGCGCCCACGGCCGCATTGATGCGCTGCACCTCGCCCATGAGCTCGGCATCGACATGCAACCGCCCGGCGGTGTCGACGATGAGCACGTCGAACACGCCGTTGCGGGCCCGCGTGAGGGCGGCCGCGGCGATGGCCTCCGGGGTCGCTCCGGGCTCGCTCGTGAAGTACTCGGCGTGCACCTGAGCCGCGAGGCGCTCGAGCTGCAGCATCGCGGCGGGACGGCGCACGTCGGTGCTCGCGAGCAGCACGCGCTTGCGCTCGGTCTCGATGAGACGCCGCGCCAGCTTGGCGGCGGTCGTGGTCTTGCCGGCGCCCTGCAGTCCCGCGAGCAGCACCACGACCGGCGGGGCGGCCCGGAGCGTAAAGCCCGCGCCTCCGCCGCCCATGAGCGCGATGAGCTCCTCGTTGAGGATGCCGATGAAGGCCTGCCCGGGAGTGAGGCTGGAGGCCACCTGGGCGCCGAGCGAGCGCGCCTTGACCGACTCGATGAAGCCCTTCACCACCGGCAGCGCCACGTCCGCCTCGAGCAGTGCCACGCGCGTGTCGCGCAGCGCCTGCGCGATGTTGTCCTCGGTGATCCGGCCGCGGCCGCGCAGGCTCTCGAGCGTCGCCGTGAGGCGCGCGGTGAGTTGATCGAACATGCCGGTCAGGATCCCCGATTCGCGCGCGCTATGCTAGTCGCCACGGCCGTCGCCGCCATTGAGACCGGAGTGCCGCATTGAACCTCCTCTCGACCCCCGTGCCGCAGCTCACGTTGTTCGCGCTGCTGGTGATCGCCGCCTTCTCCTCCGGGGCCGAGGCGGCCATGCTCTCGGTCAACCGCTATCGCATCCGCCACCGGGCTGAAGCGGGACAGCGCTCGGCCCGGCTCCTCGAGCGGCTGCTCATCAAGCCCGATGAATGGCTCGGCGCGAATCTCGTCATCCTTGCCCCGGCGAGCGTGTTCGCATCCGCCATCGCCACGATCCTCGCGCAGCGCAGCGGCTACGCCTACGCCGTGCCGGTGACCGAGGTGCTGCTCACCATCGTCGTGATCGTTTTCTGCGAGCTCGCGCCGAAGATCTACGCGGCCTCGAACCCGGAAGGGGTGGCGCTGCACGCCGCCGGGATCTACCGCGTGCTGGTGCTGGTGGCGCGTCCGGCGCTGTGGCTCACGAACCATATGGCGTACGGGTTCCTGCGCCTGTTCGGCGTCGGTCGTACCTCGCACGCGACCCAGGCGCTCTCGGCCGAGGAACTGCGCACGGTGGTCACCGAGGCGGCGCCGGTGATTCCGGCGCGCCACCGGCAGATGCTGCTCTCGATCCTGGACCTCGGGCGCATCACCGTGAACGACATCATGATCCCGCGCCAGGAGATCAACGGCATCGACCTGAGTACGAGCTGGGACGATATCCTGGAGCGCCTGCGGCAGACGCCGCACACGCGGCTGCCCGTGTACGACGGCGAGCTCGACAATCTCATCGGGCTGCTGCACATGAAGCGCGTCGCGCGCGAGCTGGCGCGCGGCACCTTCAGCCGTGAGCGCTTGATCGAACTCGCGCGCGGCCGCGAAGCCTACTTCATCCCCTAAGAGACGCCGCTCAACGTGCAGCTCGCGCAGTTCCAGCGCCACCGCCGCCGCCACGCCTTCGTCGTGAACGAGTACGGCGACATCGAAGGGCTGGTGACGCTGGAGGACCTGCTCGAGGAGATCGTCGGCGAGTTCACCACGGATCCGGCGACCATCACCCACAAGGACGTGCACACCGAGCGGCCGGGGGTGTTCATCGTCAACGCGAGCGCCACCATCCGCGCCTTGAACCGCGCGCTCGGGTGGCAGCTGCCGACCGGGGGCCCGAAGACCGTGAATGGACTCCTGCTCGAGCACCTCGAGACCATCCCGGATCCCGGCGCCATGGTGCGGGTCGGGGCCTACGAGTTCGAGGTGCTGCAGATGGCGGATAACGCGGTCCGCACCGTGCGGGTGCGCGCCCCGGCCAGCGAGAAGGCGGCCGCGGCAAGCACCACGGGAATCTGACAGGCGGCGTTGCCTGCTCAGCCGGGAGGCGGGCGGGTGAACGCCGCTGCCAGGGCCTCGGCCACGGTGCCGACCGCGTGCACCGTGATGCCGGCGGGCGCCTTGCGCGGGGCGTTGTCCCGCGGCACCAGCGCGACCTTGAACCCCTGGGCCTGCGCCTCGCGCAAGCGCTCATCGCCATAGGGGACCGGGCGCACCTCGCCGGTGAGCCCGAGCTCGCCGAACGCCACCAGGTGCGGCGGCAGTGCGACGTCCTTCAGGCTCGAGGCGAGCGCGATCACGACCGGCAAGTCCCAGGCGGTCTCGGCGATCTGGATGCCGCCGACGACGTTCACGAACACGTCGTGCTCCTGCAGCGCCAGTCCCGCGTGGCGGTTGATCACCGCGAGCAGCATCGCCACGCGGTTGGCATCGAGCCCCTGCGCGATGCGTCGCGGGGCGCCGAAGCGCATGCGATCGACGAGCGCCTGCAGCTCGATGAGCAGCGGGCGCCCGCCGTCGCGCGTGACGGTGACGATGCTGCCGGCGGCGGGCTGCGGCGCGCGCGCGAGAAAGATCGCGGCCGGGTTCTTCACTTCCTTCAGGCCCGCACCCGTCATCGCGAAGAAGCCGAGCTCATTCACCGCCCCGAAGCGGTTCTTGGTGGCGCGCACGATGCGGTAGCGGCTGCCGGCCTCGCTCTCGAAATACAACACCGTGTCGACCAGGTGCTCGAGCAGCTTCGGTCCCGCAATGGCGCCCTCCTTGGTGACGTGCCCGACGATCACCACGGCGGTGCCGCCTTGCTTGGCGAAGCGCACCAGCTCGGCGGTGCACTCGCGCAGCTGCGCGACCGCCCCGGCGCCGGCCGGCATGACGGAGGACTGCAGCGTCTGGATAGAGTCCACAATGAGCAGCGCGGCTTGCCGCGCTGCGGCAAGCGCCAGGATCGACTGGCAGTCGGTCGCGGCGACCACGCCGAGTCCCTCGGCGGCGACGCCCAGGCGCCCGGCCCGCAGACCCACCTGTGCCACCGACTCCTCCCCGCTCGCATAGAGCACCGGGCGGGCGGCCGCCACGTGCGCCGCGACCTGCAGCAAGAGCGTGGATTTGCCGATCCCGGGGTCGCCGCCCAGGAGGATCACGGAGCCCGGGACGATGCCGCCTCCCAGCACCCGGTCGAGCTCGGCCTGGCCGCTGCCGAGCCGTTCGCCGCCGCTACCCAGGGCGGCCCCGGGCACGAGGCTGACGGCCGCCGCGGCTGGAGAAGTCCGGCCACGCGGCGCGCGCCGCTCCTCGAGCGAATTCCACTCACCGCACAGCGGGCACTGACCCTGCCATTTGAGGGTTTCACCCCCGCAGGAGGCGCAGACAAATACCGGGTTCAGACGAGCCATCAATGCGCCGTCGGTCTACTTTCGGCTACGATTCGCGCCGGGAAATCATTGAAAGCGGTCTTTTGTGACCAATCACCGGGACACCCCAGCGGGCGATGCTAGCTTATGCCAGCTCGAAGCGGGGACGGGAAAGTGACGCGAATCACATTCGGTGGGCCGTATACAGCTCAGGACGCAGCATGAGCTTGCGAAGCAAGCTGCGTTTCGTCGGTGCCACCGATACCGGCAAGGTCCGGGAGCACAACGAGGACACCATTGCGGTCGACCCGGACATCGGCCTGCTGGTGCTCGCCGACGGCATGGGCGGCTACAACGCCGGTGAAGTGGCGAGCGGCATCGCGGTAAAGACCATCGTGAACCTGGTGCGCGAGCACGTGGAGCGCGAGGACCTCTCCATCGCGGACCGCGAGTCGGGGCTGTCACGCGCCAACATCATCCTGCGCGACGCCATCGTGCGCGCCAACAAGATCATCTACCAGACCGCCCGCACCCAGCCGCAGTGCGAAGGCATGGGCACCACGGTGGTGGCGGCGCTGTTCTTCGACAACAAGATCACCATCGCTCACGTCGGCGACTCGCGCCTCTACCGCCAGCGCGGCGACCGCATCGAGCAGGTCACCATGGATCACTCGCTCCTGCAGGAGCTGGTGGACCGGGGCTTCTACTCCGCCGAGGAGGCGCAGCGGGCGTCCAACAAGAACTACGTTACCCGGGCGCTGGGGGTGGAGCCGCAGGTCGACGTGGAGATTCAGGAGCACCCGGTCAACCGGGGCGAGTTCTTCATCCTCTGCTCGGACGGCCTCTCCGACATGGTAGAGGATGAAGATATTCATTTAACGATAAACACCTTTAGTGCTAATCTGGATACGGTCGCCAAACAGTTGATTCAGCTGGCCAATGACAATGGAGGCCGGGACAACATCTCAGTCGTAATGGCGCACATCATGGATGCGTTTCCGGCACGCACGAAGATTTTCGACAAGATCCTCTCTTGGTTCGGCTGAACACGACGCGATAGGGGCTAGCAATGGCAAGGTTGGTCTTGAGCCTGGATGGCCAGGTGATGGCGGAATACAACATGAACAAGGAGCGGTACACGATCGGCCGCCTCCCTGACAATGACATCCGCATCGACAACGCTGCCGTCAGCGGCCACCACTCGCTGATCATCAACATCCTCAACGATTCGTTCCTCGAGGACCTGAACAGCACCAACGGCACCTACGTCAACGGCAAGCTGATCAAGAAGCATGCGCTGCAGCACGGCGACGTGATCACGGTCGGCCATCACCAGCTGCGCTTCGTCGAGGACGACGAGGCTCAGGACGAGTTCGAGAAGACCATGGTGATACAGCCCTCTGCGCGCCCGGTCGAGAAGGTGCGCGCCGCGACCGAGGGCGCCGAAAAGGTGTCCACCTCCCTCACCGCCACCGGCCGCTCGCGCGCGCTCACCGACGGCGCCGCCGCGGTGAAGAAGGCGAAGCTGCAGGTGCTCTCGGGCGCCTTTGCCGGCCGCGAGGTCGAGTTGAGCAAGGCGCTCACCACCCTCGGCCGTCCCGGGGTGCAGGTGGCGGCGATCACGCGCCGCGCCGAGGCCTACTACATCGTGCACGTCGACAGCGGCAAGGAAGGCGACTTCCCGCTGCTCAACGGCACGCCCATCGGCGCCCAGGCGACCAAGCTGAACGACAACGACGTCATCCAGCTCGCCGGCGTCAAGATGGGATTCTTTTTGAATTAGGCCGAAATCGCAGGAAGCGATTTCGGCAGACATCAGCTTCGTTGCCGGCGGCAAAAGATGCGACTTTTGCCGCCTGCGGTGTGCCCGATCACACTCTGGCGTACGCCCGCACCGGGAAGGATCCCATCCCGCGCACCGGGGGAGGCACCGCGCTGAAGGTGAATCCATCAGCCGGCAGCTGCTCGAGCCCGCGCAGGTGCTCGACGATCGGGATTCCCGCGCCGAGCAATGTCGTATGCACCGGGCGCTCGCCGTCCGCCGTGTCGTCGATGTTGAGCGAGTCGATCCCGACCAGCCGCGCCCCCTGATCCTTGAGCCACTGGGCCGCCGCGGCCGTGAGGAACGGGTGCCCGTGCCCGTAGCGATCGGTGCGCCAGTGCCGCGCCCAGCCGGTGTGCACCAGCACCGCTCTGCCCCGCACCTCCAGGCCCCCCAGCGCCGGCGCATCGAGCGCACGTCCGCCCGCGGCGCGCAGCACGATCGCGGGGAGGTCCGCGAGCTCCTCGAGCTTGAGCTGCGAGACGTCACGGCCGTCGGCGTAGCGATGGAACGGGCTGTCGAGATAGGTGCCGGTGTTGGCGACGAGGTCGATGCGTCCGATCTGGAAGGTGGTGCCGGGCGCGTAGCGCTCACGGGAGGCCTCGCGGCTGAGGAAATCGCACACGTGCGGCGCCGGGATTCCCGGGTAGGTCGTCATGCCGTCCTCGATGAGATGGCTCAGATCGAGGAAGCGCGCAGGGTGCGAGGCGCGCGGCTCGTTGGATGCGTGACTCATGGAAGAAGCATAGCTGGCCGCGGCGGCGCGCCGTGAGGCGGCCTACGGCACGGCAGCGGTCAGAAAACGACGCTCAGCGCAGCTCGAGCGGGACGCGCTGACTCACGCTGCAGAGGAGCTCGTAGGGGATGGTGCCGGCGTGCCGCGCGATCTCCTCGACCGGCAGCCCCGGCCCCCAGAGGAGTACCCCGGTCCCGACGTGCACTTCCGGGACCGCCGACACGTCGACCGCGATCATGTCCATGGAGACGCGACCCACGATCGGGGCGTGCCGGCCGCCGATCAGCACCGGCGTACCGCCGGGGAGCCCGCGCGGCAGACCGTCGCCGTAGCCGGCCGCGATGATGGCGATACGCGTGTCGCGCGGCGCCTGCCAGGCGGCGCCATAGCCGACGGTCTCGCCCGCCTTGATACCGCGCAGCGCAATGACGGAGGACTCGAGGCTCATCACGGGCTCGAGTCCCAGCTGCTCCGCCGTGCGGTCGGCGAAGGGCGAGGCGCCGTAGAGCGCGAGCCCGGGGCGTACCCAGTCACAGTTCAACTGCGCGCTGCCGAAGACGCCCGCGGAGTTGGCGATACTGACCGAGTAATCGAGGCCGCGCGTCGTCTCTCGAAAGCGCTTCAGCTGCTCGTGAGTCATGCGCTCCGGTGGATCGTCGGCGCAGGCGAGATGCGTCAGCAGGCGGATCTCGAGCGGCGCGGTCTTCAGGCGCTGCACCCGCTCGAGGGCCGCGGCGAACTCGCGCGGCGGGAACCCGAGGCGGTTCATGCCGGTGTCGATCTTGATCCAGAGTACGAAGCGGTGCGCGCCGCTCATCTCCTCGAGCAGCTCGACCTGCAGCGCGTCGTGCACTACGAGATCGAACCCGTGACGTGCGGCTTCCAGCAGCTGCTCCGCCGTGAACACGCCCTCGAGCAGCACGATGGGCGCCGTGATACCCGCGGCGCGCAGCGCAAGCCCTTCTTCCAGCCGCGCGACCGCGAAAGCATCGGCGTCCGGCAGAGCGAGCGCCGTCGGCACGAGCCCGTGGCCGTAGGCGTTCGCCTTGACGACGGCCATGACGCGCGCGCGGCGCGCGCGCTCGCGGATGGTGCTGAGATTGTGACGAAGCGCGCGCGGCTCGATGACGGCCCGGATGAGCCGGCTCACCGCAGCACGCCCTCGGCGTACGAATCGGAGGCGTAGTTGGCGAAGCGCGTGAACTGACCCTGGAAGGTCAGGAGGAAGCTGCCGATCTCGCCGTTGCGGTGCTTGACGAGATCGATCTCGGCGATGCCTTTCTTGGTCGTGTTCCGGTCGTAGACCTCTTCGCGGTAGATGAGCAGGATCATGTCCGCGTCCTGTTCTAAACTGCCCGATTCCCTCAGATCCGACATCACGGGCCTCTTGTGCTCGCGCTGCTCGACCGCGCGATTGAGCTGCGACAGGGCAATTACCGGGATCTGCAGCTCCTTCGCCAGTGACTTGAGGCCGCGCGAGATCTCGGCGATTTCCGTGGCGCGATTCTCGACCGTGCCGGGCACCTGCATGAGCTGCAGGTAGTCCACCACGACGAGATTCAGCCCATGCTCGCGCTTGACGCGCCGCGCACGGGCGCGCAGCTCCGTCGGGTTCAAGGCAGGAGTCTCGTCGACGAAGATCTTCGCCTCCGAGAGCTGGCTGGTTGCGCTCGTAATGCGCACCCAGTCGTCGTCGGAGATGTGCCCGCTGCGCAGGCTCGAGAGCGGCACGCCGCCCACGGACGCCAGCATGCGCGTGACCACCTGATCGGACGGCATTTCCAGGGTGAAGATGGCCACGGAGGCACGTGTGCCGGGGTGCACTGCGGCGTACTCGGCCATGTTCACGGCGAGCGTCGACTTTCCCATCGAGGGACGCCCGGCGATGATGATGAGATCCCCGGCGCGCAATCCTCCGGTGATCTTGTCGAAGTCGGTGAAGCCCGTGGGAAGGCCGCGCAGCTTGTCCGGGTTGGTGTGCCACTCGTCGATCTGATCGATGACCGCGGGGAGCAGGTCGCGCACGGGACGCGCGCCGTCGCGGCCGCGGAACGATCCGTCGGCGATCTCGAATACGCGCTGCTCGGCGCGATCGACGAGATCGCGCGCCGTGGTGCCGTCGTTGTTGTAGACAGCTGCGGCGATCTGCGTGCCCGCCTGGATGAGCTGGCGCATCAGCGAGCGCTCGCGGACGATCTGTGCGTAGGCGCGTACGTTGGCCGCGGTCGGCGTGTCGCGCGCGATGGAGCCTAAGTAAGCGAGACCGCCCGCCTTCTCGAGCGCGCCGGAGCGCTCGAGGTAACCCGCGACGGTGACGGCATCGCAGGGTTTACCCTCGCCGGCGACGGCGGCGATGCCGCCGAAGATGGCCTGGTGATCGGGGCGGTAGAAATCCTCCTCCCGCACCACGTCTGCCACCTGGTCCCAGGCACTCGGGTCGATGAGGAGGCCGCCGAGCACCGCCTGCTCGGCCTCGACCGAATGCGGCGGAGCAGGCGCGTCGAGCAGAGCGACCGAGCCCGAATCACGCGCCTTGGCGGAGCCGGTCACGGACTCTCTCCGGGACTACTCTTCGGCGACGATCGAGACCGCCAACGGCACGTCGACGTCGGCGTGCAGGTGCAGGTTGACCAGGTGCTCGCCCACGCTGCGCAGCGGTCCCGTCGACAGCCGCACCTCGCTGCGCTCGATCTTGAAGCCGGCCTGGCTCGCGGCCTCGGCGATGTCGGCGGTGCCGATCGAGCCGAAGAGCTTCCCTTCGGTGCCCGCCTTCGCGTGGATGGTGAGCTTGAAGTCCTTCAGCGCCGCGGCGCGCTCGCCCGCGGACTCGAGGTGCTCGCGGGCCGCCTTCTCGAGCTCGGCACGGCGCGCCTCGAAGCGCGCGACGTTCTCGGGGGTGGCCAATGTGGCCTTACCCTGGGGCAGGAGGAAGTTACGCCCGAAGCCCGAGCGCACCTTGACGCGATCGCCGATGTTGCCGAGGTTGGCAACTTTCTGAAGCAGAATGACTTGCACGGCCGCCCCCTTTTAGTGCTGGTCGGTGTACGGCAGCAGCGCGAGGAAGCGCGCGCGCTTGATCGCGACCGCCAGCTGCCGCTGGTAGAAGGACTTCGTGCCGGTGATGCGGCTCGGAACGATCTTGCCGGTCTCGGTGACGTAACCCTTGAGCGTGGCGAGATCCTTGTAATCGATCTGCTTCACGCCCTCGGCTGTGAAGCGACAGAACTTCTTGCGTCGTGAGAAGCGACTGCCGCCACCGCCGCCGCCGCCACCGCTCCCACCGTGCCCTCTGGACATTGCCATGGATCAGATCCTCGGAATTCGTTTCAGTGTAGACGGATTCAGGCGTTGTCGGACGCCGAATTGTCATCGTCGTCGGCGCTCACCGGAGACTCCTCGCGGGAGCGCTCGCGGCGCGGCCGGCCGCCCTCGCCCTCCTCGTCGGCGGCCTTGGCCATCGGCGAGGGCTCGGTGACGGCGGCGTCCATGTTCACGACCAGGTGCCGCAGCACCGCGTCGCTGAAGCGGAACGCGCCGGTCAGCTCATCGAGCGTCTTCTGGTCGGTCTCGACGTTCATGAGCACGTAGTGGGCCTTGTGCACCTTGGCGAGCGGGTAGGCGAGCTGCCGGCGGCCCCAGTCCTCGAGGCGATGCACGTGGCCGCCGCCCGAGGCGATCATGCCCTTGTAGCGCTCGATCATGGCGGGCACCTGCTCGCTCTGATCGGGATGCACGAGAAAAACGATTTCGTAATGCCTCATCCAAGTCTCCTTACGGTTTGAGCCGCCCGGCGTTAAGGCTGACCGGTGCGGCAAGGAGTCACGTCGCTTAAGGCTTTTCGCTCGCCCGAGCAGACGCCCCATCGGGTTCGAAAGGGGCGCGAAGGATACTCAAAGGGCGCCCGCCGTGCAATCCCCGAGAGCGCTTCTTGTGCTTTCCGATCAATAACTTGGGGCCGGCTGCTCGATCAAGGACTTATACATCTATATGGGAGGACGCGAGAGCCGGGCTCTCTATTAGTGTGATCCGCCGAGGTTCTCCTCGACCTGCCGCCAGGCGAGCTCCGCAGTCTCGCGCGCCCGCTCGCCCGCCTCGCGTGCGTGGCGGCTCGCCGCCGTGCCCTCGAGCACGCGTTTCATGATGCCCTGGCGGATGCAGGCGATACGGAACAGGTTGTAAGCCATGCAGAACTCCCAGACGGCAGGCTCGATAGGCGCGCGCCCGGTGCGGCGGCAGTACGTCGCGACGTACTCGTCTTCCGTCGGGATACCGAGAGAACCGAGATCCACCCCCTTGAGTCCCGGGATCTCACCCGCCCCGACCCGCCACAGCATGACGTGATAGGAGAAGTCCGCGAGCGGATGCCCCAGCGTCGAGAGCTCCCAGTCGACCACGGCGAGCATGCGCGGCGCGTCGGGGGCGAAGATCATGTTGTCGATGCGGTAGTCGCCGTGCACCAGTGTCGTCTCGTCCCCGGCCGGGATGTTCTCCGGCAGCCAGGAAAGGAGCCTTTCCATCGCCTCGATGCGCTCGGTCTCGGAGGCCCGGTACTGCTTGCTCCAGCGGCCAATCTGACGCGCGAAGTAGTTGCCGGGCTTGCCGTAGTCTGCAAGGCCCAGGTGCGTGAAATCCGCGCCGTGCAGCGCCACCAGCACGCGGTTCATTTCGTCGTAAATGCGCCCGCGCTCTTCCCTCGACATGCCGGGAAGCCGCGGGTCCCAGAAATTGCGACCGCGCACGTAACCCATGACATAGAACATCGTGCCGATGATGCTGACGTCCTCGCACAGGCAGATCGGCTCGGCCACCGGCACCCCCTGCCCGAACAGCGCGCGGGTAATGCGGAACTCGCGGTCGACGGCGTGTGCCGAGGGCAGGAGTTGCCCCGCGGGCTTGCGGCGCAGGACGTAGTGCACGCCCGCGCCCGTGGTCAGAAGATAGGTTGGATTTGACTGGCCGCCACGGAACATCTCGACCGTGAGCGGGCCCTTGAAGCCCGCGACCTCAGCCTCGAGGTAGCGCGCGAGCGCCGCCTCATCGAAGCGCTGCCGGTCGGGGACCGGCATGGTGCCCGCGAATTCCTGGCCGAGCATGTCAGGGATACTTGGCGAGCTCGAGCCTGCCGATCTGGTTGCGGTGCACTTCGTCCGGGCCGTCGGCGAGACGGATGGCGCGCGCGTGCGCGTAGGCACTCGCGAGCTCGAAATCCTCGCACAGTCCCGCGGCCCCGTGGGCCTGGATCGCCCAGTCGGTCACCTGGCAGGCGGTGTCGGCGGCAGCGATCTTGATCATGGCAATGTCGGCGCGCGCCGCCTTGTTGCCCACGGTGTCCATGAGCCAGGCGGCCTTGTAGACCAGCAGCCGCGCCTCATCGATGCGGATGCGGGATTCGGCGATGCGCTCGAGCGTCACCGACTGCTCGGCAATCGGCCGTCCAAAAGCGGTGCGTGCCTTGACCCGGCGGCACATCTTCTCGAGTGCGCGCTCGGCGACGCCGATCAGTCGCATGGCGTGATGGATGCGTCCGGGACCCAGGCGTCCC
>Ga0210394_10002791_pt1 | contig 23280 bp, 19 predicted proteins | sample IncBWC12MmetaG_FD_160121 | JGI IMG/M metagenome (GOLD analysis project Ga0210394, IMG submission 160121) | Forest soil microbial communities from Barre Woods Harvard Forest LTER site, Petersham, Massachusetts, United States - Inc-BW-C-12-M | ecosystem: Environmental > Terrestrial > Soil >... | reverse complement strand
GCTTCGGCCGTTGGGTCTTTAAGGCTACCGTATACAAATCTGCTGCCTCCAAAGGCTTCGTCGGCTATGGCGACGCAGACCCCTCCAATGTCTCTTCATTGGTCCACGGCGCCGAGATGCGCGTGGCTGAGACCCGCGCCGTCAACCGCGCCCTCCGCAAGGCCTACGGGATCGGCCTGTGCTCAGTCGAGGAACTCGGTTGGTCGCCCCGAGTCGCCGACTCCAAGCCCTCGGGTCCTGCCAGGCGAAGCGCGATCGGGAACAACGGCCATGGCAATGGTCACCACAATGGTCAGCAGCCGCGTCTGCGCGACCGTCTCTGCCTTCTGATCCGCCAGCACGGGCTCGACGCCACCCTCGTGAAGGCCTACGCCGCTGACTACTGCGGAACCGCCTCGCTCCGCGACGCCTCCAGAGATCAGATCGAAGCATTCATCTGCCACCTTGCAGATCGGGCCGCCAAAGATCGCGAGAGCTTGCTCTGCCACCTCAACAGCTATCCCAAACCTGAGGAGGTCACGAAATGAAGCGCTTCATCCCAGGGCTCTATCGTGAAGGCCGCAATGGCGAGGACGTTCTGGAAGGCGTCTTCCTGGCCCGAGTCGATCGAGCCTTCTACCGCTGGCACCCGCAGAGATCGTTCTACGTCCTGCGGCTTGGCATTCTGGAACCCAAAGAGCAACAGGGCCATTCCCTCACCGGCAGGCTCTACTGCACCCCGAGAGCCTTCTGGAAGCTCCGCTGGTTCCTCCGGGACTTCGGCTATGACCCCGATCTGCTGGGTCGAGATGAAATCGATGAAAAGCAGCTCGTGGGGCTTCGTGGAGTCGTTCGTGTCTCCCGAACGGTCCTAAATGGTCGTACCTATCTCAATCTGGGTGGCTTTGCGCCAGCCGAGGAATGGGAGGCCCTGCCGGTAGCAGGGGGCCAAGAGGCCGGTCATGGTCTTTAGCCACACACAGATGGCGCAGTACCTGCGTTGCCCCAGGAGCTATCGCCACCGGTATCTCGACGGCTGGCGGGAGAAAGAGACCCGAGCGTCTTTGCTTTTTGGCCGTGCGTTTGAGAAGGCCCTGGCGGCCTTCTTCTCGCGCGAGGACAGCGCTGCGGTGTTGTTCAAGGAGTGGGGAGCATACCGAGACATGCAACTCGAGTATTCCCGTGGAGATGACTGGGAGCGCATGGCGCGTCAAGGTGTGCAGCTGCTCGAAAGACTGGCGCAAGGCGATCGCATTCGCATCCGCCAGCCTCAGCGCAACATGCAGGTCAAGCTGATTCGTTCGGTTTCGGAGGGAAACGAGTTTGTGGCTTACGTCGATGCCGTAGGAACCCTGGACGGCAAGCGCTGTCTGCTCGAGTGGAAGACCACCACGGCGCGCTATCCGGAAGAGCCCGACGGGCTGTTGGCCCTAGATCCTCAGCTGATCTGCTACTCCTGGATCAGCGGGATTTCCGACGTGGCCGTAGTGGCCTTCGTTCGCAAGCGTGTCTCCGAGATTCAATACCTCACGGCGACGATCAGCAACGAACAACGGCAGGAGTACGGCCGGTTGGTGGACGCCACCATCAGTCAGATCGAAGCCGGCCACTTCCTGCCGCACAGCGGCATCCGCTTCCCGCAAAACGGCTGTGTGAGCTGCGCTCAGCTCGGTCTGTGCCTGGGTAACCCACAGCTGGTGGAGACCAAACTGATCCGGAGCCCTGGAGCGAGTGACTTTGATTGGCTTGACCAGCTTGACGACTAACGGAAGGCCTCTGGTGCCACCGAAGCTCAATCGTCGACGGGCCTTGATCGTGCTGTCGAAGATCGACGAGATCCTCGCGTGGGAGAAGAACTCTGGCCAGGAGCGGGATGTCCGCTTCGTCGATCTGGGCCGCTATCTCTGTGAGGTTCGTGCCGGGCAATACTGGCGGCTGGACGATCTGCGGTCCTTCGATGAGTTTCTCGAGAGGAAGTTCCCGGAATCGAGGCGCAAGGCCTACTACCTGATGGCTATCCACGAGCATTTACCGCGGATTCCGAAGGCGGAACTGAGGTTGATTGGGTGGACCAAGGCCAGGGAATTGACGAAGGTGGCACGCAGGGAGCGGGAGGACTTCGATTGTGCACCCTGGGTGCACAAGGCCCATGAGTTGCCCAGGGAGGAGTTCAAACGGCAGGTAGACAGGCACCTGACCGGGAAGGATACGGAGCCATGGGAGATTCTCTATTTCAAGGCTTACAAGAGCCAGCTGCCGGTGATCGAGCGCGCCCTGGAAACAGCTGCACTAATGCTGGGCACCGACAAGTCCAGAAGTTACTGCTTGGAGATGATCTGTGCGGATTTCCTGGCGGGTGCTAACCTCGAAGGCGGCGATGCTGGTGCCTTGCTTCTCTCCCTGGATCGTCTCTTCAAACTCCTGCCCTCTCCTCAAAAACAGCAATTCCTCGAGGGTCTGAAAAGAGCTTCATGACCCTACTTCAACCAAAGCGCCCGAGGCTTCGACTCGATCCGGAATCCTACCGTTTGCTCCGTAAGTCGATCATCCAGCGCGACCACTGGCGCTGCCAGTCTTGCGGCTCGATGGCTGGACTGGAAGTCCATCACATCAAACCTCGAGGCCAGTTCGGTGATGATGCTGAGGATAACCTGATCACTCTGTGCTGGAAATGCCACCGAACGCGCCATTCATTGAGGCCGGTTGAGTGATGATGTTGAGATAAGGAAGCAAGTGCTTATCCGGTTGACTCCACAGGCCCCAAGGGATGGCGTCGGGCGCGATGCCAGCGCCAGCGCCTGCAACTGGTTCACGGTGGGTGCCCACGGCGGCCGATGCGCGGAGCCGATGGTGCTGCCCTGGGCGAGTCGGCTAGAGAAAGGCACGCAGTCCGAAGAGTTCTGTCTTCCTGGTGGCGAGTCCGGTTCGGGCTGAGCTGGCGGCAACAGCAGCTTATACCGCTCATTGCTCAAGGGCTTTCCAACAAGCAGGTCGCCTCCCAATTAAATCTTTCCGAACAAACCGTGAAGAATCATGTTCACCGTATTTTCCGAAAGGTTGGCGCAACTGACCGTTTGAGCGTGGTTGCAAAAGTGCGCCTTCAGGATATTGCCCTGTAGCGCGGCGGTTTCGCCAGGAACGACCTGTTCGGCGTGAAGAATGAGTCCTGAGTCAGGTAGGTTTATCGCACGGACGGCATTCTTGTCTATCACAGACGGCGCCTCGAGCTTTACCTTTACTTTCGGGAACTCGGGCTGCTTCGCAGGTCCAACGCGGAAGGCGCGCGCTGGGCCGCCCAGCAGGCCTTTGCGTCGTGGCACTTGACGGTCGCCATGAGCGTCGCGTGCAAGGAATCCTTTGCATCCTTGGAAGGTTGGCGTAGGTATTATGCAGGTCGTCGGGGTCGTCGGCGAGGTCGTGATACTCCTTTTCCCGTCCGAATATTCCACATAAAGCCCGCCGCGCAAGCGGATCGCTGAATAGGTGGTGGGATTCCCGCTCCGCGGGCTCGGCATGTCCGGGTCCACCGGATCGTTCAGCGGCCCGTGGTGCTCCACCAGGGCCACGCCGCGCCACTCGCCGGTCGTCCGCCCCTGCCAGAGCGGCACCAGGCTCACCCCATCCGCGAAGGGGAAGGTCGTTGCGGCGGCCAGTTCGTTGAACGTCGGATTCAAGTCAATGTTCTCGACGATTTCCTCGAAGGTCCGCCCGGCAGGGACCTTCGGGCCGGTAACTAACAGGGGCACGCGAACGTCGGTGTCGTATGCGCTCATCTTGCCGGGCATCAGGCGGAATTCAGCCATGTGGTAGCCGTTGTCGGAACTGAAAATGAAATATGTTTTTCGCGCCTGTCCAATCGAAGCTACCGCGGCCTGGAGCTCGCCAATCATCTTGTCAACCGCAAGCACGGACTGGGCTCGCTTGCGAAAATCACTGTCGATGCTGCCCATGTCCTTCGGGTCGAGCGCCCGCTGCCCGGCCAGCCAATGCGGAGCCGCGGGGTCGGGCGCCGCGTTATAGGCCGGGCTTCCCGGGGCGCGCAGGCCCGGAAAGGCGTTGGCGTCGCGCGGCGCCGGCGTGTACGGCCCGTGCGGGCGAAGGTGGCCACTTCGATGAAGAACGGCTGATCCGATTTCTGCTTGATGAAGCGCACCGCGTCGGCCGCGGCCACGTCGGTGAGGTAATCCTCCGGCTTGAAACCGTGCTGTACGATTTGCCCGTCCTGATTCAGCGCATAGCGGAGCCCCGGATAGCCGTTCCCGGCCACCAGCCGGGCCCGGCGGAGTGCTGCCTCGGCTCGTAGCCGTTCAGGTATTTTCCCAGGAACGCGGTGCGGTATCCCGCAGCCGCAAGCGACACCGCGAAGGTGCTCTGTTCGTTCCCGCGCTGCTTGAATACGATGTAGCCGCCCTCGTTGCCAACGTTTCTTGAAGACGCCGGTAAGTCGGGGTGACCGGCGGGAGGTCCTACGCCAGGTTGGCCTGCCCGAATCGCGGATTGCGCTGTTTGCATGCGGCGACGGTTTGCGGATCCACCTGCGGCAGCGGCTTCTCGCTCCCGGTCACCGTGGTTCCCTGCATGATCGGCTGCACGCAGTTCAGCTGCAGCCCGCTTCCCTTGTTCACCCCGCCGGCGACGAAGCCCGCCTTCTGGCAGGCCGCGATAATCTCCTGGCAGGGTTGTCCGGAAGCGCGCTGGGCTGCCGAAGCCGCTCCCGCACCCCCGAAGGAAAACAACAGCAGCGTCATCGCTACGGCCGCTTGTTTGTATGGCGTCAAGCGTTGCATCTAGGCTTCTCCATCCGCTCCGCGGCCAGCGCTGGCACGGGGCAACGATTTCCCCAGCGCTTCCTACTTACGCCTTTTGTATGCTCCGCGCAACAGACTGCGCTCCAATTGGCTCGCGTCACTTCCGCTCTCTATCTCAACGAATTGCCAGGCACGATCGGGGCGGATCCTTCCCTAGGTCAAGCCACCCGATAGGGATCGCAAAAGAGTTATCTCGGCAATTTCGCGCTTGCCACGATCGGCCAGACTGCTTGAATCACCGTGCGGATCGGGCTGACCGAAGCCGCCGCCACCGGGCGTTTCGATCGTGATGGCATCGCCGGGGGCCATCTGAATTTCGTCTGTGCCGGCCAGATCGATGCGGCTGCCGCCGGCCCGTTCCACCCAGGAGCGTCCGAGCGCTCCGGGCATTCCATTGGCCATGCCGTAAGGCGGCACGATGCGTTTGCCCGACAGGATTGCGGCAATCATGGCTTCCCGGAAACGCAGCTTGCGTATGACCCCGTCACCGCCCCTGTGGCGGCCGGCGCCGCCCGATCCGCGGCGAATCGCAAAGGCTTCCAGTATCACGGGAAAGCGCAGCTCCAGAACTTCCGGATCGGTGAGGCGCGAGTTGGTCATGTTGGTTTGAACCGCGTCCGTACCATCGAAGTCCGGACCCGCGCCGGACCCTCCGCAGATGGTTTCATAATATTGGTAACGAGCATTCCCAAAGGTGAAATTATTCATGGTTCCTTGCGAAGCAGCCATTACCCCCAAAGCCCCGTAGAGAGCATCGGTGACGCATTGCGAAGTTTCGACATTGCCCGCGACCACTGCCGCCGGTGCTTTTGGATTGAGCATGGAGCCCTCGGGGATAATGATTTCGAGAGGTTTCAGGCAGCCCGCATTGAGCGGGATGTCGTCATCGATTAAGGTTCGGAAGACGTAGAGCACCGCTGCCTTGCAGACCGCCGAGGGAGCGTTGAAGTTGGTTTCCCGTTGCGGCGACGTGCCGGTGAAATCGATTGTGGCGGAGCGGGATTGCCGGTCGACGCGAACCGCCACTTGCACCACCGCGCCATCGTCCATGCGAGAGACAAAAACGCCGTCCTTTAATCGGTCGAGGACGCGGCGGACGGCCTCCTCGGCATTATTCTGCACGTGGTGCATGTAAGCCCTGACTACATCCAGGCCAAAATGCCGGACCAACTCCCGCAATTCCTGGACGCCCTTTTCATTGGCGGAGACCTGCGCTTGCAGGTCAAGAACGTTCTGACGGGGATTGCGAGCCGGCCAGGGGCCGGAAGCCAACAAGTTCAGGATCTCATCTTCAAGGAAGCGTCCGTTGGAGACCAACTTGAAGTTATCGATCAATACGCCTTCCTCGCTCAAAAGACGGCTGCGCGGCGGCATCGAGCCCGGCGTGATGCCGCCGACATCAGCGTGATGGCCGCGCGATCCCACGTAGAAGAGAATCTCCCTGCCGGCCGTGTCGAATACCGGAGTGATGACGGTGATATCGGGCAGATGGGTGCCACCGTGGTAAGGATCGTTCAACGCGTAGACGTCGCCCGGCTCCATCCGGCCGGAGTTGGCATCGATGACCCGGCGCACGCTTTCACCCATGCTGCCCAGGTGCACGGGAATGTGCGGTGCATTGGCCACCAGCGAGCCGTGCACATCGAATACCGCGCACGAGAAGTCCAGCCGCTCTTTTATGTTCACGGAATGCGCCGTCTTCGCGAGCGTCACTCCCATCTGCTCGGCGATGGACATGAAGATGTTGTTGAATATTTCGAGCATCACCGGGTCAGGCCGGGAACTCACGGCCGCCACTTTGTTTTTCGGCTCGAGGCGCTCCAGCAGCAAGTTGCGCCGGGCATCCACGCGCGCTTCCCAGCCGGCGTCCACGACGGTGGTAGCGTTGGCTTCGGAGATCAGGACAGGGCCGGTCAGCTTTTGGCCGGGCTGCAATCGTTCGCGTTCGAAGACCGGGGCTTCAAAGCGCCGCCCCCCGCTCCAAAGCGATACGCGCGCTGCCTCCACTGGAGGTATGGCTACAGGCTGGAGTTCGCCAGCAGTTTCGGTGACAGCCTCGCTCGTACCCACAGCTTCGACCGAAACAGCATCCACCACAAGCTTGCGCCCGGGCGCGAGAAAGCCGAAGCGGCGCAGATGTTCGATCCCGAATGCCGCGCGCAGTTCCTCGGCCCCGGTCTCAGGCACAACAAGAGCGGTGTCAGTACCTTCGTACCGCAGGTGAACTCGACGCAGAACAAAGATGCGTTCAAAGTGCAGCTCCTGCGCCAAGAGGTTGGAGCGCGCCTCGGCTTCGAGACTGTCGAGGACTTCCCTGACTTGCGATCCCGATTCTTCGAGAGGCGCTTCGAGCGACCGCTCCCGCAGGGTTCTCAGATCGGCAAGGCCAATGCCGTAGGCCGAGAGCACGCCGGCGAGCGGATGAATCAACACATGCCGGATTCCCAAGGCATCGGCCACCAGGCATGCGTGTTGTCCACCAGCGCCGCCAAAACTGCAAAGCGTGTAGTCGGTGACATCGTAGCCTCGCTGCACCGAAATGGTCTTAATGGCATTCGCCATGTTCTGCACGGCCACGGAGAGGAAGCCCTCAGCGGCCTGTTCGACGGTGTAAGACACGCCGCTTTCCGTGGCGATGCGCGCTGACAGTTCGACGAACCGGGTCCGCGGGGAGTCGGCGTCCAACGGCCGATCGCCCTGAGGACCGAAGATGGAAGGAAACCAGGCGGGCTGAATCCGGCCCAAGATGACGTTGCAGTCGGTCACGGTTAGCGGTCCGCCACGGCGGTAGCAGGCAGGACCAGGATTAGCGCCAGCCGATTGCGGACCTACGCGGAATCGCGCACCGTCAAACGTGAGAATGGAGCCGCCACCCGCGGCGACGGTATGGACGGCCAACATAGGCACCCGCAACCTGACGCCCGCCACATGAGTCTCTTCGAAAGTCCGTTCGAGCGCTCCGTTGTAGTGAGATACGTCCGTGGACGTCCCGCCCATATCGAAGGCGATGACGCGCTCGAAGCCGGCCTGCTCGGCCACGCGAACGGCACCGATGACGCCTCCAGCCGGTCCCGAGAGTATGCCGTCCTTGCCGCGGAAGAAACGTGCGTCCGTCAGACCTCCGTTCGACTGCATGAACATGAGGCGGGTGTCGGCGAGATCCCGCGCGACTTGACTGACGTAACGCCGCAACACGGGAGTTAAGTAGGCATCCACAACCGTGGTTTCACCGCGCGCCACGAGCTTGATCAGCGGGCTGACCTTATGGGAGACCGACACCTGGGAGAATCCGACGTCGCGGGCAAGTTGCTCGGCTGCCGCTTCGTGGGTCGCGTGGCGATAGCCGTGCAAGAAGACGATGGCGATTGCCCGGATGCCCCGGCGGAGCGCGGATTCGAGCGCGGGACGCATCGCGGTGGCGTCGAAAGGGCGCAGAACCTCGCCCTGAGCGGTTATCCGTTCGTCCACTTCGAGCACTTCCTCGTAAAGATGCTCGGGCAAGACAATGTGGAGGTCAAACAGTCTCGGACGGTTTTGGTAACCGATGCGTAAGGCATCGCCGAAGCCTTTGGTGATGAGAAGCAGAGTTCGTTCACCCTTCTTCTCCAGAAGAGCGTTGGTGGCCAACGTGGTGCCCATTTTCACGACGGCTATTTGCCCGGAGGGAATCTGCGCCTGCCGGTTGACGCCCAATAGATCGCGAATGCCCGCGAGCGCAGCATCCGTGTATGCTTCCGGCGCTTCGGACAGCAATTTGTGGGTGACGATTCGCCCGTCGGGCTGGAGGGCGACGATGTCGGTGAAGGTGCCCCCGCGGTCAATCCAGAACTGCCACTTGCCCGACGGGTTTTCGCGCAGCAAGCTGTACTTCACCAGGCTTTCCTCATTGCCAGCGGTTGCGTCCTAAATTCGCATGGCGGTTCGGGCCGCGCCGCCATTCTACATTGATAGCTGGGTTAAGATAGGCAAACGGGTCAGTCAGGAGTCAGGGGCGATGGAGGTTAACACAGGGGTACTGGTGATCGGCGCCGGCGCTGCCGGCATGTTTGCCGCCCTCGCCGCCGAAGGGATTGGCGCCAGTGTCCTGCTGGTGGACAAGAGTTTGGTGGCCCGAGGAGGGGCCACCGTGATGGCGCAGATGACCGTCGCCGCGGCTATTGCTCATCAAGTGCCGGACTCACCAGCAGCGCATCTTGCGGATACCGTGGCGGCAGGCCGGGGTCTGTGTGACGAATCCCTGGCCCGTTTGCTGGCTGAAGAAGCGCCCGATCGCATTCTTGATTTGGACGGTTGGGGAGTCGGCTGGGCGAGAGAAGACGGCCACATTCGCCAAGTAATTGCGCCGGGACACTCGGTTCCCCGCTGCGTCTACGTCGATTTTCTCAATACAGGACCCGCTGTCGCCAGAACCCTGCACACTCAGGTCAATCGCCGCCCCCATATCAAACGCGTGAGCAACCTCTACGTCGTGGAACTTATCGTTGTCGAAGGCCGAGCGTGCGGCGCGCTGGCCTTCGATGTGGAAACGGGTGTTCCGGTGCAGATTACGGCTCAATCGGTGGTGATCGCTACGGGCGGTCTGGCCAGGCTCTACAGCCGCAACAGCGCCTCCGCAAACATATCGGGAGACGGCTACTCGCTGGCGCTGCGGGCGGGCGCCGAGCTGGTGGACATGGAATTCGTCCAGTTTTTTCCCATCGGGCATCTGGCTCCTCGACTGGTGGGAATGGACCCGATCATGTGGGATCCCTTCCGATACAAATTGGGCGGCCGCCTGCTCAACGGAAATTTCGAGGAATTCGTCGAACGCTGGGGAGGCGTCGACAGCGGCAAATATATCTCCACGCGGGACCTGGTCACTTATGCCATCATCAAGGAGAATCAAGCGGGACGAGGTTCACCGTCCGGCGGCGCCTATTTGTCCTTCCAGCATATTGACGAAACCGAACTGCGCCGAGCCTTTGGCCCGATCATCGATCGCTTGGAGCGCAACGGCATCGATTTGACGCGCATGCCGGTCGAGGTGGCGCCCATCGCGCACTATCATATGGGGGGCGTGAAGGTAGATACGGCGATGCGCAGCAGCGTCAAGGGTCTTTACGCGGCCGGTGAGGCAGTCGGCGGGAGTAACGGCGCCAACCGTTTGTCCGGTAATGCGCTGTCCGAGGCGTTCGTCTTTGGCCATAGGGCCGGCGTCGAGGCGGCGGCGTTCGCCTCCGGCAACGAGGCCAGCGTCAGCGCGTCCATATGGCGGGGAGCAGTGCTGCGGCACGAGGAACGGAGCAAACAAAAGCGGCATGCAGATTTTCCTTCGCCTACGTCCCTGATTTCCAAATTGCAGGCGGAGATGTGGAGCAACGTGGGGCCCTTCCGCACAGAAGTAAAGCTGGCCCGCGCCCTTCGTTGGATTCAGGAATGCCAGCGAATGCTTTTGGAACTACCGCTTGGCGACGATGGCCCTTTCCAACAAACTCGGACCGACTGGTACGACCTAAGGGTGTTGCTCGACTGCGCGGAATGCGTGACGCGGGCCGCTCTGGAGCGCAAAGAAAGCCGCGGCTCCCATCAAAGAGAGGATTATCCGGCGACTGCGAACGAGTTTCTGGGTCACTACGGAATATCCGCGCAGCGTGAGGGAATGGCGCTCTCCTGGCATCCCCAGGAGCAGGACGTCGCGGGGAAGAAGAAATGAGCGGTTCCGAGGAGCGCGTCGCTCGACTGCGGATTTTGCGGGGGCAAGAGAGGGAGGCCGGTCACCTGGAGGAATACGAGGTGCCGAACGGAGTGGGAGGGTCGGTTCTCGACGCCCTGGTGTGGATTCGCGCTCACGTCGATCCCAGCCTGGCGGTTCGCTATTCGTGCACTAACGCCAACGTTTGCAAGGAGTGCACCGTGCTTATCGACGGACGCGTGGCCTTTGCTTGTACGACCCGGGTAGGAGCCGAGCCGATGACGGTTGCGCCGTTGCCGGGCAAGCGGTTAATCCGTGACTTAGTGACGGACATCGTTCCACCGCTCGAACACCTAAGCCATCTTTCCATAGACAAGTGAGCCCATGACCGCAGAGCGCCTGTTTCCGCCTGATGTCGCGTCCGCCGGCATGGGCGAACCATGAGCAACGTTCCCATAACAATTGCAACAGGCGATTACGACCGTATCCGCGCGGTTCGGGAAGGGCGTGTCGTGATTGGCGGCACGGACATGACGTACCTGTTGCTGGATCCGGAGGAGATGTTCTTCCGCACCGTACGTTACAAAGAGTTCGACGTTGTGGAGATGAGTTTCAGTACCTACATCATGCAGCGGCAGAGAGGGATCACGGACTATATTGCCGTTCCGGTTTTCCTTTCGCGGGTTTTCCGTCACTCGGGGTTTTACATCTGCACCGACCGTGGGATTCGTGCGCCGGCGGATCTCAAAGGGAAGCGGGTTGGCGTGCCGGAATACCAGATGACGGCAGCCGTTTGGCAGCGCGGCTTGCTACAAGACGAATACGGGGTGGCGCCCCGGGAAATAGTCTGGCGAACGGGCGGGCTGGAGCAGCCTGGCCGCGAGGAGCGTTCACCGCTGCCTCCCTTGCCCGGCGTTGACCTGGCACCCATCCCCGCGGGCAAGACCTTGTCCTCGATGCTCGAAGCGGGTGAGCTCGACGCGGTGTTGGCACCTCGCGCGCCGTCCTGCCTGTTGCGCGGCGCGCCTAATGTGGCGCGGCTATTTCCGGACTACCGCACCGCCGAACAAGCCTACTACAAGAAGACGCGGCTTCATCCCATCATGCACGTGCTGGGCCTGCGCCAGTCCTTGGCGGAACGCTACCCCTGGTTGCCCGCCAATTTGTTCAAAGCCTTTCACCAGGCCAAGGAGATGGCGGTCGCGGAACTGGAGGGTCTGGCCACACTCAAGGTGACTCTGCCTTGGGCGGGAGCGGAATTGGCCGCAACGCGTGAACTGATGGGCCGAGACATCTGGCCCTATGGGTTCGGCGAGAACCGCCGCGAGATAGAGACCCTAATCCGCTATTCCTTCGAGCAAGGCTTGATCTCTCAGCCGGTCGCGCCGGAGGAGTTGTTTGCAGCCTCAACGCTAAGTGTTTCACGCGTTTAGTCGCGGGACGAAGCGAGGGACTTTGCCGCAGCTTTGACTGCCTTGATGATGTCCGGGTATGCGGCGCATCGGCAGAGGTTCCCCGAAAGGTAGTGGCGAATCTCGTCGTCCGTCGGATGGGGATATCGCTTTAGCAGCTGTTCGGTCATCAAGACGAATCCCGGCGTGCAATACCCGCATTGAAATCCGCTCTCGGAAACGAAGGCCTGCTGTATAGGATGGAGCACGCCGCGGTCGGCGAGGCCTTCGACGGTCACCACGTCGGCGCCGTCGACAAACGCCGCCAGATAAAGGCAGCCGGAGACGGCCGCGCCATTTACGACCGCCGTGCAGCAGCCGCATAGTCCTTGTCCGCAGCTCTCGCGCCCTCCGAAAAGACCGAAGTCGCGCTGCAGCACCTCGACCAGTGTCTCGTAAACCGCGATGTTGGCTGAGGCGGCGCGGCCATTCAAAGTGAAGCGAATCGTGCGCCGCGCCTCATTCATCATTCGTTATCCAGAGGGCGGTTTTCCGAAGCGCGGATCGCCCTCAGCACGCGCTCGGGCGTAAGCGGCAGTTCCAAGATCCTCACGCCAACCGCATCGCACAACGCATTGGCAATGGCGGGCGACACGCTGAACATGCCCGTCTCGCCAACTCCCTTGGCGCCGAAAGGCCCATGCTCATGAGGAAACTCCACAAGCTCAGCCGAGAGATCTTCCGGGAGATCGAGTATTCCGGGAATCTTGTAGTCCGCGAGGCTCGCGTTGATGACTTGTCCTTCATTGAATCGCATTTCCTCGAATAGGGTGAAGCCGAGCTGCATCGTCCCCGCGCCATTCAACTGGCGTTTCGCGATCGCGGGATTGATCGCGCGGCCCACATCACCCACATTCACGAGTTTGGTGACGCGGATTCGGCCGGTCTCGGTATCCACCTCGATTTCGGCCGCGGCGCCTGCCAGCATCCAAAACGGCGTAATCTGCGGGGACTGACCGGTCTGTAGATCCGGTTTTACATATGGCGGCGTGAACGTACCCATGCCGATCACGTTTCCCGCCTGCATGCCGAACCGTGCGTGCATGAGCTCGCCGATCGTCATCCGAGAGCCGGAAGGCGAAATGACGGCGCCCTCCCGACATTCGAGCTCTTCGGTGTCTGTTTCGAGGGCCGCGGCGGCAATCCGCAGCAATTGTGCGCGGGCATCCTCGGCTGCAAGCCGCACGGCGTTGCCCATGTGATACGTGGAACGCGACCCCAGCGTGGCCATGTCGTAGGGGGTCACGTCGGTATCCGGATGAACGACGCGCACCGACTCCGTGGATATTCCCATCGTCTCCGCCGCGATCTGGGCCATCGCCGTATCCGAGCCTTGGCCCATATCCACGGTGCTGCAGGACAGGCAACAGCTTCCGTCGCCATAGACGTTCATGACGGCGACCGAAGTAGTTGGCGCGATGCATGCTTTAAAGCCGATGGCGACTCCGCGGCCACGGCGGATTGGCCCCGCACCACGATCGATGGGAGCGTCCCATTTCATCCGATCGGACAGGCGATTGAGCACCTCATCGATCTCCGCGTTGGTCATGATCGTCCCAGTCGCGTGCGGCCGGCCGTTGCGCAGGATATTACGCCGCCGGAACTCAAGGGGGTCGATCCCAAGAGAGCGCGCGATGATGTCGTTTTGGCACTCGTACGCCCAGACAACTTGCGAAATCCCGAAACCTCGCAGCGCGCCCGCGGGCGGGTCGTTGGTATATACGGCATAATTTGCGAGCGAGACGTTTTCGATGTCGTAGGGGCCGGCGGCGGTGAAGCCTGACTTTTGCGAAACGCGCGGCCCGATGTCGGCATACGCTCCGCCGTTCCACCACGTCTCCACCTCGCGCGCGACCATTCGGCCATCCTTCGCCACGCCGGTCTTGATTCGAACGGTCGCTCCGTGCTTAGTGATGGTATAGAACTGCTCTTCCATGGTTAAGCCGATCCGGACCGGCTTGCGGACCAGAAGCGCGCAGGCGGCCACGAGCGCCTCGAGCTTGATGTAGAGCTTAGCGCCAAAACCGCCGCCCAGGAAGGCTGTGCGAACGCGCACTCGATTCTCCGGCCAACCCAGCAAGCGGCTGACCTCGGCGCGGACGTACGACGGGCTTTGCGATGACGTGTGAATCGTCAATCCGTTTGAACCATTGAGCTCGGCAAGGGAGACAATGGGTTCGAACGTCGCGTGCATAACCTTCCCGCTGCGAAAGACGTTCTCGAAGATCAGATCGGCCTCGGCGAAGCCCTTCTCAACATTGCCGTGTAGAACGCGCGCGTCGAGCGCGACGTTTGTGCCGGAGCGATCCTTAAGATGCTTGAGATCGGGGAACATGCCGGAAGGACGCAAGAAATCGTGGACGATCGGCGCACCCGGCTTGGTGGCCGCGACTTCATCGAAAACCGGCAGCAGCGGCTCGTATTCGACCACGACCCGATCGGCCGCTTCCTCCGCGACGTGCAAGTCAGCCGCGAGGACAATCGCAACAGGCTCGCCCACGTAGCGGACTTTGTCGATCGCCAGAATCGGCTGGTCGTGGAACGCCGGCCCATAGTAAGGGTCCGGGATCAGGGTGCGAATATCGTCGGCGGTGATGACCGCGTGAACGCCTTCCATGGCGAGGGCGGCGCTCGCGTCGATTCGCACAATTCGCGCGTGAGGAACCGTGCTGCGGCAAATCTTGCCCTGGAGCATGCCGGGAAGGCGAAGGTGGTAGATGTACTCCGCGCTGCCGTCCACTTTCGCATGACTTTCCAGGCGAGGGATGGAGCGTCCCACCTCGCGCAGGGCAGGAGCCTTGCGTCTGGCCTTAGAGGGGGCTTCCACGGTCGTGTCAGCAGGTTCTGTAAATCGCGCCGGCATGGTCACGCAGCCTCGGTGGATCGCGTGCGCGAGGCGTGTTCCAGAGCTCGGCGCACATGCACGCGCACCATCTCTCGCTTGTAAGAAGCGGTGCCACGGATGTCGGCGAGGGGATGCACTTCGTCGGCCGCCGCATCGGCAGTCTTTGCAAACACCTGAGCCGTAGGATAGGAACCGGTCAGTTCGGTCTCCGCGCTGGGAACACGCATGGGGCGCTCGGTTGCCGCGCTGACCGCGACCCGGGCCTCGGTAATCACGCCGGACTCCAGCCGGTACCAGACGGCCGCGCCGACCGCGGGCCAGTCATCGGCCGATAGCGCCGTAAACTTCGCGTACCAGGTGTGAACGTTGACCGGCTGCAACGGAATATCAACCTCCGCGATCAGTTCGTCGCGTGCGATCGCCGTCTGGTAATAGCCGAGGAACAAATCGGCGACATCGATCCATCGTTCGCCACGGGAGTTCACCGCGCGGACCCGCGCCCCGAGCGTCAGCAAGATCGGCGGAAGGTCCATGTGGGGATCGCCGTGAGCGAGGTGGCCGCCGATTGTCGCCACGTTGCGAATCCTCACGTTGGAAAGCTTCCGCAAGGCGCGGCTCATAACAGGCGCGACTTGCGCGACGAGCGGAGAGTGTTCAAGCTCGGTTAGGGTAGTTAGCGCGCCGATGCGCAGCCCTCCGTTTTCATCGGTGCGCACGGTGCGTAGCGCGCCATTCAGCCTGCGCAAGCTAACGAGGCGAGTCGGCTGGAAGAGCCGCGTCTTCATCATCAGCATGAGCGCAGTCCCGCCCGCGATGGCCCGCACACTCTCGTCTTCAGGATCGAGCAGAGTAACGGCTTCGTCAATGGTGGACGGTTCGACTAGCTCGAAGTTTTTCAAACGTGCGTCTCCCGCGGCTCCTTCTCGATGGCGGCCTTCAGGTTCGTCGCGAACTCCCGCGCGAGTTCGGCGCTTTTAGCCCGAAAGACGGATTCGCCGAACCCTCCGAGCTTCCCCGTCAAGACGACATCCGTCGAGTAGGAGATCGCTGTGCGGCCGCCGCCGGCGCCTTCGAGCTGCAGCCCAGCCGTCGCGACGACGCGGCCGGCAAGCCCAATGGCGTCGCCCGTGATCTTCGCTGCAATCGCGGCGGGCGGCTCAATCTTTACAATCTCAACGATCACTTTGAAAGTAAGCGTAATAAACGCGACCTTGCTGGTGACGACCGCCGAATAGCGTCCCGGGGAGATTTCGCGCGGGTCATTGCATCCTGGGACGCACTGGGCCAGACGTAAGGGGTCCGAGACGAAATCGAATGCTGCTGATTGGTCTACGTCGACGCTGAACTCCCCTGCGGTTTGTAGGGCCATTCCTAGTCACTTCTGCTCGGGAGGAGACGGTAACATGAATTGTTTTCAGCATCCACACGGCCGCGTGTCACGCCCCAATCGCCTGAAGTGGCGCGCGATCCGCGTCGGGCACGTCCCTCATGGTTGGGCCGAGCGAGATGATCGCAAGACCGGCTATCACTGAGGCGACGCTGATGGTCAGGAACACGAGCGAAGGCCCGTTGTAAATCTGTTGGAGAAGGCCGGCGATATAAGGACCCAAGGTCGCGCCCACCCGCCCAACGCCCAACTCCATCCCCACCGCTGAGGCGCGAACACTCGTTTCATACGACTGTGCCGTGAAGTTGTTCAACAGAAACTGGGCGCCTGGAATCCCGAACCCGGCCGAAGCTACGACGAACACGTTCAGCGCGTGGGTATTGAAGAAAACAAGCAAAAGGACGGACGCACCGCCGAATCCCCCAAGAGCTGCGAGCCACGCGCGGCTCGACCCAGTGCGATCGATAAGGTATCCCCCCAAAAGCGCCCCGACGAAAGAGGCGATTTGCAGCAGTCCGCCGAAACCGAAGCTCGCCGCGAACCCCTCACCCCGCTCAATCATCACTGTGGGTATCCATCCGGTTAAACCAAAGATGCAAAATAGGCTCAGAAAGGAGGCGAACCAGATCGTAAGCGAGGTGCGCCGATAACGCGGCGTCAGCAGCGCGGCCAGTGAATTGCGTCGTCGCGCGGGCGCGGAGATCGCGAGGGCCGAACTTCGGTAGACGGACGCGCGCTCAGGGCGCAAGCGGACAAGCAGCGATTTGAGCTCATCGATCCTGCCTTGGAGCGCGAGGAATTTAGCCGATTCCGGCAGGGCTACGTGCATGTAGGCCAGAACAAGGAAGGATAACGAACCGGTGTAATAAAGGCTCTGCCATCCGAAGCGCGGAGTGAGGAAAACGCCGACGACGCTGGCGACTGTGCCTCCAGCCGCCCATCCCAGCGCGACGCTCCATATGGCGAAGACGTTCGCGATCCGGCGTGGAGCGAATTCGCTGATGTAAGTGGTGGAAAGCGGCAGAAGGACGCCCAGGCCGGTTCCCGTCAATAAACGCACGGAGCAGAACGGCCAAAACGAAGTGCCAATCCATGGTGTCGCGAGCGTGAAGGCGCTTACGATCCACAACGCCGTCAGAAGAGTTACGCGACGTCCGAAGCGGTCGGCGAAAAGCCCGTGCATAGCGGAGCCGATGAGAAACCCAACCAAGCCGCTCGAAATAAGCATGCCACTCCGGCTTTGGGTTAGATGCCAGGGGCCCGCGACATAATGGACGACATACGCTGGATTGTTTGTGTCGTAGCCGTCAAACATCGTTAGCGCCGCCATCAGCGCGGCCAAGCGCCAATGCAAAGGAGTAATCCGGGCTTGGGCGAGTTCCTCGTGGACGTCGAGCGTTTCGAGGCCCGTACGCGGCGGTCCTTTTGAGATCTCACTCACCGAATTCCTAATAGAGCCTGCGCGTTCAGACGTCCGATCTTGAGACGGTCTTGGTCGGAGATCGCCGCCGCGTCAAACCACTTCGCTGCGTCGATCGTGTCCTCGAACGGATAGTCGACGGAGAACAGCACACGATCGGGTCCGATTTCCGCCATGGCGTTGATCAGCGCCGGTGTCCGAAAGTGACCGCTGGTGGTTACGTAAAAGTTGGAACGAAGGTAGTCAGTCATCGTACGGCGGGCAACGATGCCGCGCGGCGCCTTAGCCATACGATGATCAAGGCGCCAGACAAGGTGGGGCAGTCCTTCACCGAGATGGCCGAGGATGATCGTGAGGCGCGGGTGGCGATCAAAGAGGCCGCTGCCCATCAAACGCAGCGCGTGAATCGAGGTTTCCACCCCAAAGGCCCATGCCGGACCGAGAAACCAGGGATGGCCGGCGTAGATCGGCTCGCGGCTGGGCAGCGGATCGCGCGGGTGCAGGTAGAAGGGAACGTCAAGTTGCTCCACGGCCGCCCAGAAAGGCAAATAGGCCGCAGCGTCATAATAAATGGCGGAGTCCGGATCGCCTAACTGGGAGAAACCGTTCACCAAAACGCCCTTGAAGCCGAATTCTCTGACGCAGCGAGTCAGTTCGATAATAGCGGCTTCGGGATCCTGCATGGCTACCGCCGCGAAGCCTGCGAATCGATCAGGGTGCGTTGCGACCGTTGCAGCGAGAACGTCGTTGGCCCTGCGGGCCGTTTGCACGGCGCGGCCGACATCGGTGATTGATTGAATGGCAGGGGCGTTTAGCGACAAGATCGATAGCTCAATCCCATTGCGGTCCATTTCCGAAAGCCGATCGTCGGCGAGATCGAGAAGGCGTTGTTGCAGCTGCGCCCAAGATCCGGTAGGCGCATACGGTTCGGAGTTGTCGAGTGTCTCTGGAAGGGCGAAATGCTCTTCGATGGCGATCTTCCGGTCCATTACCGCTCTCAGTTATCACCCTTGTGCAGTCACTTTCAATAAGATTCAACTTCAACAGGGAACGTTAGATCAGGCTCCTCCGCCGCACCATCAGCCGCGGGCGCTTCACCTGGAAAGTCCTCCGCCACGGATGACACTTGGGATACAGTGGATGGTTCCACGAGGAGCGCCGAGAATCACCGCCAACTTCGATGACCCCCAAGCTGCCATCCCTTGTGATCGTGGGCAGGCCGAACGTCGGGAAATCCAGACTGTTCAACCGTCTGACCGGCACTCGCCGCTCGATTGTCAACGACGAGCCCGGCATCACGCGCGACCGTATTTATGGCCGCGGCGTTTGGTTCGGCCGCGCATTTGAGGTTGTGGACACCGGCGGGCTGGTACCGGAAGACAAGGCCGCCATACCGCGAGAGATACTGCGCCAGGCCGACGTAGCTATCGCCGACGCGACCGTGCTCGTGCTGGTTGTGGACGCACGCGCTGGCCTCACCTCGCTTGATGCAGAGCTCGCGCGCCGACTGCGCCGCAGCGGCAAGCCCCTTGTGGTCGCCGCCAACAAAGTGGACATGTCTCAACATCGAGTACTCGCGGCCGCTTTCTACGAGCTGGGCGCGGACGTCTATCCCATCTCTGCCGAGCACGGCACGGGCGTGGATGATCTGCTGGATGCGGTCACCAAGGATTTTCCGGTGGCAGTGGAGACGGCCGCGGAAACGGAAACGCATGAGGTTGAAATCCAGGTCGCGATTATCGGCAGGCCGAACGTCGGGAAATCCACGCTGCTCAATTGCCTGGCGGGCGCCGAGCGCTCGATTGTTTCGGCGGAACCCGGAACCACTCGCGACGCCGTGGATACGCTCGTGCATCACGCCGGGAAGAGCTATCGTTTCGTGGACACGGCCGGCATCCGCCGCAAAGGCAAGACGCGCCAGGCCGCGGAAAAGCTGAGTGTGGTGATGGCGCGCAAACACCTCGAACGCGCCGACGTCGCGCTGCTGGTTGCCGATGCGAGCGTGGGCATCTCGGCAGGAGACGCCACCATCGCGGGCTACGCGCATGAGTCGGGCCGCTCGATCATCGTGGTGATGAACAAGTGGGACCGGGCCATCGAAGAGGCGAAGCGCGCCGCGCTCGAAGCGAGAGAGAATCCGAGCGAAGAGGAACAGAGCCGCTCTTCCCGGCACGACGCCCGAATGCAGATGGGCATCGATCCGGCACGGCTCGCGGCCGACTACGAACCCTTGGTACGCGAGCGGCTGAAGTTCCTTTCCTACGCTCCCATTGTTTTTCTTTCGGCGCTTACCGGCGAGCGGATCGAGAAGCTCTACGCCTTGATCGATCGCGTCGCGCAAGCGCGACGGAGGCGGATCTCTACCGGCGAGCTTAACCGATGGCTCGCGAGCGTGGACCTGGCGCGCGGCACTTCGCCGTCCGCGCATCGCGTGAAGATCTACTACGTCACGCAGGCCTCGAGTTCGCCGCCGACGTTCATTCTTTTCACCAATCAGCGCGAGCGGGTGCACTTCAGTTACGAGCGCTTTCTCGAGAATCGCCTGCGCGAAGAGTTCGATTTCACCGGCGCGCCGATCCGTTTCATCCAGCGCGTGAAGGAACGCGGCCACCGGGAGCGTGTGCGCACCCCGCAAAGGCGGCCGCGCGCGCATTGACACCGACCGGAATCGGAATAGGATAGAAAACCAATGTCGGGGAACGGCCATCTCGAAACCTCAGAGGCTAGGAACTTCTACCGCATCGGCGAGGTCAGCCGCCTCACCGACACCAAGCCGTTCGTCCTGCGCTATTGGGAGACCGAATTTCCGATGCTCCAGCCGGTGAAGAGCGCGAAGGGCCACCGACTGTATCGCAGGGAAGATGTCGAGACGGTACTGCGCATCAAGCGGCTTCTGTACGACGAAGGCTTCACGATAGCCGGGGCCAGGCGGCACCTGCGCGAAGCCGACGGTTCGCACGATGAGGTTCAGCCAGTATCAGCACGCAGCGCCGAAGCGCCCGCCACCATTGGCCGCAAAGTGCTGCTCGACCTGCGGGACTCCCTGCGCGCATTGTTGACGCTTCTCGAAAGCGAGTGATACGCTAAGAAATCGCCGCTGCCGCAGCACGTGTCCCGAATGCGGGCCGTGGAGCGGCAGTCAGGCAGAGTTTTCGGCCAGTCGGGACGTGGCGCAGCCTGGTAGCGCGCACGCTTGGGGTGCGTGAGGTCGCTGGTTCAAATCCAGTCGTCCCGACCATTATTTTTTATTTTCTCTCGGCAGAGCAGGGGCGAGTTCCCTCAGCCAAGGCAGGAAGCATCCTCCCTCCGATCGAAACGTCAATGCCTCACATTTTGATTACCAACGACGACGGTATTTACGCCGAGGGTCTGCGGGCTCTGGTTGAGGCCGTGAAAGACCTCGGCACGGTGAGTATCGTCGCGCCGAGCCAGGAGCGCAGCGGTGCGGCGACATCGCTGACGCTTCGCCAGCCGATCTTTTGCGAACGCGTGGCGGAGCGGGAATGGTCCATCGAGGGCACGCCGACGGACGCCATGATCGTGGCGCTCCACCAGCTATTCCCGCAGCGGCCGAACCTGGTGATCTCGGGAATCAATCGCGGCGCCAACCTGGGCGAGAACCTGTTCTATTCCGGCACGGTGGGAGCGGCCATCGAAGCGGTCATCAACCGCGTACCGGCGATTGCCATCTCGCTCGTGCATCGCGGCACGGACATCGTTTATGACCGTGCGGCACAATTCGCCCGGCAACTCACGAAGTTAACCTTGGCCGAGGGCTTGCCGCCGGGCGTGCTGCTCAATGTTAATGTCCCGCTCAAGTGGAAGGGCGGAGTGCAGTTTACCCACCAGTCGAAGAAGGTGACGCGCAACGTGCTCCAGGAGGGAGTGGATCCGCGCGGGCGCACCTACTACTGGCTAAGCGAACAGCAGGTCATCGACGAGTTGGAGCCCGACTCAGACTACGCCGCCGTGTTCGATGGGGCCGTGTCGGTCACACCGCTCGAACCTGGCCATACACGTGGAAACTTGCCGAAGCACCTGACGCACTGGGCGAAGCTGTTGGAGCGCGCCTGAATCCTAGCTTCCGCGACCCAGCACGATCGCCGCGTTGACACCCCGAGTGCCCTAATCAATAATCGCTTCCGAATGATCGGACATCTGCGCGGCCAGTTGGCGGACAAGCGGCCGAACCAGGTCGTCGTGGACGTGGGCGGTGTAGGCTACCAGGTTTCCATTCCGCTTTCGACGTTCTATGCGCTGGGGGAGCTCCGCGCGGACGTTGCGCTGCTCATCCACACGCACCTACGGGAAGATTCGATCGCTCTTTACGGTTTTCTGACCGCGCGCGAAAAACAGTTCTTCGAGTTGCTGCTTTCCGCTTCGGGGGTCGGGCCGGTCCTGGCGCTCAAGATTCTCTCCGGGATGAGCGTTGAAGATCTCGTTCCTGCAATCCGCGCGGGAGACCTGGTGCGCCTCACGCGCATTCCCGGCGTCGGGCGAAAAACGGCCGAGCGCATCGTCGTTGAGCTGCGCGACAAGCTCGCGGCGATGGAAGCGCCGGAGCCGGAGCGCGCGGGTACGGCGGGCCGCACGCAACTCGAGGCAGACGTCATTTCAGCCCTGCTCAATCTCGGCTACGAGCGGCGCAACGCGGAGAAGGCCGTCGAGGACGCCCAGAGCAACGGATCGAACGCGAATTTTGAGGATTTGCTGCGCGCTACGCTGCAGCAGTTGAGTCGTCCGACGCAAAAGGGTGCGCGGGGAGCCGCATGACGCAATCCCCGCCTCGCATCGTATCCGGCCGGGCTTTCGACGAGGACGCACGGCTGGACGCCAGCGTGCGCCCGAAAAAGATGGATGACTTCATCGGCCAGGCGCGGGTCAAGGAAAATATCTTGATCGCCATTGAGGCCGCTCGCAGCCGCGGCGAGTCCCTCGACCATGTCTTGCTCTACGGCCCGCCCGGACTGGGCAAGACTTCCCTCGCGCAAATCATCGCCAACGAGATGGGCGTGACCATCAAGACCAGTTCGGGGCCGCTCCTCGAACGCAAGGGCGACTTGACCGCCATCCTCACTTCTTTGGAGACGCGCGAAATTTTTTTTCTCGATGAGATCCATCGTTTGATGCCGGCGATCGAGGAGGTCCTCTATCCGGCCATGGAGGATTATCGGATCGATCTGGTCATCGGACAGGGCCCCGGCGCGCGAATCCATCCTTTCCAGCTGAATCGCTTTACGCTGATTGGCGCCACCACGCGCGCAGGACTCATCACCGCGCCGCTGCGCTCCCGCTTCGGCATCGTGCACCGCTTGGAATTCTACAAGCCGGAAGAGCTGGTCGAAATTCTTCATCGATCGGCGAAGATTTTGAACATTGCCCTGGATGCCGAGGGAGCCGTGGCTGTGGCGCAGCGTAGTCGAGGCACGCCGCGCGTGGCCAATCGTTTATTGAGACGCGTGCGCGATTTCGCCGAGGTGCGGGCCCAAGGCCGCGTCACGTCCGAGGTGGCGAAGGAAGCGCTCGACCGGCTCGGCGTCGACGAACACGGCCTTGACGAGGTGGATCGCAATCTGATGCTCACGATCATTCAGAAATTTTCCGGCGGCCCCGTCGGTCTCAATACGATTGCGGCGGCACTCAGCGAGGAGGAGGACGCCATCGAAGAGATCTACGAGCCGTACTTGATGCAAATGGGCTTGCTTGGGCGCACGCAGCG
>Ga0210394_10002790_pt1 | contig 23283 bp, 28 predicted proteins | sample IncBWC12MmetaG_FD_160121 | JGI IMG/M metagenome (GOLD analysis project Ga0210394, IMG submission 160121) | Forest soil microbial communities from Barre Woods Harvard Forest LTER site, Petersham, Massachusetts, United States - Inc-BW-C-12-M | ecosystem: Environmental > Terrestrial > Soil >... | reverse complement strand
TGATCTTCTGCGGGCCGCGGTCTCGAACAAGCTGCAATCCCATTAGGACTCCTTTCGTTCCCACCTGTTTGCGAAAGCCGTTCAAAAACCCTATGCGGGGCGTTCAGTGAGCCGCTCCAGTCTCGGCTAGACCCGATCCCTTCTCCCGCGCCAAGGTTCAGCCAGCGAGAATCGCTGCGAAGAGGAGGATCGCTATGCCCTCGGAGCTGCGGCGGAGGGATTCATTCACGCATCGGCTTTCAAGCTTCTGCCGGAGAGAAGGCAATCGCGAAATTCGAGGTACAAGCGCGACATCTGGGTCGTCTCGAAGCCAGCGCAGAAAAGCTCCCACAGTCTTTCCTCGGTCGCGTACCGCTGTTTCAGCGCGGGGAACCATTCGCCTGCGTCGGCAGCGTTGTGAAGCCGGACGGAGAGGTTGATTTTGCAGAACTTCTTGTCGGCGACTACGAAGGCGTCGCAAGCTCTCTGAAATTCGTTGCGCTCCTTTACTTCTTTCCCATCCGGTGAGTGCTCCGCGATCTCATCGAACATACTTTCCATGCGTCACCCTTTCGTCCAAACTCAAGCGGATCGGCGATAGTTCAGTTCACATAGCGCGTGCTAATACCTTTAAGCCGCTTCGCCTCGACTCTTGCGGCTCGCTGCTGCTCCTTCGTCATGTGCCCCGGCTGTCCCTCCGTAAAAATCTTGGGGAACAGCCGCTTCAAAGCGTACAGCCTAGAATTTTGCCCGCTCAGATCGTTGGTTGGTCGGGCGCGGTAGACGTTGATGAGACCTGCTTTGAAAGCTGCATGGACGATCTTTCTCGCCTGCTTTTTGGTGTAATTGGCGGGTTCCGCCAAGACATCCAGCTTGCGCTTATGATCTCTGTTCACTTGTTCCCCTCGACATCGGATGGCATCAGTGGTCTTCCTACGAGGGTCTTCGTTTCGACCGTGCCCGTGTTCCGGTCTCGGGTCGTGATCGTGCTGACGTTCCGCTGGACAGACACATCGACACTCTCGTCCTTCGAGTGGTAAGTCTCTCGCCATCCGATGGTTTTACCGCCGTTGTCCTTGCTGATTAACATTCGCATTCTCCTTGGAGTGGATTCGGAACACCGCACGCCGGGCAACGGTCGGGACGACCATGGCTCCGGAAAGTAGTAAGGGGTTGGCTTTCACAAACGAAGGCGCACTGATTTCTGTCAAACCTGACAGCAAGAACGAAATGGAGATATTGAGGGGAGTCGCCAGTCCGTGAGACTCGGGTCTTTGCAGCGAACAGCGGCAGTGGTAGCTTTCGATTAGCCATGCAGCCTCCAATTAGGTTGCGTCGGTCAGGGGCGTCACGGTGTTATCAGCACCGTGACGCTCCGCTTACTTCAGTTCCTTGGCTCGCTTCTTCAGGTACTCATCAATCGCACGCCGGATGAGTTCCGCGACCGGAGCGCCTGTCTTCTCGGACAGCGTCAGCAGCTTCTTGAGTTGCTCTTCCTTCAAGAAGAGGGCTGTCCGTTTCATGGTCACATAGTACCACACAGGCATACAAATGTCAATAGGAGCATACGAATGAACAGATGGGGCATTCCCGACCCGTATGAAAGTTAGCACCGGAACACGATAGGTTGCCGGAATAAATTCTTGGAACATCTTTGGAACGGCTAGGATGACGGAAAGCGATGGGATCGTTACGGCTTAGCGCAGCCTTTGCAACGAGTTAGCTCGCTGACAGGCACCCCGCAACACGAGGTTGCAAAGCAGGTGCTCTCCCAGCTGAGCTACACGCCCACCGTGGGAACTGAGATTTATTTTAAGGCATCTGCAACCTTTCGCAAACTCCGAAACGCAAATGTTTCGCCGGATCATCAAATCCCGACTGTGGCAGCCAGGCTACGTTGCCGGGCGGACTCGCTTTATCATGCGGGCGAGGTTGCAAACATGCAGGAGCGACTTGCAAACTAACAAGTATGCCCGAACTGCCGAATATCGCGGTCTACATCAGTGCACTTGAACGACGCATCGTGGGCCAACCGATCGAGCGCGTCCGCATCCCGAGCCCTTTTCTGCTTCGAACCGTTCAACCGCCGGTTACGAATGCAGAGGGCCGCACCGTGCGGGAGTTGCGACGAATCGGCAAGCGAATCGCCGTGGGGGTAGATGGCGACCTCTGGCTGGTGCTGCACTTGATGATTGCTGGCAGGTTGCACTGGCGGCCGCCGGGAGCGAAGCTGTCAGGCCGGCAAAATCTGGCGGCCTTCGATTTTCCCAACGGCTCTCTCGTGCTGACCGAAGCCGGCACAAAGCGCCGTGCATCGTTGCACGTTGTCTCTGGCGAAGAGGGCCTGGGCTCCGTTGACCCCGGAGGAATTGAAGTCTTCTCGAGCGATCTAACCTCGTTTCGCGCCGCCCTTATGGCCGAAAACCACACGCTCAAGAGATCTCTCACCGATCCGCGCCTCGTCAGCGGCATCGGCAATGCGTATTCGGATGAGATTCTGCACGCGGCACAGCTGTCGCCGATCGCGCTCACGCATAAGCTGCGGCCGCAGGAATGGGAAAGACTGTTTGCCGCGACGCGCGATACCCTCGCGCTCTGGATAGACCGGCTGCAAGCGGAGGCAGGGGCCGGCTTTCCGGAAAACGTAACAGCGTTTCGCAAAGACATGGCGGTTCACGGCCGGTATGGAGAGCCTTGTCCGAGGTGCGGAGAAAAGATTCAGCGGATTCGTTACGCGGACAACGAAACGAACTATTGCGCACGATGCCAAACCGGTGGCAAGCTCCTCGCGGATCGCGGCTTATCCCGGCTATTGCGATCGGACTGGCCGCGGACACTCGATGAACTCGAGGCCCTCAAACGCGCCTAGCTGAGCACGCATGGCTCTCAGTAGGAACGTTCGAGAAAGACTCGCAGCCTACTCGATCGCGATGGATGACGCAGTTTGCGGAGCGCCTTGGCTTCGATTTGGCGGATGCGCTCGCGTGTAACGGAGAAGACCTCGCCTACTTCTTCGAGCGTGCGCTGCGTGCCATCCTCCAGGCCAAAGCGCATTTTGATGATTCTCTCCTCGCGCGGGGTTAGGGTCCTCAGCATGGATGCCGTCTGATCCCTCAGGTCAAGTCCAATGGCCGCTTCGGACGGTGACACGACACCCTTATCTTCGATGAGATCGCCCACGTGCGAGCCTTCGTCTTCCCCGATGGGAGTCTCGAGCGAAATTGGCTGCTGCGCGATCTTCCGCGTGCTGCGCACCTTCTCGACGGGGATTTCCATTCGCTTGGCGATCTCTTCCGCGCTAGGTTCGCGGCCGAGTTCCTGGACTAGAAGCCGCTGCGTGCGCACGAGTTTGTTGATCGTCTCGATCATATGCACCGGGACGCGGATCGTACGCGCTTGATCGGCGATGGCGCGGGTCATTGCTTGCCGAATCCACCACGTGGCGTAGGTGGAGAACTTGTATCCGCGGCGCCAGTCGAACTTGTCGACGCCCTTCATGAGGCCGATGTTGCCCTCCTGGATCAAATCGAGGAACTGCAGGCCGTGGTACGTGTATTTCTTCGCGATGGAAACAACCAGGCGCAGATTGGCCTCCGTTAGTTCCTTTTTCGCTTGTCCGGCTTCCGCCTCGCCTCGCAGGATCGTCGTGAGCGCGCGCTTCAGCGTCGCCAGCCCGACTTCGCTCGACTCATCGATCTGTCTCACTTCGGTTCGTCGCGAGCGCAGCTTGTTGCGCGTTTCAACGGTCGCGTTTTCGCGACTCGACTCCACCCGCCCTTCCAGGCGGCGGGCCTCCCGCTCCAGGGAGTGCAGGCGCTCCACCGTTTGCCTCAGGGTATCCGTCAGCCGCTTCTTTTCAAGCGGGTTGAAGTCGATCGACCGGACCCGCTGCGACATCGTGACGCGCGTGCGCGCGAGCTGCAGCCGCGCCCTCTGCCAACTGCGCTTGTTCGATTTCGGCAGGCGATCCAGGCGTGCCGCCTGCTTGAGCGCCGTATCATAGAGCCGGGCGATTTCGTCGAAAGTGCGCAGCGTCTCCCGGATCTTCTTTTCGATTTTTTTCGCGGTCAGCTCTTCTTCGTCAAACCGTACTATTTCCTTGATGGATCGCGAGCCCTTGCGAAGCTCTTCTCCGGCAGCCAGCAATTCCTTGAGCACGATGGGAGACCGCGAGATGGTCTTGAGCACCAGCATTTTGCCGCGCTCGATGCGCTTGGCGATGGCGACTTCGCCTTCGCGCTTCAGCAGCGGCACGGCGCCCATCTCGCGCAAATACAGGCGCACCGGATCTTCTGTTTTTTCGGCGGCGCCGACGCTTAAATCCAGCTCCCCTTCGTCGGCCGAGGGTTCGTCTCTTTGTACCGGTTCCGGGCGTTCGATGGTTTCGGCTTCTGCGCGAGCAATCCTGGCAGCGGCGGCATCTTCGTAGAGATCGATGCCGTATCGCTCGATCGTGGAGAGCAGACCGTCAATTTCTTCAGACGAACGAACGTCGTCCGGGAGGACGTCGTTGAGCTCGTCATAAAGCAGATAGCCGCGTTCCTTGCCCAGGCTGATCAGTCCGCGAACCTTTTCGTACTTTTCTTCCATCAACTCCGGCAAAGGTTTCTCCATTCCGTTGAAGGCGAAAGATCCGAGACGATTGCGGGACGCTTATTCTTCCCGTTGCGGGCGAAAGCTGCGGTTGGCCTTGGGCTTGCGGGCGTCCTGGTAGAGGGCCAGTTCGGTGTCCGTGACGCAAAAACTCATGGTCGGAGGATGATTGCTGTGGGTGTGTAATTCTTGATGAAGCCTTAGCGAACAGATGTCCGGCGCGTCCTGGTAGCGCACACGGTGGGCAACGAACGCCTCATTGGCAATCGTCAGGATGTACTGGAGAGGCTCGGTCGCCGATTCACGCACGGCGAAGGTGTACTCGCGGACCAGGGGTTTCGATTGAAATCCGACGTACTGTACGATGATTTGATCGCTCATCTGGCGCCTCTGGGCTTCGGCTGGACGTGGGCTTTGCGGGGACGGCGATCTTGCCTTCCGTTCCGTGTCCCGCTGGCCTTCGTTCTTTTTGCGGCGCTTGCGTATCCCTCGGATTTGGTCGTTAGATTGAAACGGCCCCGCCGAAGCGGGGCCGCCTTTTACAGCCAGAGCTAGAGTGCGGAAACGTTCGTGGCCTGGAGTCCCTTCGGACCCGTGGTCACTTCGAATTCAACCGCTTGCCCGTCGTTCAGCGACTTGTATCCCTCCGATTGAATCGCGGAGAAATGCACGAAAACATCGTCGCCCGTCTGGCGCTGGATGAATCCGAAGCCCTTGCTGGCGTTAAACCACTTTACTGTTCCTTGTTCTTTCAACTGTGTGTCTCTTTTCTGTTTTGAGCTATTTGGTGCCGTTTCCACCGCCTCCAGCCAAGAAAAAAGGGCTGCAAGCGTGAACTTGCAGCCCCTCAAAAATGTCTAAAGGTGTTACAAGAGCAACAAACGCAAACCCACCATCTCATACTTCTCGCCTGATGTCCAATCAATTCGTCATCAGATCATCTTACTTGCCGGTCCCGGCGTCGAAGCCGAAGAGAACTACGGGATGGCCGAATCGTTATTTAAGATGAAGCAGGACCTCGTCAATAACGCCCGAGGCCCTGCTTTGGCTTTATGTCCGCACGAGCGCCCAAGGGACGACTGGGACTACTTGTCGGAGGCCTTTGCTGATTCATTGTGCGGCGCATTCTTTTGCAACACGCGGACAAGGTGCTGTCCGGATTCTGGAATCGAGACTTTTCCGCCGAGCACGATTTCCCTGGCCGTGATCTTACGGCCGTAGACATCAGCGCTGGCGTCGTTATCGGGACGAAGACTGGAACCTTCGAGGGAGATGCCGGCAAACAGACCGCGGGAGCGAGAGTAGCTGAGGATCTCCGCGCGAAGAGTGGCATCGGTATCCGCGGAAGCGTCGCGGCCTTTGGGGCCGGCCGCCGCGGAAAGATCGGCGCCGAGTTTAACTTTGCTCTCTAGAATCGAGGATGCGCCCCGCTCGTTCATGACGAGTAGAACGAGATCTGTCGCTTCGCCGCCGAGTTGAAATCCAACGCTGCCGCCTTCCAGCGCATACATCGCCGGAGAACCCCAGGGACCCTTGAAATGTTCCCCCGTCCGGCAAACCATGGCTCCGCGGCCGTAACTTCCGCCCACAATGAACGCAGCCTTTAGAACAGATGGAAAAACAATAATACATTCTGCTTTTTCCAGCAGCTCCTGCGGGATGTTGTCCGGCACGTCCATCACTTCCTGCATGACGGTTCCGGAATTTTCCAAACGTTCTTGTTCCTTGTTCGCGGCGAATACCGAACTCGCAACGAACAGAATGCAGACACCAAAAGTCAATTTACGAAACATCGCGAACCTCCATTATCGTCGTGCTAGTTGATGAGCTACTAGTCGTGGTCTGGATGGGAGTGGCGCCAATTCCAGTAGTTCGCCTGCTCTCTTTTGCTGGACTTCGAGAATTCGTGATTTTTCTTGTGGTTGTTGGTCAGATAAACTCCCCAGGCGTTATTCTCGTGGTCGTCCCAGTTGTGGTAGTCCTTGTGATGGGAATCGTAGACTCGGATCTGAACTCCGTCGTCTTTCGGCCCGGGACCGGCGATGATTGCCACCGGTGCAGCCAGGACGGCAGCCAGCAAGAACGAACAAATGTATCGATGTGTAAAATACATGCGATAATCCTCCCAGAGAACCGTGCGATTTCAGTGTTGGAACGGTGAGCAGTGAAGGGGAGCTTCTTAGTCCTGCCTTCAGCGATGGTTCCAGTCTGGTTCCAGTCTTCCCTATCTGTCCGTTTGCAGGGTCATCATGAGGGTAAGGTGCGCGGGTGTCTGTGCCCTTTTGCACGTATTCCAAGGATTGTGCATATCCGACGTTGCTGAGCGTGGTCCTTCACGAGTGAGAAGCCGCAGAGCCGTATAGAATTCTACGCGTGAGGTTCCGCACGAAGCCACTATCTCTCTCAAGCGTCCGATTGGCGCGACGCTCCTGGTTTTACTGCATTCCCACGCAGAAACAAGTGGACTAAGATCAAACCGAGGTTGCAGTCGGCACAATGGGACGCAGGGATTTATTCGATCGAGTAACGGCCGTCGTCGCGACGCTGGCGCTTGCTCTCCTCTGGCCGGCGGAAACCTCGGCTTACTCGGTCCTCGCGCATGAAGCGATTATCGACAGCGCCTGGGACGCGAATCTGCGCCCGCTGCTTCTGAAGCGTTTCCCCGGCGCGACTCCCGAACAATTAAAGGAAGCCCACGGCTACGCGTACGGCGGGGCCATCATTCAGGACATGGGTTACTACCCGCACGGGAGTTTCTTCTTTAGCGATCTGGCGCACTACGTGCGGAGCGGCGATTTCGTCCTGGCGCTGCTCCGCGATGCCAAGGATCTCGACGGCTACGCGTTTGCCCTAGGCGCGTTGGCTCATTACGCGGCGGATACGGAAGGCCACCCCATCGCCACGAATCGCGCCGTCCCGATGCTGTATCCCAAGTTGAGAAAGAAGTACGGCGATTCGGTTAACTACGAAGAAGATCGTCTCGCTCACGTGAAGACCGAATTTGGATTCGACGTTCTGGAAGTAGCCAAGGGCCGCTACGCCCCGGACCAGTACCATGACTTTATCGGTTTTGGAGTTTCCGAATCCATCCTCGAACAAGCCTTTCAGGAAACCTACGGCCTGGATCTAAAAAACGTTCTCGCCAACGAGGAAAAAGTCATGGCTTCGTACCGGCACGATGTCAGCCAGCTTATCCCCAAGGCAACGCGAATCGCCTGGAGCCTGAAGGCGAGCGAAATTCAACGAGATGAGCCGGGCATGACGAAAAGAAAATTTCTGTACAATCTGTCTCGCGCGAGCTATCGGAAAAACTGGGGAAAAGACTATCAGCCGCTCAGTCCCGGCGATAAATTCCTGGCCTTTCTGTTTCGCATCATTCCCAAGATCGGCCCCCTGAAAGTGCTGGAGCTCAAAACTCCCACGCCGGACACGGAACGCCTCTTTGAAGCGGGCTTCAACGCGACCTTGGACCGCTACAGGGAGCTCCTGGCGCAGGTCGCCGCGGGCGATCCAGCCTTGCCCAACAAGAATTTTGATACCGGCTTGAATTCCAAGCCCGGAGAGTATTCGCTCGACGACAGAGCCCAAGCGAAGTTGCTCGACGAGTTGGCCAGGCAAAATTTCAATGGTGCGTCGCCGGATGTTCGCGCCGAGCTGCTCGAATACTTCGGCGATCCGGGCGCTCACTATGCCATGAAAAAAAAGGCAAAGCAGTGGGCGAAAGTTCAGGTGGATCTGGAAGAATTGAGGAACCTAACACCCGCAGCGGTCTCGACGGGTGCACGGGAATCGCAACCCGCGGATGCTCCCAAATAAATTCCGAATCGGCGCCTCAGCCAGTGTGTGTTGCTACTTAACTTTTACATATTTCCGGAGCCGGTGCGGGCCGACGTCGGCGGCGTAGATCGTCCCTTTGTCGTCGGCGACGATGCCAGACGCGCCGGAGATGCGGTTCACGTCGGCTTGCGCGAGGTCGGGGTCGGGGACGAAGGCGCTGAGCGAGCCGTCCTTAGCGCTGCCCACCGTAATTCCGCGGAGGTAGCCGGGATTTACGGTGGAGTTGGATTGCGAGTCGCTCACATAGAGCGTGTCATCTTTAGAGACGTAGACGGCGCTGGGCCGGCCGAATTGTCTCCACGCCGCGATGAAATTTCCGTCCTGATCGAAGATTTGGACGCGGCTGTTGCTGCGATCGGCGACGTACACGCGATTCAGCGAGCCGCCGATAGAAATGTCGTGCGGCTGGTCGAATTCGCCCGGGCCGGAGCCGTGGTGTCCCCACGTCTTGATGAATTTTCCATCTTTTGAAAATTTCACGACGCGGTCATTTTTGCCGTGGCCGTCGGTCACGAAAATATCGCCGTTGAGGGCGATGGCGATGCCGCTGGGCTGGTCGAATGTGTCGGGACCATTCCCGGCTACGCCTTCCTTGCCGATGGTCATGAGCACTTTTCCCGTGGGGCTCAGCTTGAAAACCTGGTGGCCGCGGACGACGCCGTTCGCGCCCTTCGCCGAGATGCCGAGAACCGTCTCGCTCGCGTTGGCGTCGCTCGCCCAGATGTTGCCCTGGCGATCGACCGTAAATCCGTGGGGAAACGCAAACATCCCGCCGCCGAAGCTGGTCACAAGCTTTCCGGCAGGATCGAATTCCAGAATCGGCGGATCGGTGCGGCCGACGCATGTGGCGTAACCCGCAGGCTCGGTGTTGAAGCAACGATGAAACACCCAGATGTTGCCTTCGGGATCGATGTCCGCGCGAATCAGCTCACCCCAGTGGCCGCCGTTCATGCTCGCGGGAAGCGTGGGCCAATTTTCGACCAGGCGATAGGGATTCGGTAGATCGGCTTGCTTGGGATATTGCTTTTCCTGCGCGCGAGCCACCGAGACAAGCGCGACGATGCCTGCGAGCAGGACGATCAGCTTGAAGCACGTTAGCCGCAAAAATGTCATTGCGTCACCTTTCGGCAACTCCTCCGCCAACGAGCACGGAGTTTCCTTTGAATGGACAAATCAAGGTTCGATCAAATGAACGGAGATACTTATACACCAGGCTCGCCCTCCGCTGAATCTCGCAAAGTCTACTTCGGCATGAGCTGTTGGATGAGGTCGGGGGACCCGATCTTCCAGTCGTCGGCGAGGAGATAGGCTTTTCTCAAGATCATTTCGGTTCGATAGTCCATCTCGATGGGAATCGTATTGAGATCGAGCGAAACTGCATCGAGAATTTTGGTCGGAATCCTCAGCCAACGAAAGTCCGTGTCCGTGACGAGCGAGGCGCCGCCCCAGGCAAACTCAATCCGGTAGGTTCCGAGCTGCCCTCGCACTTCGAGCCACGACTTCTGAATCTTGCAGCGGTCTTGGATCGGGGTTTGCGGCAGCACCAGCGAAAGCATCTCATGCCGCAGTTCAACGATGCTCGCAAATTCCTGAAGGTTGAACCGTTCAGTGAAAATTCCCGTGCCTCGGTCGCCCTGGTCGGCCCACGTTTCATCGGCGCCGGCGGCAGAGACTGACGTGAAGAGATCGATATCCCGCATCACCTCGGAATACAGGATCGCCGGAACTTCGTCCACGCCGACTTCGCGGCTATCGCGATAAAAGCGTACCTGGTCGGAGCCGATGAACAAATTGATCCCCGCGCCGGACTGTTCCCCGAGCGCCGATTCGAGCAGCGACGGGTCGCGATCAGGCGGCAAGTCGACGTAAAACTCGACGCGCACGTTCCAGGGATCGAGCTTCTTCGTCGGGACGTTCGAGCTGTCAAAATTCGTGGCCATCAACCTGTACTCCCAGCCTCGCGCGCGGCACAAGCCTGCGAATTGGTGCTGGCGCATCAGGATTCCGGCGAAGCGATTCGAGTACATTCGGGTCTCGCGCTCGGCGTCCGTGACTTCGTAGAACTCGCGAAATGCCTGGCGAAACGGCTGGCGGATTTTCGAAGCAAAAATTCGTTCGCGCCATCGCTGCACTTCGGCTGGATCGGACGCGAGCGGATGCCAAAGCCGCACCGTTTGCGCGGGGCCGAGATCGATCGGGCGTCCGGATGAGTCGACCACACCCTCTCCCGACGAACTCCCTGAGCGCTCCCAGCCTTGATCGTTCCGGAAGGCCCAGATCAAGCGCCGGCCGAGAAATCCGAGCAAAGGATGTTCAACGTAATATTTTCGCCAGTGACTGAAAGGCATGCCTTTCGGCTGCACGAACGAAGATTCCAGGCGGGACCGCTGAGCGAGGCAAGCCTGCTCGAGTTCCTTGGCGAACGAAGTAACCGAGCGGACTTCTTTTGGAAACGCCCTCTTGATGGGCGTCGGCGCGGATTTCGCCGCGTTTCCATCCGAGTTTTGCCAGCTGACGGTTACACGCCCATCTTCGCCCAGGCGGATGGCCGCTTTGGCGTCGCCGACCTTCATTTCCGCAGCGCCCTGTGCATCGAGCCCGTAGTGCCCGACGGAAATGTCTTCCAGCTCCTGCACGGTCAAACCGCTCCGCCCCGCTGCTTGATGCAGAGATTTCTCAATCAAACGGCGGGCCACGGAATATTTCACCTTCGCGCGCAAGCGCGTCAGTTGCGCCACGGCCTCGTTGCAGTCCATCGCTCCCAGTGCTTGCGCGCACGCGAAGCCCACTTTTTGCGAAACTGCGCCCAGCGCTCGGATCTTGCGAAGGCAGGCAATTCCAAAATCGGCGATCGCCAGCGCGGCTTCCCGGTCGCTGCGTTGCGCCAGGCACCAGACGACGCCTTTTTGGTACGGCGAATCCTCGATCGGAGACCGCGCTTCGGACGGCTGGCCCGGTGTGGGGCCGAGAGCCAGCCATCGCAGCATCGCGGGGAAGACTTCATTTTCGCCAAGCATCGTGATCAGCTCGCGCGCTCTCCTCTTCCACTTCGCGCCCGGGACCGCTTGTTCCAGGCTGCGGCAGTGTTCGAGCAAACCTTCCCAGCCTGCGCGCGTGATTTCATCCTTCGTTTTGATTTCATCGAAAACGATCTGCGACCACGGGCCACGCCCGGGATCGAGCTGCGTCTCTCCGTCGACGCGCATCAATTCCGCAATCCGGTCCCTGAATTCCTTGGCGCCCGGCTCGATTTTCCCGCTCGGGCTGGGCGCCAGACGCAAATGAAGTTTCCGCAGCTCCGAGCGAATTTCGTCCGTCACCTGATCTCGGGATAGCCGCGAAACGAGTTCCTTGATGGGAAAATACATGTGCGCCATCGAACCCGTGGCCCGGTCATGTTCGCCGAGCAAGTTCAACACAAGGTCTGCCGGCAAAGGCTTCGGCGCCCGGGATAGCGCAATCACGATGCATTCCGAAAGAGACATACAAACGCGGTAGCCTTTCGCCAGGTGCGCCTCGGCCCGCAACCATTCAAAGCAGTGACCCAGGAATGCCAGAAGAACCGGCGGTTTGGCGCGTCCTAGTTCCGCGAACCCAGGGTTGTTCTCTTTCCAGCCGATTGTCTCGCGGAGCATTTGCTCCACGCTGTGAAAGGCGAAAGGGCGGGTTTTGCTCGTGGCAACAATGGTTTCGTAAATGGCCAGCGCCTGCCTTTCAGCTTCCGTCATCGGCCACGCCTCCGACTCCTTGATGCCCTAACAATTGTAGCGTCAACCTTTGAGTCGGTATCCGAATCGCGCACACAATTGTTACTCCTCGAACACAGAACGGCTTCAAGTGAACCATTCGTTGACCTCCATGCCTCCTGTCCGTATAATGAGCGTTTGCAAAGTGCGTCTGGAGGGGCGATGTACGCCGTCATTCGAAGTGGTGGGAAGCAGTACCGGGTTGCGCCGGGGGATACCGTCCAGGTGGAAACCTTGCCGGGCAAGGTGGGCGGCAGCGTCACGTTTGGCGACGTGGTTGCCGTGGCCACTGACGAAAAGAAAATGATCACCGGCGCGGAAGCCGCCAAGGCCAAGGTGATCGGCAAGATTGTTTCGCACGGGCGCGGGCCGAAGCTCACCGTGTTCAAGTATCGCTGCATCAAGCAGTACAAGATCGTGCGCGGCCACCGGCAGAATTACACTGCGGTCCAGGTCAGCGGCATCGAGATCTAAGAGCTGCATCTAAGAAGTCAGGGGAAATTGCGATGGCTCATAAGAAAGGCGGCGGCTCCTCAGTCAACGGCCGCAACTCGCCCGGCCAAAGGCTGGGCGTCAAAAGATTTGGCGGGCAGCTCGTCCACGCGGGTACGATTTTGATTCGCCAGCGCGGCACGCGGCACAAGCCCGGCGTGAATGTCGGCCGCGGCAAGGACGATACGCTGTTCGCTTTGATCGACGGCGTCGTACTCTTCCAGGACAAGGGCCAGGACGGGCGCTACATCAGCGTCCTGCCTCCTGCGGAAGCGGCCGCGAATAGCGCGGCGCCTGTAGTTTCGGCGAATTAACAGAATTTTTGATTGAGGCGAGGCGTCCCAAGCCACTTGGGACGCCTTTTTTCATTCCGCGAACTGACAGCAGGGGGGTGAACTCGCATGGCCAAGGCGAAGGAGTTTACCGTTACGATCGAAGATAAGCCGGGCGCATTGGGCAAGTGCTTCCAGGCTTTGGCCGACCGCGGCGTGAATATTCTTGCCTTCCAATCCTACGTGGAAGAGCGCGAGAGCCTTGTGCGCTTTCTGGCGGACAATTCGGATGCTGCCAGGTCCTTGCTCGGCGGCATGCGCATGATTTTTGAGGAAACAGAAGTCGCCGTGGCCCGCGTGGCCCACCGCCCGGGCTCGCTCGGCCGCGCCGCCGTGCGGCTCGGAGAAGGGCAAATCAACATCGACTACTCGTATTGCGGAATCGAGCCCGCCTCGTCGAAGCCTCTGCTCGTCTTCGGAGTGGATAGCGTAACGAAGGCGTCGAACTTGCTGGACGAAATCGCTGAGTAAGATCGCGCCCACCGCCTAATCGCAGAAGTGCTTCAATAAATCTGGTCGATGGCAGGAACCCTGCACTGCACCGCGTTGGACCTGTCCCTCGACTCCTACGCTCTGCTCGTCTGTACAGGTAATCCTTTCGAGCGCTCTGGTACCCCCGTACCATACAGGCTGCTGTCTCCACATAAGATCATCGTGAAGTAATCGAAACGTAATCCTGACCGACATCGCGCTGTTCCCGTGTGCTGGCGCTCAAATCTAAAGGAGGGCTTGAAGCCCGTGCGATTCTTATCGAAAGTTGTGTGTCTTGCCGTTGTTTCATTTGCGATTGGATCGGCGTCGTCGTCCGTCCGAGCCAACGATCTGGCGATGGGTTCTTTTACACTGCAGCATCCTACACGGTGGAACGACACCATGCTGCCCGCCGGCCAGTATAGGTTCGAGCTGGCTCGCACTCAGTCTGATGCGAACCTGATGATGATTCGCGGCGAAAAGCAATCGTTGACCGTCATCGTTTACGGCCAATCTGACTGCAAGACCTGCCAGAGCTCTTCGCTGAATCTTGAGATGCGCCGAGGTAGTCGCTACGTGACTTCGCTGGACCTCGCCGGTTATCACATGAACTTCAAGATTCGCGAGACCGCGCGCGCCAGGGAAGAAGAGATGGTCAAGACGCCCGCGCACTCCCAGCCCCAACAGGTCGCCATTCACGCCGATGACAACAACTAAGACCAAAACGTAATTCCGGATGTCGGAGCTGGACTGCGGTATGCGGGAGCGAAGTGCAGCGCTCCCGCACGGCAGTTCGGCCTTGAATCCCGAGCGGAAACTCACACGCGAATCACCTGCCTGGTCTATTCCGACGAAGTATTCACCCACTGTACGCGCAGAACTTGTGACGTGACGTTCGTTGGCAGCGGCCCTCCGGTCTGGATCGATGTCGATGGAAACCACGGAGGGGCAAAGCCGCTCCGCGACGTGAAGCGGCGGTCGAACCAGGTATTTTCGACGTTCACGTCGGCCTTATAGATGCAGCTCTGAATCATTCCTCCCACGTTGTTGAACGTGTTGATATGGCCTCTGGAAAGCTGGCCGCCATTGCCGCTGGCGCAATTGTTGGCCGAATCCGCCTGGGAAATTGTCGCGATGCTGCCGTCGATTTCGATATTTTGGTCCGCTTGCGCGTTCTGCGTTATGAAATTTCCGGTCGCGGTAAATAGGCCGAGGACCTGATTCATGTTGGCCACAGCGGGAACTAGTTGATCGAGTGGAATGGTCACGGGTTCGGTCTTGTAGAGCACGTCGCCCGTGGCCACGATGTCTCCGTTTGCGGTTATGGTTATCATGGCGTTGTCCTGGACGGCGCCTTGCCCTTCTCCCGGACCGTGAATGGTCATGGTTCCGTTCACGTAAACCATCGTGGATGCCTGCGCGGTAAGCGTATCCACGGGGACGCCGCTCAGACTCAGGGTCGATCCCCCCTGAGTGACAACGGTTGTGCCCGCGCCGCTGTTGGCGGCTGGGTTGATCGTGATTGTGGCGGTCGTGCCGTTTTGCGTGACCTTGTAGACCTGCGCGGTGGATCCGCTGGGAATCAACTGCACGTCCGCGCCGCCCTGTACAAAGAGGCCGCCGCCGTTCATGCACGGCGGGGTTTTCGTGCCGCAAGCCGCGGCCGTCGTGCCTTGATTCACGAAAACGCCCGAAGTTGTCGCCCCTGAGTAGGCCTGCCCCGCCGCATTCGTTAGCACACTCAACTGAGCGGTGGTCGGCGCCGACGAGTAGAGCGTCCCGTTCCCATCGATCACGGCCTCTTCCTGATTGAACGAGTTGGTCGGCAACGGCACGGCGGGCTGGCTGACGTTAAAGCCCTGTTGGAAGTTTGGTGCAATTAGATTGGAGCCTGAGCCGTAGCTGGTGCCGGGCGACAAATGCCAGTTCCAACTTTTGTCCCACCAGTATGCATCCGCCCAGTTCTGGCCGACCGGATCGGTAAAGATGTACGGCGCTGTCCAGGGCGGAATCGCCGCCATGAATTCCCAGGCGTTGTTGGAAAACATCGGCCCGGTCATCGTGCCGGGCACAAGCGGGCCAAAGCCCCCGGGATAAACGTCAACAAAGCCGCCGAAATAAGCGAAGCTGACCGAGCGGTTGGCATTTTGCCCGGTAACATTGACCAGAATGCTGCCCGTTTCCGTGATGGACTGCTGCTCGGTACCCTGCGCCGACCCGGCCGAAGTGAGGCTGTAGCTGTACGTACAGGAATAGGTCTGCGCCTGGGCGTTGGCGAGTTGTACCGGCGCTCCTACCTGGACGTTCGTGATCTTGAAACTTTCCGTCCACGAATTCGCGGCAGTGCCCGCGTTCAGCGTAGTCGCGCTTGCGTAGTCGGTTCCGACGGTCACATTGCCGGTTGAACCGCAGGAAGCGCCGGTGGGCGGGTAAGCGAAAGTGGTTGGCACGCCGCGCTTGAGCTCCGTGACCACTTTCTGGCGGGCGATGTTCAAGCCCGAATCGGCGGCGTAGAACGATCCGCGGAAATTCCGATAGTAGCCGCCAATGAGGGTTTCAGAGGTCATGGCGATCACCATGGCAACGGTCAGCGCCGACACCATCATGAGAAGTAGAAGCGTGACCACCAGCGCCACGCCTCGTTCGGAAGCTCGGACAGTTTTGCCGCGCTCCGCCGGGGACAAGCGGCAAAAAGATTGCCCCAATGACAAGTTCAAGTTTTTGGCCATAAGTAAGGGTCCTTAGTTGCCGTTCATAGTGAGATTGCGAGGATCGATGACAACGGTGGCGTCCTGCACTTGGTAAGGGCCGCCATCGAATGTATTACGGAAAACATACGTGGGATCCGGATTGGGGTTCGTGCGGCCGAGCAGAGTCACGCGGACCGAGCGGATCAGAGGAAAGTTGTTGCTGTAGCCGTTGGGTGCCGCCGCGGACGCATTGAAATTGTAGGTCGTAGTGCTTGTCGAACCATTGGTAACCCAGGTCGTGGCCCCAACTTTGAAACCGATGATCTGCTCTGCGATGATATCCGTGTTCCCGCCGTGCACGCGGTCGAGTTTTGGATCGGAAGGAGTGCCGGCGTCGATCTGGTAGGTCGTGGGCTCGAGTTTCATCACCCAGTCCGCCGTGCAAAAGGAAGTTCCCAGATTGTTTGTCGAGGAAGTGGAAATTCCGAGCGGATCATTCATCACGCCGCTTGTCGAGGGTGAGGCGAATGGCAGCGCGACGTAGTTCGCGCCCTGGATCGGAGTGGCGGAGATGGCGAACGAATTGTATTGCGCTCCACCGCTTGCCGCGGTGCTCCCGTTTGACGTTGGCCCCTGGGTCGCGCTTCCGCCTCCGCCCGCTTTCACCAGGATCACTTGATCGCCCGACTTGAAGTTCGCCGCGGTTTGCGCGACCGTCTGGCCGGCGTTCGGAACAAGGTAGAATTGCGAGTCGGCGGTTGTCAGCGTACTGCACGCGGTGGATGCGGTATTGCCGGCGCTGTTGGTCGGATGCGACGGCGGAATGTTGGTATTAATGGTTAGGATGTTCAAGGTGTCAAAACAGGACGCGGAATAGGAATACGTCGCGGGAGTATTGCAGGGGGACGTCGGGTTTTGATTGATGATGGTTACGCCGATCGGCCAGCTCGGTATGACGGTTCCCGGATAGTAGCCGGTCCCGGCATTCACCAGGTCGAGCTGGAGTTGCGAAACCGCATTCTGAAGAGAAATGTTGAGGGCGGCTGTGTTTTGCTGTTGATTGAAGTACGGCGCGTTCTTCGCAAACATCGAGAACGTCGCCCCGCCGATGATGACGAACAGAAGCATCGCGATGAGAAACTCGATCAGCGTGAAGCCGGCGCTTCGAGCGCGCCGAGTACGCGCCGGAAATTCGAGCGAGGTCAGAAATGCACTCATGGGCGCACCAGACTCATTTGAAAGTTGACCGGCGGCTGAACGTTTTGATTCTGCAGGCTCACGAGGACGGTAAGGCGGCGCACACCGGTGAGCGGCTGATCTTGCTCGATGATCCAGCGCCGTTTGAAGAAAAGTTCTCCGCTCGAGCTGGGCGCTGAAGAACTGGGCGCGGATGCCGTGATCTGGCCGCCGGGTGTGTAGGTCGTGGTCGTGTATTGCACATTGCCGTTGGTGTCCAAGCCTTCGATGGTTTCCTCCATGGCCCCGGCTGAGGGCGAAAAATAAACTTCGTCGTAGTAGGGAATTCCGCTCGAGACGATGTCGGATGTCAGGCTGCCCGCCGAAATGTTGTTGGGCACGATCACATTCGGATCCGCCGACGGGTATCGATTCAAGTCCTCGAGTTTCTCGGTTGCGAGCGTCGCCGCCTGGTTCATGTATCCGCTGCGCGAGGTGCCGCCCAGGACGCCGCCGATCACTCCCGCGACGGACACGAGGCCGATCACAAGAATCACCGAAGCCACCAGGACTTCGACAATCGTGAAGCCCCGATCTTGCGAATCAATGCACCGTGACTGAGCCATAGTTGGACACCGTGATGGTTTTCGTCGTGCCGTTGTACGAAATCGTGAGGCTCATCGGCGGAGTCTGCCCGGACACGATCACGACCGATCCGTTCGCCTTGAATTGCATTGTTGCGTGGCCGGTGCTGCCTGTACCGACCGCGATCGGCGAACCGGAGATCGGCACCGCGCCGCCCACATTGCTGAAGGAAGTTGTTCCGCCGGGCTCGCTGGAAATCTGGCACGCGGCTGTGGCTGCATTGAGATCGAGTTGGTAAGGATAGCCGTGCATGATCGCCTGATAGCGCGTGGACTGAATCACTCCCGACACGTATTGGGTCGCCGCAGACAGCTGATAGCTGGCGATCGCCGAATGCGCGGCCGGAATCGCCATCGCCGCTAAGACAATGACCATCGCCATCGTCAACAACAACTCGATCAAAGTGAAACCGGCACTCGCGTTGCCCCGAGATGCAGCTGCCTTGAGTTGATGCGCCGACATGCCACTCCACCTCCGCCTTGGACTATCCCCCGTATCAAACCATCGGCAGAGATCAAATAACCTTGAGGGAAAAATCTGTGCCGATATGAAACAAACCGTGGAGCGCCGAGGGATTAGCACGCCAAATTGTCGGCGATTACGAGCGGAAGATGCGTTCAGGCGACCGATAGGGGCTAGCCGAACTTCCCGAAGTGCAATTCAGCCTCCCGGTATCGTATTCTGTAGGTGGAACCAACTCATGGTCTTTGTCGACGAAGCGAAAATCTATGTGAAGGCCGGCAACGGCGGAAACGGCTGCGTTGCGTTTCGGCGGGAGAAATTCGTGCCGCGAGGCGGGCCCTCGGGCGGCGACGGCGGGCATGGTGGCAGCGTTTACCTGGAAGCGAATCCGCACGACAACACGCTGCTGCGCTACCGCTACAATCGCGAATTCAAAGCCGACCGCGGCCGCCACGGCGAGGGCTCGAACTGTTCCGGGCATTCCGGGGCGGACATGATCTTGGCCGTTCCCGTCGGCACGGTTGTTAAGGATGAAGATACCGGCGAGCAGATAGCCGACCTGACGAAACCGGGCGAGCGCGTTTTGATAGCGCAAGGCGGGCGCGGCGGGCGCGGCAACCAGCACTTCGCCAAGCCGTGGCATCAGGCGCCGCGCGAATCGGAGGAAGGCCAACCCGGCGTCGAGCGCCATTTGAACCTGGAGCTGAAACTACTCGCGGACGTGGGCCTGGTCGGATTTCCGAACGTGGGGAAATCCACGCTCATCTCCCGCATTTCTGCCGCGCATCCGAAAATCGCGGACTATCCTTTCACAACGCTCCAGCCCGGCCTCGGAGTCGTATCGGCGGACAGCGCACCCGGAAAGCTATCCGAGAAAGGCGCCGGGCGCACATTTGTCGTGGCGGATTTGCCCGGCCTGATCGAAGGCGCGCATACCGGCGCGGGCCTCGGCATCCGGTTCCTGAAGCACATCGAGCGCACGCGAATCGTCGCGCACGTGATCGACACGAGCGACGCTTCCGACCGCGATCCAGTCCGTGATTTTGAGATCATCGAGGGAGAGCTCGCGGCGTTCAGCGAGAAGCTCGCGCAAAAGCCGGTGATCGTCGTGGCCACGAAACTGGACGCTACCACGGATCGGACGCGCCTGGAAAAACTGCGCGCCTTCTGCGCCGCGCGAGGACTCGAGTTTCACGCCATCTCGTCGGCTTCCGGCGAAGGCATCCCGCAGCTCGTCCGAGCCCTGGCCGACGCGCTCGATCGCCTAGCGCCGGCCGAACCCATCGAAGAAGCTTCCGAGCCTGCAGACTCAGCGGCGCCGGAATTGCTCCCGCTAGGTGAAGATAAAACTCCAGAGCCGGCGCCTCCGACCGTTGCAGCTCCCGCGGCGCCGCCCACCCGCGCGCGGGCTGGAGCCGCAGCTCGCCGGAAAGAGGGCCGTTGAGCATCGCTCCGGTGGAAGCCCACGGCATTTCCCGCGAGCCGGGGAGCGAGCGGCGTGTCGCGCTTTTCGGGGGCACGTTCGATCCCATCCACGTCGGGCATCTCGCTGTCGCGCGCGCGGCCGAGCGCCGCTTCCACTTGGACGAGGTTCAATTCATTCCCACCGGCCACCCGCCGCACAAGCATCGGCGCGGCATGGCATCCTATGCCGACCGCTATGCGATGGTTTCCATCGCCTGCGCCGATCATCCAAGATTCGTCCCGTCGCTCGCGGAATCCGGTCCGGACCATTCCGGGCGCGAGACGTTTTATTCCGTGGACACCGTGCGGCACTACAAGCAAAAAGCCCACGGCGGCGTCCATTTTTATTTTTTGTTGGGCGCGGATTCCTTTTTGGGCATTCCGAACTGGAAGGATTACGAAACGTTGCTCGGTCTCTGCGATTTCATCGTGGCCAGCCGCCCCGGATTCAACGTCGCGGCGCTGCGCCTGGTGATTCCGCCGGAGCTTTTCGCCCGCCGCGGCGCGGCGCACGCGCCGCTCGATCCCCGCGCGATCCCGTTGCGGCGCACCGTCGTGTACGTGCTTGATGCGGTCTCAAGCCACGTTTCCGCCACCGATGTGCGGCATCGCTTGGATCGAAACCATTCGATCCACGGGCTTGTGCCACCGCGCGTCGAGGAATACATTAACAAGAAGGCTCTGTACCGGTGACCGCAAGGAAGGACTCGATTCCGCCTCAGGTTCGCGCGGCCGTTGAAGCCGCGTACGAGAAACAGGCCGCGGACGTTGTCCTCCTCGACCTCAAGGGGCTCGGCGCGTTCACCGACTTCTTTATTATCTGCACCGGATTCAGCGCGCGGCAGGTTGAAGCCATCTGCGACGAAACCGAAAAGCGCCTGGAAGAAATCGGCGCCCGATTGCTGCACCGCGAGGGAAAGCCCGGCGGCGATTGGATGCTGCTCGATTTCGGCGGCCTGATCGTGCACGTGTTCACCGAACACGCGCGCCGGTTTTACGATCTCGAGCGGCTGTGGCGCGTAGCGAGCCGCGTCGAATTTCCGGAAAGCGCCGAGGGGAACGCATTGCCGGGAGCGGCGGAGGCTGAAGGATGAGCGAGCCGCCCGTGGTGAACGCCCGCGTTGAATCGCGCATGCCGTGGATTGCCGAAGATCCCGCCTCGAAGGCCGTCCTCGAACTCGCGCGCAAAGTCGCGGAAACCTCCACCACGCTGCTCATTACAGGCGAAAGCGGCACGGGAAAAGACCATCTTGCCCGCCTCATCCACGAACTCGGCGCACGGCGCGATGCGCCCTTTCTGAAAATCGATTGCGCCAGCCTGCCGCAGGAGCTCGTCGAATCGGAGCTTTTCGGGCACGAGCGCGGCGCGTTTACCGGCGCGGTGGAGCGCAAGCTCGGCCGCCTGGAAATGGCGGGTGGGGGAACGATTGTTCTCGACGAAGTCGCGGCGCTTTCCCCCTCCACGCAATCGAAATTGTTGCGCGTGCTCGAGGAGCGGCAGTTCGAGCGGCTGGGAGGCACGGAGACCATCTCGATTGACGCGCGCCTGATTGCCCTAACGAATGCCGATCTCGCTCGCCTCGTCTCGGAGGGCCAATTCCGGGGCGATTTATTTTTTCGGCTAAGCGTGCTGGCGATTCCAGTGCCGCCGTTGCGCGCGCGCCCCGCGGACATTCTGCCCCTCGCTGAGGCTCTGCTCGAGCGCGGCGCGCGTGTCCATGGGCGAACAGGCGCTGAGTTTTCAGAGCCGGTAAAGCAAATGCTGGCGACCTATTCCTGGCCGGGAAACGTGCGCGAGCTGAGGAACGCGATCGAGCGGGCGCTCGTTTTTTCCGGCGGCGCGGCGCTCATTCCCGAGGATTTTCCCGAGTCGGTGCGCACGGCGGAGTCCGGGATCTCCGGTGGGCTGCGTTCTCTCGATGACATGGAGCGCGACGCCATCCGCGCCACGCTCGAAGCCACGCGCTACAAAATCGGCAAAAGCGCGCAAATCCTGGGCATCAGCCGCAAAACCCTCCTCGACAAACGCAAGAAATACGGATTGAATTGAGCGCCGCGTCCGCGAATGGAAGGTGAAATATCGCGGGTCGAGTATCGCCGATGAAGATTCACTTCGTCATGGTCGGAAAAACGCGGCGGCTCGAAATCCGCGCCCTGCTCGATGACTACACGGCGCGCATCGGGCGATTTGCCGACGTGGAAGTGACCGAATTGCGCGAGGATTCCGCGGCGTCGGTGCGCAAGCTGGCGCTCGATTCCGCCGCTACCGTTGTTTTGCTCGACGACGCGGGAAAGGCGCAGACTTCGGCGCAATTTGCGCGCTGGCTCGGTGAAGCGCGCGACCGCGGCGCGCGCGAAATTGCCTTCCTCTGCGGCGGGGCGGAGGGTTTTCCCGAAGCGTTGCGGCGCCGCGCCACGCAAAAGCTTTCGCTTTCCTCGCTGACTTTTTCCCACGAACTCGCCCGCGCCATGCTCGCCGAACAGATCTATCGCGCGTTCGCCATCCTCGCGGGCCATCCCTATGCTAAGTAGTCTCAGCACGATCCGAATTCATCGAATTGTAACAATGTGGCCGTATGGTGGTAGGGTTGCGGGTGCCGGGCGCGCGGGTTCATATCCCAATCGTTTTACATTTTCGCGAATTCCCAAACAATGAGGCGAACGATGAAGAAACCGGCGCGGAAAACTACAACGAGCGCGAGGAAGCCCAGGGCGACCGTTAAATTCCTTGAAAAACCGTCGTGCGCGACGTGCCGCAAGGCGCGCCGTTTCCTCGAAAAGCGCGGCTACAAACTGAATTACCGGGATATCACGAAAGAGCGCCTGAGCGCCTCGGAGCTCGAGAAACTGATTGGTCGCCACGATCATGAGGATTTCCTGAGGCCGCGCAGCGAGATCTTCCAGAAAAAGAAAATGAAGGACAATCCGCCCAGCCGCCGTGAAGCGATAAGCTTGATGGCCAAGAATCCGGACTTGATCCGCCGGCCGGTCATCGTCGCGGGCGGGCGGGTGGTCATCGGATACGACGAAAACGGAATGATCCGCTTTTAGTCTGGATTCACGGAAAACCCGACGAAACCCCCACTGCCTCAATCATTTAAATAGGCGCAACCAAATCGCCGGGTGTAGAATCTAAGTATTGCAAGGCAATGAAACGGGTTACCGCAGAAACTCGTTTGCAGGTCCTGCGCAGCAGTTGCGGAGGCCTTAACATGTCGAAGCCAATCTCTGTAGTTTCCAAATCAGCATTCCTAATTTTGTTAGCACTTTCAGCCCTGCCCGTGTTTGCACAGCACGGCGGCGGTGGCGGTGGCCATATGGGTGGAGGCGGCGGCTTCCATGGCGGTGGCGGAGGCGGTTTTCACGGCGGCGGTGGTGGCGGGTTTCATGGTGGTG
>Ga0210394_10002789_pt1 | contig 23291 bp, 17 predicted proteins | sample IncBWC12MmetaG_FD_160121 | JGI IMG/M metagenome (GOLD analysis project Ga0210394, IMG submission 160121) | Forest soil microbial communities from Barre Woods Harvard Forest LTER site, Petersham, Massachusetts, United States - Inc-BW-C-12-M | ecosystem: Environmental > Terrestrial > Soil >... | reverse complement strand
GCAAGTGCTACATTTTTATAATCATCTCCTTCGTACAAAAAACCATTTTTAGCTTCTTTTACAAACAAATTTGTTTGTCCAATATTTTTTGCAATAATTACATTGCCACAAGCCATGGCTTCGAGCATTGAAAGAGATGTAAAATTTTCAATAGGTTGTGTTGAAATAAATATTTTAGAAACACCAAAAATATTTTGCATGGATGAGCTAAAACTTAACGTAAAGTATTTATTCAAATCATATTTATTAATAAGCACTTCCATTTCTTTGCTTAACTCTCCCTTACCATAAACAAGAAATTTATAATTACTTATATCTTCAATAAAATTTTCTTTTAAATATTTAACTGCTTCTACCATAAGTAATGGGTTCTTTTCTACACATAATCTTGATGCATAAACAACATGATTCTGTTTATTTGGCAAAGGCACAAATTTGCGCAAATCAGTAAAACAATATTCCGAACTTTTAACTACGCATTTTTCTGTATCAATCAAATTAGATTTTTTCAACTCATCTGCAACTACTTTATACCAAGTATAAACTCCGGTTGGTTTTATATTTTCTAATAAAATCTTAATAGAATTCATATATCTGGTCATTAAAGTACCTGATTTATTGTATTCTTTTAGGTCATCAATCAATTCTGCAACTTCGTTATTAATAGATAGTTTCACTTGAATTAGTTGATGTATTTTTTTAAATTTAAAAATTAAATTAAAATTATGATGCGTATACGTATTAACTATATGAAGTAAATTAATTCTATTAATAAACAATTGAAATATAAAATTCAATAAATTAAGAATAGTAAATTGATAGGTTTTTAAAACAATAACATTTACATCATTTTTTATAATATCCGCATTTTTTAAATTTTGCAACGAATCTTTATCAGTTATGAGATATAATTTATTTTTAGAATGGTTTGAAGGTGAATTAAAATATTCATAAAAATTACAGAACTGGCGCTCAGCACCACCACTACCACTAAGGTCCGGTACAGCGACTAAAAAAAGAGCGACATTCATCTTATTTTATTCGATTTTAACAAGCATTTTCCGCGCTTGCCCATAAGCTCGCTCGGTAGAACAAACTTGTTTTTCTTCTCTCTTAAAATTGCTGATAATAGTTTTCGACCAAATTTCTTCGGTCGATAAATCTTCATTTGTCATCCACCACATTGGATGAATAAGTAAATGCATTTTTGTATATTTTGATTCGCCAAACATATCCCAAGGTGTGCCCTCTTTCCATACTTTATTTGAATCCGATATATAAGTTATCCCAACCAAATCCTGTTTATCATATGTATTAATGAATTTCTTGATCTTAATTTCGTTATTAATTATTTTTAAACTTGGTTGATGGAATGAAACTACATTTATCTTTTTCTCAAACATATTTTCAAGAATAAATGCCTCTTCTTCAATTAAACTATTCAATCCTTTATTCTTTGCATAAAACCCTTCATCATAATGAATGCCTATTTCATGCCCTAAATCAATTATTTTTTGAACAAAAGTGTGGTTTGTTCTACTAAACAAATTATAGATGGGAGACCTAAGCATTATAAAGTAAGTTGCTTTTACTCCAAGTTTAGCTTCTATAGAAGCCATTTCATAAGCAGCGTCTAAATCGGCATCTATATCATGCCTCAAAACACAAAATTTTTCAAGTGTATAAGATTTTGCTTCATTAAAACTAATAAAGTTATATCTGGCATTAATTGCCGTTTCTAATAAATTTGTGTACCCTTTGTATGTAAATTCTTTAATCGTTTGCATGTATAATCTCCATTATTCCGTCTTCAAATTTAATAGCGGGTTCTATCAATAAATCTTTCATACGATTTATATTACTAAATAAGTTTTTAGGTTTAACATTTTCGTCGCATGCAAATACAGGAGTTTTATCAATTTTGTTTCCAATAATGGTGCAAATCTCTTTTAGGCTCATTAATTGATTACCTCCAATGTTTATTTTATGATTTTCCTTTAATTCTAAACATTTTTCTATCCCCATCACAGCATCCTTTACATGAATTGGATTTATCATAATACCCTCAGTACCCTGTAATTGAATGGGAGCACCATTTTTAATGCTTTCAACTAAACGAGGGATTAGCATAGATTTTTTTTGCCTTTTACCGTATACAAAAAATAATCTGGAAATAATAATATTGAAAAATTGAGAATAGTTTTCTACTAAAACTTCAGAACACAGTTTTGTGCTTAAATAAAAACCTAATTCTCCATGAGGTGCAACATGATCTTCCTCATCAAATCCTTTTTCACTGGTTCCATATATACCGCCCGATGAAGCGTAAATAAAATTAGAGCCGCCTGCGTTTCTACAATACTCAAGTAATTTTAATGTGCTGCTAACATTTACATCGAAAATATTTTGTGCTTTATTTGGAAAATCCCTAAAAAATTCTGATTGCGCTAAATGTGCAACAACATCTACTTTTTCTGGAAGCAATTTTTCAAAATCCTTTTGGGTAAAATCAGCATATATATGATGAAAATTAGGGTTTTCTATTAACGGTTTAGTTCTTGAAATTCCATATACATTAAAATTACCATTTTCAGATAACATCTTTGACAACTCAAACCCAATAAGCCCATTGCAACCAGAAATTACTATTGTTTTCATCTAATTAATGTTACTATAATACTGAAGTGGGATTTTATTTTCAAATAAAGGGTGCTCAATTTTAGGCATTGAGTTATTATATGATTCAGGATTTAATGGGTGATACAAATTCATTAAATCAACTTTTTTATTATACCATATTTTATCATATATTTTTTCAAACATGTATACAGCAGATTTAGGTGAATGATATTTTGCAACATACTTAGTACCTGCCACTCCAAGTTCTCTTCTTAAATCTGGATTTTTAACCAAAAGTCTAAGTTCATTTACAATACTTTCAGGCGTTGAAGATAATATCGGGCACTCATTTAAGTATGAGTATCTGCGATAAGGCCTTACATAACTTTCATTTTCCAAATTAGATATTACAGGCAGACCTAAAGCCATACCTTCAATGCCACTTAAAGCATACCCTATAATTAACTGCTCTACCAATATATCAGTTTTTTTTGATAAAACTATCTTTACCTCCTCATTCATCATTTTCTCCAATAACAATAGTTCCACCTTTAATCCTTCTTTTTTCAATCTATCTACTGCATCAATAACAAATTCTGTTCCTTTGAGTGCCCTATGGTTAGGGCTATGCGCTATATAAACAGTTTCATTTATTCCATCTGCATCCGAATAGGTTGTTTTTGGAATCCATTGTTCTATATCAATACAAAGGCAGGAGAATGGCACAACTCCCCAATTAGGTTTACATTCTGGTACAACTGTCAAAACCAACATTTCAGAATACTTTGTCCAATAATCAACTTCAGATTTAATTTGAGCTTCATTTAAACCTGCTTCCGGATAATGGGTCCAAAGCCCAAATAGATACGAATATATAGTAATACGCGAATACTGAATATAATCGTATCCATAAGGAATCATAATTACTTTTTTCTCGAATTTTTTCAACCAATAACCTTCATTAAAATACAAATTAGGGGATGATGTATAAAGACCTCTAAATGACAAATGAAAAATATCGTAATTTTTTATTGCGTAATCAAAAAAAAGATAGTTAACAAGTTCTTTCCTTAAAAATGCAGGGAATGCTTTATAATTTTTTTCAACTACTTCATTTATATACAAATCAAAATCTTCTCTTTTATGTATCCTCCAAAAGCCAACCATTACGGTATCACTTTTATAACCTGCCTGTTTTAAAGCATTACTCCAATATTTATTATTTATTAAAGGAACAGTACCAAAAAATAAACGAGGTTTTAAAGAGGTTTTTAATTTATACCTATTTTTCCTATGCAGGAAATTTAGATAAAATGTAAATATTATGCGATATAATTTTATTTTCATTTATTCCACTATTATTTTAACTTTTTCCTGCAACTCATTAATTAATTTATCTACTGTAACTTTATCTTTTGCCTTAACTAAAAAATATACTGGACGTTCCATGTCATTTTTAAAATTGGCATTTAACTTAGTTCCAACAGGCAACAATATTTCACTAACAACAACATTTGGATGTTTTTTTATTTCATCCATACCTCTAACTTCTTTTAAAATACCAGTTGGCGTTTCCAAAAAAAACCAACCTAACTGAAATGTTTCACCATTCTTTTTTAATAAAGGAGGTTCTCCCGTTAAAACTCTTACATATTCTAATGGATAATCATAACCAGTAGAAAGAAACCCAATTGGAAAAAAATTAAGCCCTCCGCCAGGCCTACCACCCACTTCAAGCAAATAAATTCTTTTAGTTGTTATAATAATTTCAAAATGAACACAGCCCGTTTCAATGCCTAATGCTACACACGCATCTTGAATAAGGGCATCGATTTTACCCTTTTGTTCATTTCCTATAGGCCCAGGAAAATATAACTGTTGTACCACCGTTGCACTAAATGAATAATTTTTTTTATCTGAGATTGATATAATATGGCTTTTGCCTTTATAAAGAATGGCTTCTACCGTATGTTCTGTCCCAGAAATAAATTCCTCAACAATTACATCATCGTGCAAGTAAAATTGTTGGCTATTTAGAACATGTTCTGTAATTTCATTTTTACTATTTACTTTAAAAACCCCACGAGATGCGCCACCAGCAAATGAAGGTTTTACAATTGCAGGAAAATTATCCCAATTAAACAATCCATTAATTACATCTGCCAATTTAAATTTTTGAAAAATAGGCGTGGATAAATTCGCTTTTAACCAACTTTCTTTCATTGCCCTTTTACTTGTCACATTTAAAGCTGCTTCTTCGCTTAATCCAGGAAGTTTTCTTTCAATTGATAGTTTTGATGCCGTTTCAATTCCAAAGTCATTTATTGGCATAACAGCACATAATTCGTGATTTTTCACAGCATCAATAACTTCTTTAGGTTTCATAATATCAGCTACAATAACTAAATCAGCTATTTCATAAGCTTTTTCACACGGTTTCCTATCAATTATAATGACTTTATAACCATGCATCTTCAGTCTTTCTACCGAAGGCATTGCCATTGTATTACCACCTAAAAAAGCAACGTATTTATTCATATAAAATCAATAAATTTTCACTTCTTATTTGCCCATCCTGTAAAATCAGGATATAAATACATTAAAAATTCATACATAGGATAATCATGCCTTAACATTACTCGTTTTGTTATTTTTTTACAAATTGTGAATATTTTTTCAGGCTCGTAATAAAAAGCATAATCAATCTTAAAATCTACATAAGAGGACATAAAATCTATAGCAACTCCTTTGTTGCTCATTTCATAACTAGTTCTTAAAATTTTTTCGGTAAAATCGTAATTATTTTGATGTTGTAATTTAAGGTTAAAACAACTTGTTGATAAAATAAAATCAAATCTATCTAGTAATTTATCTTCTGTTATATCACACACTAAAAAATCAACTCCAGGAAGCCTTTTTTTTGCTTCATTAATTAAAATAGGATTTATGTCAATTCCTTTATACCTAAAATTACCTTTACCCAGTTTTTTTTCTAGAAAAAAATAAAAATCTCCAAAACCGCATCCAAGATCTAAAATATAGTCATTGGCTTTTATTCCTATATCAAATAAATTTTGAAACCTTTCTTGCCTTCTCTCTTCTTTTCCAGAAGCTAAAGCATCAATACTAACTCCATGCTTCTTCAATCGTTCGTTATATCTATTATTAATATTATCTATATCTTCTTGATTCATAAAATAGTATTTATTTTGTTAATAATTGTTTCTACTTCATTATCAGTTAAAGCGGGATAAATAGGAATGGATAAGGTATGATTAAACGCATTTACAGAATTTGGAAAATCTTTATCATTTAAATTCAAGTAACGATGTAACATTGAATCAACACCTCTTCTCACAGCAATATTCTCTTTACCAAATACACCTACTACTTCATTAATATCTCTGTCTGTTATTAAAGGAAACCTATAAAAAATAGTTTTTTTAGCTATCTTATTTATTTTAGTTAAAGTAGTCTGATTTAGGTTATTTAAATACTTTTCAGCAATCAAGTTTCTTCTATTAAGAAAATTACAATATCTATTCAATTGAGAAAGCCCGAGTGAAGCTTGTACATCAGTTATCACAGGAGTGGCAGCTTTGTTAATAAAACTTTTTTTATACTTTTCAAATAGTGCCTCGTCATTTAAAACCAACATACCGCCCTCACCCGTGGTTAAGCACTTTGTGGCGTGAAACGAGAAAAAACTCATTGTACCTTTATGCCCAAATACTCTTCCATCAGGTAAGTTTCCAATTGAATGACAACAATCTTCAACTATTGGCACACCAAGTTTATTAAATTCATCAACATCTGCCCAAATGCCATATATATGCACTATTATAATGGCTTTTGTTTTTGAATTTATATGTTTCATCACATTTTCTGGAGTAACTACCCAATGGTCACAAATATCACATATAATTGGAATAGCGCCTACGTTTACAACAGCCTCCAATACATTATTACAAACATATGTTGGTATAATTACCTCATCGCCACTTTTTATTCCCAATAGTTTTAAACCAATAACAAGAGCATAAGTACCACTTGAAGTTGCTATAGCATTTTGATATTGAAATTGCTTAGCAAATTCATTTTCAAATTTTTTTACATATTTACCTTTAACAAGATTTAATGAGTCAAGCACGTCATTAACTGCTTTTTTATCTTCGAAATTTATGTCTGGTTTAGAATGATTTATCATCCTACTAAATTTTCATTATTTAAAAACAACCTACACCACCATTCAAAATTCATAAAAGACCAAATAAGTAATCTATGATTAACTCTATGGTTTATGTGTTCGTTAACAATTTTCTCAATAAATTTTGGGTTTATAAATTCGGCAGATGTTGTTTTTTTATTTAGAAGCAATTCTTTAACATAGTCAGCATTTTCGCCTCTATACCAGCTTTCGTCCGGAGCTGAAAAACCTTGCTTTTTTCTATTTATAATAGATTCAGGTATAAAATCCAGCATGGCCTTACGTAACACATTTTTACCATCATCAAATTCTTGATATTTATTTCTTTTTGAGTTGATGTTTTCATCAATCTTTTTCATTTGCTGCAGATTACCTAACTTGTGTTTTACAGGTATTTTTTGAGCAAAGTTAACTAATTCATTATCTAAAAACGGAAAACGCTCTTCAAGCCCATTTGCCATAGCCAGTTTATCGCCAACTAAAAGCAACCCCGGTAAAAAAGTTTTTATTTCAAAATATAAACTGTTATTAATGTGTTGCTCGGGCGTATCGTATTTTAATTTTTTATTGAAAGTAAAAACACGTTCAAAAACATCACGGGGTTGGTTTATATTTACTTGAGAATAAACCGAGTTAGTAAATAAATTTTGTTTGTCTTCATCAGAAACTAAACGTTGCCAAAAGCCATAATAATTATCAAAAAACGATTTCTGATCGAGCGATTGGAAAACTCTATAGTATCTCCACGGGTAACCTCCATATAATTCATCTCCTCCTGTGCCCTGTAAGCAAACCTTTACAAACTTAGATGCTAAACGACTAATGTAATAATTAGGATAACTCATTCCAACACGTAAATCCTCCAAGTGCCACACTACACGAGGCAAAGACCAAGCTAAATCTCCAGCATTTATAACCTGCTCATAATGTTCGGTTTTAAAATAATTTGCCATTAACTCGGCATCTCTTCGCTCATCGTAGTTTGCTTCAACCCCAGTAACAGATGACATATCAAAACCCGCAGTAAAAGTTGTCATTCGTTTTACATGCTGGGATGCAATAGCAGTTAATGAACCTGAATCCATTCCCCCCGATAGATAGCTACCAACCGGAACGTCAGCAACCATTTGTTTGGCAACAGCATTTTTTAATAATCTCTCCGTCTCATTTTTAGCATCTTCAAAAGTCATTGATTCATCTGTTGCAGAAAAATCATAATTCCACCACGAATTGTGTTTTAAAGTTTTTACATTACTCGAATCTACTTTTACTGTATTGGCAGGAGGTAACATAATTACTCCTTTGAACAATGTTTGAAAATCGAATAAGTTTTGGAAAGTAAAATATTCATTTAGAGCATCCATATTTAACTCAACCTTAAAATCAGGATGAGCCATAAATGCTTTAATTTCAGAGGCAAATAAAATTGTTTTGCCGTTAATCCAATAGTAAAGTGGTTTAACTCCAAATCTATCTCTGCTTAAATAAAGTGTTTTAGTAGGTTTATGCCAAGCAGCAATAGCAAACATGCCATCAAATTTTTCAAAAAATGAAACGCCGTAAGCTGCCAGTCCTTCTGATATAATTTCTGTATCAGTGGTAGAAATAAATGTATGCCCTTTTGATTTTAATTGCGATTTAAGTTCTAAATAATTATAGATGCATCCATTAAATACCACTACCCACTCTCCATTCTTAGATTCCATAGGTTGGCTGCCCTTATCAGAAGTATCTAATATAGCAAGCCTTCTATGCCCTAGGGCAATATTTTCTTCAACATAAAAGCCTTCTCCATCTGGTCCACGATGAGCAATTTTGGTAGTCATTGCCTTTATGGTACTTAGCGAAGTCGGGCTTCCACTAATATTAAATATGCCTGCTATACCACACATTTACTTGATAGATTTTAATGCGTAAACAACATATTCGTAATCTTCTTTTGTCATTTTATTAAACAAAGGAATAGACATAGAATAGTTATTACAATCTTTTGCCCCCGGAAAATCATCTGCTTTTATATCATATTTTTCAGCATAAAAACCCAACATATGAGGAGCATGTGTACCTGGTCTTGTTGAAATGCCCATTTGTTGTAGTTTTTCCATAATCTCATTTCTTTTTAAAGGAGATTTTTTTTCATCAATATATACTACGTACGATTGCCAACCATGTTTATAATTTTCTTTAACTTCAGGTATTTTAATCCAAACTATATCTTTTAATTGTTCATTATAAAATTTAGCCCATTGCTCTCGTTCATCAATAAAAATATCTAATTTTTTTAATTGAACTATACCAACTGCAGCCTGCAAATCCGTCATACGATAATTATATCCAAGCATGTTAAATTCAGGAAGGATATATGGTTTTGGACCATGATGCCGCTGTTCCTCTGAAACAGAAGCTCCATGATTTCTTAAATTAGAAATTAGTTCAGCTAATTTATCATCATTCGTTGTAATCATTCCACCCTCACCGGTTGTAACCGATTTACGCGGATGGAAAGAAAAACAACCCAAAGTCCCCAAACTCCCAGCAGGTTTACCCTTATACCCAGCCCCTGCTGCACAAGCACCATCTTCTATTAAAGGAATGTTTCCGGCAACTGCCTTAACGGCATCTATATCGGCACATAAACCAAATAAATGAACCGGTATAATTGCTTTTGTTTTCGAGGTAATTTTCTTTTTTAAATCAGCTACATCTATATTAAAAGTAGTTCTATCAACATCAACAAATACTACTTTAGCGTTACAATACAATACAACATTCGCAGTCGAAATCCACGTGAAGGCTGGCACAATTACCTCATCACCTTCTTTAATTCCCAAAGCAACTAATGCTAAATGAAGTGCCGTTGTTGCACTGGTAACAGCCATAGCATGTTTTACACCATGTCGTTTAGCAAAAATTTCTTCAAACTCTCTCACTTTCGGACCAGCTGTTAACCAGCCACTCATAATTGGTTCTTTAGCTGCTAACCACTCTTCTTCGCCAGTATGTGGTAACGATATAGGAATATTTCTTTTTACTACTTCCATTTGTGATTTATTTAATTATTTTTATCTCTCCAGTCGATTAATTTTAATAAGCCTTCTTGTAGAGAATATTTATATCTAAAGCCCAATTCTTTTTCAGCTTTAATAGCAGAACCAATACGGTTTTGTACTAAAGCTCGTGCATCATCAGCACTATAAGGTTTATAAGTAACTTTTAAATTTGATTTTTTCAGTGATAAAATTAAATCGCACAATTCTTTTATAGATGTTTGCACTTCAGTGCCTACATTATAAAAACCATGGTCAATATTTGATTTTAAAGCCTGAACATTGCAGTGCGCCACATCTTCAACATAGATAAAATCGTAAGCCTGACTACCATCTCCATTAATAACAGGGGCTTCGTTAGCATCAATTTTATTGAGCATAATAGGAACAACACCCGTATATGCAGCTGTTTGATCTTGATGTGGACCATATACATTCATATATCGCAGGCCGATTACTTTTAAACCATATCTATCATTAAAAGCAGTTGCCATAGCCTCTCCGGCTATTTTAGTTGCTCCATAAAAATTTTTGTTGTTAAATGGGTGAGACTCAGTCATAGGTAATTGCACAGCATCTCCGTAAACAGAAGCAGAAGATGACCAAATAAGTTTCTTAATATTATTTTTCACACAAGCTTCAAAAACATTGAAAGTACCGGCTATGTTAACATCAAAAGCGGTACGAGGAAAATCTTTGCAATGCAACAACCACATAGCTGCCAAACAAACAACATAATCCATGCCTTCCATAGCCTTATTAAGAATATCAATTTCGCGTATGTCTCCTCCTATAGGAAAAAGCTTACAACGTTTATCTTTTAAAGACTCTGACAGATAATCTTTCTTACCTCTGGCAAAATTATCGTATACAATTACCTCAGCAACATCTTCTTTTAATAATTCAGCTACAACAAAGCTGCCTATAAAACCGGCACCACCAATAACAAGTACTTTTGAGTTTTTTAATTCCATATTTTTATAATTTATTAATTTTCCAATTTGTTTTAGGACGTATGTATCCATGTATAGTAGCCCAGGGGTACTCCATGTTTTTAACCTTAGATTCCTTACTTACAGTAAACGTATAAAAGCTTTCAATAAAATCTATTGAACTACCTGTATGAAAATACGCAATAGAAAGCCCTAAAGAATAATTACCGGGCATTAAATTTTCTTCGAAGGCTACTGTTGTTGAATAACGGCCTTTTTCAAAACTTTGGGGTTTATACTTTTCATCTTCAACAGCCATTAACACTCTTTCACCATATTGATTGACTATGCATAATATTAAAGAACAATCAACAATAGGTTTGAAAACTTCCATTTCAAATTGAACAGAAAACGGTTCCAAAAAATCTAACACATCTGATTTATTTTGTTCAGCATTTAAAACAAATGCCTTTTTAAACTTAGCTTCTCCTGTGTTATATAAGCTTAAGTCTGAAGGGATCTCATCTTTTTCGCCAGTTTGTATAATCTCGTTTGATGACAAATATGTCCCTATAATAGTATCTGTATCTCCGATACTTTTTAACTGACCTTTTTCTAAAAACATGCATTTATTGCAAAGCATTCTTATAGACGCCATGTTATGACTAACAAATAAAACAGTTCTGCCTTGTCCGCTAACATCTTTCATTTTGCCCATACATTTTTTCTGAAATTCGGCATCGCCAACAGCCAACACTTCATCAACAATTAAAATTTCGGGTTCTAAATGGGCGGCTACAGCAAACCCGAGTCGTACCATCATGCCCGAAGAATATCGTTTTACGGGAGTATCAATATATTTTGCTACACCGCTAAATTCTATAATCTCATCAAGCTTATTTTTAATTTCAGCTTTCGACATACCTAAAATAGCTCCATTTAAAAAAACATTTTCACGTCCAGTAAGGTCAGGGTGGAAACCAGTACCTACTTCTAACAAAGCAGCAATTCTTCCTTTAACATTCACCTCTCCGGTGGTAGGTGTAGTAACTTGAGATAATATTTTTAACAGCGTTGATTTTCCTGCTCCATTTTTCCCAATAATGCCAAGTACTTCACCTTGTTTTATTTCAAAATTAATGTCTTTTAATGACCAAACATAGTCACTTCCACCTAACTTACTTCTATCATTTGTATCTCCAATCTTTAAATACGGGTCTTCTTTACCCCTTACTTTGTGCCACCACCGGTTTACATCATGAGATATAGTACCTGTACCCAATTGTCCAAGTCGGTATTGCTTTGAAATATTTTCTGCTTTTAGCACAATGTTGCTCATGTTTTATCGAAGGATTTAAACCGTATCCATAAAGGATTTTTCAACTCTATGAAAAATAACCAAGCTGATAAAAAACAATAAAATAGTAAACACTAAACTATAAGCTAAATAAAACCAGTTAAACTCTCCTACACCTAAAAAAGCATATTTAAAGGTTTCTATAATACTGGTAACGGGGTTAGCAGCTATAATCCATTTATATTTTTGTGGAACAATTGATAAGGGATAAACAATAGGTGATGCATACATCATTAACTGTACACCAAATGTTACCAAAAATTTAAGGTCGCGGTATTTAGTTGTCATAGAAGATATAAGAATACCGAAACTTAAACCCATAAAACCCATTAGCACTATTAGCAATGGAATAATAAGTATATATAAATTAGGGTGAATTTTATCGCTTTGCATTAAATAATATATCCATACAGAAAAAAACAATAAAAACTGGACGCCCAATTTAATTAAATTGGAAACTACCACGGATAATGGAACAATCATTCGAGGAAAATATACTTTACCAAATATGGAAGCATTAGCTGTAAACGTATCAGAAGTTTTTGTTAAAGTATCCGAAAAATAATTCCACAAAGTAAGTCCACTCAAATAAAAAAGTATTTGAGGTAAACCATCCGTGGATATATTAGCCAAGTTGCCAAAAATAACTGCATACGTTACAGCTGTAATTATAGGTTGTATAAAAAACCACATAGGCCCCAAAATGGTTTGCTTATACACAGAAACAAAATCTCTTCTAACAAATAGAAGCAGCAAATCTTTATAATTTAAAATTTCACCTAACCTAATATCATACCATTTAGAGTGTGGCTTAATTTTCAAACTCCAATTTTCAGTGGTTCTATCCATTAATCTATAATGATATATTTTGAAAACAGTTAAACACTTGCATTTTTAAACCAACTAACTGTTTTCGATAAACCTTCTTGTAAAGTAGTTACTGGTGCAAACCCAATAGTTTGTGTAGCTAATGATATATTAGCAAAACTGTTTTTTATTTCTCCTGGTCTTTCGGGTAAATATTGAGCCTGGATATTAGTTTTATCAAGTAACTTCGAGATGTGGTTATAAATTTCGTTTACTGAAATAGTTCCACCGCAAGCTATATTCATAACTGTATGTTTTGGTAATTGCCCATTTTCAATACAAAGTATATTGGCCTTTATTACGTTTTGAACGTAGGTGAAATCGCGCGTGTTGTTTCCCGTTCCATAAATAACAGGTGCTTTATTTTCCATTAAAGAAGCTATAAACTTAGGAATAACGGCTGCATATGGGCCATTAGGGTTTTGCCTTTCGCCAAACACATTAAAATAACGTAAACCAACAGTTGTAATATTATATAAATTAGAAAAAACAGCGGCATATTTTTCGTTAGTATGTTTGCTTACAGCATAAGGAGATAATAAATTACCTGTTTTACTTTCAATTTTTGGTGTAGTGGCATCATCTCCGTATACGGACGAAGAAGATGCATAAACAAACTTTTTAACCTCGCATTCTTTAGCAGCAAAAAGCATATTTACAAAACCGCTTACATTTACTTCATTTGTTTTTATGGGAGCTTCTATACTTCTGGGCACTGAGCCTAAAGCCGCATGGTGCAATACTACATCAATGTCTTTGCACGCTTTTAAACAAGTAGCTTCATCTGTAATACTGCCTTTTATAAATGTAAAATTTGGATGTGATTTAAGTGGTTCTATATTTTTCTCAAACCCGGTAGATAAATCATCTAACACAACTACTTTTTGCGCGCCATTAAACGTAAAGTAATTAGCCAAATGCGAACCTATAAATCCGGCACCACCGGTTATCAATATTTTGAGTTCGGATAAATTATTTGTGTGAAGAGTGATTGTATCTGCCATGTTTATTATTTATTTAACAGGAATTAAAATCTCCTGCGGTAATTTTACACGGATACTTTGACCTATACTTTCTAATAAAACATCAATAAAGCGTCCTTCTTTACTTTCTACCACAAAACCTTCTATATTTTTTAGTATACCCGATGTAATTTTAATTTTATCTCCTTGCTTATAAGCATTACTAATGCCTTGTGCCTCCATTTGATAGCCCAAGTCTATTAGTTGCTTTAATCTTTCAATTTCAATATCACGTACAGTGGCTATTTTACCTTCGCTACGAACAAAATTTACTACACCTTTGGTTTGCATGGTTTTATCTTGCTCTAACTGAGATATGCGAGCAAATACGTAGCCACTAATAAGAGGCAATTCTACCATTTTTTTTCGGTCGCTCCATTGTCTCATGGTTTTCATAATGGGCGTATAAGCTTCGATACCTTTTTTCAATAAGCTATCCTGCACTTTTTTTTCCTGTCGAGAAGAAACATATAAAGCATGCCAATTTCTGTTACTTTGTATTTTTATTCCTATTTCTACTCCTCGCATTTCAAATTCTTAATTTTTTCACAGCTTCGCCTCCTCAGTCCCATAAGACTAAGTTGGCTTTATATTTAAATCATGCTTCTAAAAGTAGCATGATAATTACTTCATTCTACTTGCTCCAAAGAAGCAAAGGGTGCATGCCCGGTTCTTTAATTTTACTTAATTCAAACTCTTCTGAACCAAAGTGCACATATCTAATTTTTTTACCAATTTTCTTTTCCGCCTTTTGTACTTGTTCAAGTAAAAAAGTTTGGTTAATGTTATCTCCAACTAAAACAATATCAATTATGTTGGTATTTTGCCCATTAGCTAACTTACCAACCAAATAAACCTTATGTAAATCGCCAATGCGTTGTACTATGTAATCAACAATGTAATCTAAACCTGTGAGCTTAAGCACAATGCTATTTATATCTTTAAAAAGAGGGTGCTTAGTATTTGCTTTAAATAGTTTTTTGTTACCCTCGCTATATGAACCTATAAAACCGGCTTTTTCAAATTTATTTAATTCTAAACGAATACCGTTAGTAGATTCGCCAAACTCCTCTTCCAAGCTTCGTAAATAAGCAGTAGTGTTACTGTTAAGAAAAAATTTCATTAACAGTTTAACACGAGTTTTAGATGATATAAGAGTTTCTATCATTATTGAGTAACAAAACTACTCAATATTATAAAAAAAGCAAATTTTTTAAAGATTTTTTTAAAGTAGTTGAAAAACATATATTAAAATGATTTACAAGCACTTGATTACATTAAATAACTACTTTTTTCTACGTTTTTTCTCTTTTATAATAAGCGAAAGTTCCCGACCTGTTTGCCCTTTTACCGAAGTATTTTCTTGCGCTCTACGCAAAAGATACGGTAAAACCTCTTTTACCGGTCCATAAGGCACATATTTAGCCACATTATACTTAGCTAACGACAGGTTATAACTGATATGGTCACTCATACCCAATAACTGGGCAAAATAAATTCGTTTATCATTAGGTTCAATGTTGTTTTTCATCATCAAGTCCACTAACAACAAACTACTTTTTTCATTGTGTGTACCAGCGCAAATACTTACATGATTTATGTTTTTTATACAAAGCTCTAAGGCTAAATTATAATCGGCATCACTACCTTCTTTATTTGGTTGAATGGGAGATGGGTAATTTTGTTCTAAAGCACGTTTTCTTTCTTTTTCCATATAAGCACCACGCACCAGTTTAGCTCCAATATGGTAGTTTTTTTCCTTTGCTTCTTTTATACACTGTTCTAAATAAACAAATCTATCATGTCTGTATAACTGATAGGTGTTATAAATTATTGCTGTTTCTTTATTATATTTTTCTTTGTTTTCAGTAGCTAAATCATCAATAGCAGGTTGTATCCAGCTTTCTTCAGCATCTAAAAACAAGGGTTTAGAAAATTTATGGGCTTGCTCACAAATGCTTTGCACACGCTGTTTTACACGTTGCCACTCCGTTTTTTCCGATTCGGTTAGACTTTGTTTAGCACTTACCTTTTCAAGTAAAGCAAAACGTGCTAAACCTGTTACTTTAAAAACACAAAACGGAATGTTTGTATCATTTTTTGCACGATGAATGGTTTCAATGGTTTCATTCATACAGGCATCAAAATCAGTTTCAGATTCTTTCCCTTCCACCGAATAATCTAAAATGGTACCAATGTTATATTTTGCAAGTTCTTTAATGGTTTCATTACATTCTGCAATGGTTTCTCCTCCTACAAACTGTTTGTAAATAGTATTTTTAATTATACCTTTTATAGGAAGGTGTAAGTTTAAAGCTAAAGGGGTAAAAATGCCTCCAAGCTTTACAAATGTTGGGTTTCCTATTATTTTAAATAGCCTATACGACCTTATTAAATCAGCGTCGCTTTTAGATATAAAGGCTTTTTCGGTATCATCAAATGAAATCATGCGAGTACAAAGATAATTTTAGAAATGAAATGCCAAGCCTCTAAAATTAAAAATTACTGCTACGCATTTTAATTACTTTTGCAAGAGTCATGAAACTAAATTCAGCAGGATATTTTGTTTATTTTGAGAAAAGCGATTTTTCTCATCTAAAGCACTTTCTAAAAGAGCATTCTTTTTCGACCATTTTTATTTTGTGTGATACAAATACGCAAAAGCACTGCTTGCCTTTACTTTTAAAAAAAAATATAGTTTTAAAAAACGTAAACGTATTTCTCATTCCCACAGGAGAAAAGCACAAAACCCTTGACACCACAATTAGTTGCTGGAATTTTTTACTTAAAAATAATGCAGATAAAAACTCATTACTTATTTGTTTAGGTGGTGGCGTTGTTTGCGATTTAGGCGGATTTATTGCCAGTACGTTTAAACGAGGTATACATTTTATTAATGTACCCACTACTCTACTTGCTATGGCAGATGCTTCTGTTGGCGGTAAAAATGGCATTGATTTTAACGGCTACAAAAATTTAATTGGTACCATTACACAACCACAAGGCGTTTTTATTTATGAAGGCTTGTTAAAAACACTTCCTGCACCTCACATTAAAAACGGTTTTGCAGAAATTGTAAAAGCAGCCTTAATTGGCGATAACAAATTATGGAAGAAGTTTTTATCCTTATCTAAATTACCTGAAACTAATCTTACTACTTTCATACACGATTCGGTTTTAGTAAAAAATAAAATTGTACTAAAAGACCCTATTGAAAAAAATATTCGTAAAATTTTAAACTTTGGTCACACGGCCGGACACGCTATTGAAGCTTATTTTTTAGGTAAGAAAAATAGTTTATTACATGGAGAGGCCGTTGTAATGGGAATATGTATAGAATTATGTTTAGGGAAAATTTTAACACTTACCTCTCCTAAAATAGCTATGGAAGCTTTTCTTTTTTTCAAGAAGCATTTTATGTTACAACCTTTTTCTGAAAAAGAGATAGAAATTTTTATTGAGCTAATGCAGCACGATAAAAAGAATAAAAACGGCAAACTAAACTTTGCTTTAATAGAAGATATAGCCAAACCATTAATAAATATTTCAGCTTCGGCACAAGATGTAAAAGAAGCTTTTACCTTGTATAATAACTTGTTGGCATGAATTCTGTCATAGTTTCTCATCCTACAAAAATTGTTAATGGTACGGTTAATTTGCCGGCTTCAAAAAGCATAGCAAATCGTTTATTATTAATGAAAGCTGTTGCCGGTTTTACGGATATAGAAATTCATAACCTATCAAATGCACGTGATACGCAAATACTGCAAGGCATTTTAAATAATTTAAGTACAAATAATACTATCGACGTACATGATGCTGGAACGGTTATGCGTTTTTTAACAGCTTATGTTAGTTGCTTGGAAGGTGAATGGATAATTACAGGTACCGAACGCATGCAACAACGCCCAATTGGCGCATTAGTAAATGTTTTACGAAGTATTGGAGCAGATATAGAATATTTAAAAACTGAAAATTACCCTCCATTAAAAATACGAGGTAAAAAATTAAAAGGTGGCAAAATTGAAATTGATGGCAGCATTAGTTCGCAATTTATTTCCGCTTTATTAATGATATCTCCTTTATTTACAGAGCCCATAGAACTGTCTATAAAAAACAACTTAGTTTCTAAACCCTATGTAGATATGACTTTAAAACTCATGCAGCGGTGGGGTATAAAATATACTTGGAAAGGAAATGTTATTTCCGTTGATAATAAACCTTACCAAAAAGCTATTGAAAAAGTTTTTGTTGAAAGTGATTGGAGTGCCGCATCCTACTTTTACAGTATTTTAGCTCTTGCTAAAGAAGGAGAAATTGTACTTCCCTATTTATTTAAAAATAGTTTACAAGGAGATAGTGTATGTGCTGAATTATTCACTGATTTAGGTGTTTCAACCACTTTTATAAATAATGGGATTGTTTTAAAAAAAACAACCCATACAAAAAATAAATTTGAGTATAATTTTTTAAACTGCCCCGATATAGCTCAAACACTTGCTGTTTGTTGTGCAGCTAAAAATATACAAACTGATTTACAAGGCTTACAAACTTTATCAATCAAAGAAACTGATCGTATTTCAGCTCTTAAAACAGAGTTAGGGAAATTTGATATAGGACTTATAACTTCAACCAATTCAATACAAATCAATTCGAAATTTAAACCTCAAAATTTAAAAATCGATACTTATAAAGATCATCGTATGGCTATGAGCTTTGCTCCACTTGCTTTGTATTGCGATAGCATTGAGATAGAAAATCCAGCCGTGGTAGAAAAATCATTCCCACACTTTTGGGAAGAGCTAAAAAAAATTGGGTTTGCTTTTCAATACGAATAACTAAATTTACTTTAGCAAAGTAACAGTACCTTTATATGAGTAACTATGATTGTGATAATCAGTAGCGCTTATCACATAAACATATACATCCTCTATAGCTGCTCCACTTTTCATTAAACCATTCCAGCCATTATTAAGCTGTGTTGAATGATATACTAAATTACCCCATCTATCAAATATTTTCATATCAAAATCAAAAATATAATCTCCAACCGCAATAAAAATATCATTATCACCATCATTATTAGGCGAAAATGCATTTGGTATATACAAAGTAAAGTACGGTTTAATAAATATGCATTCGGTAGTGGTATCCTTACACCCAAAAGTATTGGTAGCAATTAACGTTATGCAATAGGTACCTGTATCTTTATATGTATGTACTGGTTTTGGCAAAGTACTTGTTGAATCAGTTCCATCTCCAAAAGTTTGCCAAAACAAATTAGTTATACTACTGCCAGGAGCATAAGATGCATCTGTAAATTGCACATTAGGCTCAAGTATTGTGGGGTCAGCCGAAGTATTAAATTGCGCTTTAGGCCGGGGATATACCGTAATCATATTTTGGTTAGAGAATTTAGAAATACATCCTTTGTTTGATGTAGCTGTTAAACTAACTGTAAAAACACCTGAAGATTTGTAACACCATAAAGGATTAGTTGTGGTATCTGTATTATGCCCATCTAAAGTCCAAGTATATTTTACAGCATTTGTTGTTGCATTTGTAAATTGTACACATAAAGGATAACAACCATTCTGTACATCAGAATTAAAATTTATTTGAGGTAACGAATCAACAACTACAGTAACATTTTTACTAAAAGGAGGTGTTTTACATGCATCAGTAATAGTAACTGTATAAATAGTAGTTGTTGCAGGCATAACATTAAAATTATCTCCAATAAGCCCACCCGGATTCCAAGTATATGTCCATAAACTATCTCCACCTGTACCTGTTGCAGTAATTTTAGCTGATTGACCACTACATATTGGACCACTTTGATACACCTGAGGCAGTCTCAAAGAGTCTCTTACAAAAACAGTTACGGTAGTTGAATCTGCACAACCTTTTATATCAACTACCTTAACAGAATAAGTGGTGGTGGTTATTGGCTTCACAGTATCGGTTTGAGTACCAGCTACTGAATTCCATAAATAGGTGTAAGGAGTAGTCCCTCCGCCTGAATTAGCAGTTAATGTTGCCGTATTACTTATACAAATACTTTTAGGAGAGCTTGTCAACGTAAGCAAAGGCGGTTGCGTTATGTTTACTGTTGAAGTAGTAACACAACCTTTTATATCTTTTATGGCTACTGTATAACTGCCCATAGGTAAATTGCTTGCAGTTGAGTCTGATTGTATAGGTGTAGTATCCCATATAAACAAATAAGGCCTTGTACCGCCATTACCTGTTACTACTGCATTACCATTACTATTTCCAAAACACGAATCGTTTTTAGACGAAACTATAGAAGAGGTTAAAACTGCAGGCTGAGTAATAGTTACAACAGCAGTATCCTGACAATTATGAGCATCTGTTAAAGTAGCTGTGTACGTTCCGGCAGGTAAATTGCTTGCATTGGCTGTTGATTGAATTGGTGTTGTATTCCACGAATAAATATATGGCAATGTTCCACCCGATGAACCAGTTATAGCTATGCCATTACTATTCCCAAAACACGAATCATTTTTTTGTGAGACAAGAGAATCTACTAACAAAGCAGGCTGTGTAATAATTATTGTTACAGAATCTCGACAACCGTTTGCATCTATAACACCGGTAGTATATTGCCCTGCTACAAGACCTGTAAAAATGCCTGTTGGAGAAACCTGCAAAGGCTGTTCTAAAGCATAAATATACCCTGTTCCGGGTGTTCCTCCGCCAGCAGTTGTTGTTATACTTGCATCGTTTAACCCATTACAAGAAACATTTACTTGAGAAGTAGTGAATGTTAATACAGGAGGTTGAGAAATAGTTACTGTGTTAGTAGCTGTACACCCTAACGAATCGGTTACAAGTACTGTATATGTACCTGCCGGTAAATTTATAGCTGTAGGCCACACCTGTACAGGACTTGTAGACCATGAATTATGACGAGGTGCTGTACCGCCAGCCATACTAACAGTTGCAGAACCATTACTTGTACCAAAACATGAATCATTTTTAAAAGAACTTATAGTTGCTGTAACTGCTGTTGGTTGTGTTATGGTTACAACTGCCGTATCTTGACAGCCATGTGCATCAGTAGCAGTAGCCGTATAAGTTCCTGCCGGTAAATTTATAGCATTTGATGTTGTTTGAGAAGGAGTTGTGTTCCACGAATAATTATATGGTCCTGTACCGCCAACCGCAGCGGTTACAGCATTACCTTTACTATGACCAAAACACGAATCGTTTAGTGATGATACGATAGAATTAACTAACACGGCAGGTTGTGTTATGTTTATAGACACTGTATCCTGACAACCTTTAGCATCTTGTACACCTGCTGTATATTGTACCACGGCAAGTCCGGTTGCAATTCCGGTTGCAGATATTTGAGGTGGGGTTGTATTCCAACCATACGTATAAGGCGGTGTTCCTCCGGTAGCGGTGGCTGTTGCACTACCTGTACTTAAACCATTACAAGTTACATTAGTTTTGGTTGCCGTTAAGGTTAATGCCGGAGGCTGAGTTAAAGTTACTGTTGCAGTTGTTACACAATGGTTCGCATCAGTTACGGTTACTGTATAACTACCAATAGGTAAATTACTTGCTGTTGCCGTTAATTGTACCGGTGTTGTGTTCCAAGAATAAGTATAAGCCGTTGTACCCCCAATTACTCCAACTGTTGCGCTACCATTTGGAATTCCGAAACAGGATATATTACTTGAATCTGAAATAGAATCTTTTAACAGAGCAGGCTGCGAAATTAATTGCGAAGTGCTACCTTTACAACCGTTAACATCTGTTACAGTTACACTATAAGTGCCTTTTACAAGCATACTATCTTTAACAGATGTGTTTCCGTTTGTCCATGAATAAGTATAGGGTGTTGTGCCATTAGTAACATTCAATACTGCTGCCCCATTATTTCCACCAAAACAAGATACGTTAGTAAAACTGCTAATTGTTGGAACCGGAACAGGATTTACCATAATTGATGTAATGGCAGTATCCATACAACCATGTACATCAGTGCCTATTATAGTATACGTTTGGTATGAAGTTGGATTAGCTGTTACCACACTTCCTGTAGTTGCACTTAAAGCAACATTAGGGCTCCAAGTATAACTTATGCCGCCACTTGCTGTATACGTGGCTGAACTTCCTTTACAAAGAGGTGTAGTTTGGCAATTAGTGTCTCGTATACCAAAAACTAAATTACAATAGTTTTCGCTTGTCAAATAATCAAAACTTATACATGTATGTTGTCCCGGAAACTGAATGATAGTGTAACCTTCTGTACCTTCAAGCACATTGCTACTGGGATAACTCATATTTATACCCGGCCAAATAACTGTATATGGTACGGATGTAACTATTGGTACAGTTATACCTGCTTGCCCAATACTTGAAAAAGCAACCTGAGGGTCGATTACGGGTTTACTGAAACAAAAAGTAAATACGCCGGCCAATGTATTTCCAAGTGTAGTGTTATTTACCGGTAAATTATACTGAGCAGGAAAATTACCACTTGCAAATAAAGATGGTGTAGTAAATAACCCCCCGCTTGGTTTTGTAAGTGTTATGCCTAAATTAGAAGATACACTGCCAACACCCGATGTAGCAGTAACTGTAGACCAAGTAACCCAATCTAATTTTGTAGTATCGCAAAATGGATTAGGCGGACCTGTTACCGACATATTTAAACCAGCCGGAACTACAACATTAGCAACCTCTGTTGCAGTACACCCATATGCATCAGTAATTGAAACCGTATAAGGCCCGCTAACCGTTAAATTAGTTGTTGATGCACTATTTCCTCCTATTGGTGACCAAGTATATGTATAATCAGGTGTTCCTCCTAAAGGAGTAACTGAAGCTGTAGCAACACCACAAGATGCAGTAGTACTAATTGTACCAGATAAAGGTGTACTATTATATGATATTGTTAATAAACCATCTCCGCCATTTATATATACAGTTCCGCCATTCGGTAATCCGTTTCCGCCAAGCCCGCAAGTTGAACACAAACTTGCTAAGGAGCCGGAATTTCCAGGGGTTTGTCCTGATCCATTTGTTACAGATGCACCCAGACTTGTACCACCGCCACCGCCTGAGCCACCATAATCAGTACCAGTAACACCACCACCGCCGCCGCCGATTAAACCGCCGCCGCCGCCGCCGCCGCCAGCTCCATCAACAGATGTTGAAGCTCCGGCAAGTCCATTAGAATTACTTGACGCTCCTACAGCACCA
>Ga0210394_10002787_pt1 | contig 23302 bp, 18 predicted proteins | sample IncBWC12MmetaG_FD_160121 | JGI IMG/M metagenome (GOLD analysis project Ga0210394, IMG submission 160121) | Forest soil microbial communities from Barre Woods Harvard Forest LTER site, Petersham, Massachusetts, United States - Inc-BW-C-12-M | ecosystem: Environmental > Terrestrial > Soil >... | reverse complement strand
CGAATATGGCAAGAAACAATTCCGGGACAATCGCCCAGATCATCGGCGCGGTCGTCGATGTCCGCTTCGAGGGCGAACTGCCGCCGATCCTGACCGCTCTCACGGTCGACAACGCCGGGCGCTCGCCCGTCCTCGAAGTGGCCCAGCATCTGGGCGAGAACATCGTGCGCACGGTCGCGATGGATACGACGGACGGGCTGGTGCGGGGCGCCGAGGTCAAGGATAGCGGCGGCCCGATCATGATGCCGGTCGGTCCGGAGACCTTGGGCCGCATCCTCAACGTCGTCGGCGAGCCGGTCGACGAGCGGGGCCCTGTCATCACCAACCGCCGCATGCCGATCCACCGGCAGGCGCCCGAATTCATCGAGCAATCGACCGAGGCGGAGATCCTCGTCACCGGCATCAAAGTCGTCGATCTGTTGGCGCCCTACGCCAAGGGCGGCAAGGTCGGCCTCTTCGGCGGCGCCGGGGTCGGCAAGACCGTCATCATCATGGAGCTGATCAACAATATCGCCAAAGCCCATGGCGGCTTTTCGGTGTTTGCCGGGGTCGGCGAACGTACCCGCGAGGGTAACGACCTCTATCACGAGATGATCGAATCGGGGGTCATCAACCCCGACGGGCCGGGTTCGAAGGCGGCCCTGGTCTATGGCCAAATGAACGAGCCGCCCGGCGCGCGCGCCCGGGTCGGCCTCTCGGGCCTCACTCTCGCCGAATATTTCCGCGACGAGGAAGGCCAGGACGTCTTGTTCTTTGTCGACAACATCTTTCGATTCACCCAGGCCGGCTCCGAGGTGTCGGCCCTCCTCGGGCGCATCCCGTCGGCGGTCGGCTATCAGCCGACGCTCGCGACCGATATGGGCGCGCTGCAGGAGCGCATCACCACGACCAAGAAGGGCTCGATCACCTCGGTGCAGGCGATCTACGTGCCGGCCGACGATTTGACCGACCCGGCGCCGGCGACCTCGTTCGCCCATCTCGACGCGACGACGGTGTTGTCGCGCCAGATCGCCGAACTCGGCATCTATCCCGCGGTCGACCCGCTCGACTCAACCTCGCGCATGCTCGACCCGCGGGTCGTCGGGCCTGAGCATTACCAGATCGCGCGCGACGTGCAGCGCGTCCTGCAGACCTACAAATCCTTGCAGGACATCATCGCGATCCTCGGCATGGATGAATTATCCGAAGAGGATCGGCTGACCGTGGCGCGGGCGCGCAAGATCCAGCGCTTTCTGTCGCAGCCCTTCCATGTCGCCGAGGTGTTCACCGGCACCCCCGGCGTCTTCGTCGCCCTCGACGACACGATCAAGGGGTTCAAGGGCATCGTCGCGGGCGAATATGACGAGATGCCCGAAGCCTCGTTCTACATGGTCGGCACGATCGAGGAGGCCGTCGACAAGGCGCGCAAGATGGCGGCAGAAGCGGCGTGATGCCGATCTGTACTCATTGTCATCCCGGCGAAGCTCTGGACCCATCCCGCCGCGTCCGAGTTGGTGGGTCGATGGGTCCCGGCCTGCGCCGGGATGACGGCTTTTTTGGTGAAACATGGCCGATCGCATACCGTTCGAGCTGGTGACGCCGGAGCGCCTCATCGTGTCGGCCGAGGTCGAGATGGTGGTGGTGCCGGGGAGCGAAGGCAATTTCGGCGTCCTGCCGGGCCACGCGCCGCTGATTTCGACGATCCGGCCGGGCACCATCGACATCTATGAGGGCCGCGCGATCACCCAGCGCATCTTTGTCGTCGGCGGCATCGCCGAGGTGACGCCCGAGCGCTGCACGGTGCTCGCCGACGAGGCGATCCCTCCCGATGCGCTCGACCGCGCCGCGCTCGACCTCGAGCTGACCGAGGTCGAGGGCAATCTGCCGAGCCTCAAGGAGCAGGTGGCGCGCGCCCAGGGCACCGAGAAGGAACGCCTCCAGACCGAGCTGCGCCGCCTCGAACGCCAGCAAACCGTCGCCCGCGCCAAGCTCCAATCGTTGGCGGAAATCGCGCGCTAGGCGGTCGTTCAGGGAAAGGGTCCGGAACCTGCATAATAGCGCCGCAACGGCTTTAACGCCGCCAAAGCCAGGACGCCGGTCAAAACATCCATCGCGATGACGATGCCGAACACCGGCAGCCAGCTGCCGGTAACATCGTGCAGCAGCGCCGCCAATGGACCGCCCAGCACCGAGCCGACACCTTGCGCCATATAGAGGAAGCCGTAGTTGGTGGTGGCGTATTTTGTTCCGAAGGTATCGGTCAAGGTCGACGGGAACAGCGAAAAGATCTCGCCCCAGCCGAAGAACACGACCGCCGACAGCACGACGAAGACGATCGCGTCATTGCGAAACGCGACCATGACCGCGACCGCCGCGGCCTCCATCAGAAATGCCACCGCCATCGTGTTCTCGCGCCCGATCTGGTCCGACAGCCAACCGAAAAACGGGCGGGTCAGGCCGTTGGTGATGCGATCGACGGTCAGCGCCAGCGGCAATGCCGCAAGGCCGAACACGACCACGCTGGCGACGCCGAAATCGCGCGAAAAGGCGGCGAATTGCGAGATGATCATGAGCCCGCCCGTCGACATCATCGTCATCATTAGGAACAGCAGCCAGAACACCGGCGCGCGCAGCATCACTCGCGGCGCGACATCGCGGGACCGGCTCATCGCCGGAGCCGGCGGCAACACATCGCTGGTGTTCGGCATTCGCATCCCCAAGGCGGCAGCCGCGCCGACGAGACCAAGGATGATGCCGAACACAACCAGCGTCTGGTGGTAGCCGGCGCTCTTCAGCATTGAATCGATCGGGAAGGTGGTGGCGATCGCGCCGAACCCATAGCCGGCCGCGACGACCCCAGTCGCGAGACCGCGCCGGTCCGGAAACCAGCGAACCATCAAGCCGATGATCCCGACATAAACGACGCCGGTGCCGATCCCGCAGAATAGCCCGTAGGTCAAATAGAGCCCGGTCAGGCTGGTGACCATCGATGACAACACCCAGCCCGCACCGGACAGCAGACAGCCCAGCGCGATCAGCAATCGCGGGCCGAACTTGTCGACGAGATAGCCCTGCAGCGGCGACGACCAGGTCTGCAACACGATCACTAGAGAGAAAGTGATCTGAACCGCCGGCAGCGTGGCGCCCAAATTGTCCTGGAAGGATTTGGTGAACAGGGTCCAAACATATTGCGGGCTGGAGATCGCCATCATCGCGATCAGACCCAGACCGAGCTGAACCCAGCGGGCCGACGGCTTGGCCGCGATCGACAGCGGTTGCGATGTCTCTACAGCCATGCCTTCCCCCAAATCGCGCCGCAGGTTCGCCGAAAGCCAAGCAAGAGCCAGACCAAACTCGTCGCAGACTCTATATATCGCACCGCAAGCGCCAGGACCTTTCTCGCGCTCCGGTGTATAAGACAGTTCGGTGACGACCGGCCGGAGGGGAGGCGGCATGGGCTCGTGGACGCTCGACGATATTCCGTGGGACCGCTTCGAGCGCGCAAAGCTCGATCCCGAGATCGTCCGCATCGTCAAGGCGGCCGCTCTCGTCGAGCATAATGGCGCGGCCTATGCCCATCATCTCTGCCGGATTTTCGCCGACGACCCGGCGTTCCAGGAAACCGCGCGGCGCTGGGGCGAGGAGGAGATCCAGCACGGAGCCGCGCTGGCGCGCTGGGCAAGGCTCGCCGACCCCGAATTCGATTTCGATCGGGCGTTTGCGCGGTTTCAGGCTGGTTTCCATGTCGATTTCGACAGCGCCCGCTCGCGCCGCGGTTCGCGCGCCGGGGAAATGGTGGCGCGCTGCGTCGTCGAGATCGGCACCAGCGCCTATTATACGGCGCTGCGCGAGGGGACGGCGGAGCCGGTATTGCAGGAAATCTGCCGCCATATCGCGGCCGATGAGCTGCGCCATTACCGCCTCTTTTACAAGAACCTCGACCGCTGTCTGAGGACGGAGCCGATCGGCCGGCTCGCGCGGCTGCGCGTCGCGCTCGGGCGGGTCGCCGAATCGGAAGACGACGAGCTGGCCTATGCCTATTACGCCGCCAATGAGCGCGAGCTTCTCTATGACCGCCGCCGCTATAGCCGCGCCTATGCAAGCCGCGCCTTTAGGCTCTACCGGCCGCACCATGTCGAGCGCGGCGTCGCGATGCTGTTGAAGGCGGTTGGCCTCACGCCCAATGGGCGTCTCGGCCTCCTCGCCAGCCGGCTCGCCTGGTGGGCGATCCGCTACCGTGCCGCGCGGCTCGGAAACATGGCGGCATGAGCCCGTTCAGCCCCGCCGGCCGGCGCCGCTTCCCGGCCTAGTCGCCCGCGATGGCGACCCTCTCACCGATCGCCGGCTTCCTTTTGCTGCTTGGTCTGGGATTTTTCTTCGGCCTCGCCTTCGAGGAATTCCATGCCCAGGCCGGCCAGGCGCGGCCAGGCGGGGTGCGCAGCTTTCCCTTATTGGCGCTGGCCGGGGGATTGCTCTACCGGCTCGACACCCAGCATTTGCTGCCCTTGAGCGTCGGCCTCCTCGTGCTCGGAACCTGGCTGACCTGCCATTACTGGCGGCACGTTGAGGAGATCGACCCGGATGGCCGCCCGAATGTCGGGCTGATGGTGCCGATCTGCAACGTCTTGGCATATCTCCTGGGGCCGATCGCCCTCGCCGAACCGGCGTGGATGGCGATCGGCGTCACCGTCGTGGCGGTCCTCCTGTTGACGGCGCGCGAAAGATTGCACGGCCTCGCCCGCCACCTCGAGGTCGGCGAAATCATCACCGCCGGCAAATTCCTGATTCTCACCGGCCTCGTCCTGCCGTTTCTGCCGAACGAGCCGGTGACCCACCTCACCGAAATCACGCCGCACCAGGTGTGGCTGGCGGTGCTCGCGGTGGCCACCGTTTCCTACGCGAGCTATCTGCTGCAGCGTTATGTGGCGCCGCCCGGCGCTGGCCTCTGGGTGGCGCTCCTCGGCGGGCTCTATTCCTCGACCGCGACGACCGTGATCCTGGCGCGCCGCGCCGGCGCCGAGCCGACGATGCTCCGCCAGGCGCAGACCGGCATCATGCTGGCGACGTCGGTCATGTATGTGCGCCTCCTGATCATCGTCGCGATGTTCGACCTGCCGCTCGCCCGCGCCCTGGCGCCGCCGCTCTTGGCGCTCGCGATCGTCGGCCTGGCGCTGGCGGCGCTGTGGTATCGGCTGAGCGCCGCGCCGCCGGCAGCCGAGGCGGCCGCCGCGCCGCCCGCCAACCCGCTCGAACTCAGCGCGGCATTCATCTTCGCGGCGCTCTTCGTGGCGATCTCGCTCGCCTCCACCTGGGCGCGCAGCGAGTTCGGCCAAAATGGCCTCTTCGGGCTGGCCGCGATCGTCGGGTTCGCCGATATCGATCCGTTCGTGCTGAGCATCGCCGGCGGCGGCGCGGGGTCACTGTCGCCCGGCGCGGGAGCCGCTGCGATCCTCGTCGCCGCCGCGTCGAACAATGTATTGAAGGCCGCCTATGCCGTGGCCTTTGCCGGCGGGCGCGCCGCCGCCGCACCGGCCGCGGTGCTCGCCCTCCTGGCGCTGGGCGGCGCCGGCGCGGCGTGGTGGATCGCCACCGGCATCGCCGGCTAGCGCGGATTTTGAACGGGTTGATCCGCCGGTGCCCGCCCCTCACCCCAGCCCTCTCCCCGTGTCCACGTCGTGTCCACGGGGAGAGGGAGGGACCCGCGAAGCGTGGGAGGGTGAGGGGCACGCACCGCGCGAGCCGAGCGCACCAGCGATTATCAACCAGCCATCGAGCCGTCGCTGAGGCGGGTTTCGTCGAAGGCGAAAACGATTCCCGGGTCGAATGCCAGGAGGCCCTCTTCCTTCTTCTGGTAATGCAGGTGAGCCAGGAGGTGGCGGATCAAATTGAGGCGCGCCCTGTGCTTGTCGTTGGCCCGCACGATATGCCACGGGGCATGCGACGAATGGGTGCGGCGCAGCATCTCGTCCCGGGCCCGCGTGTAGGCCGCCCAATGCTTGAGCGCGACCTTGTCAATGGGGCTGGTCTTCCACTGGGTCAACGGGTCGCGCCGGCGCTCGGCGAGCCGCTTTGCCTGCTCATCACGGTCGATGTCGAGATAGTATTTGAACAGTTGGATCCCCGAATTGACCAGCATCCGCTCGAAGATCGGGGCGTCTTCGAGAAAGGTCCGGACGTCGTCCTCGCTGCAGAAGCCCATCACCCGCTCGACGCCGGCCCGGTTGTACCAGGAGCGGTTGAACAACACGAACTCGGCGGCCAACGGCAGATGAGCGACGTAGCGCTGAAAATACCAGGCGGTTTCTTGTTCGCGCGTCGGGGCGGGCAGGGCGACGATGCGGGTTTCGCGCGGGCTCAGATGTTCGACGATATGCTTGATCACCCCATCCTTGCCGGCGGCGTCGCGGCCCTCAACCAAGACGAGGATGCGGTAGCCCCGCGCGATGAGCCGGCGCTGAAACTTGACCAGCTCGATCTGCAGCCCGCGCAGCTCCTGGCGGTAGTGGTGCTCGGCCTCATCGCCGTGCGCGCTGGTTTTGCTCACGCTGCTTCCCTGCCTCGGGCGGTAACGCGCCGCTCTCTCTAGGGTACATCTATCACGAAAAGCCTCTATGTTGACGCATGGATGCGCCGCGCGGGCCGTTCGACGAATTCGCCATCGCCACCGCCGTCCTGACGCGGCTGCCGGTCGGGGTGGCGCCGCCCGCAGAGGGTGCGATCGCCGCCTCGGGCTGGGCGTTTCCGCTCGTCGGCGCCGGGATCGGGGCGCTCGCCGCGCTGGCGTTTCTGGTCGCCGAGCTCCTGGAGTGCGCCAGCGCCCCGGCCGCGCTCATTGCGCTGGCCGCCGCAATCGGGGTCACCGGCGCCTTCCATGAGGATGGCCTCGCCGATACCGTCGACGGGTTTGGCGGCGGCGAGAGCCGCGACGACAAGCTGAGAATCATGCGCGACAGCCGGCACGGCACTTTCGCCGTTGTCGCGCTGGTGCTCAGCATCGCGCTGCGCGCCGCCGCGCTCGGCGCGATCGGGGAACCCATCCGTGCCGGCCTCGCGCTCATTGCCGCGCATGCCGCCTCGCGCGGCGCCCTGCCGCCCTTGATGCGGATCCTCGCGCCGGCCCGCGCCGATGGGCTCGGCGCCATGGCGGGCCGGCCGAGCCGCACGGTCGCGATCGTCGCGGCGGTGCTCGGCGGGGGAATCGCGCTCGCGCTCTTGGGGCCGCGCACCGGCGCGATCGCGCTTCTACTGATGGGCGCCGCCCTCGCGCTCGCCGCGATGCTTGCGCGCCGTCAGATCGGCGGCTACACCGGCGACGTTCTCGGCTTTTTCCAGCAGATCGGAGAGATCGTGATGCTGCTCGCAGCTGCGGCCAGATGAGCGGGGCCGCACACGTCCCAGCCGGCGATTGGCGCAGGCGCGTCGACGAGGCCGCGACGACGACGCGCTTCTGGTGGGTGCGGCACGCGCCGGTCGACCATGACGGCCGCATCTACGGCCAGAAGGACATGCCGTGCGACTGCACCGATACCGCGGTGTTCAGCGGCCTGGCGCGCCAATTGCCCCGCGATGCGGCGTGGGTGACGAGCGATCTGCGCCGCACCCACGAGACCGCGCGGGCGATCGTGCGCGCGGGGCTCCCCGGACCCGACCCGATCCCCGGCCCCGGCGCGCCGGCGATTCCCGACCTCGCCGAGCAAAGCTTCGGCGAGTGGCAAGGCCTCACCTACGACGAGCTGCGCCATGCGCGCGGCGGCGCGTTTCATCGCTTCTGGCACGCGCCGGCGCACGAGCGCGCACCGGGTGGCGAGAGCTTTATCGATGTGATGCAGCGCGTCGCGCGCGCGATCCACGGCGTCCTCGACGCCAATCGCGGCCGCGACATCATCGCCGTCGCGCATGGCGGCACGATCCGCGCCGCATTGGGGCTCGCGCTCGGCCTCGAGCCCGAGGCCTGCCTCGCCTTCACCATGGAAAACTGCTCGTTGACCCGGATCGACCACATCGACGGCCCGGGCATGGGTCACGGCTGGCGCGTCATCACGGTCAACCGGCCGCCAAGGTAAGCCCACAACAGGGCGTGACGGGCTGCACGGCGGCGTGTTAGCGTCGCGCCAGCGATGCGACAGGGAAGTCCGGTGCAAGACCGGCGCTGCCCCCGCAACTGTAAGCGGCGAGCCCGCGGCACACGCCACTGGCCTTCCCCTCCGGGGGTGGCCGGGAAGGCGCCGCGGGCGACGACCCCGAGCCAGGAGACCTCCGCATCGCGCCCTCTATCCGGAGGGAACAACCGGCACGATTCCTCGGGCGGAGGAGGAGCCTTTGTCGTCACCCCATCGGGGGCCGCTGCCTCCACTGACGCTGGTCCTGGGCGGGGCGCGCTCGGGCAAGAGCCGTTTTGCCGAGGCGCTCGTCGAAGGGGCCGCGAGCTGCGGCACCTATTGCGCGACCGCCGAAGCCTTGGACGATGAGATGAGGGCGCGGATCGCCGCGCATCGCGCGAGGCGGGATGGTGGGGGGCGCGGCGCCTTCTGGCACACGATCGAGGCGCCGCTCGGCGTGGCTCGCGCGATCGCCGTCGAGGCCAATCCCGAGCGTCCGCTGCTGGTTGATTGTCTGACCCTGTGGCTGTCGAATTTGCTGATGGCCGAGGCGCCGATCGACGACGAATTCGCGACATTGCGCGCGGCGTTGCGCGATGCGGCGGGCTCCATTGTGCTGGTCGCCAACGAAGTCGGGCTCGGCCTTGTGCCGCAAACCCCGCTCGGCCGCCATTTCCGCGACGCCGCCGGCCGCCTCAATCAGGAGATCGCCAGCTTCGCCGACCGCGTGGTCTTTGTCGCCGCCGGCCTGCCGTTGGTGCTGAAGGGGGGCTGAGCGATGCGCCGGATCCCCGCGACGATCGTCACCGGCTTTCTCGGCGCCGGAAAGACGAGCCTCGTCCGCCATCTCCTCGCAAATGCGGCCGGGCACCGGCTGGCGATCATCGTCAACGAGTTCGGCGAACTCGGGATCGATAAGGAATTGCTGCTCGGCTGCGGCGACGCGGCGTGCGCCGAGGAGGATATCGTCGAGCTGGCGAACGGCTGTCTGTGCTGCACCGTCGCCGACGACTTCCTGCCGACGCTCCGGCGCCTCATCGACCGCGCCGCGCCGCCCGGCCATATCGTCGTCGAAACCTCGGGCCTCGCGTTACCGAAGCCGCTCGTACAGGCGTTTGCCTGGCCCGAGATCCGCACCCGCCTGACCGTCGACGGCGTCGTCACCGTGATCGACGCGGCGGCCGCTTCCGAGGGCCGCTTTGCGGCAGACCCCGAGGCGGTGGCGCTGCAACGCGCCGCGGACCCGGCGATCGCTCATGACAACCCGCTGGAAGAGGTGTTCGGCGATCAGCTCGCCTGCGCCGATCTCGTTATCCTCAACAAGACCGATCTTGTCGCGGAGCGCCGGCTCGGCACGCTGCGCCGCGACATCGCGTCCCGGTTGCGCCCCGGCGTGAAGCTCGTCGATGCAAAGCAAGGCCGGGTCGCGCCGGCGGTCGCGCTCGGCCTCGCCGCCTCGGCCGAGGACGACCTCGCCGTCCGCCCGTCTTGCCACGATCTGGAAGAGGGGCACGACCACGACGATTTCGAGAGCTTTGTCGTCGAGCGCGGGCCGGTCAGCGACACCGCCCTCTTCCGCGCCGGGCTCCTGGCGGTGATCCGCGCCCACGACGTGCTGCGCGTCAAGGGCTTCCTCGATGTCCCGGGCCGCGACAGGAGGCAGGTCGTGCAGGCGGTCGGCGACCGCATCGAGCAGCATTTCGACCGCGCATGGCTGCCGGGCGAGCGCCCGGCGAGCCGGCTCGTCGTGATCGGCCGCAAGGGGATCGACCGCGCCGCGATCTCTTCCGCACTGAGGGTGGTGTGACATGCACCTGCTCGCCACCGAGCCCGGGATCATCGCCGACGGATCGGCGGCGGTCGATCTCGCCCAGACCCAGGGCGACATCATCGTCTTGGCGAGCGCCGACACCGAAATCGCGCTCATCGCCGCGGCGCAGGCGCGCCGGCGGGCCGCCGATCCCGCGGCGCCGAGCCTGCGGCTCGCGCCGGTCATGCGTCTCGGCCACAATTTCTCGGTCGACCTCTACATGGAGCGGGTGGCTGAGGCTCGGCTGGTCATCGCGCGGCTCCTGGGCGGCAGCGCCTATTGGTCGTACGGGGTCGAGCGCCTGGTCGAGACCTGCCGCGAGCACGCTATTCCGCTGGCGCTCTTGCCCGGCGACGACAAGCCCGACGCGGAACTGGCGCGATTGTCGAGCGTGCCCGAAGTCGCCGGCCGGCGGCTCTGGCGCTATCTCGCCGAAGGCGGCCTCGGCAACGCCGACAATTTCCTGCGCTATGCGGCGACACTCATGGGCAAGGGGGCCGAATGGGCCGAGCCGGCCCCGCTGCTGCGTGCCGGGCTCTATTGGCCGGGACGGGGCGTGCCGAGCCTCGACGACATTAGGGCTCAGTGGCAGGGCGATGGCGGCATCGTGCCGATCGTCTTCTATCGGGCCTTGGTGCAATCCGGCAACACGGCGCCGGTCGATGCGCTGATCGAGGCACTCCTGGCGCGCCGGCTGCGCCCCTTGCCGGTCTTTGTCCACAGTCTGAAGGAGCCGGAAGCCGCGGCGCTGCTGGGCCAAGCCTTCGATGCCCATATGCCCGATGTGATCCTCAACGCGACCGGCTTCTCGGTGGCGGCCGCCGGGGCAGAGGATCCGCTCCTCGCGGATTGCCCGGTGTTGCAGGTGGTGTTCTCCGGCGGCGACGAAGAATCCTGGCGCGAGGGCACGCGAGGCCTCGGGCCCCGCGATCTCGCGATGAACGTCGCCTTGCCCGAGATCGACGGCCGCATCCTCACGCGCGCAGTCTCGTTCAAGGCGCCGCCCGATGGATTGCCAGATGGCCGCGACCCCGAGACCGAGGCCGACCTCGTCCTCTACCGGCCGGTCGCCGACCGGGTCGCCTTTGTCGCCGACCTGGCGCGCAACTGGGCGCGGCTGCGCAAGACCCCGCGGCCCGAGCGGCGAGTCGCCATCATCCTCGCCAATTACCCCAACCGCGACGGCCGCATCGGCAACGGGGTCGGGCTCGACACGCCGCAATCGGCAGTGCGGGTCTTAGAAGCGCTCGGCGCGACCGGCTACCGCATCGGCGAGATGCCGCAGGATACGGCCAGTTTGATGGAGCGCCTCCTCGCCGGGCCGACTAACGCGCGACCTGAGGCGCCGGCCGAGGAGACCCTGTCCTTCCCCGAATACTCGGCGTTTTTCGATCGTCTTCCGGCGTCGGTGCAAGAGCGCGTCACCGCGCAATGGGGCGCCGCCGAAGAGGACCCATTCTTCCGCCCGGGGCGGGTCGATTGCGGGCGATTTGCGATCCCCGGCCTCTGGAGCGGCAATGTCGCATTCTTGATCCAGCCGGCGCGCGGCTACAATCTCGACCCGAAATCGACCTATCACGACCCGGCGCTGGTGCCGCCGCATTCCTATTTCGCGGCCTATGCGTGGCTCGCCGACGCCTTTCGCGCCGACGCGGTCATCGACCTCGGCAAGCACGGCACCTTGGAGTGGCTGCCCGGGAAGGCGCTCGCCCTCTCGTCGGAATGCTTCCCCGAAGCGGTACTGGGGCCGATGCCGCATCTCTACCCGTTCATCGTCAACGATCCCGGCGAAGGCAGCCAGGCCAAGCGGCGCTCGCAGGCGGTCATCATCGACCATTTGACCCCGCCCTTGACACGGGCCGGCAGCTACGGCCCGCAGGCCGAGCTGGAGCGTCTGATCGACGAATATTACGAGGCCGCGCGCGGCGACCCGCGTCGCGTCGCGCCGCTCGCCGCCGAGATCCTGGAACGCGCCCGCGCCGCCGGGATCGATAAGGATTGCGGCATCGCCGCCCACGAGGATCTGCCCCGCGCGCTGCAAAAGCTCGACGGGTTCCTGTGCGAGCTGAAGGAGTTGCAGATCCGCGACGGGCTGCATGTCTTGGGCGAAAGCCCGGTGGGCGAACGGCAGGACGGCCTCTTGCTCGCCTTCGCCCGGGCACGCCGCGGTAACGGCGCGGAAGCCGAATCCTTGCTGCGCGCGCTCGCCGCCGATCTCGCACTCGGCGTCGACCCCTTGATGCTGGAGCTCGCCGAACCATGGGTAGGGCCGAGGCCGGATGTGCTTCTGCAGCCCCCACCCCAACCCTCCCTCGCTTGCGGGGGAGGGAGGGGCCCGCGCCGCGAGGCGCGGGAGGGTGGGGGCTGGCGCACCGCCGGCGATACGGTCGAGCGGCTGGAAGCGCTGGCGCTGCGGCTGGTCAGCGGCGATGCGGAACCCGAGCCGGAATGGCACGCGACACACGCCGTGCTCGGCTGGATCGCGCGGGTGCTACGCCCGGCGGTCGCGACCTGCGGCGAGGCGGAGATCGCCGGTGTCCTCGCCGCGCTCGACGGCCGGGCCGTCGCCCCGGGCCCGAGCGGGGCGCCAAGCCGCGGCCGGCCTGAGGTACTGCCGACCGGGCGCAATTTCTATTCGGTCGACACCCGTACGGTGCCGACCCCGGCGGCCTGGCAGCTCGGCTGGCATTCCGCGGGATTATTGGTCGAGCGCCATGCCCAGGAGCACGGCCGCTATCCGGCGCGCCTCGCGCTCTCGGCCTGGGGCACGGCGAACATGCGCACCGGCGGCGACGACATCGCCCAGGCCTTGGCCCTCATCGGCGCGCGGCCGGTGTGGGAAGGGGTGAGCGGCCGGGTCACCGGGTTCGAGATCCTGCCGGCTTCGGTCATGGACCGGCCTCGGGTCGATGTGACGCTGCGCATCTCGGGGTTCTTCCGCGACGCCTTTCCCGGCCTCATCGATCTCTTCGACAGCGCGGTGCGCGCCGTCGCCGCGCTCGACGAACCGGCCGAGACCAACCCACTCGCCGCACGCGTCGCCGCCGACCGGGAGGCGCTCGCCGCCGCCGGCATTGCCGCGGACGAGGCGGCGTTGCGCGCCGGCTATCGGATTTTCGGCTCGCAGCCCGGCGCCTATGGCGCTGGCCTCCAAACCCTGATCGACGAGCGGATCTGGCAGGAGGACGGCGATCTGGCCGAGGCCTATCTCGGCTGGAGCCGGTGGGCTTATGGCGCCGGCGGCGAGGGCCGGCCCGAACGCGGCCTCCTGGAGGCGCGCCTCGCCGACGCCGACGCCGTCCTGCACAACCAGGACAATCGCGAGCACGACCTCCTGGACAGCGACGATTACTACCAGTTCGAGGGCGGCCTCGCGCTCGCCGTGCGCCACTTGTCTGGGCGCGACCCGGCGGTCTACCACATCGACCATTCGCAGCCCGACCGGCCGCGCATCCGCACGCTGCGCGAGGAGTTGGGCCGGATCGTCCGCGGCCGCGCCGCCAACCCGCGCTGGATCGAGGGCGTGATGCGGCACGGCTACAAGGGCGCCGCCGAGATCGCCGCGACGGTCGACTACCTGTTCGCCTTCGCCGCCACCACCCACGCGGTCGACGATGCGCATTTCGAGGCGCTGTACGAGGCTTATCTCGGCGACGATGCGGTATCCGGTTTCATGAACGCGCACAACCCGGCGGCGCTCGCCGAGACAAGGAGCCGCTTCCGCGAGGCGATCGACCGCGGCCTCTGGCGCCCCAAGCGCAACAGCGTGCGTGCGGGGCTGATGCGCGATGAGTGAGCCGAAAACAGGCGAAGACGAGATCAACCGGCTGCATCGCGAGAAGATGGAGCGGCGCCAGGCGGCGCGTCGCAAGGTCCTCGCGACCAAGACCGAGGAGAAGGGCCTCCTCATCGTCCATACCGGCGCCGGCAAAGGGAAAACCACCGCCGCCTTCGGCATGGTGCTGCGCTGCATCGGCCACGGCATGCGGGTCGGCATCGTACAGTTCGTCAAGGGCGCCTGGGGCACCGGGGAGCGCACCGTCGTGGCGCGCTTCCCCGATCTGGTCACCTGCCGGGCGATGGGCGAGGGCTTCACCTGGGACACCAAGGACCGCGGCCGCGACATCGCCGCGGCGCGCGCCGCGTGGGACATGGCGCGGACCATGCTCGCCGACCCCTCCTACCGCCTTGTTCTTCTTGATGAACTCAACATCGTGCTGCGCTACGGCTATCTGGCGACGGATGAGATCGTGACGGCACTCAAGGCGAAGCCGCGTGATCTCCACGTCGTGGTGACCGGCCGCAATGCTCCCCCGGAGCTGATCGAAGCCGCCGACCTCGTCACCGAGATGACCCTCGTCAAGCATCCGTTCCGTGCCGGGGTCAAGGCGCAGGCGGGGATCGAGTTCTGATGGTTCTCCTCATCGTCGTGGCCGGACTTGATCCGTGGGCCTTCAGCCCACGGACTAGATCCGTGGGCATCCACGAGTCCAGCCACGGCCGCTGGGAAGAAGGCGTGGATGCCCGGGCCAAGCCCGGGCATGACGGGGCTTTTGGGGCTGGGGAATGGTAGCCCGCGCGCTGATGCTGCAGGGGACCGGCTCCGACGTCGGGAAATCGCTGCTGGTCGCGGGCCTCGCTCGGGCCTTCACCCGGCGGGGCCTCAAGGTGCGGCCGTTCAAGCCGCAGAACATGTCGAACAACGCCGCGGTCACCGCCGATGGCGGCGAGATCGGCCGGGCCCAGGCGTTGCAGGCGCGCGCCTGCGGCGTGAAGCCGGCGATCGACATGAACCCGGTGCTCCTGAAGCCCCAATCGGAAGGCACGGCGCAGATCGTGCTGGGCGGCCGCGTCTACGGGGCAGCTTCGGCGCGCGAATACCGCGCGCTCGCGCCAACGCTGTTGCCGGCGGTTGTCGCCGCCTTCGAGCGCCTCTCGGGAAACGCCGATCTCGTCCTCGTCGAAGGCGCCGGCAGCCCGGCCGAAATCAATCTGCGGACCGGCGACATCGCCAATATGGGCTTTGCCGAAACTGCCGATGTGCCGGTCCTTATTGTTGGCGACATCGAGCGCGGCGGCGTCATCGCCCAGCTCGTCGGCACCTACCTCGTGTTGAGCCCGAGCGAGCGCGCCCGGGTCGCCGGCTATATCGTCAACAAGTTCCGCGGCGATGTCGGCCTCTTCGACGCCGGCATTACCGCGATCGGCGAGCGCACGGGATTACGATGTTTCGGCGTGGTGCCGTATTTCGCGGATGCATCGCTCCTCCCGGCCGAAGACGCGATGGCGTTAGGTACGAGCCGAGCCTCCACCCCTACCCTCCCCCGCAAGCGGGGGAGGGTAGGGGTGGGGGCTGGAAATTCCGTAAGAATCAAGATTGCCGTCCCGCTCTTGCCGCGCATCGCAAATTTCGACGATCTCGACCCGCTCTCTGTCGAGCCGGGGATCGAGCTCGTGCTGGTTCGGCCGGGAACCCCGTTGCCGCGCGATGCCGCGCTCGTCATCCTGCCGGGCTCGAAGGCGACGCTCGCGGACCTCGCTTGTCTGCGGCGCGAAGGCTGGGACATCGACATCCTGGCGCACCATCGCCAGGGCGGGCACATCATTGGCCTTTGCGGCGGATACCAGATGCTGGGCCGCCAGATCGCCGACCCCGATGGCAGCGAAGGCCCGCCCGGAATGGCGCCGGGGCTCGGGCTCCTCGAAGTCGACACCGTCCTCGGCAGCGACAAGCGGCTCGCCGAGGCCGCCGGCAGGGAGACCGCGAGCGGCATGGCGGTGCGCGGTTATGAAATGCATCTCGGGATAACCAGCGGCCCCGGGCTCGCGCGCCCGATGCTCGAGCTTGACGGGAAGCCGGACGGCGCGATCAGCCCCAACGGAAGGGTCGCGGGCTGCTATCTGCACGGCCTCTTCGCCAGCGACCCGTTCCGGCGCGCCTTCCTCGCCCGGCTCGGAGTCGCCGGCGGCACGTTCCAATATGAACCAATGGTCGAATCCGTGCTCGAGAGCCTCGCCGACCATCTCGAACAGCACCTCGATCTTGAGGCGCTCTTCGCCGCTTCGCGCCCGCCGCGCCTCACCCGGGCGGCGTGATATGCGCCATCAGCCACGCCCCGAGAACAAGACCGGCAAGCAAGAGGCAGGCCAGCATGTAGAGTCGCAGCCCCCGGCCGATGTCGGCCGGCGTTGCGTCAGGCGTGCCGTCGCCGAGCCAGGGGTCCTGAACCTCGCCCTCGGGATAGGACCGCGGCCCGGCGAGGGCGAGACCGAGGGCGCCCGCCATCGCCGCCTCGGGCCAGCCGGCATTTGGGCTATGATGCTTCTTCCCGTCGCGCAGCATCACCCTGAAGGCATGCCCGGGCATCGCCTCGCCGGCGAAAAGCGCGGCGCCGGTCAAGAGGAGGCCGCTGAGGCGCGCCGGCACCAGGTTCAACAGATCGTCGAAGCGCGCCGCCGCCCAGCCGAAGCTGCGGTAGCGCTCCGAGCGGTGCCCGATCATGCTGTCGAGGGTGTTCGCCATCTTGTAGGCGAAGAGGCCTGGGAGCCCGAGCACCAGGTACCAGAAGACCGGCGCCACGACGCCGTCGCTGAAATTCTCGGCGAGGCTTTCGATCGCAGCGCGCGCGACGCCGTACCCGTCGAGCTGCATCGGGTCGCGGCCGACGATATGGCTGACCGCCGCCCGGCCGGCCGGCAGTCCGCCCGAGGCGAGCGCCGTGCCGACCGCGGCGACATGCCGAAAGAGGCTGTGCTGTGCGACGAGGATGCCGATCGCCAGCGCCTCGATGACCGCGCCGAGAAGACTGCCGCGGCCGACCCGATGCAGTGCCCAGCCGAGCCCGAAAGCCGCCGCGACCAGCACGACGACGGTAACGATGCCGCGCTCGCGCCGGCGCTGTTCGCTGCGGGTCGCGCGGTTGAGCTTTTTCTCCAAGAGTGCAGTCGCGCGGCCGGCCAGAACGATCGGGTGCGGGACCCGGGTGAAGATCGCCGGCATGTCGCCGAACGCCGCGTCGAGGCCAAGCCCGGCGAGCAGCAGCAACAAGGGGTCGTGCAGGTCCAAGAGGATTATCGAGTTGGTCATCAGGGCGCCACTGTCGGCCGCGCCGCCATCACAATCAACCGACGGGAGGTCCCAGGATGAGCGAGACCGCGGTGCTGCTGTGCGGGCATGGCAGCCGCGACCGCGAAGCGGTCGGCGAGTTCGAAGAGGCCGCGGCGGCATTGCGCTCGCGCCTCGCACACCTGATGCCCGAGGGCGATTTCGCCACCGGCTACCTCGAATTCGCGCGGCCGACGATCGGCGAGGGCCTCGCCCTGCTGACCGCGCGCGGCGCGCGGCGCATCCTCGCGATCCCGGGCATGCTGTTCGCCGCGAGCCACGTCAAGAATGATCTTCCCTGGGAGATGAACAGCTTTATGGCCGACAATCCCGACATCGACGTCCGCCTCGGCCGCGACCTCGGGATCGAGCCGAAGCTCCTTGAGGCTGCCGCCGAGCGCATCGCGGCTTCGGTGCCCGAGGGACGCTCGGAGACGCTCCTCGTCGTCGTCGGCCGCGGCACCAACGACCCCGACGCCAATTCCAACATCGCCAAGCTGGCGCGCATGCTGTGGGAGGGCATGGGCTTCGGCTGGGCCGAGGCGGCGTTCAGCGGGGTCGCCGATCCCCGCGTCGATGCGGCGCTCGAACGCGCGGCGCGACTCGGCTTCCGCCGCATTGTCGTCTTCCCGTATTTCCTGTTCACCGGAATCCTCGTCAAACGCATCTACGCCCAGACCGACATCGTCGCGGCGCGGTTTCCCGATATCGACTTCGTCAAGGCGGGCTACCTGCGCGACCATGAGGGGGTGATCGATACGTTTTTGGACCGGATCGGCGAATTCGCCGCGGGAGACCCGAAGATGAACTGCCAATTATGCAAATACCGCACCCGGATCATCGGCTACGAAAATTCGGCCGGTATGCCGCAAGAGGGCCATCATCACCACGTACGCGGCGGCGCCGACCACCATCATGATCATGATCACCCGCACGACCATCACGGAGACCATGGTTAAGGTGCTCGCACGCGCGAACGGCCGGTGCCGGCCCCTCACCCCAACCCTCTCCCCGTGTCCACGGGAAGAGGGAGGGACCCGCGCGAAGCGTGGAAGGGTGAGGGGCCGGCACCGGTGGTTCGACATGGGCGAAATCCTCTCCGGGCACGATCAGAAAGGCCGCATTGCGTGCTGTTCGATACCTACGTGATCGTCGATTGGAGTGCGGCGAGCCAGCCGAAGACCGGGCGCGACAGCATCTGGATCTGCCGTCTTGGCGCGGATGGGGAGAGTGTCTGCAATCCTGCGACCCGCCATGCGGCGAAGGGGGTGCTGGCCGATATGCTGGCGGGAGCGAGCGCGCGCGGCGAGCGGGTCCTTTTGGGTTTCGATTTTCCGTTCGGCTACCCCGCCGGGTTTGCCGCCCGCCTCGGCCTCGCGGGCACACCCTGGCGCGCGCTCTGGGATGAGATCGCCGGCCTCTTGCACGACAATGAAGACAACCGGAACGACCGTTTTGTGGTCGGAGCAGCATTCAACCGCCGCGTGTCGAACGGTCGATTTCCGTTCTGGGGCTGTCCGGTCAATAAAGCCGGCGAGTTTCTTGGTTCTCGCCACCATCGCGGTCACGGCGCTGACACGTTGGAAGAGCGCCGGCTGATCGACAAGTGGATGGTCGGGGCGCAACCCTGCTGGAAGCTCGCCTATACCGGATCGGTAGGAAGCCAAGTGCTGACCGGGATCCCAATCGTGCAATCGTTGCGCGATGATCCGCGTTGGGCCGATCACGCGCGGATTTGGCCGTTCGAGACCGGGCTCCACCTCCCCGCTGACGCGCAAATGGTCTTCGCTGAAGTGTGGCCGTCGTGGTGGAATTGGAAGCCGACACAGGAGTCCGGCGAAGTCAACGACCGGGCGCAGGTGAGGCACGTCGCGCGCCTTTTCGGGGAAGCGGATCGCGCCGGCGAATTGGCGGCGTGGTTTGCCGGCGCCCCCAATCTCACCCGCGCCGAGCGGAGGATCATCGAAAGCGAAGAGGCCTGGACCCTGGGGGTGACCAGGGACAAACGCTTAGCAGCTGGCCCCCGGACCCCCGCTTCCGCGGGGGTGACAACCGGGGAAGGCGGTCCGCCCGCCCAATACCCCCTCCCTAACCCTCCCCCGCTTGCGGGGGAGGGAAGGGTGGGGGCTAGTGCGAGGGAGAAGTCCGCCTACACCTATCTCCGCGATCCGGCGGCGATTTATCGCCGGTCTTTTGCGCTGATCCGAGCTGAGGCTGACCTCGCGCGCTTCCCCCGAGCGCTGCGCCCGCTGGCGGTGCGGCTCGCCCATGCCTCGGGCGATGTTAGGGTCATCGATGATCTCGCCTGGTCCTCGGGCGCGGTCAATGCCGGTCGGCGCGCGCTGGCGCGGGGTGCGGCGGTCCTCGTCGACAGCGAGATGGTCGCCGCCGGGATCATCCGCGGGCGGTTGCCAGCCGACAACCCAGTGATCTGCACGTTGCGTGACCCGGCGGTCCCTGCCCTCGCGACACACCATCGGACCACCCGCAGCGCCGCCGCGGTCGAACTGTGGCGAGCCCATCTCGCCGGGTCGGTGGTGGCGATCGGCAATGCCCCGACGGCGCTCTTCCATCTCCTCGGGATGCTGCGGGCGGGCGCCGACAAGCCGGCGCTCATTCTCGGCTTTCCGGTCGGCTTTGTCGGCGCCGCCGAGGCCAAGGAGGCCCTCGCCGGGTTTGGCCGCCGGCTCCACTTTGTCACGCTCAGAGGCCGGCGCGGCGGCAGTGCGCTCGCCGCCGCCGCGGTCAACGCGCTGTGCGGCGGGCCGCCGGGATGAACCCGTGGCTCAGCGTCATCGGCATCGGCGACGATGGGCTCCCCGGGCTGAGCCCGGCGTCACGCACTCTCGTTGAGACCGCAGAGACCCTGGTCGGCGGCGCCCGCCATCTGGCGATGGTGCCGGGGGGCGGGGCCGAGCGGCTCTTATGGCGGCAACCGCTCGGCCGAACGATCGCCGACATCGGAGCGCGCCGCGGCACGAGGGTCGCGGTGCTGGCAACGGGCGACCCCTTGTGGTACGGGGTCGGGACCCTTCTTCTCCGCCATTTTCGCCGCGAGGAGATGACGATCGTGCCACAGCCGAGCGCCTTCAGCCTGGCCGCCGCCCGGCTCGGCTGGGAGCTCGCCGAATGCACGTCATTGAGCCTGCACGGTCGCCCGCTCGACAGCCTGCGCCTCCATCTGGCGCCGGGCCGGCGCTGTCTCGTGCTGTCGGAAGACGGCACGACGCCGCGCCGTCTGGCGGAGCTCCTCGCCGCGTCCGGCTGGGGCCCCAGCCGGATCAGTGTGTTCGAGCATCTCGGCGGGCCGCGCGAGGCGGCATGGCACGGAAGGGCGCAGGATTGGGGCGAGCGCGCAAGCGCCGATCTCAACACGATAGCCCTCGAATGCGCCATGATGCCCGGCACAAGGGCGTTGTCGCGCCTACCTGGGCTGCCCGACGACGCCTTCGAGCATGACGGCATGCTCACCAAACGGGAAGTGCGCGCCGTCACAATGGCGCGGCTCGCGCCGATGCCCGGCGAGACTCTCTGGGACATCGGGGCCGGGAGCGGCTCGATTGCGATCGAATGGCTGCGCGCGATCCCGGGCGGCGCCGCGATCGCCATCGAAGAGAACCCCGGGCGCGCGGCAAGGGTCGCGCGCAACGCCGCGGTGCTCGGCGTGCCGGGGCTGCAGATCATCGCCGATGCCGCGCCGCAGGCGCTCGGCAAAATCCCGCCGGACCTGACGCCGCCCGACGCGATCTTTGTCGGCGGCGGCATCGCCGAACACGGCCTCTTGGAGGTGCTGTGGGCGGCGTTGCGCCCGGGCGGCCGGCTCGTCGCCAATGTCGTGAGCCTGGAAGGGGAACAGGCCATCCTCGCGTGGCAGGCGCGCCACGGCGGCGAACTGGCCCGCATCGCGCTCAGCCGCGCGGAGCCGCTCGGCGGCCACCATGCCTGGCGGCCGCTGCTGCCGGTGACCCAGCTGGCTGCGACAAAGCCCGGCTGAGATGCGAGGGTCCGCCGGCTGGCTTCCCGGGGTGCGGCCCTATGCTCTGCTCGTCGGCTTGTGCCTGTTCCTCTACCTCCCGGGAATTTCGGCGATCCCGCCGCTCGACCGCGACGAGGCGCGGTTTGCCCAGGCGACGCGCCAGATGCTGGAAACCGGCGATTTCCTGCGGATCCGCTTCCAGGACGACGCCCGCAACAAGAAGCCGGCGGGGATTTATTGGCTGCAGGCCGCCGCGGTCAGCGCCTTCAGCACGCCCTCCGCCACGGCGATCTGGCCCTACCGTCTGCCCTCGTTATTGGGCGGAATGGCGGCCGTGTTGTTAACCTTTGGGCTCGGTGCCGCGCTGTTTGGCGGCGGGGCGGAGCCCAAGGATCAACAACACCGCCGCATCGCAGGTATCGCCGCAATCCTCTTGGCGAGCGCCCTCGGAATGGTTGCCGAGGTGCATATCGCCAAGACCGATGCCGCGCTCTTGGCCGCGGTGTTGGCCGGCCAGGGAGCGCTCGGTCTCGCCTATGTGCGGGCGCGCACCGGCCGCCCAGTCTCCGTCTCGATCGCAATCATGTTCTGGGCCGCCGAACTCGCCGCGATTTTTCTCAAGGGTCCGCCGGGGCCGGCCTTGGCCGTCGTTACGGTCACGGCGCTGTCGATCGCCGATGGCGATTGGCGCTGGCTGCGCCGTCTCTATCCGGTGGCCGGGATGATCGCGCTCGCCATCGGGCTGGCGCCATGGCTGATCCTTATCGAGCGCGCCACCGACGGCGGCTTTCTCGCCGACGCGCTCGGCCGCGATCTCTTGATGAAACTGATCGGCGCGCAGGAATCGCACGGTGCGCCGCCGTTTTCCTATCTGCTGCTGGCGCTGGCGAGTTTCTGGCCCGGCTCCCTCCTCTTGGTTCCCGCGATCGTCCGCGGCTGGCGCCGGCATGAGGCGCCGGCCGAGCGGTTCCTCCTTGCCTGGCTGGTGCCGGCCTGGGTGTTTCTCGAGCTGGTGCCAACGAAGCTGCCGCATTATGTGCTGCCGCTTTTCCCGGCGCTCGCGCTCTTGGCCGCCGCTGCGCTGGCTGACGGCGTCAGGCCCCCACCGGCGAGCTGGGCGCGGCGGTTCGATGTGCTGGTGCGGGTGCTGTGGGCCGCGGTCAGCCTCGCCCTCGCGGTGCTTTTGATCGGACTGCCGCTGCGGTTTGGCGGTCGGATCGCCACTGCCGGCATCCTCGGCGCCGTGTTGCTGGTCGTCTTGACTGGGGCGGTATTGTGGTATCGCCCCGGCACGGGCCTGACAACCGGGTTGATCGCCGCGCTGTCGCTCGCCTTTGCGGTGCCGGCAGCGCTCGAAATCCTTCCCGGGCTGGATCGGCTGTGGCTCAGCCGCGCCGCGGCCGGGCTTGTCGCACGCCACCCTCCTTCTGCCGGGGGGCGGCTCGTGGCGGTGGGCTACAGCGAGCCGAGTCTCGTATTCCTGCTCGGCAGCAATCTCCGGCTGGTCAGCCCACGCGGCGCGGCCGAGACGCTCGCCGGCGGCGGCGAAGCCCTGGTCAGCAACCGCGAAGACGCGATGTTCCGGCAGGCGCTCGGCGCGCGCGGTCTCCTCGCGCAGCCGGTCGGCAGCGTTCCCGGGCTCGATTATTCGAACGGTCAGCGGATGGTGTTGACGCTTTACGATGTCGCGCCCGAGGTGAGGTGAGGCCATGACAATCGGCCGACTATTTGGGCTGGGCCTGGGGCCCGGCGATCCCGAGCTGGTGACGCTGAAGGCGCTGCGCCTGTTGCGCGCCGCTCCGGTCGTCGCCTATCCGGCGCCCGAGGATGGCGAAAGCTTTGCCCGCCGCATCGTCGCCGAGTGGCTCGACCGCGGCCAGCGCGAGTTGAGGGTCCCGTTTTCGATGCGGCCCGGGCCGCCGCCGGAAGCGGTCTATGAGACGGCGGCGAGAGAGCTCGCCGCGGTCATGGATGCGGGCGACGATGTCGCTTATCTGTGCCAGGGCGATCCGCTGTTCTACGGCAGCTTCGCCGGGATCCTCACGCGTCTGGCGGTGCGCTATAGGGTGACGGTGGTGCCCGGCGTGTCATCCTTGACGGCCTGCGCCGCGGCGGCATCGGCGCCGCTCGTCCAGCGCGACGAAACGCTGTCGGTGATACCCGCGGGCCTCCCCGAGGACGAGCTTGCCGCGCGGCTCGGAGACGCCGACGCTGCGGTAATCATCAAGCTCGGCCGGCATTTCGCGAAACTGCGGCGGGTTCTCGCGCGCCTCGGGCTGCTCGATAGCGCTCTCTATGTCGAGCGCGCCAGCCTGCCCGACGAGCGGATCGCG
>Ga0210394_10002784_pt1 | contig 23310 bp, 23 predicted proteins | sample IncBWC12MmetaG_FD_160121 | JGI IMG/M metagenome (GOLD analysis project Ga0210394, IMG submission 160121) | Forest soil microbial communities from Barre Woods Harvard Forest LTER site, Petersham, Massachusetts, United States - Inc-BW-C-12-M | ecosystem: Environmental > Terrestrial > Soil >... | reverse complement strand
TCGTGTCCGTCTGCATGGGCCTACCTCCTGCGAGTTTCGATCGCGGGAAGGCTGAGAAGAAATCGGGCGTGCACCTAGCGATGCAAGTGCTCCTTCGCGCGATCCAGGATTTCCGATGACAGATCGGGGTCCGCCACGATACGAGCCAACGTCATGGCGCCGATCATCGTGGAGAGCACGAGGATGGCGGCGCTGCGCGCTTGCTCTCGGTCGGGCGCGTCGCCGGCGAGCGTGACAAAGACTTTCTCGAGGAGCTCCGTCGCCGCGGCCTTGGTCGCTTTCCCGGAGCGCGCAATCTCGCTCCCCAACGCGGCGAAGGGGCAGATGGGCGTCGGGGAGTCGCGGTGGGATTTGGATAGGTAGCCGTCGACGACGGCGTTGAGGCCACCCTTCGCGATGCGCCGACCGATGCTCGCGATCGTCTTGTCTCCCGCCGCGGAGAGGGCTTCAGAGACCAGGTGCTCCTTGTTGCGGAAGTGCCGATAGAACCCGCCGTGGGTCAGGCCCGCCGCCGCCATCATGTCGGCGAGACTCGCCTCCACGATTCCGGTGCGCCGGATCAGATCTGCGGCGGCGGCCACAATCGCTTCGCGCGTCTGCGCGGCTTCCAGCTTCGACTTTCTCAACAGCAGATCCTTACTCTGACAGGCTCCCGCAACCGCGGCCTCGAGAATTTAGATGATACTCGACATCACATAAGATGTCACATCACATCTAAATCAGGGTGCGACGACGATCGTGGTGGACCCCGTCAGGTGATGAGAGAGGCAAGCCGGGTGGGCCTGGTCCGCACCCCTCGACGCGGTGATCCGGCGGGCCTTCCTTCCCTTGGCTTGCTCGATGCGCGGCCTGCTCAAGAGCAGCCAAGTGTCACAGTGGAGTTCATGAGGGGAGGCATGGCCTCCCCTTTGAACGACCGGACGAGCTGAACTAGTTAAGCGGGTACTGGATTTCTCGAGCGCGAAACAGCGTCAGCTCGACGTTTCGTGGGAGAGCTCGTTCGCGGCTCTCACCGCTTATTGCTTTGTCACCTGGATGCTGTTTGCGCTGGTTGTCAGCGTGAACCCCGCTGTGTGGCTCGTGAACGATCCGCTGAGCGAGCCGGCTGCCAGGGCGGTGTACTTCGCGCCCGAGGGCGGGGGATGCTTGGGGCTGAAGGTCACATTGAGGGCGCCTGACAGTGTGGCGTTCCCCTTCACAATGAGTCCATAGCCGAACGTCTCACTCATCGCAGCGCCAGCCGTCTGGGTGTAGTTGCCCGTCACGGTCTGCAGCGATACGGTGCCGTTGTTCGTGATCGAGGTCGCGACAGTTCCTCCTGATAGGAACCCTCCCGGTTGGACGATGACTGAGGTCGCGCTCAGCGAGCCCACGCCCGACGAGCCTCCCGACTCCACTGTGTACGTACCGTTGATTGTCAGCGAATTCACGTTGACTTCCCCCTGACAGGTGAGGTCGTGGTCCAACTTGAGTGAAGGGGCATCGAGCACGGCGTCAGATCCCACCGAGGTGAGCGTTGCCAACACGTTGTTGCCGGAAGCGTCCCGCAGGGAGCCGCTGCCCTGGACATCTACCACAGTCCAGAAGGCCGCGCCCGGCTCCGTCGTGATTTGTGAGATGTCGCTCGGGATGGTCAGCACGCCGGTGTCGTTTACGTACCAGATGCCGCCGCTCAGGGTTCCGTTTTGCAGCTGGACCGGATTGTCTGTGAGTCGCAAGTTCGCCCCGGGGTAAACCCACAGGGTGCCGGTGCTGTTCGAGAACGCAGGGCTGGTGATGGTGCTGTTTCCATACACGGCGATCTGGCCCGGATTCGGCATGTCGATCGACCCTGCAGAAATCGTGGTCCCGTCATACATTTCGATGAATCCGGGCATGGTCAGTGAGGTCGCAACCGACAAGCTCGCGCCGGCCTTCCCCGATCCGAGGATGATGAGCGTGCCACCCTCGGTTACCTTAATCGAGTTGACCGAGATCGGCGGCGTTGCGTCGGCCTGCCCGAAGGTCGGGATGCAGACGTTGCTCGTCGGGCCTGGCACCTTGTGAGTGCTCCAGTTCCCGGCCGTGCTCCACTTGCCGTCACCGGCATTGCCAGTCCACTGGACGCTACCGGCTGGGCAGGCAAAGGGGTCGTCGGTGGCGCCGGCGGGGGTGACGATGAACAAGGACGCAAAAAGAACCAGAGACGCGGTAACTGGTTTCACGGTTGTCTCCTTCTCAGGGAGCGTGCGACTCGGACCATCGGTTTGATATCGACGAGCGCGCCCAGTCTTCGCCGATGCGTCTCGATGTCAATGGGGTGCTCGCCCCAAACTGGAAGAACCAGCGCATTGCGACCGGCGGATCGCTACCGTCCAGGCAACTTTGCGACCTCGACGCGGTTGCTTTGAACCGAACCGGCGCGAGCGGGAATAAACCGGTTTGCGCTCGCGCCGGCTCCCTGAGAGTTCAACGCCAGTTCAAAGAAGTGAGTATCTGGGCGGTACCTCAATAGCTGCGAGCGACCGCGCGGCTGTACGCGCCGTCGCCGCTCCGCGAACAAGCGAATCACTTGTTGGCGCAGCCAGCGATGGTTGGGGGTCGATCAGCGTACGGGTTGACGAGGCCGTGGGCGTGCGCTCATTGCCGACATGGGGCATTCCGACATGATTGCTCGCCCAGAGGCCATCAGCAGAATCGCTGCGGAATTCAGCCGACGCGGCCTGGGAGCAGTCGCGACAGCGCTCGCCTTAGCTCCTTTCGGCGCGGAGCCTCGCCGGCCGGCTCGGAATTCGATTCGCGCGCCAGGAGTTTTGAATAGTCCGACGGGTCTTCTTCCTCTGGGTCGATGTCGAAGCTGCCCGGGTCAAGCCAGTTGGGTTCGCCTTCGGTGTGAGTCATGTGTTCCCGATCGGTTTGAAACGATCTGCCGGCGAGCCGCGCCGGCGCAGTGTTTCAAACTGTCAATCGGCAGCCGTTCGTGGTTTTAAAGGGGGGGATTACCCCCATACGTAGCCGGCGCTCAGCCCCAGGGGAGGTTTCGCAAAGATTTTGCGACGATCCACGCGGAGGCGGCTAACAACAGGGTCACGACGAGCTCGGACCATTGATTTTTGGGCGGCGTTGCCCATTCGGGCAGGGGCTGCGCGAACAGGCTCGGCACCCAGACCAGAAGGCCAAACAAGCTCATCATGATCGCTTCGAGGGTAGCCGCTAAACGGGGGAGAATTCCGACCATGATGCCAATTCCAGCCGCGACGTGACCGAGCCCGGTGAAGTAAGCGAATCCCAAGCGGCCGGGCAGCCAGACAGGCACCATGCCGGCGGTGAAATCGGCGTAGGCAAAGTGCGCCAATCCGTATACGACACAGGCGAGGCCGAACAAAACTTGTGCCGCGCGCACGGCGCCCTCGCTGGCGATTAACGGCGTCTCCGACACACGCGATGGCCGTCGCAGCATGGCGTAAAGGATCCAGGCACCCACGAGCGGCGCCAGGGCTTCGCAAAGGCCATACCACGAGGCAACGCTGAGTGGTTTAAATACGACCGGGGCTGCACGCGTCGCGGCCCAGACCGCCAGGTACGCGCCGATCGTCAACGCGCTCGGCAAGGCCGTGCGCGAGAGGCAAAGACCTGCGCTGGCGGCCAAGACGAGCAGCCCGGATCCGTAGACCCAAGTTTCCCGCCAGGGAATCCAGGCAGGCAAGGGCTTCCATATGGGCGCGAAGTCGCGGTAAGCGAGGCTCAAGATAGCGAGGCCCGCTCCTGCTATGGCAAACAAGCCATGACCGAGTCCAACAATACGCATGGGCACTGACTTGTTTTGGGCGGCCGTACGTGAATGTGCCGCCTGCGCTAAAGCTGCCCTTCGCCACCGGCCGCTCATGAGCGGGAGCGCCGATTTCTGCAAGCGCGGCAATCATTCTGCCGCCAGTCGCGATCCAGTGAACACCGATCAATGCCGGCTCTGGCGACGAGGCGACAGGTTCTCGATGCCTCCAAGTGGTCTGCTCGGATTCGGTGAAGAAGAACTTCCCGTCCCATACCGAAGCTACTGTACGCTGACGACCGCTTCGCGGGAATTTCCGCTCTGTATCTGCAGGTCGGCTAACACCGCCGCGATTTCGTCGCCGCGGTGACGTGGCCGAATCCGTGACAGCGTTGGCTGCGTTCGTGTATTGGCCGTATACAATGCGAATTTACAAAACATACGGCCAATGGACTACATCCCGCTTCCCGACAACGCGACCCGGCAAACGATCGACGCGATCACGATCTTCAAGGAGTTCATCCGGACCCGCGAAGCCGCACGCCCCTATGCCGGCGGCATGTACTGGAAGCGGCAGGGTGAGTACCAATACCTGGTCAAGACCAGCCCCGACAACCGCCAGCGGCGGGTCGGTCCGCGTTCGGCCGGGACGGAGAAAATCTACCAGGAATTCAATACCCGCAAGGCCGAGATCGAAAGCAGGCTGAAGTCGCTGCGGGCCGCGCTCACCGATGCCGAGCGGTTGAACAAGGCGCTCAAAGTAGGGCGCGTCCCGGCCGCCGTGATCTCGGTGTTGCAGGCGATCGATGAGGCGGGCCTGGGGCCGCACTTCGCCGTGGTCGGCACCCATGCGTTGTACGCTTACGAGACGGCAGCGGGGGTGCGAATCGTGCCGGCGGCGCTGGCCACGCAGGACGTCGACCTGCTGTGGGATGCGCGCCGGCGGGTGCAGTTTGTCACGGACCTGGGGCGTACCCAGACATCGGTGCTGGGCGTGCTGCGGCGGGCCGATGCGACCTTCGAGCGAAAGCCAGGGCATCCGGAGACGGCCATCAATGCCAAGGGCTTCGAAGTCGACTTCCTGCGGCGCCAGCCCGAACACGAGGATCCCCACCCGTTTCGATTCTCGGACGATGAGGCCGACCTGTGGCCGATCCAGGCCGTGCGGGCGGCGGTGCTCACAAGCGCGCCGCGCTTCGATCAGCCGGTGATCGGGGCGACCGGTCGCATGGCGCTGATGCGAACGATCGGGCCGACCGCGTTCGTCGAATTCAAGCGCTGGATGGCAAAGGCGGCGCCAGCGCGTGAGCAAGCCAAGCGCCGGCGCGATGCGCGTCAGGCGCGCATCGTGCAGTCACTGATCGATGAGGGCCTGCTGATGGAGGCGCCGGCCGTGCAATAGCCCTTCTCCGGAACGCAGCAATCATCCCTTGACTGCGGCTTCAAGTCATACAGAAAGCTTTGTCCCGAGACCTACGGTTTTGACCAATCGCATGACTGCGCGACCGCAGACTTCAGCCAGAGGACGTCGACGCCACCGGTCATTCGATAGCCCCTTGAAACGAGCGACTGCGCCGCCTCGGGTGTGAGCGCCACACCTCCCAGCGGAATGCCGGCCCGCTGCACTGCCGACTCGAGCCGGCTGACCGCCTCCTTCATCTTCGGATGCTCGAACTGGCCGCTGATCCCGAGCTCGGTGGACAGATCAAATGGGGCGATCACGAAGATGTGGACGCCTTCGACTGCGCAGATCTCGTCGATGTTCTTCACGGCATCGACCGTTTCGAGCAGAACCATGCAGACCGTCTCCGCCGCGGGTCCAGCTGCGTATTCGAACATCTGTGTGCCCCAGCGCGAATGGGCCACGAAGGGTCCCCAGCCTCGCTTTCCCGACGGGGGATAGCGCATCGCCGAAACGCAGCGTTCCACGTCCTTCGGAGTTCGTGCCAGCGGAAAGCAGACGCCTTCGGCTCCAGCATCGAGTGCTCTCTTGACATGCACCTCGTGAATCTCGGGAATACGGACCAGTGGAGCGCAGGCTGTTCCCTGAGTCGAAGTGATCATCGCGTGAAGCGAAGCGAAATCCACCGGACCATGCTCCTGGTCGAAAATCAGACAGTCGGTCCCAGCTGCGGCCATCGCCTGTGTGGCGACCGCCGAAGGAATAACGCAAACCTGGAAATTCAGAAGACGCGACTGGTCGGCCAACTTGGCCTTCAGCGACATGGCCATGCAATGCACCTCTGAGAGTTTTCGTCGTGAAACCCGCCCCATGGAAAAGCAGCCCTGCCAAGGCCTTACGGCCGATCGTGGCGGCCGGCGATTCGATTTCCTCGCGATCCGCGCAGTCAGGCCGAAAACGCCTGGATGCCCGTCTGCGCGCGGCCCAGGATCAGCGCGTGGATGTCGTGCGTGCCCTCGTACGTGTTGACCGTCTCCAGGTTCATCAGGTGCCGGATCACGTGAAACTCGTCGGCGATCCCGTTGCCGCCGTGCATGTCGCGCGCCGCGCGGGCGATCTCCAGCGCCTTACCGCACGAGTTGCGCTTGATCAGCGACACCATCTCGGGGGCAGCCCGCTCCTCGTCCATCAGCCGTCCGACCCGCAGACAGGCCTGCAGGCCAAGCGTGATCTCGGTCATCATGTTCGCGAGCTTGAGCTGGACCAGCTGATTGGCCGCCAGCGGCCGGCCGAACTGGATCCGGTCCAGCGTGTACTGGCGAGCCCGGTGCCAGCAGTCCTCGGCCGCTCCCAGCGCACCCCAGGCGATCCCGTAGCGGGCCTTGGTCAGACAGCCGAACGGCCCTTTGAGCCCGGCGGCGCCCGGCAGCAGCTGCTCGTCGGCCACGAACACGTCGTCCATCACGATCTGCCCGGTGACCGAAGCACGCAGCGACATCTTGCCTTCGATCTTCGGCGCCGACAGACCCTTGAATCCCTTCTCCAGCACAAAGCCGCGGATCACGCCGTCCTCGGTCTTGGCCCACACGACGAATACGTCGGCGATCGGCGAGTTGGTGATCCACGTCTTGGTGCCGCTGAGCCGGTAGCCGCCGGCAACCTTGACCGCGCGCGTTTTCATGCTGCCTGGATCGGAGCCGTGATCGGGCTCGGTCAACCCGAAGCAACCGACCCATTCGCCGGTCGCCAGCCTGGGCAAGTATCGATCGCGCTGCGCCTGGCTGCCGTAGGCGAGGATCGGATACATCACCAAGGAGCTCTGCACGCTCATGGCCGATCGGTATCCCGAGTCGATCCGTTCGACCTCGCGCGCAATCAGCCCGTAGCAGACATGGTTGACGCCCGCGCAGCCGTAACCCTGGATCGTCGACCCGAGCAGGCCCAGCTCGCCCAGCTCGTTCATGATGGCGCGGTCGAAGTGCTCCTGCCGATTGGCCTGGATCACACGCGGCAGCAGCTTCTGCTGGCAATACGCGCGCGCGGCATCGCGCACCATCCGCTCGTCCTGCGTCAGCTGGTCTTCCAGCAACAGCGGGTCGCTCCATTCGAAGCCGTTCGAATCCCTGGTCATAGGCACATATCCTTATTTCATGCCGCGCCGCCGTCGGTTGGCTCGCCATTGACAGTATCATTCACGGTTTAGCACACCGCACGTCGCCGGCTGCCGGTTGCCGGACGGCGGCGCGCCATGCACACCGCCGCACGTCCCCATCCGGTTTGGAAATGAATCGCACCGAAATGCCGCTCTTTGCGCACGGGTACTCGGTCGCCGATCTTTATCGGCGCGAGGGCCTGGTCCGCCTCGACCAGATCTTTCTGGCCCAACTGGCCGCCGCCGACCCGGCGCTGCATCAGCAGCTGCTGCAGGCCCGTGAACGTCCGGCCGAAGTCAGCCGCGCCGCGGCGTCCGAGCTGGCGATCCGCGTCGCGCCCGCGCTGGAGCAGTTCATCGCCGAGCTCTTCGGGATCGGCGCCGAGCTCGATGCATTGAAAGGGCAACACACGGATCTTGAGCCGCTGTTCAGGATCAAGCGCGAATTCGTCCAGCGCCAGGCCGCCAAGAAGATCAAGCCGCAGGAAGCGGCCCAGTTCAACGGCGATGCGCTGCTTGCGCGCCTGGCGGATCTGACGGGCGCGCCATTCGACGAACTGCGGTTCGCCCGCCAGGTCACCGCCTGGCTGGCCGACGAAGCAGCCAACGCCGAACCGCTCGGTCTCGCGCAGCATTACGCGGCCTGGGCCGTGCACACGCCCGCCGGCCAGCAGCGTCATCGCGACGGCCTGCTGTTCAAGGTTCCAGCCAGCGTGGATCCGATCAATCTGGTCCGCCCGGCGCAGTGGCAGCAGGAAGAAGGCGTATCGGAGCTGCGCATACGGCCCGATCATATCCGCCGCCGCGACGGTTTCAGTCTGACCGACGCCGGCTTCAATCTGGCCGGCGCGCTGGACCAGGCCCACTACTGCATCCAGTGCCACCCGCAGAAGAAGGATTCCTGCTCGGACGGACTGAAGGAGCGCCCCTCGAAGCAGGCTCCGCAGGCGATCGTCTACAAGAAAAGCGCCTTTGGCGAGGCGCTGTCCGGCTGCCCGCTCGAGGAGCGGATCTCGGAGTTCCACATGCTGAAGACCCAGGGCTTCCCGATCGGGGCCCTGGCGGTGATCGCGGTGGACAACCCGATGGTGGCCGGCACCGGGCACCGGATCTGCAACGACTGCATGAAAGCCTGCATCTTTCAGAAGCAGGACGCGGTCAACATCCCACAGGTCGAGACACGCACGCTCAAGGACGTGCTGGAGCTGCCGTTCGGCTTCGAGATCTACAGCCTGCTGACGCGGTGGAACCCGCTGAACGTCGAGCGCCCGGTCCCGCGCGCCGCGACCGGCCGCAAGGTGCTGGTGGTCGGGCTGGGCCCGGCCGGCTACACGCTGGCGCACCACCTGCTGAACGACGGCCACACGGTGGTCGGCATCGACGGGCTGAAGATCGAGCCGCTGCCCGAATCGCTGGCCGGCGTGCGCCCGGACGGCCGCCGCACGGGCTTCGAGCCGCTGCGCGATGTGAATTCGATCGTCGAGCCGCTCGACCAGCGCGTGCTGGCCGGATTCGGCGGCGTGGCCGAGTACGGCATCACGGTGCGCTGGGACAAGAACAACCTGAAGCTGATCCGGCTGTTGCTGGCCCGGCGCGAGCAATTCGCGATGGTCGGCGGAGTGCGGTTCGGCGGCACGCTGGATGTCGACGACGCCATGGCGCTGGGCTTCGATCACGTCGCGCTGTGCATGGGCGCGGGCAAGCCGACCACCCTGGACGTGCCCAACGGCCTGGCGCGCGGGGTGCGGTCGGCGTCCGATTTCCTGATGGCGCTGCAGCTCACCGGCGCGGCCAAGGCCGATTCGATCGCCAACCTGCAGCTGCGGCTGCCGGTCGTCGTGATCGGCGGAGGCCTGACCGCAATCGACGCGGCGACCGAGTCGCTCGCCTATTACGTCGTGCAGATCGAAAAATTCCTGCACCGGTACGAGGAACTGGCCGGGGACATCGGAGAGGATGCGATCCGCGACCGCTGGGACGACCTGGACCGCGAGATCGCAGAGGAGTTCCTGGCTCACGCGCGCGCCGTACGGCAGGAGCGCGAACTGGCCCGGCGCGAACATCGGGCCGCGCGCATCGCGGAGCTGCTGCGCGAATGGGGCGGCGCCACCCTCGTGTACCGGCGCCGCCTGATCGACAGCCCGTCGTACACGCTGAACCACGAGGAAGTGGAAAAGGCGCTGGAGGAAGGTATCTCGTTCGTCGAGTGCCTCTCGCCCGCCGGCATCGAAGTCGACAACTTCGGCGCGGTCAAGGGTATCCACTTCAATCGCCAGCGCTTCGGCGAGGACGGCAAGTGGAGCCCGGACGGCGAGCACTGGATGTCGGCCCACACGGTGCTGGTGGCGGCCGGTACCTCGCCCAACACCGTGCTGGCGCGCGAGGATGCGGCCCACTTCAAGCTCGACGGCAAATACTTCACCGCCTGCGACGAGGAAGGCCGGCCGGTCAAGCCGGCGCACGGGCTGCCTAAACCGCCGAGCGCCGACGTGCTGCTGTCGCGGCTGGATGACGGCCGTTTCATCAGCTTCTTCGGAGACCTGCATCCCTCGTATTTCGGCAACGTCGTCAAGGCGATGGCCTCGGCCCGCCAGGGCTATCCGAGGATCTCGCGCCTGCTCGATGGGCGCCCGCCGGCCTCGTCGAAAGCGACCGAAGAGTTCTTCGCCGCGCTCGCCACCGACCTGCTGGCTACGGTGCACTCGGTGCAGCGGCTGACGCCGACCATCGTCGAGGTCGTGGTCAAGGCGCCGGCGGCAGCCCGCAAGTTCCGCCCCGGCCAGTTCTACCGGCTGCAGAATTTCGAGTCGCGCTCCAGGCTGGTCGCGCAGACGCGGCTGCACACCGAGGGCCTGGCCATGACCGGCGCCTGGGTCGATCCGGAGCAGGGCCTGGTGTCGTGCATCGTGCTGGAGATGGGCGGCTCCTCCAACCTGGTCGCGGCGCTGGCCCCGGGCGAGCCGGTGATCCTGATGGGACCGACCGGCACACCCACTCACATCGCAAGCGGCGAAACGGTGCTGCTGGCCGGCGGAGGCCTGGGCAACGCCGTGCTGTTCTCGATCGGCCAGGCGTTCCGGGCACAGGGCTCGCGCGTTTTGTACTTCGCTGGATACAAGAAGGTGATCGACCGCTACAAGATCGACGAGATCGAGGCGGCCGCCGACGTCGTCGTGTGGTGCTGCGACGAGGCGCCGGGATTTGCGCCGCGCCGCCCGCAGGACCGCGCCTTCGTGGGCAACATCGTGCAGGCGATCGAGGCCTACGCGACCGGCCGCCTGGGCGAGGTCTCGATCCGCACCGAGGAGGCGGACCGGATCATCGCGATCGGGTCCGACCGGATGATGGCGGGCGTGGCCAAGGCGCGGCACGACGTGCTCAAGCGGCACCTGAAGCCGAATCATTGCGCGATCGGATCGATCAACTCGCCGATGCAGTGCATGATGAAGGAGATCTGCGCCCAGTGCCTGCAGGTGCACCGGGATGCGCGCACCGGCAAGAGCACAGTGGTGTTTTCGTGTTTCAACCAGGACCAGCCGCTCGATGCGGTCGATTTCGGCTCGTTGAACGAGCGCCTGAAGCAGAACGCGCTGCAGGAGAAGGTCACGACGCAGTGGCTGGAGCACTGCGCGCGTCAGCTGGACTAGCTGTTCACTGTCTGCGGGGCGCGCGAAGCGCCGGGGCGCTTTACTTCCAGAAGTCCTCGGCGGGGATCGCGAAATTGATGTTCTGCGTGCCCCTCAAGGTCATGGTCGTAATGCCCACCAGATTGCCGCTGGCGTCAAACAAGCCTCCACCCGATGAGCCCGGGGAAATGGCAGCCGTCGTCTGCAGGTAGCGCCGGCCGTCGATGACGCGCTTGCCCGACAGCAGGCCGTCCGACAGAGTTCGCTCCAGGCGCGCCGGATTGCCGATCGCGTAGAGCGTCTCGCCGATCTCGAGCGACTCGTAGCGTCGAACGCCCTCGATCGGATGCAGACGGATGTCGCTCACGCTGACCACACATCGATCCATCATGTGGTCCTGGGCCACGATCTCCGCCTGGAAGAGCGCGTCCACCCCGCTCAAACCGATGGACAAGTCCGGGCCGGCTGCTTCGATCACGTGGCAGTTCGTGAGCAGAAGACGTTCGGAGATCGCAACGGCGGATCCGAATACGACGGGGTCGGCTTTCGACAAGCCGGCGTGGGGCCGTCCAAGGACCTGGTAGATCGACTCGGACAAGGTCCGGAACAGGTCCTGCGTGGAACGCTTCGAAGTGGCCGTGACTTCGGCGGGAAGATCAGGACGCCCTTTCCATGGAATCGAATCGGGCACCTGGAACGAATCGTAATTGGTGCCCGTGGGCCGCTGTTCGTCGATGTGAACCGTCCCGCGCGAGTCGACCCAGCGGTACCAGGTCTCCGCGGCGATAGCGGGCGGGGTCTGCCACAGAGACAGCGCGAAGCAGGCTCCCAGCGTTCGCAGTTTCCAGGCGCGCAGTTTCCAGGTGTAATGGGCCTTCATGACGGTTCCCAACCACTGCTCCCCTTCTTGAACGGTATCACCGCGGCCTGTGTCCGGTGAGAGAAAAATGTCCGACCAAGGCGCTAACCGGAAATCTGATGTCGAGCGCCAGTCGAGGAGCCAGGACAATCAGGCACTTGGAATCTACGCGGAGGCCGGGTCGACCACGGTCATCACGCCGCCGCGCCTCTCCGGGCTGAACCGGATGATGATCGCCAGTCCGACCGCGACCACTCCAACGACCAGCGCGAGCGCATAGCTGTAGCTGTTGCCGGGGCTCTCGGCGAGCTTGGCCTGGAACGGTCCGTTGTACGAAGCCAGGAAGTTGCCGATCTGGTAGACGAATCCCGGCAGCGTCGCGCGGACCGCACCGGGAACGATCTCGTTCAGATGCGCCGGGACCACTCCCCAGGCGCCTTGCACGGCGACCTGCATGATGAACGCGCCGGTCGCCAGTGTCACCGCGGACGAGCCGTACGCCCACAGCGGGATCGCGGGCAATGCCAGCAGCGACGCAATCGTGATCGCGTTGGCCCGCCCGATTTTCTCCGACAAGCGCCCGAAGAAGAGTCCGCCGGTGATCGCGCCCAGGTTGGCGACGATCGAGATCAGGCTCACGACGTGATGATCGAACCCGTGCTGCTTTTCGAGAAACCGCGGGTACAGGTCCTGGGTGCCGTGGCTGAACAGGTTGAAGAACATCATCAGCACGATCGCATACAGCGACAGGCGCCAGTTGGCGCCCAGCGTCGCGATGAATCCGGGTTTGGGCTTGGTCCTGCCCTCGTCGAATGCCGGCGACTCCGGAACGTGCGCGCGAATGAACAACACCAGCGCCGCAGGCAGCAAACTGAACAGGAACATCGCCCGCCAGCCGAACGTGATGCCGAAGAAGGTCTCGTTGTAGAAAAGGTAGAACACGATCGAGGCCAGCAGGTACCCGGTCGGATAGCCGCATTGCAGGATGCCCGAGACGAGACCGCGCGACTGCGGCGGGATCGACTCCATCGTCAGCGACGAGCCCAACCCCCATTCGCCGCCCATCGCGATGCCGAACAGGGCGCGCAGGATCAGGAAAATCGTCAGCGTCGGCGCCAGCGCGGCGGTAGCGCCCAGCACCGAGTAGCAGACGATGTCGAGCATCAGGATCGGCTTGCGTCCGAACCGATCGCCCAGTCGACCGAAGATGAAGGCGCCGATGAAGCGCATTGCCAGCGTCAGAGTGATCGCCAACGTGACGGAGGGCACGCCTACGCTGAACTCCTTGGCGATGGCCGACAGCGTGAAGATGAGAATGAAGAAATCGAAGGCGTCGAGCGCCCAACCCAGAAACGCGGCGATGACGACTTTCTTTTGTTGCCAGGTCAACTCCATGGTCGGTAGGATTCTCGAAGTAGGGAGTCGGAAGACGCTTTCGTTTGACCCAGCCGGGCACCGGATTCGTTCTGGTCTTCGAGGACAACCGCTACTCTAGCAGGGGCGACCGGTCGAGTCACAGACCGCCCGATCCGTAGGATGGGGACGTACCGTGGCGGTGCGTTTCCTCGCACAGATCGAACCGCTGATCGACCACGACCTCGACATCACGCGGTCGACCCGGCTCAGCTGATCGGAGTTTCGAAATGCGGATCGGGACGAGCCGAACTGGGTGGCCACCTCCAGCCGGCTTCCCTAGCAGCTTGCCAGCTCAGGCGATCTGGCGCTCCAGCTCGGCAAACGTGTGGGCGGGCGCCACGCCCGGCGAGGCGGTCCCCAGCAGCATCTGGATCCGCGCGCTCGAGAACAGCCCCCTGACCTGCGACGCCTCGCTGTCCTTCAACCGCTCCACCACCACCAGGTATCGCAGGCCGACATCGGACATCAATGAAGCCACATCGCCGATCGTCACGCGCGCCAGGGCCGAATGCTCGAGCACCTGCCACTGCGCCACCGGCTCCATGATGTTCTCCACCGTCACGTCGCGCCAGGCGCCGGTCGTGTGCGAGCGGTCGAGCGACTGCATGTAGCGGATCGGCTTCTCGCCTTGAATGTCGTAGGAGGTGACCGAGCCCGCCAGCGCGCCGCGCTCGTCCACCACGAACGCGAAGCGGGCTCCGGAAAGCTTCATCTGCTGCAGCGCCAGCTCGATCGAGGCCGCCGCCGGCGTCGTGATCATCGGACCGTTCCTGAAGTCGGTCATCGCCTGACATGCAGGATCCGTCGGGCTCAGGAACGCGTAATCGGACCTCGAACCGGGTGCCAACAGCGGGCCCTTCGGAGATTCAAGCAACGCGCGGCGATTCATTCACCTTCCTCCTCGAACGACCTTCACCGACGACTTGATTCTGCCGCAAATTCAACTCCGGATGAATGCGGCGACAGTCGGGTTTGCCCGCAATTGCGCCATCTGTTCATCCGATGGTAGTTGCGGGCGATCCCGCTCCCGGCTCACCAGGCACAGGAAACCCAGCGCACTGTGTTCGTGCGCACGGAACTGATGCCACGTCAGCGCCGGAACGCAAACCAGATCGCGCTCGCCGAGCGGATAGATCGTGTGGCCGACCAGGCAGCGCCCCTGTCCATGCAGCACCATCACGGCGTGCGTGTGCTCGTGGCGCTCCAGCGTCGTGTGCCCTCCCGGCGCCACTTCGAAGTAGCGCCATTGCGCGCCGCCGGCGTCCTCGAACAGCACCTGGCGCGTGACGCCTTCGAACGGTGCCTCGCCTTCCCTCTTGTAGTGCAGCAGTTCGACGCCGGCCCAGCGACCGGGCAACGCCGCCTTTCGCAGTACTGGTTCGCTCATCGCTCCGCTCCCCGCGCCGGTGCGCCCGATGCGGCCGCCGCAGCGTGAACCCGTTCGACGAAGGCGGCGGCCCGTGCGAGCACGGAGTCGCCCGGGGTGGTCGCCCCGGCCAGAAGGTGGCCGCCGATTAGCAGCATCACGTCAGTGCCGAATTCGTCGATCATTTCGTCCACCCGATCGGTTCGCATTCCGCCGGCTGGCACCGGCAGGATGGGCGCAACGGCCCCCAGCGGCTCGCGTGCGCGCCGCGCGATCGCCCGGCAAGTGCCGCGATCATAAGAAAACCGCCCGCCAAAGTTCGGAAAGATCGTCGCGTCGGCCCCGAACATCCTGAACAGCCGCCCCAGCAGCAGGTCCGGCGCGATCCGCGCGTTTCCCGCCAATGCCGGGTGCGCCAGGATAGGAACGCCGGCCTCCTCGCGAACCAGTTCGACCAGCGTCGGCACGCCGCATAGCATCGGGCAGATCAGCACCGCGCCCACCCCTTCATCGCGAACGATCCGCAGCTGCTCGCGCAGTCGCTTCGGACCCCCCGACAACGTGGGGGCGTACAGCGCGCGCCCCGGCCATGGGCGCTCGGCCGCGGCGCGTTCGATGGCGCGCTGCACTGCCGCCACCCGTGGCCCGAACCGGGCATAGTCCTGATCGGCGATACCATGGTCGTCCTTGATCACATCGATTCCGGCCCGCGCAAACGTGGCCGCCAGGTCGGCCAGGTCCGGCGGCGACAGCCCCTGCGGTTTAAGCGCAGTGCAGGTGAGCGGACGCGCGATAGCAAGGTCCAGCCCCAGCGCGCGGCGCCATCCGTCCGATCCATAGGCCGGGCCCGGCATCGCCCGCAGCAGATCCTGGCCCGGTTCGAAGTCGATCAGTTCGACATCCGGTTGCAGCGAACAGTTCCCGAACAGCATGTTCAGCAATTGCCCTGCCTCCAACCCGGTGGTTGGCGTCGCCAGCGCCAGCTTCACGTCGAAGCGGCCTGACGCTTCGGCCGTGGCGGCCGGCTCGATCGACTCGACGCGGGCCACAATCCGATCGCGGACGAAATCCTGCGTGACCGCGTCCAGGGGCATCTCGATGCTTTGCTCCAGCGCGAGCGCCTGCGCGCGCGCCTGGACGTGGCGCGCAGGCACGCGCAGCCGATAGGTCGCGCTGAATCGCTCGGAGGCGCCGCCGGACATTCGCGTATCGTACGAAGCTTTCTGCGAACCGCAAGTTCGATCTTGAGGCGATGATCCGCCGAACCGGAAGTCTGAGTCTGTGCGCGTTGATGCTGGTGCTGGCGACGTCCGTGCGCGCGCAGACTGCGGCCACGGTATTCCTGGAGGAACTGACCTGGACCGAACTGCGGGCCGCGATCGACGCCGGCAAAACCACCGCGATCGTCCCGATCGGAGGCACCGAGCAAAACGGCCCGGCGATCGTGCTGGGCAAGCACAACGAGCGCGTCAAGTATCTGGCGGGCAAGATCGCGCAATCGCTCGGCAACGCCATCGTGGCCCCGGTCATCGCCTATGTTCCGGAGGGGCGCATCGAGCCGCCCTCCTCCCACATGCGGTTTGCCGGCACCCTTTCGATCCCGGACGAGCTGTTCGAACGGACCCTGGAGTACGCGGCACGCAGCCTGCGGGCGCACGGCTTCCGCGATATCGTGCTGCTGGGCGATCATGGCGGCTATCAGCGCGACCTCAAGCCCGTGGTTGACCGTCTGAACCGCGAATGGGCCTCTACCGCCACGCGCGTGCACGCGCCGGCCGAGTACTTCCGCGCCAGCGAGGAAGGCTTTGCCGCGCTGCTGCGCCAGCGCGGCTTTCATGACGACGAGATCGGCACGCACGCCGCGCTGGCCGACACGTCGCTGATGCTGGCCATCGACCCGGGCTCGGTGCGAACCGAATTGCTCAAGGCCGGAACGCCGCTGGGGCCGTCCCAGGGCGTATATGGAGGAGATCCCCGGCGAGCCAGCGCCCAGCTCGGCCAGCTGGGGCTCGATCAGATCGTTTCCCAGACCGTGACCGCGATCCGCGCCGTCGTGGCGCGGCGCGCCCCTTGAATATGAAGCACAAGTCCCTCTCGATCCTTGCGGCGGTGCTCGCGCTGACCGCCGCCCCGCTGGCCACGGCGCAAGCGCAGGCGCAGGCGCCCGGTGTCGACGTCGTGCCTGGCATGCCGCCGGTGGTCGACCCGGCCAACCTGTACTCCGAAGCCCGGGCCGGAAACCTGAGCCCGGCGGTGGGCGGTGCGCTGGCGCGCGTGTACGTGCCGAACCTGCGATCCAACGACGTCAGCGTGATCGACCCGTCCACGCGCAAGGTGGTCGACCGCTTCAAGGTCGGCACCAACCCGCAGCACATCGTTCCGGCGTGGGACCTGCAGATGCTGTGGGTCACGAACAACGCGGAGGGAAGCACCCGCGGCAGCCTGACGCCGATCGATCCGAAGACTGCCAAGCCCGGCCATTCGATCGCGGTCGACGATCCGTACAACATGTACTTCACGCCGGACGGCCGCGAGGCGATCGTCGTGGCCGAAGCGCGCGAGCGGCTTGATTTCCGCGATCCGCACTCGATGGCGCTGAACTCGTCGCTGAAGGTCCCCGGCTGCAAAGGCATCAATCACGCCGACTTCTCGATCGACGGGCGGTATGGAATCTTCACGTGCGAGTTTTCCGGCTCACTGGCCAAGATCGACCTGGTGCAACGCCGCGTGCTCGGACTGCTGAAGCTGTCCAAGGGAGGGATGCCGCAGGACATCCGGGTCACGCCCGACGGCAAGCGGTTCCTGGTGGCCGACATGATGGCCGACGGCACCTTCGTGGTGGACGGGGCAGCCTTCAAGGAGGTCGGCTTCGTCGCAACGGGCGTCGGCACGCACGGCCTGTACCCTAGCCGTGACGGAACCCGTCTGTACGTGGCCAACCGGGGCTCGAACAAGATCCACGGCAAGCGCCATGGACCCGGCAGCGTGTCGGTGCTCGACTTCAGGACGCTGACGGTCGTGCAAACCTGGCCCATTCCGGGCGGCGGCAGCCCCGACATGGGCAATGTCAGCGCCGACGGGCGCCAGTTGTGGCTGTCAGGACGCTACGACGACGTGGTGTACGTCTTCGACACGGACTCCGGGGCGGTCAGCCAGATTCCGGTAGGCCAGGAGCCGCACGGATTGACCGTGTGGCCCCAGCCGGGGCGCTACTCGCTGGGGCACACCGGGAACATGAGATGACGGTCAGCGGCGAGCTGCGTCCACGCTCCACGCGCCCGAGCCCGCTGCTGCCAGGAACAGGAAGATGAAGCAGTACAGCACGGCCACCTCGCCCCCGTTCAACATCGGCGTCAGCACCTGCCCGTGCGAGGCGTGCCCGAGGAAATAAGCGAAGGCCATCTCGCCCGACAGCACGAAAGCGGCGGCGCGCGTCCACAGTCCGATCAGCACCAACGTCCCGCCGATCAGCTCGATCGCACCGGCGGCCCCGATCAGCGAAAACAGCTTCAGGTTGTCGAAGTACGCGACGTGGGGAAATCCAAAAAATTTCGCGGTCGCATGCTGCAGAAACAGATACGAGGTAACCAGACGTAACAACGCCTGGGCCCTCGGGGTCCACGTTGCAATGAACGTCCGATCGATGGCCATGGCAGCCTCCTCCGTTGTTAAGACTCACCTGCCCGAGCGGCGTCGTGATCGCAGACCACGCAACCGCCTGCCGACATTACGCCGCGACCCGAGAGGCTTGCGCCACATCCGCAGTCAAGTTATGGTTTTGCAACGGCTCGCGGAACGTCGGCGGCCGTGCTTGGGTCAAACGGGAGAGTGTGCGGCGCCTTCAGGCATATACTGGAATCGGCAGCACACAGGTAGGAGGTGTTGCAAATGTTTCGCTTCAGCTGGTCGAACGCAGTGCGGGTGGGCGCCCTGATAGGGGTGCTTGGTGGCTTGGTACCTTCGCAGGCGGCTGCCGAGATCTACGGCTGGGTCGACGCATCCGGCAGCGTGACTTATAGCAATCTGCCGCCGCCCAAAAGCGCGCGGGTGATCGACACCATCCAGGAAACACCGCCCCCCAGCCCACAGGCGCTGGCGGCCGCTGAAGCGGCCCACCAGAGCGAGATGCGGGCGCTGAACGACAAGGTACAACAGCTGGAGCGCGAGATGCAGCAAGCGCGGTCCGCGTCCTATCCGGTGGGCGCTCCGCCTTCGTACGGCGCGCCGCCTTCGTACGGCTCGCCGCCCTCCTATGCCCCAACCGCCTCCTACGATGCGGGCTGTGACGCCGCTTATTACGACTGCAATCTGTGGGACGGGCCGGCGTACTACTCGATCGGGGTGCCCTTCTGGGGCTTCCGCTCCGGGCGTGATCGTGATCGTGATCATGATCGGGACGGCTTTCACCACGGGTTCCATCATTTCTCTCACCCGGGCGGCGCGCCGCGCTTTGCCGGTGGGGCGCGACCTGCCAGCGTCGGCGGCCACGGCGGCGGGCACGCAGCGGCCTCCTCGGGGCCGATGGCCCACCGCTGAGCTCGCGCTCTACTGCACCCAGAACACGTAGACGGCGCGGTACGGGACCTCGAGGGTCTGGCCGATCTGGGTACAGGCCCCCGCGGGTGCCGAACCTCCCGACGTGAACAGGCGCTGAACGGCGCGAACGTGATCGAAGCGGCCTGGTGCACCCGCCGACTCTGTTTTCAGAAGCAGCCATGCGATTGCACCCGCCTCGGTGGCGTCGGCGTGCGCCACCACTTTGCCGGTGATCTTGCTGCCGTCGGGGGCCTCCCAGGTTGGGCCGGCGTAATGCTTGACCGGCGGCCCTCCCTGGGGATCGGTCAACGTGGCCCGAGGCGCCTCGAAATTCCAGACGGCTGCAGGCGCGCCGTCGGGGTTCTTTGGCGGTCCGCAGCGATAGATCTGAACGCCGGTCGCGTTCAGATCAGCCAGCCGCTTCAGGCCGGCCGGCGGCGCCAGGCTGTCCGGCACCGGCTCGGCCGCAGCGGCCGCCCCGTGGACGATCGGCAGGAACACGAGCAAACCGCGAACAAGCAGCAGACGCATCGATTCTCCTTGCAGGCGAAACTATTGCCGCGACTGGATCGCGCACTATAAGATCTCAGGGCGCACCGATAGATCGAGTGTTGGAGGTAAGCGACATGTCCAAATCGCACGACACCAAGAAAGACAAGAAGAAGCCGGCGCAGAAGTCACCGAAGGAAAAACGGCAGGAAAAGCGGGAGAAGAAGCGGCAGTAAGCGGCCCGCGCCTGGGCAGGCGGCTCGCGGCCGGCCCCGAGCATCCCTCTTTTGCGCCGTCCCGTCCCTTCCCATTGAACCGATGGCCCCCCGCAGGGCACTCACTGCGGTTGCAGGGAGAAAACGTGGCGATGCTGAACGGGCGGCTGGCCGGCCGCGCACCGGAAACTGGTAGGACTGACGCCGATTCGGCCGACGAGGCGGCGCTGCTGCGCCGCGTGGCGGCCGGCGACCGTCTTGCATTCGAAACGCTGTATCGCGGCTACTTCCCGCGGCTGACCCGGTTCCTGGAGCGCGTGATCAGGCGCCCGCACACGGTCGAGGAGGTGCTGAACGACGCGATGCTGGTGGTCTGGCGCAAGGCGGACACTTTCAACGGCCAATCGAAAGTCTCGACCTGGATTTTCTCGATCGCCTATCGCAAGGCGTTGAAGGCGGTCAAAAAGTTCGACGAGCCGGTCGAGTCGGACGATCAGGAGTTCGAGTCGACGCAGCCCGGCCCCGAAACCATGTTAATGCACAGGCAGCGCTGCGCGCTGGTGCTGTCGCAGATCGGCCGCATGTCGGCCGAGCATCGGGCCGTGATCGAACTGACCTACTTCCACGGATACGCCTACAAGGAGATCGCGCAGATCATGGATTGTCCGGTCGACACCGTGAAGACCCGGATGTTTCATGCACGCCGACGCCTGCGGCAGTTCCTGGAGACTCGCAAGGAGGACCTCTGATGAGCGGGCGCATCCTGAGTTTTGCCAAATCGCCGCATCAGAAAGTGCAGGAACTGCTGCCCTGGTTCCTGAACGGGACGCTGGAGAGCGAGGACGTGGCGCAGGTCGAAGAGCACCTGCAGTCGTGCCCGGCCTGTCGCACGGAGTTGGGGTGCCTGCAGGTGCTGCGGTCGACCTACATCGACACCGAGCTCGCTCCCGACGCCGAAGCCGCACTGGCGCGGTTGCGCCCCCGGCTGGAAGAACGTGCACCGGCGAGTCGACCGCGCCGCACGGACGAGCGGACCCGCGCAAGGCCGGCCGCGATCCCCAGCTGGCTCGGGCTCGCGCTGGCAGCCCAGTTCGCCCTGATTCTCGGGCTCGGGTGGAAAGTGCTGCAACCGGATCGTGCGGCGCTCGAGTTCCACACCCTGTCCTCGGCCGCCACGGCGGAACACGCTGCCGGCAGCCTGGTGGTCGTGTTCGATCCGGCTGCATCGCAGCGGGAGGTCGCGCGGATACTGCACGGCTCGGGCGGGCGCGTCGTCGACGGGCCCACCGAGTCGAACGGCTTCGTGCTGGCCGTTGCCAGTGGAAGTTTGAAGGGCGCCTTGGCCCGCCTGCGCGCCGAACCGGCGGTGGTGCTGGCCGAGCCGCTGGAGGCGGAACGAACCCCGTGATGCGCGCCTGCGCCCTGGTGCTGATGATCATGGGCGCGATCTGCCGTGCCCAGGCGCCGGCCCCCACGGACGTGGACCCGGCCGGCCAGGAGCGGCGCATCCTGGTCATGGTGCGGATCCCGCCGGCGCATTTCCAGCCCGACGCGAGCTACGGCGGCGGCTACCAGGCACAGTCCGGCCGCGCCAGCAGGCACCGGATCGCGACTGAACTGGCCTCCGCACACCGGCTCGTGATCGACTCCGACTGGCCGATGGATACCCTCGGGGTCGACTGCTTCCTGATGCGGGCGACCGACGAGCAGCCGCTGCAGGCGACACTGGATGCGTTGGCGCGCGATCCGAGGACGGCCTGGGCCCAACCCCTGCACAAATTCCATTCGCTGGCCCATAATGATCCCCTGTTCGCGTTACAGCCTGCTGCGGGCGCGTGGCATCTGGCCGAGGTGCACGCGGTGTCGACGGGCCGCAACGTGTCGATCGCCCAACTGGACACCGGAGTCGAGCTGAGTCACCCCGACCTGGCCGGCCAGATCTCGATTGCGGAAAACTTCGTGGATGCCAACCCCTATACCGCCGAAGCGCACGGAACCGCCGTCGCCGGCATCATCGCGGCGCGCGCCGACAACGGCATCGGGATCGCCGGCGTCGCGCCCCAGGCGCGGCTGATGGCGCTGCGTGCTTGCTGGCAGGTCGATGCCGTCGCGTCCTGCAACAGCTTTACGCTGGCCAAAGCCTTTCAGTTTGCGCTGGAACGCGGGGCCACCGTGATCAACCTGAGCGTGACCGGTCCGGAAGACAAGCTGCTGCACCTGCTGCTGGACGCCGCCATTGGGCGCGGCGTGGCGGTGGTGGGCGCGGTCGACCCGCTGACCGCGGGCGGAGGCTTTCCGGCATCGCACCCGGGCGTGATCGCCGTGTCCACCGAGGGCGGCGACGACGCAGGCGATCCGGCGGCGACGGTTAGCGCTCCGGGCCGTGACGTTCCGACCACGCTGCCGATCGACCGCTGGGGGTTCGTCGATGGAACCTCGTTCGCCGCGGCGCACGTGTCGGGACTGGTCGCCTTGCTGCAGCAGCTGGAACCCTCGCTCAGCCCCGAGCAGACTCGCGCTCTGCTGCGAAGCGCGCCCGGCGCGGCCTCCGGACCGGGCAACCCGCGAATCGACGTCTGCGCGGCCATCGCCCGTGCGGCCGGCGCCTGTTCATGCCGGTGCAACACAGCTACGACCGAAAAGAGCATGCTGCCCCACTGAGCTCGCGCCGTGCTGCGATGGGCTCTTGCGTCGCTGACCGCACTTGTGGCCACGGCTTCGTTCGCCCAGGTGGCGGCAACCGCCTCGCTGGTGTCCGACGACCGCGTGCGTGGCGTTTCGCTTTCCGATGGCGGCCCCGCCGCGCAGCTCGACGTGTCGTACAACCACGAAAGCGGCTGGTTCGCGGGAGCGTTCGGCTCCGACGTCCAGTTCTACCATCACTCGCCGCAGGAACTGCAGCTGATGGCGTACGGCGGCTACGCCCAGCGCCTGCAGAGCGGGTTGAGCGTCGACGCCGGGGCGGCGTATTCGACCTTTTCGAGCAATAGCGACTATCGGTATCTGGAGCTCAATGCCGGCGTCACCTCCAGCGCGGTCGGCGCGCGCCTTTACTATTCGCCGAACTATTTCGGCAGCAGCACCCATACGCTGTACGCGGAACTGAACGGCTCGTACCGCCTCACCGACCGGTTCAAATTGATCGGGCACGCGGGCTTGCTGCAGGCCTTTTCCGGCGCCACCGACCGGGCCGGCGGCAGCCACCCGCACCCCGACCAGCTCGTGGGCATCGAGTACCAGAGGCGGCCCTTCAGTCTGCAGGTCAGCCGCGTCTTCGCGGACGGCGCCAGCCGCATCTATCCGGTCGGCGCCAATCACACCAACGGCGTGCTGACCGTGCGCCTGTCGGTGGGATTCTGATGGAGGGCGGCGCACCGTCGCCCGACGGGGACGCGGTCGACCGCGCGTACGCCAACCTGTCGGCGTGCGTCGACGACTGGAGCCGGATCGATGCCGCGGCCCGGCTGATGCTGGCCATCTTCGACGATTTCTACGGCACCC
>Ga0210394_10002783_pt1 | contig 23314 bp, 19 predicted proteins | sample IncBWC12MmetaG_FD_160121 | JGI IMG/M metagenome (GOLD analysis project Ga0210394, IMG submission 160121) | Forest soil microbial communities from Barre Woods Harvard Forest LTER site, Petersham, Massachusetts, United States - Inc-BW-C-12-M | ecosystem: Environmental > Terrestrial > Soil >... | reverse complement strand
TAGCTCCAGAGTTTGAGGGTTGGGATCACAGATACACCTGCCTGCTTCATAGGAACCAGCATCGAGTCGTCAAGCACACCCGCGTTTGGTATGGTGTGTACGATTACGTCGGCTCCGCCGTGTACGGCGTTCAGGAGCCCCTCACGGGTGTGAGGATGCGCAAAGACGAGTTTGCCCCGAATGTGAGCCTCGTGTGCCGCCGCCGCAATCTCAGCCTCAGAAAGCACAGCTGGAGGCCTGCCTATACTTGTCGCGTAGACCTTGATGCCATCCACACCTTCGTCGAGGAGCTTCTTGGCTGCGGCACTGGCTTCAGCGGCGTTGGACACTTCTGGGAACTCAAGCTTCATGGTTCCGACGACATCGAGAATGCGTTGCTCTGGTGCGCCTCCTTTCGCGTAGATGATCTCGCCAGTGGTGTGGATTCGCGGGCCCGCAACTTCACCAGACTCAATGCGCTCGCGGAGCTGGCGAGTGTTCTCCCATTTTGAACCGACATCGAAGACACTCGTAAAACCGTAGTGAGTCAGCATGTCCTGAAGCTGGCCGGTCAGCTCAGGGGCCGGAATGGTCGAGACATCCGCCCATTTTCGTTGGACAAAGTGCACGTGGCTATTCCACAAGCCTGAAACGATCGCTAGCCCATCACAACGAACGATGCTTGCCCCTTTAGGAATCTTCAAATTGACCCGCGGTGCAACGCCGACGATGCGACCATCTTTCACCAGCACGGTGGCGTCGTCGATGGGAGGCTCGGTTGGAGATGGATAAACTCTCGCGCCTACAAAAGCCGTGACCCCCAAAGTCGTGGGCCTCGGTGAAGGAACGAGTTCAGATGCCCTGACGCAAAGTATGCACAAAGCGGACACGACGATCCAAGTCATCCACCGAGTGTGCGTATTGTTGAGTGGCATTCCGTATGCGTTACGGCCGTTGGTCTGTAACACAAGTACTCCCCACATGTTTCGAGTGAGGGCAGTGACTTCTTGACGTGCCCCCGAATCGCTTTCCGACTATCGACTCCAAACTCTGTTGTTTCATTTGCCCTGGCGCTTCGTCCGCGAGCACACTGAGCACCTTGATCATTGCTCGTCGATTTCGTGGGCCAAGGCCTCCATTGTGGGACAAAGCAACCAGTTACGGACGCCACTTCGCTTCAGGACGGATCTAGTGATAATCAGCTTCCACTGGCCTGTATCCGGACGTGAGCCAGCACCCAGGTGATCTGGGTATCGACTAAGCCAGGAACGATCCGTTTTAAATATCGCATTTGTTCCCCATCTAGCATCGGATTCGTGGTTTCAAAGCCATCATGGTTCGCGTCGGAGAAAACTTTGATGATGAAATCCCGATTGCCGGCCGCGGTCAATTCCTGGGTCAGCGCAGCCACGTTTTTTGCAGCCGGCACATTCAAATCCTTATCGCCGTATAGCGCCAACACCGGGATCTTGACCTGCCGCCAGAGTTCCGATGATTTGATGCGTGCCATTAAGTACAACTTCTTCTGGGCCCAGCCCCTCTCTTTCGGCTCGCTGACGTAAGAGAACCATTTTTCGTTGCGGTAAGGACCGACAAATGCCTGGAACTCTGCCCAGGCATCATCGCTGAGCCCCGCCCCGTCGGCAATCATTTGGATCGCCTTTCGCTTGAATTCGAGCGCCTTGTTTAGCTCGTCACCGCTCAATCCGCTCGCCCTCACATTCTCTTCCACTTCATTCATGAGCTCTGCAACGTAATCCATCGCTGGGCCCGCCCAGATCACGATGAACTTGATCCGGGGATCGCGGGTTGCGACTACCGGCGCGATCCATCCGCCTTCACTGTCGCCTTCAATCCCGATTTGATCCGGATCGATGTCGTTTCGTTCCCGCAGGGAACGCACGGCGGCCAGAACATCGTCCGCCAATTCAGAAATGCCGGCCTCCCGCCAATCTCCGGTGGACTTACCTGTACCCCGTTTGTCGAAAGACAAGTAGGCAACGCCGTGATAGGCAAACCAACCATCGAAGGCGTTCCGCCTGGTCTGTGGGCCGGCACCCTGGATTCTGATGATGGCCGGATACGGCCCCTTGCGGTTCGGAAGCACGAGTGTGCCGGATAGAACTACGTCCCCGTCTTTGAACGTCACCTCTTCCCTTCGCTGGTCAAGCTTCCGTCCAATCTGTTGGCCCGATTCATCGTTCCAATGCAGCGCGACAAGCTTTTCCACTGGATCGGTGGAGAGATGGCAGCGTATGGCGATTGGCACTGGAACTTGAAACGCTGGACCGGCGAAAAAAGTATCCTCGGAGGACGGAAAAAGCACGCCGACCCGCCCCGTTGTGTAATCTGAATAAACTGGACCTAAGGGAAACTTCAGGACCGACACAACGTGGCCCGGTCGCATCTCGTAATAACCAAGCAGTCGCTGTTCCGCGTCGGAGGTCATTGTCACCGTGGGTGCGAGTTGCAGCGTTCCCAGTTTGCTGCCGGTCTTTACAGTCCCCGCGAGCAACCCGGCCGAAACGCCTCCATCAAATGACATCGGGCCGCTATCGTCGGTCCAGGAGAACCTCACATGACCGTGTCCCACTGAAATGGCGGACAAGGGAATGGTTGCTGTGTCGCTGGCTGGATAAGTGATTGTCCCCGTGATGGGATCGTTGTCGGCAACAATCGTCAGTCGAACAAAATGCTTGATGTCGCCGATCAGGAGTTCTCCTGCCCACTCTCGGTGCAACACGGGACCTGCTGAGAAGAGACTTGGCGAACAGACGAGGGCAACCGCTATGAGCCTGCACATTTTTCGCAATGAAAGAGACTGACCTTCGGAACGCACGGGGTCTGCGGCGACAACCCGTGGTTTTGCGCTCCGCGTGCAGGACAACCAGAGTGCCCGCAACGTAGATGGGCGAACCGAGAGAATGTTAGCCTTCGTCGCCATAAAGTCCGGACCGCGAACCACAGTGAGTTTACCTCGCAAATGATAGTACCGATTCTCCACGACGCCCTAGACACCCAAGAGAGCTTTACCGGAATTAGATTGCGCCATTCCGAGAACCTTAACCGCACTCACCGACATAGCGGTGTAGCGCAGGCCATTCACCTTCACGCCGCTCCCGGTACAGTCACCGCTTCGCCATTGCCCGTTCGATATCGCTTGGCGAGTAGGGCAGCGATGGATTCAGAGTTTCATGGCCTGCCGGAACGATCAGAAACGTATCTTCCACAAAGAAGGCCTGGTTGCCAGCCGTCAGTAAGGGTTCGTAACAAAGGACATTTCCTGGCTGGAAGCTCTTAGGGACCCCTTCTGCCATATCGACCCCAAGGCCGTGCAGCGGTAAGTTGGGTTGCTTCATAAAATTTGCCGCTGCTTGTTTGGCGGTAGCGGACTTGAGTTCAGTCTGATGTTGTTCGATGTAGCCGGTCGTCGCCTTGACAACATCCTTGGCACTCGCGCCGGGCTGCATCCGGCTCACCCCGGCGAGGTACGCGCCGTTCAACAATTCCATCGTTTCGCGCTGGCCTTCATCGAAGTGGCCAGAGACGGGGATAGTGCGCCCGAAATCGCCCTTATACATCTGGAAATCGCAGCCGAGATCGAGTCGCACCACTTCACCTGCCTGCATCTTCCGATCCAGGTTGTCATAGTCGAGGAAGGCCTCGAATAGCTTATTCCCCAATGCATAAGGACCGGAGCGAACCCACGGCCATAGCGACGGGCCATCAGAACCAGCTTGCAGACACGCGTCCAGCACCCGGCCTTCGACCTGGCGTTGCGTTTTTCCAGGGGCGATCTCGTGTACGCCAGCCCAAAAACCCTCTGTCGTTACAGCCGCGGCTTTGCGCATGCGGGCCAATTCTGCCGAGCTCTTGACCGCGCGCACCTCGTCGAGGATTGCAAAAGCATCCTTGACTTCAACGTCCGCCCACTTCTGCCGCAGCATAGTCGACCACACCAGGTGGGGGTTTTCCATCGGTCCCAGTCCAGACGGAGTCCTTGTATCGCCTCCCATCTGTCCGGTCTGACCGGCGCCATCGGCATACAAAACCAATTTGGGGCTGCTCTTGTGGCGGGAATCAACGAAAGACACAAACTGGTCCCACAAAACTACGTGATCGAACTTCAGCTCCCTTTCAGTTTGGGACCCTGGATCAAGGAAAGCGGAATCGAATCCATGCAGATCTGAGCCGAAGGAGCCTAATCGGGGCGAGACAAACAACCAGGACTCCTTCTGCGCACCATCAAGCGCCAGGATCGCCCCGTGGAGATTAGCCAGACCAGTGAAGTAGTAGAAACTTGCGTCTTGATGGAAACCGGACTCATCCCAGTGTTTCATTCCAGAAAACGCACGCAGCAAGACGATTCCATCCGGGATCCTCTCCAGTGCTGCTTTCCTGCGTACCTGGTACTCGGCGGAATCGATTGACGTTTGGGCGGAGGCCCACGACAGGAACAGCACCGGAAACAGAAGGCGCCACATGAACGCACGGTAGCCCGCCTCTATCCTGGGCGAAAGACTTTTCTGACCAAATGGACGTTTCGCCTGACAAACCGGAATGCTCCTGAGACAATCATTCAAAACGGATTCGAGATCAACCTCTGCATCGCCTTCCGGTAGGTCCGTCCGGAGCGAAGCCGAACGCCGCTTTCGAGAGTCACCAAATACTCGGAATGAGATGCAGATCGCACCGTTCGAATACGTTCGGCGTTGACGACAGTGGAACGGTGAATTCGGATGAAGCGGGCGGGGTCAAGTCGGTTTGCGATCTCTGCCATGGTCACTTCGACCAGATAACGATTTGGCCCGACGTGTAATTCCACATAGTTTTCCGCCGCCTTAAGCCAATCCACATCTCTTGTTTCCACAAAGCTCGTGCCTACAGCGCTTCGCACCGCGATCCGATTCAGGTACGTTGGCTGGCTCGCAATCTGCTCCAGCGCCGCCAGCACCCGCGCATCGGTTCCCCGGGATCCGCTGTTAATTCGGGCTTTTGCGCGCTGCAAAGCTCGGCGGAACCGCTGCCGCGTGAATGGTTTCAAAAGATAATCAGCGGCGTTCATTTCGAAGGCCTGGACCGCGTACTGGTCGTAGGCGGTCACGAAGATCACGGCGCCGGGCAATGCCGCTCCCGCGCGCTCCAGGGCGGCAATGCCATCCATTTCCGGCATCTGCACATCCATGAAGAGCAGGTCGAAGCCGCCAGTAAGCATCAACTTGGCCGCTTGCTTTCCGTTGCTGGCCTCTTCGATGAGCGTGATCTCGGGATCCTGATCAAGGAGCATCCTGATCCCCTGGCGCGCTAGACTCTCATCGTCCACGATCAGAGCTCGCAGCCCCTCGCGCGGGATACGAATCCCACCGGCTTCAGCCGGTTGACTATTGGGCCGCCTCATCAGACTCAGCCTCCTCCGGATGATAGGGAAGCAAGACCGTCACAATAGTTCCTCCGCCCACGAGGTCGTCAAGATGCAGCGACTGCTGTTCGCCATAGAGCTGCTGCAAACGGGCTCGCGTATTGCTCAATCCCACGCCGTTTCCGGAACCTTCGCCCGAAACTCCGGGGCCGTCATCGCAGACCTGTAGCTCAAGCTTCGCATCCCGCAAGTTTGATTTCAACTCGATTCTAACCGGAGCGGAACTCTTGGACACGCCATGCCGTACCGCATTTTCGACAAGCGGCTGAAGCAACAGGCTCGGGACCAGAGCGTTCAACGTCGCTGGTGAGAGACTCATTTCGACCGTGAGGTTGTCCTGGAACCTAACTCGCTGAATGTCGAGATAGAGGTTGATCAGCTCCACCTCGCGGCGCAAGGGAACCTCTTGCGTTCCCCAACCCGCCAGAGTTTGGCGCAGGAGTTCGCTGAGATTGGTTAGCATCTGATCCGCATCTCCTATCCTATGTTGCCGCACCAAGACGACGATTGCGTTGAGCGTATTGAAAAGGAAATGGGGATGGAGTTGCATCTTGAGTGCGCTCAACGTTGCCCTTGTGAGTTGACTCTCGAGCTGAGTCGCGCGCAACTCGAGTTGCGCCGCCAATCTTTCGTGTTCCAGGAACTTGCGATAATAACTCACGCTGTGTTGAATGCCGACTATCGACCAATAGATGATCACATTCAGATGAAAATCGATAGGCAGGACGGCTCGAAATGTAGCGGTAAAGTTGCGTGGAAACCATGGCAGGCCAAACACCGGCGTGATTCCGGCAAAGAGGAGAGCCTCGATCAGTGCAAAACAGAAGCTCGACACTAGGTGAAGTCCGCCACTACGCCACCAGATTTTTCGCGTTATGGGGAAGCGGCCAGTCAGCCACCAGACGAATGGGGTGAGAAAAGCCCATGCAACTGCAGTCGTCAGCCAGACAACGAGATAGCCGTGCCACTGGACGGTTCGGCCTTGATACACAAGACGGCCTGCATCCTGGCTGATGAAGAAGAGAGCGAACAGGATCCACCCCGCCAGATATGCCAGCCAACGGACTAGCCTCGAAGTCACGCAGAACCACTCCAGTACAGGGTATCACTAGGCCAAATCGAAGCATGGCAGTTTACAGGCGAGCAGTTCTTACCTTGGGGAGACGTCCGACAGAAACGCTGGCTCGATTCCATGTCCGCTTAATCTCCGTGGGGGTGTAAGATGACCACAATTTTCGAAATTGGAGTGTTACTTGTTCAGCGAACTCAGGCATGCGTCACGGATTGTTTCCCGTTCGCCTCGCTATGCTTTTTCTGTTGCATTCATTCTAGCCCTTGGAATCGGCGCGAATACTCTGATATTAAGCGTCGTTTCCGCGGTCCTCTCTAGACCGCTACCATTCAAGGATCAGGACCGCATCGTAGTTCTTTGGGAGTCACAGCTCAATCGTGGCATCTCTCGCGGCATCATTTCGCCAGCGGACTATCTCGAATGGACGCGGCGAACTCACTCCTTTGAACACGTGGCCGCATGGCGCACCTGGTTTTATACGCTGCATGAAAACGGTGCACCGGAACAGGTCTGGGGAGTGCACGCCTCGGCCGGCTTCTTCGAGATTCTAGGCGTGCAGCCTCAGTTAGGCCGAACTTTGTTGCCGGGGGACGACAGCCCGGGGCGCGACAAGGTGGTTGTGATTAGCCATGCGTTGTGGCAGCGCAGATACTCATCATCTCCCGATGTGATCGGCACAACGATTACGATCGATGACGGTTCCTACGCCATCGTTGGCGTACTGCGCCCAGACTTCGATCTGTTTGGCACGACACGCTCTTACGACATCTGGATGCCGTTTGTGATGACCGAAGGCGGCAGCCGCATGGATCACTCCATCCTGGTTTTTGGCAAGCTCAAGGCAGGTGCATCGCCGCAGTCGGCCGAGGCAGAGATGGACACCATCATGCGAGACTTAGAACGTGAGAACCCCACAGGAGAGCAGCGAAACATCCGGGTGGTTCGACTCAAAACCAGTCAAGTGGAGAATATTCGCCCCACCCTATTGGTCCTGATGGCTGCCGTTGGTCTGCTTCTGATCATCTCTTGTGCCAACGTGGCAAACCTGATGCTGGCACGGGCTGCATTGCGACGGCGTGAGGTCGCGATTCGCGTAGCATTGGGAGCATCACACTCGCGGTTGGGCCTGTATTTTTTCTCCGAGGGCTTGGTACTAGCATCTGTCGGGGGAGCACTGGGAATATTGCTGGCCATCGCGGGCATGGGGCCGCTACGTAATGCCGTTCTTCACCCTGGACTGGCGGTTCCGCGCGCACAATTCATCCATATAGACCACAACGTAGTGGCCTGTGCAGCGGGACTCGTGCTTCTGACTGCCGTCCTTCTAAGCCTCGCGCCTATCGCTCATACGTTTCGATCGAATGCGTTCGATTCGCTGCGCGCTGTGGGCCTGGCAACGTCTTCCCATCGCAAGTTGCGCTCCGCGCTCGTGGTTGCTGAAATAGGGTTAAGCACGGCGCTACTCTTCTGCGCCATCCTGTTAAGCAGCAGCGCGGCCAAGCTGATCGCCACTGATCCGGGTGTGACGACAACCAACATCCTCACACTTCGGCTGTGGCTTCCGGGCTGGCACTTCTCGACCCCAGGCGATCTCGTTCGCTTTCAGCGGCAAGCCATTCTTCGTTTGTCCGTACTACCGGGAGTAACCTCGGCCTCTGGCGTAAATTTTCCCCCGTTGAGTGGATGGGGAGACGCTACTACCATTGAAATCCCAAGCTACGATCAATCGAGGATCGAACAATCGAGGCTTGTGACTCAGTATCGTGTGGTGACGCCAAATTATTTCGCGACCATGCAGGTGCCCCTCCGTCTCGGCCGATACTTCACCGATGCCGACACCGAACAGGGCGCGCCTGCCGCGATTATCAACGAGGAGATGGCGCGGCGTTACTGGCCCCATTCGGAGATACTGGGCACATCGGTCATTTTGCACTTTCCTGCGTCGGGTGCTCCTTGGAAACCCGCGGCGGGTCCGGAGCGTGTCACCGTAGTCGGAGTGGTGGCGGACGTGAAGGAGTTCGGACCGGCGCAACCGGACGCCCCACAGATTTACTTACCCTATTCCCAGTTTCCCTCGCGGCTGTTCACCTTCCTGTTGCAAACGGGGGTCGAACCCCGATCTCTAGCAACTTCCGCCGTAGCGGTGATTCATCAAATGGACGCCGAACAGGCGGTGTCAGAAATTAAAACCATGGACGAATATCGGTCCGACTCGACAACTCTAAATCACACCAGTGCCTTGATGGTGTCGCTATTCGCGGTCTTCGCATTCATGCTGGCAACGACTGGTCTCTACGCTAGTGTTAGCTATTCTTTTGCCCAGCGCAGGTTCGAGTTGGCGATTCGGGCAGCATTGGGGGCAACGCCGTCGAAGCTGCGTATTCTGGTATTCGTGGAAGCTTCTAGCCTGATAGTTAACGGTGTGGTCCTCGGATCGATCATCGGCTTAGTCGGCAGCAGGGCACTGAAGACGCTGCTGTTTGGAGTTCGTCCTGACGACCTGAGTGCACTGGGTATCGTCGCACTAGTCATGGTGATTACGGGAATGGCGGCCTGCTGGGTGCCCATGCGAAAAGCCCTCAAGCTTGACCCCATGGAGTCGCTACGGCACGAATGAGGGGCATTCGCGCAACCCAGACACGGCCCATCTGGCGACATCGTAATGATCAAGGGTGCTCTTTGAGTTCGAGGCTAAACCCCTGGCTGACGTATCTCGGCGGCTGGACTGTCCGCGTTTTTCTTGATCCGCTAGGACGGCCGCCCTCTGTATAGAGACCAGAGGTCCAATGATGTCATCCGCTCAGCGAGCAGGGTCAGGTGCGACGTTTACCAACATGTTCGTCCGCAGATTCAGGGTCTCGACGGTCATCTTCGAGATCAAGCTGTTCACTTTGTCAGGCAGCGCCTGCTCAGCACGCTCATCAAGAATGTCAGCCAGGCTCGTGCGTGGACGCAGGCGGACGTAGCGCGGCGTATTGCCGCCGACGACCAGTCGATACCAGAGCGTCTCTCCCTGGAGTCTTGCTTGATCGGCGGCAAGCGCTGCCTCGAACACTTTGCCCATGCCGTAGTTGAGCTCTACCGTTGTGTATTCGGCTCGAAGAGTCGGAGTTGGTACGCCATTGCCACGCGAAAGCGCTGGCAGGAATTCGTATATCCCATTCCCCAGAAATTGGGAATGTGGCAGTACATTGATGAGATTGTCCCGCTCGTCTTCGGCAGGCGAGACTGGGTTACTTAGTTCGGAGCTCGTGTGTCCGAACGTTGCGTAAATGATCCACCGTTGGTGTTCTGTTGATGCCCAGACCGAATAGCTATACCAAGCAAACGTGTCCTTGGCCTGCCGATGCCACTCAAGGTGGCGGATGTACCCGGCCTCCCAGTCAACCGAATGACCGTCAAGTGCACGCATGACCGCGATGCGTGCGTAGGGACCGGGAGCCTGCGCATTTTGTGTTGTTTGAGAAATGAGGAGCGTCGGGAACGCAGTGCCAATGAGAAGTGCTGTGCCAACGATCCGGTACCAACCATGCTTCACGATCCCCTCCTATCAGAAGGACCTTTCGGTCCTCAACCCACCGCACTCGTAAAGCCAATCCTAGCGAATCAAAACCGGCAATTTGCGACATAGATCCGTCGAAATCCGCCATCCCCATCTGGTTCAGCCTTGCTAAACGCTTCAAGCGGCGGCATAGTTACTAAACGCATGCCCACGTACAAGACATCAGGCGCGCCCAGCCAATCCTCGTCGATCCGTCGGATCATCGTCGTCGTGGTACCGCCAGTTGATGAGCTCGATCTGGTCGGACCTCTGCAGGTTCTCAATTCAGTTAACCGCCTTGCGGAAAGGAAGATTTACGCGATTGAGGTCGTCACGAACGCAGAACACCTGATCGTCGAGGGCGAGGGCGGCGTTTTGACCTTCATGGCTAAGGATCACTTCAACAAAGTCGAAGGCGCTTGCGATTCCGTGCTCCTCGTTTGCGGACTGGGCACTCGATCGGTACGCGATGCAGAGCTATCTGCTTGGTTGCAGAAGATGTCGGCAGAGGTGCGCCGGTTGGGTGCTGTATGTGTTGGCGCTTTTCTGCTCGCCGAGGCGGGACTGCTGAATCATCGGCGAGCGACCACGCATTGGAGATTCGGCCGTGAAATGGCAATGCGGTATCCGGGTGTCCGCGTCCAGCACGATCCGCTCTGGGTCAAAGACGGAAATATCTACACGTCAGCTGGCATTTCGGCGGGCATCGACCTCGCGCTTGCATGGGTGGAGGAAGACTGGGGCGCGGGTCTGGCGCATGAAGCAGCGCGCGAGCTGGTGTTATTTCTCCGACGTCCTGGCGGACAAGCGCAGTTGAGCGTCTCACTCGCCTCACAAGCTTCGGAGATGATGTCGATCCGTGAGCTGCAGATCTGGATTGCTGAGCATCTCCAGACGAACCTGTCGGTAGAAGGTCTTGCCGATCGGATGTCGATGAGCATGCGGAACTTCGAGCGCGTTTTTACTCGTGAGGTGGGCAGGACACCGTCGCAATACGTACTTCAGACGCGGGTGGAGGCGGCGCGTCGTCAGCTCGAACAAACGGAAGGAAGTCTCAAGCAGGTGGCCTCGGCCGCTGGATTTGGCAACATTGACGTGATGCGGCGCGCCTTCGTTCGGCTGTTGGGGATCACCCCACGCCGTTATCGCGAGCTCGCGGACCATTCCACCGAATGAAGGCAGCACGACTGATGCGAGCGTGAGTCCTTTTCGGCAGCAGCGTTCTGCTCGCTGCGCAACTGTGTCTGGATCACATATGAGGCGGCGCTTAGCCGGACAATCGAGAACTAACTTTGCGAAGAGTGTGCGCCCTTAGCGCAGCATTCTTCGCAATTTGTCCGAATCCGTTACTTTCCGGAGCTTTCTGGAGGTTTGCAAACAAAGAGAAGTATCGCCTGCTTCTCTATCCGCTTTGAGATTGCACCTGATAAGTGCTCCGCGTTATCAGTCGCCTCAGAGTGCGTCCTCACACATTTAAGCCAACTCCAACTCCGCTCCAAACCCTCCTAGTGGGGATTGGATGGGGCAAGGATTTGTGCTTTGGCCTGTTCCAGGTTCAGGAACACCGGCCTTGCGAAAGTGACTCTTCGTCCGCTGACGTCCTGGCCTTTGAAAAAATCCACGACGAGATCCTGCACCTCGCGTGCGGGTAAGGTTTCGTGAAAGCCGTTTTCCACAACAATGTGGAAACTGTTCGGAAACCCCCATCGTACTTCCTCCGCGTTGGAAGGTGGCGTTTCGCTGTCCATTGAGCCGCTCAGAAACAAGATAGGGACCGTGCTCCACACCCACGAACGGAATTCTGGTCCCAGGTCTGGATTGCCGACTTCCGCGCACAGTTTCGGATCGAGGGCCAGATCAGAGGGATCACCCAAGACTGTCTGCGTGGCTTGCCGGGCAGCAAGGGTGCGCCGCTCTGGCGAGGCACCGTCTGAGCAGGTCATTGGAAACTGCATGAGCGAAAGGCTGCTGAAAGCCTGGTGGAGATCGGCGACGAGCGCGGCAAACAGAGAATAATCTCCTCTGGCGACACTGGAGATGATTGCCGGCAGGGTCGGGGCATTTCTCCCGTTCTTCTGACGCGTCTCAACCAATAGCTGAAGCGCGAACTTGCCGCCGCGCAGTGTCACCAATTTTCCTGTGGTCAGGTCAGTGAAAGGAATCGCGGCCGGCTGCTGCTCCAGCCGCGCAAGCTTGTTTGAGCGATCCAGTCAGGTCAGGCACGTCGTGATTGACGGCGGAATCTTCAGCCACGAATCGACCGAGTCTTCTCAATCCGAACTCCGTCACCACCGGCAGCTTCAGATCGTCATCAGGGCCCTGGACGGATGCGAGAACAACGCGATGAAGGTGTTCTCCATGCCGACGCACGGCGGCAAGCGCGAGTTCAGTGCCATAACTGTGGCCCAGAAGACTGATGCTTTCTGCGCCGAGCGCGTGGCGCAAGTCTTCCAGGTCGTCGGCGCTGGCGTTCGTGTTGAACGCCGCAAGATCCACGCCTTGTGTGCGCCAGTGCTCGGCGCACGCGCGAACCATTTCCAGCGGGCGGACTTGGCAAATACAAGCAGAAGCGAAAAGGAAATCAGAGCGATTCGTCTCACGAAGGCTCTCCTCCCTAGAGGATCGGAATGCAATTCTTGGTACGCACATTGAGATGCAAAAGTTCAACGAGCGTATGTGGATCAGTTCGCCATCCTTTTTCACTTCGCCCTCGTCAGATCAATGACGAAAGGGCCAAGTTGTGCAAATCTCTTGGCTGTCGAGCCTGCTGGTGTCATCGTCGTCGCCTGAAGGTGCCCACCCCATGCCAGCTCATGGAATACCCTGACAGAGGCAAATCCCTCCGACCAAGAGGGCCTTCGCGAGCACCATTATGCCCAGCTTCTTGCGCGGCCTGCGATTTGCTTGACCAGATCGTGACAATCTTTGACAAACCTTTGACAATCAGTCAGTTCACAGCCTTTCAGGTGAGGGAGCAATGAGACACAAATGAGACGGGAAGCATTGACTCAGCTGGACCCCTTAGGCAAGAGTGGCATAGCTGGGGTGGCCATTCATTGGGCAACACAGGAGGAAAAAATGAAAACCAGAAAATTGACTTGGGTCGCGGTACTGACATTGTTTGCCGCCGTTTCGCCGCGACTTGTCGCTCAATCACCGCAAGCGATTTTCCGGGTGGTGTACACATTCCCAGGCGGTACGAGCGGATCGATGCCCGCCACAGGCGTCATCCGTGACAGCGCCGGAAATCTTTACGGCACTACTTATTATGGGGGCGATCTCACGTGCAATGGCTACCTGCTCCCCGGCTGCGGAGTCATCTTCAAGCTCGACAAGGCCGGCAGGGAGACGGTGCTGTATAGGTTCAAGGGTGGTCCAAGTGACGGGCGCAACCCCAAGTCCAAGTTGATCCGGGACAACGCTGGAAACCTCTACGGCGCCACCTTCGGCGGCGGTGCCTTCAATAACTCCGGAACCATCTTCAAGCTGGATACAAGAGGCAATGAAATTGTCCTTCACAGCTTTACCGGTACGGATGGAAACGGTCCCAGCGTAGGTCTTACTTTGGGGGCCGACGGAGCGCTTTACGGCGTCACGAGCTGCGGTGGAGACACGAGTTGCCATTATGGCTACAGCGGGATTCCGGGCTGCGGCGTGGTGTTTAAGGTCGACAAGAGTGGCCAGCTCGTAGCTGGTGTTCTGTGAGCAGGGAGGAGAAAAAGATGACGTCGAAACTGATTTGCATTACGGCGCTCACATTGTTTGCCGCCGTGCCAAACGCCTTCGCTGCTAAATGGTATGTCGATGGCGTGCATGGGAATGACAACAACAACTGCCGGTCCCCCCAGCACGCCTGCCAAACCATCTCGAATGCTCTTTTTCTTACCTTGCCGGGCGATTCCATCTTCGTGGCGCCCGCAACCTATCACGAGACTCTCTTCATCTCCTTCAACTTGGAGATTATCGGTTCCGGTGCGAAGACAACGATTGTTGATGGCGGAGGCGTCAACAGCCAGGTCGTCGTGGTTGGCTCCGAACCCAAGGTCCAGGTCAGGCTTTCAGGGATGACCTTCCGCAATGGGGCTGGTCAGGAAGACGGCGGCGGCATCTACAACTGCTTCGGCACCCTGACAGTCATCGACAGCGTCATCACCGGGAACAGGATCCGCAGCGGGAATGGCTCCGACGGGTACGGCGCCGGCATCTACAACTGCCCCAGCAGCACATTGACCCTCATCAATACCGCCATCAGCAACAATAGTGCGTTGATCGGTGGTGCTATCTGTAACGGCGGCATGCTGACCATCATCGATAGCACCATCAGCGGGAATGTCGGGCGCCAGCACGAGGGCGGTGGCATCGCCAACTACGGCACTCTGATCATCACGAATAGCACATTCAGCGGGAATATTGTACGAGGCTCCAATTTCGGTAGTCGCGCCGGTGGCATCCTAAATGGGGGATTGTTCCAGTCGAACGGGACACTCGTGATCAACAACAGCACGTTCAGCGGGAATACCGCGAGCGGAGGTAAGGGCGGCGGCATCTTCAACCTCAAGGGGAGCACGGTGTTGCTTCAGAACAGCATTGTCGCCAACAATTCAGGGGGAAACTGTAGCGGCACTGTGACCTCCCATGGCTACAACCTGAGCAGCGATAGCAGCTGCGATTTTGGCGGCGTCGGCGATCTGAACAATACCGACCCCAGGCTTGGCCCCTTGCAGAACAACGGCGGACTCACCGATACCATGGCCCTACTCCCTGGAAGTCCCGCGATTGATGCCGGGAACTCCGGTGGCTGCACCGACGGCCAAGGTCATCTGCTCAAGACCGATCAGCGCGGCATGCCGCGTCCCGACAAGGAGGATTCAGGTGGTTGCGACATCGGAGCGTACGAAAGCCAGAAAGACGGGCGGTGAATCAAGCCGGCCGAGGAGGAGGATTAAGGTGAAAACCGCAACAAAACAATTCCATTGTCAGTTAGCACAGAAAAGCGGGCGGAGAAGGAAATTGAGCAATAAGGAGACTCTAATGAAACGTAGCATTTTACTGATCAGTTATACGGCTGTGTCGATGGTCGCGATGATTCTCGCATTTCAGCCCTTTGCTTTGTCCCAGCACGCTGCAGAGCGGTCACCGGGAGCACGCTTAGAAGTGCTCTACACCTTCGAGACAGTAAAGGATGGGTTTTTCCCCGAGGGAGTACTGATTCAGGATGCGTCGGGCACCCTCTACGGCGCAGCCGCTATGGGTGGACATGGGAACTGCGCCACCAATGAAAGTATTGGGTGCGGCCTAATATTCAAGCTGGACAAAACTGGTAAGAAGACCGACCTGCACGACTTCAATGGCGAGGACGGCTCGGTTCCAAATGAGGATCTGGTGCGGGACGCCGCGGGAAATCTTTACGGAACTACTGTGTTCGGGGGCACGCGGGGCACGGGTACTTGTTTTGATCCGGCTGCGGGCGGTTGCGGCGTCGTCTTCAAGCTCGACACGCGCGGCAACGAGACTGTGCTGCACGACTTCACCGGGAATGCGGACGGTGCACATCCGGGCGCTGGCCTGGTCCTGGATACGTCCGGCAATCTGTATGGCACAACGTGCGGCGGCAGCTGCGGCGCTGTTTCCCACGATTCCTTCGGCGAGGTATTCAAGATCGACGCCGCGGGCCACCTGACCGTGCTGCACAGCTTCACTTCAGGACAGGATGGAGCAGCCCCATCGGCAACGCTGCTCCGAGATGCTGCCGGCGACCTCTACGGGACCACTAACTGGGGTGGCGGGGGCGGTGGAGGAACCGTCTTCAAGATTGACACGCACGGTAAGGAGACGGTTCTGTACAGCTTTACCGGCGGTGCGGATGGCGGAGCTCCTTACGGCAGGCTCATCCAAGACGCGGCCGGGAATTTTTACGGCACGACCTCTTCCGGGGGAGATCTTAGTTGCAACGTGCTGAGCCCGCCCGGGTGTGGCGTGGTCTTCAAGCTAAGCATGAACGGCCACGAGACCGTACTGCACCGCTTCACGGGCGCGAAGGACGGATCATTTCCGACGGCCGGTTTGGTCGGAGTCGGCAAGGACACTCTGTACGGCACTACCAACCTAGGTGGAAACCCTAACTGCAGTGACCAGGGTCTTCCTGGCTGTGGAGTCGTTTTCAAGATGGACACAAGGGGCCACGAGACAGTTCTGCATAGTTTCACCGGCGGAGCGGATGGACTCAATCCCGCCCTCGGAGGTTTGCTTCGGGATGCGTCGGGAAACCTCTACGGGACCAATGTTGCGGGAGTGGTGTTTAAGCTCACTCCGTAATTTATTAAAGGGGTGCGCGGAATGCTGGGATCCGCTCACGAAAAGGAAAATCGAGATGAGACAAATTGGTACGACACACACGCCGCAGTTACGTTCGTTGCTCTGTCGTCCCGGCATCATATGAACGTCAGAAGGACTAGCCGAATCTTTCACATTGGCAGGAGGAAACAACACATAGTTCCGCTCCGCAGCAGCAGCGCAGGTGTGGCAACCGCGCTAGCGATGGTGCTGCTAGCGACACTCGCGATGGCGCCATCGGCGCAAGCACAGACTTACACGGTCCTCTACAACTTCACCGACGGGTCGGATGGGGCTGGCCCCTCCAGCCCTTTGACCCGGGACAGCGCAGGCAACTTTTATGGCACAGTTCAGCAGGGTGGTGACTCTTCTAATTGCGGAGGAGTGGGCTACGGAACCGTGTTCAAGATTGACGCGCACGGCAAAGAGACTGTGCTATCCGGTTTTAGCGGTGGGGCGGACGGAGGAAATCTGGCTCGCGGCTTGATCCTGTCCGGGAGCACCTTTACGACACCACGGTACTCGGAGGTTACAGCACATGCTATGAAGGCTGCGGAGTCTGGCGGGGTTGATGGCGGCGGGCCGGGATCTGTGAGCGTCGATAAGCGGCATTATTTGCGGCACTACCTTTTCGGGTGGCTCTCTGGTCGGAACCTTGACGACCATAATTATTCCGTAGCTGGAACCGCTGCGCACACGCTCGTAGAGTGTTATGTGAGCAGGGGAGGAGAAAAAGATGAAGTCAACACTGATTTGCGTTACGGCGCTAACATTGTTTGCCATTGTGCCACATGCCTTCGCTACTAAGTGGTATGTCGATGGTGTGCACGGCAATGACAACAGCAATTGCAAGTCGCCCCAGCATGCTTGCAAAACCATCTCGAATGCGATTTCGCTCACTTTGCCAGGTGATTCCATCTTCGTCGCCCCGGCGGTGTATCACGAGGGCATCGTCATCCCATACACCTTGAACATTATCGGTTCCGGTGCGAAGACAACCATCATTGACCCCGGAGGCCAACAGAACCAGGCCGCCGTCGTCGGCTCCGAACCCAGAGTTCCGGTCACGCTCTCCGGGATGACCTTCCGCGGTGCTACAGGACTGATCGGCAGCGGCGGTGGCATCTACAACTGCTTCGGCACCTTGACGGTCATCGATAGCATCATCACTGGGAATAGAATTCACGGCGGGAATGGCAACTTCGGTTACGGCGGCGGTATCTATAACTGCCCGAGCAGCACCCTGACCCTTATCAGGACCACCGTCAGCGACAACAGCGCGGAAATCGGCGGGGCCATCTGCAACGGCGGCACCCTGACCATCATCAACAGCACCTTTAACGATAATGTCGCGCACAAGTTCGTGGGCGGCGCCATCGCCAATTATGGCACCCTGACGATCACCAACAGCACTTTCAGTGGAAATAGCAGCGGATCTCAGGGCCTCGGCGGCGGCATCCTCAATGGGGGATTATTCCAGTCCTCGGGCCTACTTGTAATCCGCAATAGCACGTTTGCCGGGAATACCGCCGGCTTAGGTGGCGGCGGCATCTTCAACACTACGGGAAGCGCCGCGGGGCTTGAGGACAGCATTATGGCGAACAATCCGGGAGGAAACTGCCTGGGTGCGCTGCTCACCAAAGGATACAACCTAAGTAGCGACGATACGTGTGATTTCGGGGGCCCAGGTGACCTGAACAACATCGATGCCAAGCTCGGACGCCTGCAAGACAACGGCGGACCGACCGAGACGATGGCTCTGCTGCCGGGAAGTCCTGCGATTGATTCCGGCAACCCCAGTGGCTGCCCCGACGCTAATGGTCATCTGCTAAAGACCGACCAACGCGGCGCGCCACGTCCTGACAAAGAGGACACTGGCGGCTGCGACATGGGCGCGTATGAGCGGGAGAAAGAGCCGTGAGTCAATCCAAGTTAACCAAGAGAATCAAGATGAAGATCGAACCCAAGCAATTTCGTGCGGCGCCAGTATGGCGTCTCGGCATCATGCTGCTGGTGGGAATAGCCTGGGCATTCAGCATGGGGCAATCCACAGAGTTTGCGAGAGAGACGAGCCGTCGCGGCGATTCCTCACAATCGCCGGCCTTCAGAGTTCTTCATGCCTTCAGAGATCCAAAGAATGGTCTTGACCCAAGCGGGCTTGTCGAGGATTTGGCAGGAAATCTCTACGGTGTGACAGGAGCCGGCGGCGATCTCAATTGCGACCTCACTGGTAGTTGGGGTTGCGGCATAGTGTACAGGCTGAATCCGGCTGGCGGGGAGACGGTATTGCACCGGTTCGACGGAAGCCCGACCGACGAAGGCGGTCCTATGGGACGCCTGGTACGCGACGCCCAGGGAAATCTCTACGGCACCACTATAGGTTCCCCACTCTATTGCGGAACTGTGTTCAAGATTGACAACACCGCCAAAAAGTCAGTTCTCCATATATTTTCTTGCGGGGCAGACGGAGGCATCCCCCAGGCGGGTCTACTACGCGACTCGGCGGGCAATCTCTACGGCACAACGAGCGCCGGAGGTGCCTCTGGGCAGGGCACAGTTTTTAGGATCGATACGAGCGGCAAAGAGAGTGTGCTCTACAGCTTTACTGGCGGCAGCGACGGCGGAACTCCCCAGGCGGCTTTGATCCGTGACTCTGTCGGGAATCTCTATGGCACAACCGCGGACGGCGGCAACCTCATCAACTGCAACCTTACCGGCTCGGCGGGCTGCGGCGTCGTGTTCAAACTGGACACGAGTGGCCTTGAGACTGTTCTGCACACTTTCACGGGACCCGACGGAATATTTCCGAACACGGCATTGATCCGCGACGCCGCGGGCAATCTGTATGGCACAACTGCCAACGGAGGTGACCTCTCTTGCAACCTCACTGGTATTTCAGGCTGCGGCGTAGTGTTCAAATTGGATGTGAGTGGCAATCTGAAGTTGCTGTATGTCTTCAAGGGCGGAGCGGACGGGGGAATTCCAAGCGCCGACCTGCTTCAGGATTCGACCGGCAATCTTTATGGCTCAACGGGACTTCGTGGCAATTCGGTTGATTGCGGCTTCCCAGGATCAGGTTGTGGAGTGGTCTTCCGACTAGACACCAACGGCAAAGAGACCGTTCTGCACACATTCTCGGACGGGGCGGATGGCGGAGTTCCGGACGGACTGCTTCTCGGAGCGGATGGAAACATTTACGGTACAACAGCGATTGGCGGTGGAAGCCACAATGTCGGAGTGATCTTTAAGATTAGCCGCTAGCTGGCAAGCCGCGATTACATGCCAGAACAGACAAAGGCTGGCTGTTGCGGTTCCTTATATACGAGGGAGTCTCATGAAATGGATTGATTCTCGGTTTCTATCGACGGTAGTGGTTCTTTCGATGGTGGCAGCTGCAACGGCTCAATCTACACTTAACGGTCCGTCTGGCACCTGGGTGCAACTGATGCCCCACCCTTCACCTCCTGCCCGTGACGTCTCGGCCATGGCCTACGATCCCGTCAGCGGGAAGATAGTGATGTTTGGCGGCTTCAACAACACGTATCTGAATGACACCTGGACTTTCGACGGCACCACCTGGACGGATATCAACATTTCGGTCGCACCGTCACAACGCGATTCGGCCATGTTGGCTTATGACGTGGCGAGCAAGAAATTAGTGCTCTTCGGAGGCTTCGACGGAAACAGCTACCTCGGCGATACCTGGCTCTGGGATGGTGCCACCTCCACCTGGACGCAAGCCAACCCCACAAATTCACCGAAGGCCGTAGCGGGAGCGATGCTCTTCACCGATCCAAAGAATGGGCACGCCAACCTGTACGGCGGCTTCGACGGCAGCCGGTATCAGTTGGCGACCTGGCAATGGGCCGGAAATACCTGGAAACGATTACGGCCGGCGACGTCCCCCTATGCTCGCGGCTGGGCGGTCATCGGTTTGGACCTGAAGAGGAAGGTCGCAATTCTCTCCGGTGGGCTGGGCGATATCCGAACAGATAACACATGGACGTGGGATGGTACCAACTGGACTCAGCAATTTCCTTCCACTTCTCTGCCACGCCTGTTCAAAACTGCGGGTGCTTACGACCCAGCTTTCCAGTTTGTAGTTGTCTTCGGAGGCGATGCGGGCTGTGGGGCGCTTAACTCGAGTTGGGCCTGGACCGGTAATAATTGGTTCCTGGGACAACCGCTTGAGTCTCCGCCCGCCCGGGAGTCGTTAGGTATGGCCTACGACTTTGCCAGCCAGCAGTTGCTAATTTTTGGAGGCGACAACGGAGTTTTCTACTTCAACGATACCTGGAGCCTCATGCGAGACTAGTGTCTTGATTTCGCAAATTTATTCCCTGGGAGCGGCCAAATTAGGCCCCAGCGGTCATAGCGCCGGCATCAAGTGCTACCGAAGCCATGTTCCCACGAGTAGTGTTCTTTGGGAGCGAAACGGCATACCAGTAGCCCAACCACAACAGGAAGAAGCTGAACATCGTCAACAGTTATCACAAATGATTCCGAGGAAACATCGGGATGCGGAGTCGACCGAAAGGCGCTCCTCAGAGTGCAGGGGAGAGTTCGCTCAAAATCTTGTCAGAGACGCCTGTTATCAACAGTGTGGACGGAATAAAGCACTGCCGTATAGTTCCCACCTATGAGACACATCTGCTTCCCAACTGTCATGCTGATGCTCATCTGTGCGGGCGGGGGGCGCAGGCCGTGCAACCAGCCCAGACGACGGGAGCGAATTTTCTCGCGCCGTTTCCCGCGCATCGTGTGATCGGCAATATCTACTTCGTGGGAAGCAAAGACTTGGATATTTATCTCGTTACGACTCCAGAAGGGCGCATCGTGATCAACGCTGGGCTAGAAGATTCAGTTCCCATGATTCAACATAGCGCCGAGAAACGAGGGTTTCGATTTAGTGACTTCAAAATTCTGCTGATCAGTCATGCGCATTTCGATCACGATGCGGGTGCGGCGCGGATCAAGAAATTGACCGGTGCCAAGAGTATGGTCATGGACTACGATGTGCCGGTTGTCGAGTCCGGCTGCAAGAAAGACTTTTTCTACGCCCAGACTCCCGGGATGCTTTATCCAGCAGCGAAAGTGGATCGCGTACGGCACGGCGGCGATACAGTGAGCTTGGGCAGCGACAGTGTGCTGACGGCGAACCTGACCCCAGGCCACACGAAGGGGTGTACAACGTGGACGATGAAGGTGTACGACGGCGGCGAAAGTTACGACGTAGTGATTGTGGGCCCCAACGTGAATCAGAGATACAAACTAGTTAACAATTTGGCGTATCCGCAGATCGCCCGCGACTACGAGAAGATGTTCGCTGTGCCACGGTTGCTGCACTGTGGAGTGTTTCTTGGCGCACATGGGAGCTATTACGACATGGAATCAAAATATGCGCCGATGGGCGGCGACGTAAACCCGTTTATTGATCCGCAAGGCTATCAAAAATATGTGAATGGGCGGGAAGAGGATTTCGAGCGGAGTTAGCCCAGCAGAAGGCAGTACGGTAAGCATGCGTCCTGGACTGTTGTTGCAAAATCGCCGCCACACTCATTGACGCCGTGGGTCAAGTCTCAACGAATGTAATTATGCAATCCCTTTTGAGGATATAACTGATAGTGGTCTTCCGCCTCTCTCACGTTCCGGGCCGCGCCTTGACTGGCATCCTCATTGCAGGTGTGGCCGGAAAACCAAGTTTCCAAGTACTTCCGTCCCATCGCCGGGTCGAGCTGCAAAGTGAGTGGGACTTTTTGCTGTGCGGCGCATTTAGAGCACTTGCCGAGCGTGAGGCGAACATCGTCAGATTTGGTCTCCAAGGTTCGTTTTGCCATGCCAGACACTTTCCCACAGGATGCCCCGTACTACCATGCCTGTGGATTTCAAATTGCACGATTACCGTCACGATCGCTCACGAGACATTAAGGCTACCTTAAGGTACGATTCTCTGTTCGCTTGAGAATTTTTCTCCAGAAGTCAGCATATTGCTCGAAAATGAAGCAATGCAACACCCTACTGTACGTAATATCGAGAGAAGTGATCTGACCTCGATCATTCGACTGCAGGACGATTCCGCTCCCGGTTGGAACCAGACGATCAGAGATTGGGAATTGCTAATCGAAGGTACGCCAAACGCGTGCCTGTGTATTAAGGAAGGTTGCGATGTGATCGCAACCGCCACGGGATACGTGTACAGCAACGAATTGGCCTGGGTCGGAATGGTATTGGTTCATCCCAATTTTCGTCGGAGAGGCTTGGGAACATGTATCCTTCAAGAATTGATCCGACGCCTAAGGCTCATGGGCGTTCTACTTGTGAAGCTCGATGCAACCAATATGGGGATCGAGCTGTATCGCCAATTGGGCTTCGTCGAAGACTGCGCTATCGAACGATGGGAACGCCTCCCCGGACCAGTCATCTGTCCCGGTAGGATGACGGTCGGAAAGTTCACTTTACATGCAGCACTGGACCGCCGAGCTTTTGGTGTCGATCGAAGTGAGCTTCTGTCGCATCTGTCCAGGGTCGAATCCGGGTCGTTCTCCCAATCGGGTTTTGCGATGGGAAGACCTGGGAAACATGCACGATATTTTGGTCCTTGTGTAGCAGAGTCGCGTACTGTCGCGGAGGAATTGACGTGTTGGTTTGTTCAACGCCATTGGCATGACAAAGTGTTTTGGGACATCCTGGACAGGAGTCACGAAGCAGCTCGCTTAGCGGGAAGTTTGGGTTTTTCACAGGTCAGGCGGCTAACGCGAATGTCGCTTTGTCATGGAGCGGTGCGTCCGGGGAGTGCAGATCCAGGCCTGATTTATGCGACGGCCGGCTTCGAGTACGGCTAGGAATTCAGCACAGCTTCAGTACCAAGCGAGTTGTCCGGCGATCTCGGCAAAATTCGGAGTTCACCGTCCCGTTCCACTTGAAGATCATTGCTCCTTTTTCGGCATGATTGAGTTATTGGTGGGGACAA
>Ga0210394_10002782_pt1 | contig 23317 bp, 18 predicted proteins | sample IncBWC12MmetaG_FD_160121 | JGI IMG/M metagenome (GOLD analysis project Ga0210394, IMG submission 160121) | Forest soil microbial communities from Barre Woods Harvard Forest LTER site, Petersham, Massachusetts, United States - Inc-BW-C-12-M | ecosystem: Environmental > Terrestrial > Soil >... | reverse complement strand
TCGCGCGATTCAAGATCATCCCGTGGATTATTTCTACGATTGGATGGTGGAAATTCTCGCAGATGGCGATGCCACGGCCCTCGGCGAATATCCGTATCCCTCGCCCGTTCTGCGGCATTAAGATAAGTCAGGATGAAATTCTTCGTCCCCGCAATGCGCGCAATCGCAGTTCTATCCGTCTTCTCGCTCGCGGTATGCTCGTCGCTGGCTGCGGTCCCGCAGCATGCCTCGCAGAGTCAGATCCATCCGCCGACCTCCAGTCCCGCGACGAAGGCCGCTGCTTCGTCCGACTCCGCGCGCGCGCCCTCCACGGCCGCTACGAAACAGCTCGAGCAATTTACACGCGCGCTGAAACAAAAGAATTCCGGCGCAGCCTACGCAAGACTCAGCGCCATCGTCCAGCAGAAAGCCTCGGGTGTGCTGGGCGATCGCGCGGCGCTGGCGCTGGGATATTACGATTACGGAAAAGCGCATTATCCGCAGGCCGCGAACTGGCTGAAGATCGCGCAAAGCGACGCGCTCCTGCGCGATTACGCTCTTTACTGGAGTTCACAAACCAATCTTGCGCTGAATCACAATGCGGAAGCTCTGGCCCAGCTGGAGGAATTTCGCAAGGATTATCCCGACTCCGTCATCTCCGATCAGGTGCTGCAATCTCTAGGAGTCGCCGCGCTTGCCGCAAGCCAGCCCGCGGAAATTCTCGCGGCGCTCGATGGCTATCCGCAAACCGCGCAGAAGCCCGCGCTGCTGTTCCTGCGCGCCGAAGCGCGCGAGCAATCCGCGCAACCTCTGCTCGCCGCCGCCGATTATCAAACGATTTATTTGCATTTTCCTTTGAGCGATCAGGCCCGTGAAGCAGGCGAGAAACTCTCGTTCCTGCGCAGTTCGCACGGCGACAAACTCGCCGCGATTCCAATCGAGCAACAGCTTGAACACGCGAATGCGATTTTCGCGGCTCATCAGTGGAGCGATGCGCGCGGCGAGTACGCGCGTCTGCTGCCGCAGGTGACGGGCGCGGACCGGGAACGCGCGCAGGTGCGCATAATGGAATGCGGCGTTGCCCAGGGCGCCAGCATATCGGGGATTTCCACGCTCACAATCGCGAACCCCGACGTGGATGCCGAGCGCTATTACGCGATCGCGAACTACTATCGCGATCGACCGTCCGAATCTCAGATGATCGCCGCGGTGGAATCAGCCGTGGCGCGTGCTCCCGACAGCCGTTGGTCCGAGTCCGCGCTGTTCCTGGCAGGAAATTATTATTGGGTGCAGCTGGATCGCGAGCGCGCCGCTTCCTATTACAAACGCCTGTTCGACAATTTCCCGGCGGCAGCCGATGCGCTTCCGGCGCAGTGGCGCCTCACATGGGCAGCCGTCCTGAAGCGCCAGCCCAACGCATCTGCGGACCTTGCCGAACATCTGCGCCGCTTCCCCGGCTCGCAATTTTCGCCCGACGCGGTGTATTGGCTCGGCCGCTTGTCCGAGGAAGCAGGGAATGCCGCGCTGGCGCGCACCTACTATGCGAAATTGATCGAGCGCTTCCCACAAAATTATTTTGCTACCACCGCCGCGAAGCGCCTGCGCGCGCTCGGTCCCGGTGCGGGAGCCGATGCGGATATTCTGGCGACCATTCCGCCCGTGCCTCCCACATTGCCGCTCGGCGATAGCATTCCCGCAGCCGCTGCGAGCCGCCAGACGCGCGCCGACGCGCTCCGTTCGATCGGTTTCGATGCTTCCGCGGAACTCGAACTGCGCGCGGCCTTCGTTGCAACCGGCGAGCCGCGGCTCTTACTGGAAGCCGCTCAGGAAGCGGTGAACGCCGGACATATGGGCGCTGCGATCGTCACCGTGCGCCAGATCTATCCGCAGCTCGAATGGCGGCCGTTCGCGCAAGTTCCGCGCGAGGTCTGGCTCACCGCTTACGCCATGCCTTTTGAATCTTCGATTGTGGCTCGCTCGGCTACTGCCGGAGTTGATCCCATGCTCACCGCCGGCCTAATTCGTCAGGAATCGGCGTACGATCCTGAAGCTCACTCGCACGCCAACGCGTTCGGCTTGATGCAGCTGTTGCCAAAGACGGCGCAACGCTTCGCGAAGCAGGCTAAGGTACGCTATTCCACGCTGATGCTCTACGAGCCCGATTACAATATTCATATCGGCACGATTTATTTCGCCGGGCTGCAACGCAATTTTGGCAGCGTGGAATCGGCGCTGGCTGCTTACAATGCTGGGGAAGATCGCGTCGCGTTCTGGACCACGGGCCAGACCTATCGCGAGCCGGCCGAGTTTGTGGATTCGATTCCATTCACCGAAACGCGCGAGTACGTGGAAATCGTTACGCGCAACGCTGCTATTTATCGTAAGTTATACGGGACGCAACCCGTGCGAGGCGCGAAGAATGAATCCCGTAAAGCCGCAACCAGCCCCGGTCACTAGTCCACAGCTTTCTTGGAAGGCCGCGCAGTTCACTGAATCCGTGATACGCGAGATGACGCGCTTGGCGCTGCAATATAAAGCGGTCAATCTTTCGCAGGGTTTTCCCGACTTTCCCGCACCGGCGCTCATTAAAAGCGCCGCGCAGGATGCCATTGCCGCGGATATCAATCAATACGCAATTACCTGGGGCGCAAAATCCCTGCGCAATGCCATCGCCGAGAAGTTTTCGCGCGCGAACAATATGGTGGTTGATCCTGAGCGCGAGATCACGGTTTGCTGCGGTTCTACGGAAGCGATGATTTCCGCGATGCTGGCCGTGATCAATCCCGGCGATGAAGTGGTGGTCTTCGAACCGTTTTATGAAAATTATGGTCCGGACGCGATTCTTTCGGGCGCCGCGCCGCGGTTCGTCAAACTGCATCCTCCCGATTGGACGTTTGATCCGGCGGAACTCGCGGCTGCGTTTGGACCCAAGACCCGCGCGATCATTCTGAATACGCCGAACAATCCTACAGGCAAGGTTTTCACGCGCGCTGAGCTCGAATGGATGCGCGATCTTTGTGTGCGCTGGAACACTTACGCCATCACCGACGAGATTTACGAGCACATGCTCTATGACGGCGCGCAACACATTTCGATGGCCACGCTGGAGGGCATGCGCGAGCGCACCATCACAATTAACGCGCTCTCGAAAACGTACAGCGTCACTGGTTGGCGCGTCGGCTGGGCGATTGCTTCGCCCGAAGTGAGCGCCGGTATTCGGAAAGTTCACGATTTTCTTACGGTGGGAGCTGCGGCTCCTTTGCAGGAGGCCGGGGCCGTCGCTTTGCAATTTCCGCCGGAATATTACTCAACGCTTGCCAGCGAATACGCGCAGCGCCGCGAAAGGCTGCTGGGCATTCTGACCAGCGCCGGTTTCGAGTGCTTCAAACCGCGCGGCGCTTATTACATCATGACCGACATTTCCGCCTTCGGTTTCCCGGACGACGTCGCGTTCGCGAAATATCTCGTTGCTGAAATCGGCGTTGCTGCGGTGCCAGGATCCAGTTTTTATCGCGACCCTGCCGACGGACGCACGCATCTTCGCTTCACATTCTGCAAAACCGAAAAAACTTTCCAGGCCGCCGCCGAGCGATTGGCCAAGCTCCAGAAAAGCGCCTGACCGGTTTGCGGTATAAGGTGCGAGATCTTGCTAACCGCCGTCCCGCCGAGCGGGACCGCCACGGGGGATAGCCGCGCCACAGATCGCGACAAAGTGCGCTACAAAGTCAAAAGCTGAGCCCGCGCGCATTTTTTTTGCGAACCGCGAAACCGATTTCGCGCTCGGCCGCACGCTTTGTTCTGCGGTCGGGATCTAGTTCCGTATTCTCTGTGCCTCCCTGGCAGCTTTCGTTCGTTTGGCCACGCTTGAAATCGCCTGCCGAAACCTGTGCTAGAATTCGCCTGCGCGTTCAGGAGGCCAACGCATGGCCGTGGAATTTGTCTTGCTACCGATGGGCACGCGGCTTACCGCGAACGGCGAGGGCCAGCCATTTGAAATTTCCTCCAGTCACACCCGCACGTTTCTCTGTTCCATGGAAATTACCGATCAGATGGAACAGGAATCCGTGGATCTATCCGTGTGGGGATCCGCCGATGGCCAGGACTTCGGAAAAATGCCGCTGCTGAAAATGCCGCAGCGCTTTTATCGCGGAGAGACGCGCCAGGTTCTGGATCTTTCGCTCAAGCCCGAAATTCGTTTCCTTCGCGCGAAGTATGATCTAACGCGCTGGGGCCGCGTCGCGCCGCATCCCATGTTTGTTCTTGGTTTTCGCGCAATCGAGATTCCCGCATTCACTGCACAAACGGCCGCGCGCTGAATTGCTGCAGTGATTCAGCCTGCGGAACAACCCTTGTCATTCGTTTCCTCGGGGGCTGCGCCCAGCGCAAGCCTGGCACTTATTGTCGGAGCCAAAGCTCCGACCCCCTAAAAACCGGCTTTTTCCGCAAATCGTGTTGCCGCAGGTGCGCCGCGAGCTGGGTGCCGTCACGGCGTTACTTACGCGGCAGGGTAGGCCTTTGGCGTATCCACTTTTTGCGCCGCCCGGTCGCGCGACTCCTTCGCGCGAATTCCCGCTTACGTATTTAGATCGAAGCTCTGCAAGTAGGCCGGCACTATCACCGGCCAACGAAAGCGGCTGGCGATTCCGGAGCGCAGGCCTTCGAGGCCGCTGGGTTCACCGTGCACTAGGAATGTTTGGCGCGGAGGCGCGGCGAATCCCGCAAGCCAGCGCAGCAGTTCGCTTCTTCCGGCGTGCGCGGAGAGTTGATCCAGCACCACGATCTCGGCGCGCACCGGCACTTCCTGACCGTGGATGCGCACGTACTGCGCGCCATCTTGCAGCGCGCGGCCCAGCGTCGCGGCCGCCTGATAGCCGACCAGCAGCACCGCGCTGCGGGAATCCGGCAGCCTCTTCGCGAGGTGGTGCAGCACGCGGCCCCCGGTAGCCATGCCGCTGGCGGAAATAATGATGCAGGGTGAAGTGACGTCGTTGATTTTCTTGGAATCTTCCACGGCGCGCGTCATGTGCACATCGTGAAGATTCAGCGGGTCGCCATCGCCCTGCTGTTCGAGCTTCGTAAAATCCAGATCGTGATCTTCGTGATGGCGCGCGTAAATATCGGTGACGCTGATGGCCATCGGGCTATCCACGTACACGGGGAGCTTAGGAATTCGTTGCGCCTCGTCGAGTTCGCGCAGGTAATACATCAGCGTTTGCGTGCGTCCCACGGCGAAGGCGGGAATCACGATTGCGCCGCCGCGCTTGGCGACGCGGTTGATCACGTCTGCTAGCGCGTCCGGGACTGATGCGGTGCCGTGCTCGCGGTCGCCGTAGGTGGATTCGCACAGCAGGTAGTCCGCGCGCGTGGGCGGCTCTGGATCCTTCAGGATTACCTGATCGTAGCGGCCGATATCGCCGGAGAACACCACCAGCGTTTTCTTGCCGTTTTCGGTGATGGTCAATTCCAGCCACGTCGAACCAAGAATGTGGCCCGCATCGTGCGTGCGCACGGAAAATTCCGGGCTGATCGTGAATAGATCCTCGCGCGGAATTTCCTGGAATCGCGCGAGGGCCTGCTGGGCTTGCGACACGGTGTAAAGGGGCAGCGGCTGTTTGTGGCTGCTGTAGCCTTTGCGCGCCGCGAATTGGGCGTCTTCTTCCTGCAGGTGCGCGGAATCCGGCAGCAGCAAGTTGCACAGTTCGTGGGTCGCGGCATCGGCGTACACCGGCCCGCGATATCCGGCCGCCACGAGGCGCGGCAGGTAACCCGTGTGATCAATGTGCGCGTGCGTCAGCAGGACCCAATCCAGCGTCGCGGGATCCACTGTGAGCGGATTCCAATTCCTTTGTTGCAGTTCTTTCGATCCCTGAAAGAGGCCGCAATCCACGAGCAATCGCTTGCCAGCTGCTTCGAGGAGATACTTCGAACCCGTTACCGTCCCTGCCGCACCTAGAAATGTGATTTTCGCCATGGCCTGAGCATTCTAGACGCTTCGTTTCCGCGATGCTACGCGGTTCATCGCCGCCGCATTTTGTGAATGGTGTATTCGCGTTTTCAGCGTTTTCAGCTTGACCCGCTGGCCATCCGCACGTAGTCTCGCCAGTTCACGATGGGCGCACAGCGCCGGCGCAAACCTGTAGCAGGCAGGAACGACATGAAATTGCTAGCCGCATTGCTTTGCAGTTTGATTCTCGCCGCAACTGTCGCCGCGCAGGATGCGCCTGCCGCGCCCGTCGTACAGGATTGGACTTCGCAATCTCTGACGAAGCACGCTTGGGAATTGGGGATTCTCGGCGGCGGCGGTTTGGGCTTCGGGAAATCGGATAACACGCAGTTTGCGTACGGTGGCGGACGCGTAGGTTGGGTCCTTACGGGCGATCATCTTTCCGGAGTGCTGCACGGCAATTTTGAATGGGCTGTGGACATCCTGCCTCTTTACGCCGTGTTGCCACCCGGGAGCGCGGTGTATGGCGGCAGTTTCAAGCCGGTCATCTGGCAATGGAATTTCACCAGCTGGCAAAAGGTTGCGCCGTACATGGCCATCGCCGGAGGCATCGTTTTCACGAAGAGCAACGTTCCTCCTGGTGATACCTCGCAGGTAAACTTCACCCCGCAGTTCGTCGTGGGCACGCACCTATTTATGAAGCCGCGCCGCGCGCTTTTTCTGGAAGGCTCGTTCGGGCATCTTTCCAGTGCCAGCCTGGGCAATCACAACCCGGGGTACAACGGCACATTCCTTTTCACCGTAGGCTACAGCTGGTTCAAGGGCGGCCACTAAATCTGCCGCGTCTAACCTTGGACAAGCCTTCCCATCGCCGAACCGCACCACACGATTGCCACTTGGTAGCTTCGAAAAACGCTGTCCGCGGTCAGCACGACCATCTCCTCGATTTGGGCCTGCGCGATTAGCAACCGGTCAAACGGATCGGAGTGGTGCTTGGGCAGGTCGTAAACCGCAAGCGAATGTTGATGAAGAATTGGGAGGGGAATTATGCCCTGCTCGGCCAACCGCTTGGGCACGTAGCTTGCAGGCGATCCGGGCAATTGCAGTTTTCCCGAGGCAGCTTTTATGCTGATTTCCCAACTACTGGCGGCAGAAAGATAAAACTCCTGTTTTCCATCCGCCAGCAGGTCACGGCCCTGTTTGTTGATCTTGTCGACGGACCCGACGCTCCATAGCCATATTGAGGTATCGAGCAAGTACCTCATTTTCGCTTCCGCGGTCTGCGCTTCTTTCCTTGCGAGCTTTTGGGATCTTCTTCTACTCCCGTAAATTGCGCGAGCAATTCGGGGGGCAGGGGCGCATCAAAATCGTCAGCAACCACGACGGAACCCTTGTCCATGCCCAGCGGACGGGTGGTCTGCTCCGGCTGAATTCGAATCAGTCGCGCGATGGGCTCGCCCGCGCGCGCGATGACAACCTCTTCGCCCTCTGCAACGCGCTGGAGCAGTCGTGAAAGATGCGTTTTGGCCTGATGAATGTTTACTTCCATGCTCGTAACGATAGACTAAGTCTATGAACTAAGTCAATGGCACGGCGGTGCCGGCCAAAATCGCTCCCGCCCGGGCGTTTGACGCTGCGCCCAGCGGGTGTTATCCGCCTAGGCCGTAACACCACGCCGTTCAGGGAGTGGATATAAGGCTGCCTTCGTGCTAATCTTCACTTTGGCATAGGGCTCGGATCGAGCCTTCGCGTAAAGTGTCCTGCCCGAGTGCGGAGCGCCCCGCAAGACTCGCTGATGGCAGTCGCGAGAATCCTCTCCCTAAAGGGAGAGGAGTGGTCACAAGTTGATCAGCACCGTGGGGCCGTAGCGCAGTTGGGAGCGCGCATCGATGGCATCGATGAGGTCACGGGTTCGAACCCCGTCGGCTCCACCAACCTTATACTTTTCAGTCGCTACCACTCTGAATCTAAACCATTTGCATGGTCAAGCCGAAGCCGGCCTCGCCGTTCCCATCCGCACATACTCGGCTCCCCATTTTCTGCTATGCTTGAAACGAATCAGGGCATTCGGTGTCTAACTACTCAGAAGGACACGCCCTGAGGCTCGGCGCTTCGGGAGGGCAAACAGAACGGCATGTCCGACTTTGCGCAATCATTGCCGTGGGGCCGCGACGAATCTGAGTTAGTCACCGAGCTGCAAGCGGGCTCGGACGCGGCATTCGACTGGCTGGTCACCTATTATCATGCAGGGGTGTACAACCTGGTTTACGGCATTCTATCGGACTCTGCTGATGCTGCCGACGTGACGCAGGAAGTTTTTCTGCGCGCCTTTCGTGGGATTCGCGGATTCCGGCAAGGCAGCTCGCTGAAGACGTGGCTGTATCGCATCTCGGTTCGTCAGGCCCTGAACCATCGCCGCTGGTGCTGGCGGCATCACCGGCAGCAAGTGTCGATAGACGCGGAAGAAGAAGGCAAGAATCCCGCCCTCGATCTGAAGGATTCCGAAGCATCTCCTTTGGAACAGTGCGAGACGCGGGAAATGCAGGCGACGGTTCGCCGAGCGCTCGCGCAAGTGCCGGATTCGTTCCGCAGCGCCGTGATTTTGAGAGATCTGGAAGGTTTGTCCTACGAAGAGGTGGCTGAAGTGCTTGAAGTATCCGTCGGCACCGTGAAATCCCGCATCCTCCGCGGGCGCCGGCTGCTGAAAGAGATTCTCGATCCGTTGGTGCGCGCTCCGGAACGGATCCCTGCCGCTTCGCTGGAGCCTGCGAGCCTCTCGTATCCGGCAACTTCCGAGCTGCATTCTCATCAGCATCCATCGCCATCCTTCGGCAAATCCGCGCCGCCACTATCTTCCGTGGCCGCTCACGTTTCCGCACGGTCGTTGAGAGGTCTCCGATGAATTGCCGCCAGGCTGAACGCTTTCTCCCAGGATATCTCGACGGTGCGATTTCGCCGCGACAGCATGGGCTGGTCCGTGAACATCTTGTCGTCTGCAAAGATTGCAACGTGCAGCTGGAGCGCTTCCGCCGTTTGGCTGTATGCCTTGCGACCGTTGCACCAGCTCCGCCGCCTGCGGATCTGGCGGTGCGCATTCGCATGAGAGCTGTACAGTCCGGCGCTCCTTGGGCCGATGCTCGCCGTCTGTGGTCTCGCGCGGCTGTCACGTTTGAGAATATTCTGAAGCCTCTGGCCGTACCCGCCACCGGCGGAATTTTGACGGCTCTGGTCGCCTTCGTTCTGATCGTGCAGAACATTCTGGTCGGCGTTCCCATGGGCGGAATCGTGCCGAACGATCTGCCTTTGAACCTGGTGCAGCCTGCGCGACTGGAAAGCCTAGCGCCGTTTCCGGTTCCCGGCGTGGTGGCTTCTTCCACGCATTCGGAATCCGGCGAGTTGCTCCTGGAGGCTACGCTCAACGCTTCTGGCGAAGTGGTCTATTACAAGATTCTTTCCGGTCCGAATGATCCAGCCGTGCAGCGCCAGCTCGATCAGGTGATGCTGTTCTCGCGATTCCGTCCGCAGTTCAGTTTTGGGCGTCCGCAGGCAGGTGGCCGCGTGCTGGTGAGCTTCAGCGAAGTGCGTGTGCGCGGGTGACCTCGCGCGTCGCCCCGTCGGCTCTTGCCTTTGACGTTGCAGCGGTCGCCTGTTTTTCAGCCAGGCGTCTCTGGCGTTGCCGTTGATCTTGCAGCCGGTCCCGCAAAGCGGGACCGGGCGCGCCTTGCGTCAGGTTTCCTGTGCGTCCTCTGCGGTAACGCTTTCAGCGTCGTAATCCGTCCTGGACGCTTTCTCCGTCCCCTCAGGTTTTCCTTGTGCGCTCCGCCTTGCCACGGTGTCCTCGGTGTTAAAGCCTTGCAAGTGCTCGCAGATGCGGCTAGCCCGCTAGCCCGCTCGCTCCTTGACTCTGCTCAGGCTGCCATTTAGAGTCTCTCTGCATCTTTTATACAAGACACGCGCACTGCACAGGGCCGCGCGCGTGTTTCCGAAGCAAATGCGACCAAGTCGACGAAACAGGTGAGGAGTTCCATCATCCCAAAGCGTTCCCAGAAATTCTCAGCGCACGTCTTTCTCGCTGCCGGCATTGTCTTGCTCGGCACGGCCGTTACGCCCGCGACGCGTGGTCAGAACGGTCCCGGAGACGTGCAGACCGGAGTGAGCGTCGAGGCGAGCCAGCAGATTTTTTCGGTAATGTGCGCGCTGGATGCCGCCGGATTCGCCGCCGACGAAAGCACGCTCACAGAAATGCCTTCGCGCCTGGCGCTGCGCGGTGAATTGCTGAAGCTGCAAGGACCTGCCACCGACGCGCTGCGGCAGTTCTATCGCGATTACGCGCTGGCCGATCCGGGTGAAACGCTCTCGCGCTACATTACCTTTGCTCTGGTGATCGGTCCGCCGCCTGGCTTTACGTTTTTGCTGGACCACGACGTACTGCCGCCCGACGTGCTGGCCATCGAAGGTTTTCAGGAAGTTCTCGCCAATTTTTATCACGAAGCGCATCTTGATCTGCGCTGGGCCTCGGTGGAACCGGAATACAATCGCGCGATCGAACGGTATCAGTCTCCGGTGCGCCGTGTCGTCACCGTTTCCGACGCTTACTTGCGTGAAATTTACAAGCCGCGCTACGCGCATTCCTTCACCGTCTATATCGAGCCGCTGGTGGGCAATCGCACCAATTTCCGCAACAACGGCAATCACTACGCGATCGTGGTTGACGGCGGGCCGCAATTTCCGGAGGCCGACGTTCGCCACGCGTATCTGCATTTCGTGCTCGATCCGCTTCCGCTGAAATACCGCGAGTCGGTGCTGAAAAAGCGCGGGCTGCTGAATATTGCCGCGCGCGCGCCACGCCTTTCCGCCGAATATAAGAATGACTTCATGGCCTACGCGGACGAATGCCTGATCAAGGCGGTCGAGCTGCGCATTCGCCATTTGCAGCCCGATAAGGAGGAAGCGGTGCTGGCGGAGGACGATCAGGCCGGATTCATCATGGTGCGCTCATTCGTCGCGCAATTGCAGAAGTTTGAGAAAGCGGAGCCTGCGATGTCGTATTATTTCCCCGATATGATCGACGGGATTGATCTGGCCGCCGAACAGAAGCGCTTGCAGAATTTTCAGTTCGCGGCGCTGCCCGAAGCTGGGCCGGAAAAAGCGGCGCCGGGTAGCGTGCGCGGTGGATTGCAGCCGGGACAAGCGCCGAATCCACAATCGGAATTGGAAAGCGAGTTGGCCCAGGGCGATCATGAGATCGCGCTGCAAGATGCCGTGGCGGCCGGAAAAACTTTTGAGAAGATCCTGGCGAAATATCCGGACAACGCCCGGGCCAATTTCGGGCTGGCGGTCGCTTCGTTGCTTAATCATGACGCGGATCGCGCGCAGGAGCTATTTGAAAAGTTGGTAGCCGTTGCGCCTGCGGCATCCGGCGCTGACGGCCAAGCGAGTGCTGCTCCCGATCCGAGTGTCGTCGCCTGGTCGCATGTGTATCTCGGACGCTTGCACGATTTCGCGGAAGAGCGCGACCAGGCTCTCATTGAATATCGCGCGGCGCTCGCGATTGCCGGCGCGCCGGAAGCGGCTCGCGTGGCCGCGCAGCGCGGGATTGACGCGCCGTACAATCCCCGCGGTGCAAGCGGTGCGAGTGGCACGGGCGCGCCGCCAAGGCAATGAGCTGCAACCGGGGCTTTCAGCCGGCCGCGGGTTCGTAGTTATTCTAAAAAGGAAGGCAACAAAAATGACGCTCCGTTCCATGCGCAGTGGTCTGACAGCTCTTGTGGTGCTCCTCGCAGCGTTGCTCATTTCGCCGCCGAAATCTCTGGCACAGGCCATGTCGGGGCCCCCGGCCACTACGCAGTCTCAGGCAGTTGCGGCGCCCCGTGCACAGCAACAAACACAGAAGGAACCGCAAACGCCAGCCACACCTGCACCGCCGAAAGTGGATCCGGAAGAAGAGGCTGCCTACAAAGCTTTCAGTGATACGAAACCGGAAGATGCGGACAAGCGCATTCAGCTGGGCGAGCAGTACGTGCAGAAATATCCCAACGGCAAGTATGACGCGCAAGTGTATCAAGGGCTGACGACCGCGGAATATTCCAAGCAAGATCTTCCGAAGATGTACGCCGACGCCGACAAGACGCTGGCGCTGAATCCGGACGACGTCACGGTGCTGGTGCTGGTCGGCTGGGTGATTCCGCACAATTTCGATCCCAACGATCTCGCCGCGGAAAGCAGGCTCGACAAGGGCGAGAAATACGAGAAGCACGCTTTGGAAGTTCTTGCGGCGCTTCCCAAACCCGCGAACTTGACCGACGAGCAGTTCGCCAAAGTGAAGGCGCAAGGCGAATCACAGGCGCACAGCGGCTTGGGCCTGATTTATTTCCGCCGCCAGGACTACGAGCAGTCCATCGCCGAGCTGAAAAAATCCACCGCCGACCCTGCCAATCAGGACGCCACGGATTATTACGTGATGGGCGTGGAACTCACTCGTTTGAAGCGCTTCTCGGAATCCGCCGACGCATTCCAGAAGTGCGCGCAGATACCCGGCGGACTGCAGGACCGCTGCAAGCAAATGGGCGCGGACGCGAAGAAGCAGGCGGCGGCCCAGCCCGCGCCGTCGAAATAGGCATTACGGTGACTGCGTCATGACCCCAGAGGAGCGCGCCGAACTCGAAGCGGTCCTCGGCCACCATTTCCAGCGTCCCGAGGAACTCGATCGCGCGCTCACGCACCGGTCGCATCGGCAATCTTCGAATGGCACGGACAATGAGCGCCTGGAATTTCTTGGCGATCGTGTTCTCGGGCTGATTGCCAGCGAGCATCTGTGCCGTTCGTTTCCGGATTGGGATTCGGGACAGCTCTCCAAAGGGCTGGCGCGGGTGGTGAGCGCGACTTCTCTGCATGCTGCCGCCAAGAAATTGAAACTGGGGCACTATCTTCGTCTTGGGCCTGGCGAAGAAAAAACTGGTGGACGAGATAAGAAGCGGCTGCTGGCTGATGCTTACGAAGCCGTGCTGGCAGCGATTTATCTGGATGCAGGGCTTCCGGCTGCGTCTTCGTTTTTGCAGCGTACGGTGCTCGAGCCTGTTTTGTCCCGCCACGGCGAAGGGCTTGAGCGCGCGGACCACAAATCGGCTTTGCAGGAATGGTTGCAGCAACGTGCGCGTTCTCCTGTTGAGTACCGAATACGCAGCGAGTCTGGGCCGGAACATCAGAAGGTGTTCGAGGTGGAAGTTTGGCACGGCGGCGAACGGCTTTCTGCATCCACGGGGCGCAGCAAGAAAGAGGCCGAGCAACAGGCAGCGAGCGCGGCGCTGGAAATTCTGGAGTCCCGCGATGCGCCTGGCCTTTCGTAGGAGCGGCGCTTGGACCCGCCCGCACCTGCGATTTGCCTTGGTAGCGGCCACCTCTGGGTGGGCCCAGTTCAATTCGGCTTTTTTCGGTTGTTGGGGTTCTATGCCCGCGCTGCAGAACCACCCTTGCTGATTTTTTCCACAAACTGCTAAAGTGAACGCATGGCATCTGAAACTACCGCGCTGCCTGCGTCCGCGCCTGAGGCCGCAGCGCTCGCCGATCCGGGCGTGGCCGCCGCGCCGCAGAAAATCGTCCGCCCGCGCAGCGGGCTGGCCGAATTTCTGGAAATGCTGCTGGTGACGATGTTGCTCGCCCTGTTCGGCACCACATTCATCGTGCAAGCGTTCAAAATTCCTTCGGGCTCGATGGAACCAACCTTGCTGATTGGCGACCACGTTTTCGTCAACAAATTTATTTTTGAAGGCACGGGCGCGTGGCAGGAAAAATTCCTGCCTTATCGTGATATTCGCCGCGGCGACATCATCGTTTTCAAATTTCCTTTCGACGATCATCCGCATTACGTCAAGCGCGTCGTCGGCTTACCGGGCGATCGGCTGCGCATCGTGGATGGCGGCGTTTACATCGACGGGAAATTGCTGCGCGAACCTTACGTGGTGCGCGACCCGCCGTTCCAGGATCCTTATGGCGATAATTTCCCGCCCGCGAATCGCCAAGCCCTGGAATTTGTCGCGCGCCGCGAATGGGCCGATCAGCTTTTCGATTACGTGCGCAACGGCGAGCTGGTCGTGCCTGCCAATCGTTATTTCGCGATGGGCGATAATCGCGACCACAGCGCGGACAGCCGCTACTGGGGTTTCGTGGATCGTGACGCCATCATGGGCAAGCCCATATTGATTTACTGGTCGGTGCGCGCCACCTCGGAGGACTATCGCTCGCGCGGCGCCTCCAGCGTGCTGCGCGGCATTGGGCAGACCCTGCTGCACCTGCGCGCACAAACCCGCTGGAATCGGATGCTGCACGAGGTCCATTAACCTAATGGCCGCGCGCCGTCCTTAGTCATGTCGCAAACACTCTCCGAACCCGTGCTGCACACTCCGCCGCTGGAAGCGGCGCCGCCGCGGCGTCGTAGCTGGACTCGCTGGCTGCGCTGGATCTTTCTTCTTCTCGTACTTTTGTGGCTGGCGGATTTCGGCGTCTCGTTGCTGATTCGCCACACGCGCCTGCAGCGTAAGTTGACCGCGAGGCTCGAATCTGTTTTCGGCCGCAGCGTCGAAGTCGGCCGCTACGATTTTTCCCTGTGGGGCGGGCCCACGCTGGAAGCGCAAGCCGTGACTTTCGGCGAGGACCCGCGTTTCGGCCACGAATATTTTCTGCGCGCCGATTTGCTTACGGTGCGTTTGCGCTGGCAAAGTTTTTTCCGCGGGCACATGGAACTCGGCGCCATATCGCTGGAAAGTCCCCGCCTGAATCTGGTGCGCAATGCGGAGGGCGACTGGAACGTCGCCGAATGGCTGCCGAAATCTGCGGCGTCCGCTCCGACCTCAGCTCCAGCTCCCGCAGTACGTTTCGGGCGCATTGATGTGACGGCCGGCCGGATCAATTTCAAACGCGGCGACGAAAAGCTTCCCTTCGCCCTTACCGATGTGAACGGCTACATCGAGCCGGACCGCTCCGGCCGCTGGACGCTGAACCTGGGAGCGGTTCCGGCGCGCGCTGCGGTGGTGCTGCAGCAGGCCGGCACGATTCGCGTTTCCGGCCACGTGGGCGGCACGTCGTCGCGCCTGCGTCCTGCCGTTCTCGATTTAGCCTGGGACGAGGCCTCTCTTTCGGACCTGCTGCATCTGGCGCACGGTTATGATTTTGGGGTTCGGGGAGATTTGGGTCTGGTCGTTCACGCCGAGACCGAAGGCAATAATTGGGCGCTGCAAGGGCGGGCCGAACTGCGCCGATTGCATCGCTGGGATTTTGCGGTGCGTCCGGACAATCCGGCGGTCAACGTCAACGCGAAAATGGTTCTCTATCCGCTCGCGTCCGGGCTGGATATCACCGAGGCGACCATCGAGGCTCCGCATTCCTGGGCGCGCGCTGACGCGCATTTTGCTTGGCCGTCGCCGGCGGAAGCGGATATCGCGCCGCGCAGCCTGGTTGCCACGCCCGCGCAGTTCGAGATCACGCAATCGCAGTTGGACCTCAGCGACGTGCTCGCCTGGATCCGCGCGTTTCGTTCCAATGTTGCTGCCGATGTTTCGCTGCGCGGGTCGGCCAGCGTGCATGCGGGTTTCTCGGCTTGGCCGCTGCGACTGACTTCTGCGTCCGGCGCAATCGCGAGCGTAAGTCTGTTCGGGGCTGCGCTGCGCGTCCCCGCGCACGTCAATCAGGCTCAATTCCGCTACGACCACGAGATGTTTACACTGTTGCCCGCCACGGTTTCTTACGGCACGACGGATGGCTCATTCCACTTGGAAGCTGTCGCGAGCCCGGGCCAGCGCGAATTTCCCGTCTATCATTTGTCCGGCAACCTTGTACAAGTGCGCGATCTGGTGGCGACGGCCGGCGCGCTGGGATGGAACATTTCGCGCGGCTGGGATGTTGCGGGTCCGGTGCGCTGCGAATTGCATTGGCAAGGCGCGCGGTTTCCCTGGCAGACACAGCCCGTCGGCACCATCGAGTGGGGAGGGGAAGCGAGCGGCGCTTCGCTGCTGACACCGTTCTTGAATCAGCCGGTGAAGCAGATCCGGGCGCGCGCGGAATTGAAGCCGGGCCTGCGGCATATTGCGCTTTCTTCCGCCGACGCTTTCGGCGCGCGCTGGACTGGCACGTTTGATCGCCGCGACGATCGCCACGACGACACCGCCGCCTGGCAGTTCGCGCTGTCTGCGGACGCGCTGTCCGTCGCGGAAGTGGATCGCTGGCTCAATCCGCGCTGGCGGCAGAGTTTTCTGGACCGCATGTTGCCATTCCTGAATTCCAGCTCGCCCGCAAATGCCGTCCCTGAAAATCTTCGCGCCGAAGGGCGCATCAATATAGAGGAATTCGCGCTGGCTCCCGTGGCGTTGCACCATTTGCAGAGCGACGTAAAGATTGGCGGCCGGCACATCGAAGTCTCAAGTGCGAAAGCGGAATTCTTCGGCGGCGCGCTGGAAGGATCGCTCGATGCGCAACTGGACGCCACGCCCGCTTACCGGCTAGAGCTCGATTACTCTCGCGTGGATCTCGCGGCTCTTACGGCCGCTTTCCCCACCCTCGCGGACTTATTTGGCGGCTCGGCTTCCGGCGAGTTCGCGTCGGATGCCAGCGGCGCCACGCGTGCCGACCTGGTTTCCTCGCTGGAATGCCACGGCAATGCGCGCATCGTCGATGCGAAGATGCAAAATATCAGCCTGCTGGAATCCCTGCGCGAAACTGATCCGCGCCCCGGCGCGAGTTCTTTCCCCGCGGCCACGGCCGTATTTGCGTGCGGCGATGGAAAAATCATCTTCCAGCGATTGCGTTTTACAGGCGCCGCGCAGGATTTCGCCGCTTCCGGCTCGGTCGATTTTTCGCGCAACCTTAATCTGCAGTTGCGCATGATTCCCGCCGCCGACGCGGGCGACCCACCGCGGCCCGCGGCCAACGCCGCGCAGCTCTTCAATCTAACGGGGTCTGTTCGCTCCCCGAAGATCCAGCCCGTGAACCCAGCAGCGCCCCGCGCCACCGAGCCAGAAACCACGGAGCAGAGGAATTGAAACGGCGGCGTCTGACTCCGTTCGCATACTGCCTGGCATTCCTCGCATCCCTGCTGCTCTTGCCGTTCGCTGGCAACGCCGGCTCGCAACGCATTCATATAACCCCGAATTTCACGATGGGCGAATCCTTTCGCTATCACATCGAATCGCGTACGACCACCACGGGAACGACGACCACGCCGATCGCCAATCCCGAGGGCGCCTCGCAGCTGAAGCAAGTTGCAGACCTGGAAGTCCGGCTCGACGTCGTCGGGGTGCAGCCCGCTTCGAACGGCACGCCCGGCGTCGCACGACTGCGCGCCACCTACGAAAAGGCCAGCGCCGCGACGGAAACCGACGCCTACGATCCCGCGGCCGCTTCGCTCGACGCGCAATACAATAATTTGCAAGGGCGCTCGGTGGAATTTACGATCGAGTCTGACGGGAAGATTTCGCACATCACCGGCATCGATGAAGCCGTCTCGAACCCGTCCGCGGCCGCTGCCGTGCGCGCCTGGATCAACGGATTTTCTCCCAGCGCGAATTTGCCTCCCGAAGGAATCGCCGTCGGCCAGAAGTGGTCGGCCGAGCGTCCGCTGGAAAACACGCCACTTGCGAATCTGTTGTGGCGCACTTCATCCAGCTATCTGCGCGACGAACCTTGCCAGTTGCCGGGCCAAGCAAGATCGCCCGCGCAGAATCCCGCCCAGACGGACGCCTCCCCTGGCGCATCGCCCGGCCCACTCTGCGCGGTGATCCTTACCAGCTTCGATATTCTGCGCCACGGCTCGGCGAGCGCCGACGCGACTCCGGAAGATTATCGCCACAACGGACTGCGCACTTCCGGCACCTGGACGGGCAACGGTCAAAGCCTCGATACCATTTCGCTGCAGAGTGGCATGCTGCTGCGCTCGACGCAAACCAGCGCGCAAAAAATGGACTTCGAAATTGTGAGCGCGCTCTCCGGGTCGAAGATGCACTATGCGGGACAAGTCGAGACTCAATCCGAAATCACCTTGATACCTAACGCTAGCGTTCTGCCTTGACCTGTCTGCGTTGCGACGGCGAAAGCCGTACTTCAGCAGTTGAACGGCTTGCGGAAAAGGTCGTTTTTGGGGGGCCGGAGCTTCCGCTCCGACCATAAGTGCTTGGCTTTTACAGGGCTTCAGCCCCCCAGGAAATGGTTTGGAGCATTTTGCCGCAAGCCGGAAAGGCGCGCATATTCTGCGCGGTTTATGTCGTCGGCAAAGCCACGGCCCACAAAGTTTAGTGAGTCCCGGGTGCCGTGCTCGGTTTTGTGCTGCTTCTATCCACACGGCAGGGTTCTGTTATTTTTGCGCGGTGAGATGTACCGCGTCGCCATAATGCAGGCGGCATTCACAGAATCGGTGCAGGTGAAAATTGGCAAGGTGATGGCCGATGGGTTTTTCACTGCACTCGCGGCCCCCCTCTTCGGTGTGTGCCTTGCGGGAAACATAAAGCACGTCGATGGTTTCCCTCTCGACGGCACGGTGTTCTGGGCTGCATTACCGATCCTTGGAATGTTCTGAACTCGTCGCCTGTGCGGCGTTTTCTGACCGTAAAATATACGACGAGCGAGACTGCGAAGCGGACTGCACGTCAACTGGTGCTGTTCCGCCTTTGTTTCTCGATGAATTCCGTCATTTTTGGCCCTGAGGTCACGGGCGCGCTTCATTCGTCCGGCGGCTTTTATTCATTTTGAGCTTTTTTGTTGGCTATCCTCACCTGTGTCTGGTATTTCTGCGTTCACCGCGAGGCCAGACGTCTCACTTCCGCGCTCCTCTGATTGCGACTTTCTGTCTCGACTGGTGTTAAACTTCATGAATCCGAGCGCATCTCCCCCAGCCACGCCGGTTCGCATTCAAGAAATACGATGAGCGAGCGACCTCGACTCGCGGATTCGATTCTAAACTCCAAAACCAATAGGAGCCGTCTGTGAATATGCCGCTACCAAAATCAAGCAGAACCTCATATTTCTTGCTCCCGCTCTTAGCCTGCGTGCTGTTTCTCGCGTTGCCGGGCATCACCGTCGGCCAAGACGATCCGCCTAGCCGTGTCGCGCGGCTCAACTTCATACAGGGTTCAGTCTCTTTTCAGCCTGCCGGAACCGAAGATTGGGTTGAAGCCAATCCCAACCGCCCCCTAACCACGGGTGATCAGCTATGGACCGATGAAGGCGCCCGCGGCGAACTTCATCTGGGCAGCACTGCAATTCGCGTTTCTCAGATGACCGGCGTTTCGTTCCTGAACGTCAGCGACCAGGCTGTACAAATTCAAGTGGCCGAAGGCTCGGCTGATTTTCGCATCCTGCATATGTGGGACAACGAGAACTACGAGATTGACACGGCCAATGCGGCATTCACGATTCTGCGTCCTGGCGAATATCGCGTGGACGTAGACCCGGACGGCACACAAACCATCATCACTGTGCGCAGCGGCGCCGGCGAAGTGACTGCCGGTGGCCAAGCTTATGAAGTGAGCGGCGGCCAGCAGTACGCATTTGCGGGCAGCGATGCGGTGAACTATAGCGCCGACTCACTGCCCGATCCCGATGACTTCGATGGTTGGTGCACGGATCGCGATCACCGGGAAGACAACGCGGTGTCCGCGCGTTACATCTCCAGAGAAGTGATCGGCTACGAAGATCTCGATACTTACGGAACCTGGCGCACGGATCCCACTTACGGTCCCATGTGGGTTCCGACGGGCGTGGCAGTTGATTGGGCGCCTTATCACACAGGCCATTGGGCCTTTGTCGGTCCTTGGGGATGGACGTGGGTTGACGACGCGCCTTGGGGTTTCGCGCCATTCCATTATGGTCGCTGGGCTTATGTGGGCGGCGGTTGGGGATGGGTTCCAGGTCCTGTGGCGGTAGTCGGAGTCGGAGAGCCTCGCGTGGGAGTCGCAGTTGCCGTGGGCGGCGCATGGGGCGTGCGCCCCGTTTATGCTCCGGCGCTGGTCGGGTTCGTCGGAGGTGGCGGGTTCAGCGCGTCCATTGCAATTGGCGGCGGAGTCGCCGGAGTCGCATGGGTCCCGCTGGGACCGCGCGACGTATGGGTTCCCGGATACCATACCAGCGCTGCGTACATGACGAGCGTCAACGTCACAAGCACCACCGTGGTGAACAGGACGCAGATCACGAACGTGTACAACACTACGGTCATCAACAACAACACTACGACCGTCACTAGGATCACCTACTCCAACCAAGCGGCGCCCGGCGCCGTTACTGCCGTTCCGCAAAAGACCTTTCAAGGCGGACAGCCGGTGGCTGCTGCATCGGTTAAGGTGTCGGCGGAGGAAGTATCCAGTCCGAAGGTGATGTCGGCAAAGCCTGTCGCGCCAACTGCCGAGAGTGTAAGGGGACCGGCGCGTCCCGCGGCGGCTTCCGCGCGGCCGCCCGCATCGCTTGCGAGCCATCCGGTGGTGACGAAGATGACTCCGTCGCCCAAGGCTATACCCGTCGGGCATTCCGCACCTTTGACCGCCGCGGCCTATAAGCCGGCTACCAAGCCCAATGCGCGTCCGAACACTAATATCAAGCCTGCAGAACGACCGACCATTGCAGCTAAGCCAGCGGGGTCGGGGCCGGCGGGCGGCAAGCCCGCGAGCGCGCCGGCTACTAAGCCTGCCACTGCGGCGCCACCGGCTCACAACGCTTCGAATCCAGCCGGCGCAGAGCAGCCGCAGCCCAACAAGGCAAATCCACCCGCGGGTAACGCGAATAATAACGCCGCAAACACCAAGGCCAATCCCGATACGGCGAAGGATGCGAACGGCGCGGCACAGCCACCGAAGAAATTCACGCCTCCGCCGTCACGTGACAATACAAACTCGCGCGAAGAGACGGCCAAACCGCCTGCTCCCGCGAAGCCGCCAGCGGCCGTCAAGCCCCCGCCTCCCGCACCGAAACCGGCGGCTGCTGCGAAGCCACCTGCAGCCGAAAAGCCTGCGCCCGCTGAAGCCCCGAAAAAACCGGCTCCTGCGGCACAGGCAGCGCCCAAGAACCAAGAGAAAGAGCCAAAAAAGGACGAGAAGAAGCCACCAAAAGAAGGGGAAAAGCACCCGGAGAGGAACTGACCGGCTGCAGATTGCAGATCGGACCGGTCGCGGATCGTTACGCGCTCGTCGATGGCGGCGTGGTCGGACGACATCCACTGCTAATCGAGCGACGGGCCCCGAGCAATCGGGGCCAGTTCCGCACTATCGAACCGGGCCGGCAGTTCGACTAGCCGTCAGGCACAGTCCCGCTCACGCGTTTACACCGGCTGGGCTCTTGGTCTTCGCGTAAGGAGATTGCCGCGCCAGACGCATCCAGGTCTCAGCTAGCTTCCGGTAATGCTCATCAGGAGCTACGAGGCTCGAGCCACATTCACCCACCACTCAAGCCGCTTGGTGTCTCTCAGAATCATTCTTCGAGTAACTTGTGAATCAATCGGCCTGCGGAATCACCATCTTCGAAGTCGATGTCGAATCCGACTTTGCGGATTCTCCCCCTCTTGTCCACGATAACCACTACGGGGACGCCGTTTATGCCGTAGCTCTCGAGTGTTTCATCTGAAGTGATCACGACCCCAATGTGGGGTGCTTTTTCAAGGCGCGCCTTCTCAACAGTAGCTTCGATACTCGAATCACTGGAAGCACTGAGATAGGAATTCATTTTGTAGGTGGTGACGTCCGTAACCAGCAGTTTTTTCTCCCCATATCGCTTTTGAAGGGCGTCCAGGTGCGGGAGTTCGCGCATACAAGGAGAGCATCCCAAAAAGAAGAAAGAAATGACCTCTACGCGGCCTGGTTGAGCGACGCCGGATGGAGAGCTCCTGCCTAGCAGCTTCACGACTGCGACCGGAGGAGCGGGGTGCATTTCCAGATTTGCCCAATGAAGGTCGCGAGCGCCCCAACCAGTTGCTTCGCCGGGATGGGATTTTAGGAAGCGATTCATCTCCGCCAGAATCTTTGCCGCCTCGTCGGTTTCTCCGGCCAGGTAGTAGCGGTGCACGAGATCGCACCCGGTGTGCAGCACGAGACCAGACTCTACGAGCGGTACGCCAGGGTTCGCAGTCTGGTTACGGTCGCGCAGAATTGCGTAACGTTCCTTTGACCAATCGAGCGCCATTTTCGGATCGGTGTCTGCTTCATCATCGATGATTACGTCGATTTGCGACTCTACGGGCTGCATCGGGTCTTCCTGCAAAATGGTTCGGATTGTTCCCCATGCCGCTTCCCAGCTTCCGGTCCTCCGCACTTGTAGCCGCGCCAGTACCAGGCGTGCATCGGGTCCATGCGTCAATTCGTCCCCTGCCAAGTAAAGTTCCACGGCCTGCAGAGCCTTTTCACGATTTTGCTCGCAGAGCTTTGCCAGCCAGTAGAGTTCCTCGCCCGAGACGCTGCCCAGCATGAAGGACGGGCACAACTCTGCAAAACGTTGCCGCACTAGGCTCTCGGGAGCTATCGAGGTGGCTGGCTCTCTGTGCGCGTCTAGGGCCGCCTGCCATTCGGTCAGTGGCCGACGCGCGAATTCATACGCCTCGGAGGGTTTAGTGAAGGTTGACTGGGCAGGCAAAAACTGGACGCATAACAGTAGTAACCAAAATGGCCGCAAGGTCTTCACCGTCGATACCTCGGGGTGAAAATAACGCTACCGGAAGGCCGGACCGGTGTCAATAAATCGCCTTTGCCGCAGCTAAAGTCGATGTGGCCGTTTAGACGATGAACCCTGGTTCCCGTAAACTCATCAACCGGAAACCGCGGCAACCTGACAAACTCCTGGTGCAAACAGCTATAATCCATCCGCATGATCCCTGCGTCCTACAAGCCGAAAAAGAAGTTCATGGAGTTGGCAATTTCGGAAGCCAAGCTAGCCGGCGACCGCGGAGACTATCCCATCGGCGCGGTCATCACGCGCCTGGTGGGCAAACGCGAGGTGGTCATCAGTAGCGCCGGCAACCGCGTGAAAACCTCCGGCTCCAGTATCAAACACGTGGAGCTCGAAACGCTCAAATACGTGTGCAGTGGCTATGGCCGCTATCTGCCCGATTTCGTCCTGTATTCGACGCACGAGCCTTGCGCGATGTGTGCTGGCGCATGCGTGTGGTCCAGAATTGGCGCGGTGGTTTACGGCGTGTCGCAGGAGGACATCGCCGCGTACGGCCGCAAGTGCGGCAACCAGGACTACAAGTGGCGAGCGTGCCTGATTTCCTGCCGCTTCGTTTTCCGCAAAGGCAATCACCGCATCCCCGTCACGGGCGGCTTCCTGCGCAAAGAATGCCAAAAGCTTTTCAGTTACAAAACGACGCGCCGCTGACCAGCGCGTACCGCCGTTGCTGTCCCAGGCAGTCTTCTGATACAGCGTAGAGGCGCTGCT
>Ga0210394_10002780_pt1 | contig 23345 bp, 23 predicted proteins | sample IncBWC12MmetaG_FD_160121 | JGI IMG/M metagenome (GOLD analysis project Ga0210394, IMG submission 160121) | Forest soil microbial communities from Barre Woods Harvard Forest LTER site, Petersham, Massachusetts, United States - Inc-BW-C-12-M | ecosystem: Environmental > Terrestrial > Soil >... | reverse complement strand
TGTAGGTACTGGAACGCCAGCTGGCGCTAATGGTAACACTGGTGCGGCGGGTAATACTGGTGGGGCAGGTTCAGGTGCAACCAACGGTAACGCAGGATCACCGGGTAGTGGAGGTGGCACTGGTGCCAATGGTAACAATGGTAACGCTGGTACTCCCGGAGCAGCAGCATCCATAGCAACTGCATCTGCGGTGGTAGTCGTTCCAGTTTCATTCAACGGCGGTACAGCTGGTAATGGCGGTACTGGTGGAGCAGCCGGTAACCCCGGCAACACTGGCGGTGCAGGTAACGCAGGTAACGCAGGAACCAATGGTTCTGGTGGTCCCGGTGGTACTGGCGGTGGTGGTGGTGCGGCAGGTAATCCCGGTACCCACGGAAATGGTGGTGCTGCTGGTGGTAACGGCGGTGGCGGCGGTGGCGGCGGTATCGTCAACGCTGGTGGCAACAAAGGTAACGCTGGCAGTGGAGGAAACGCTGGTGCTGTTGGAACGGCTAATGCTAACGTTCATCCTGCTGGTGGTAATCCATCAGGTGGCGGCGGTGGTATCGGTGGCGTCCCGGATGGTTCACCAAACAATGTCACAACACCGGGCGGTGGTGGCGGTGGTGGTTCAGCGGTTGGTGGCAACGGTAACGCTGGTGCTACCGGCAGTGGCGCAACTAATGGTTCAGCCGGTGGTGCTGCTCCAAATACATGGGGTGGACAGGACGGATCAAACGGTAATGCTGGCGCAACTGGCAATGCAGGTAACGCAGGCACTGGCGCAAACAACGGCAATCCCGGAAACTCAGGTAACAACGCCACACCCGGCAACACCAAGACTCGTATCCAAAGCAACGTCTCTAAGGGGGGTCAAGTGACCATCACCACATCTGCTGGTATGACTATTCAATGGGCAAATCAGGGCCAGTCTTCCGTTGGATTGGTAGAAGGTGTATAATATGAAGGATAATACTCAAACGGTACAACCCGGTCAAGCAGTCCTTATGCGCGACACTAAGTTACCGACACCCTACGATCTTTGCATGTGTGAATGTCACAGATCAGCAGGCGTGATGCATTCATGGACATGTTGCAAGAAGGTGAATAATAATGATCAAGCGAATATTAACCGCAATCCGCAAGCCAACTGAAGTACAGTTTCTTTGTGTTAAGGATGATGTCGGTGTCATCCCAGAGCCATACCCAGCACGCAAGTTGATGCCTGAATGGTTCAAGAAACTTCCTCCTAAGATCAACAACGAACAGAGACTAGAGAACAGCACCATCAAGCGTTGCATGCCATTCTTGGATGCATTGAATCTTGGTTGGATCATTCCTCTTGCTGCTGATGTTGAATTTGCCACGGATAAGGACGGTAACATCACTACTAAGTCCCTATTCGCGCGCAGCATGGTACAGACTCATTCACATGCACAGGTGGCCGGTCATCCAATACTCCCAGAGCAACCATGGAAATGGATCAACCATTGGGCAATCAAGATGCCCAAAGGATACAGTATGCTCTTCGTGCCACCCCTCAACCGTTATGAACCAAGGTTCGAGTGTATTGCTGGTATGGTAGATGATACCTATATGGGTCAGGATGCATTTGAGTACGTCAACTTTCCTTTCTTCTTCAAACAACCCAAGTATAGTGGAATCATCAAGGCTGGCACTCCATTAGTCCAGTGCATCCCTATCAATCGTGATGGTGTCGTAGCATCATCTCATAAGATCAAGATAGATTCGCTGAGCAGCGAAGATACCCAATTGATCGAACATACCCGTCGTCGTAGAACCTCACAAGAGAGTCTATATCGCGACACGCTACGTCAACCAAAGTAATGCGTTCCCATAGGAACGCACGGAGCACATCATGTACTTTCTAGCAGCAAGCCCAGACCTATCAACCAAGGAACAAACCTTCGCCACGTGGGAGAATGGTTTCAGTGAATCTGAGATCGCTCGTATCCTTGTCCAAGGTGAACTGACCTCTCAAACCCCCGGCACCGTCAATGCTAATGAAGTTGATGCTGCTATTCGTCAGAGTACAGTCTCTTGGCTACCAAACAACCAAGACAACGTGTGGCTCTACGATAAGGTGGGTTGGATCGTTCGTCAGTTGAATGGTCAGTTCTTCAACTTCGATCTTACAGGTTTTGGTGAACCGTTCCAGTACACGGTTTACACTGGCAACAACGACCATTATACTTGGCACGTAGATAAGGGGATCGTCAATGACATGCCCCGCAAGTTATCACTTACGGTCCAATTATCTGATCCTAGTGAGTATGAGGGTGGGGTTCTAGAATTACAGACCGGTAACACCCCAGTCCCCATGGCGAAGACTAAGGGCCTAGTGGTAGCATTCCCATCATGGATCTTGCATCGTGTCACCCCAGTCACGGCTGGTACTCGCCGCTCTCTTGTTATCTGGACGGGGGGACCAAGTTTTAGATAAATAATCGACTTCCCTCAAAGAACAAAAAGAAGTATTACAGATGGCCACATACGTTGACTTGAACCTGATCCAAGGCGATGACTTCGGGTATCTACTCCAACTTAGCAATAATGATGGATCAAACCTCAACGTGGCCGGTTATACCTTTGCCTCTTGGGCCAAGACATCCTATGTGACCCCGAACGTTGCCATCACCATGAAGGTGACGGTGACTGATGCTACAAATGGCAATCTGACGCTATCGTTGGACGGTGCTAATACCAGCAACATCATCGCTGGTAATTATGTGTATGACGTGACAATGAAAGATACGACCAACACCACCTCTCATTTGATGAATGGATTGTTGATTGTTCTTCCGGGTGTCACCAATATCACACCGCCAGCTAATGGCGCACTACAGCCATAATGCCAATCGTAGTAACACCGATCCAGAAACAAGTAATAGTAAAGCCAGCGCCAATACACCAGTCCCAGCAAAGTGGGCCGAAACCGTCTAATGTCCTAGTCGTAGGTCCTCTACCAGTACATCAGACACAACAAGCGTCTGGTCCTATAGTTACTAAGCCATACATCCCCAATCCGTTGGATGGCGGAAGTTTCTAATTGTGGCCAACACAAACAACATTACGATTCAGATCAATCGCAGTGCTGTCACGGCTGCGCCTAGTAATCTTCAGCCCGGTGAAATAGCATTCAGCTATGTCTCTAACACCTTGTTCATTGGTGATACCGCCAATGGTGTTATCAATCTCTTCAATAATCTTTCATCTCTAGGCACCGTCACCAATGTAGCCACTGGCCTTGGTCTGACCGGTGGCCCTATCCACGTCACCGGCACGATCTCAGCTAACCTAGCAACGACATCTGTGCAGGGTGTCACTAAACTAGTAGATAGCATCAGTTCTGGTGATACTAGTAATGCAGCAACCGCGAATGCTGTTCAATGGGCATTTGACGCTGCCAATGCTAACGCTCTAGCGGCCTACGCACAGGCCAATACAGCCAACACAGTAGCTCAGAGCGCCCTCGTAGCCACTGGCACCATGAATGGTAACTTCGGTACCATCAACTCAACCTTCAGCACCCACAACACAACCTTCGGCACGATCAATGCCAACTTCACTGGTATCAATACCGCACTCGCTGCCGACAATACCAACTTTGCTGCCATCAACAGTGCATTGTCAGCAGGCAACACCAACGATACAACAACGAACACAACGTTCAGCACCATCAATTCCACATTTGCCACCGCGAATGCCTTTACTAGCAACGCATCTATCAAGGCCAATGCCGCTTACGAACTAGCGAACCTTGGATTTGTATTGGGCACCGCTGCCACCATCGCAATTCCAACGATCAATACAAGTCTAGGAACGATCAACGCCAACTTTGGCGGTATCAATTCTGCTCTGAGTGCAGACAACACCAACTTCGGTACGATCAATTCTACTTTCGCTACGATCAACAGCACCTTCAGCACAGACAATAGTACCTTCGCTACGATCAACAGCACCTTTGCCTCACTGAACACTAATGCGACGGCGACATCCCTTAAAGCCAATGCATCCTATGCACTTGCTAACCAAGGTTTTGTCATCGGAACACAGGCGTTCATCAATGCCAACCTTGCCTACACAGCAGCTAATAGTGCACAGACAGAAGCCAACACCATCTATGCCTTAGCTAACATGGCAGTGTTGAATGTCTCTTCTGCTAACTCATCAAATCTAGTCATCAGCGGCAATTCTACCAACGTCATCATTGATACTGCTTTGGTTGCTAGTGGTGGTAATCCAGCAGCCGCTTACGCACAGGCTAATTCCGCCTACCTCAAGGCCAACATATCATATCAGTTAGCCAACCAAGGCTTCGTGATCGGCACGCAAGCATTCCTCAATGCTAACCTTGCGTACAATCAAGCCAACCTAGCCTATACGGCTGCGAATTCTGCGCAGACCTCAAGTAATGTTGTTTCTATCAAGGTCAATGCTGCATATGAATTGGCCAATCTTGGATTCATCTTGGGTACTGGTGCTGTACTACAGATGCCTAATGTTAATACCAGTTTCAGTACAACCAACACAACCTTTGGTACACTGAACTCAACATTCACCACGATTAACACCTCACTCGGAACGATCAATGCGAACTTTGGTGGTATCAACTCCGCACTATCAGCAGACAACAGTGCCTTCAGCACAACCAATACGACCTTCAGTACAGTTAACACGACGTTCGGTACTATCAACGCTACATTCAGTACCCTCAATGCTGCCATCACGACATCTAATGCGCAAGCAAATGTTGCATCGATTAAGGCCAATGCCGCTTACGAACTAGCGAACCTTGGATTCATCTTGGGTACTGGTGCTGTACTACAGATGCCTAATGTCAATACTAGTTTCAGCACCCATAATACGACCTTTGGCACGATCAATACCTCCTTAGGAACGATCAATGCGAACTTTGGTGGTATCAATAGCGCTCTGTCAGCGGACAACAGTGCCTTCAGCACAACCAACACCACTTTCGGAACCGTGAACACAACGTTCAGCACCATCAATACGACCTTCGGCACACTGAACACGTCAATCACCACAGCCAATGCTCAGGCTAACGTGGCTTCTATCAAGGCCAATGCCGCTTACGAACTAGCGAACCTTGGTTTCATCAAGGCAACACAAGCAATCATATATGCTAATTCTCAGGGCACCTATGCCAACGGCACAGTGGTGGTCGGTAATGTAGCAAATATCAACTTCAACAACACAGCAATGACTAATGTCTCTATCACGGCAAATGGTAGTCAGACTAATGCTGCGATTGTGGTGAATGCTGCCGCCGTCCTTCTAGGTATTGTTTCAGGTAACACATCCAACATCAATGTCACCTACAATGCCAACGGCAATGTGGTCATCGATACACGTTTGGCTGGTGGTGGTGCTGGTGATGGTAATAACTACGAAGCAGATATCCTCGCTAATGGTAGTGTGGTAGTCACGAATGCCAACGTCAACTTCAACAACACTGCAACCGTTAATGTATCTGTCACTGCCAATGGATCCACACAAGGCAATGTTGCCCTCAGCGCTAATGCTACAGCACTTGGTGTGCCTGCCGCATCGGTCAAAGCCAACGCTGCCTATGAACTGGCCAATCTTGGATTCATCTTGGGAACTGGTGCCGTGCTCCAGATGCCAAACATCAACACTAGTTTCAGCACAACCAACACAACCTTTGGCACAATCAACACCTCCTTAGGAACGATCAACGCCAACTTTGGCGGTATCAATTCTGCTCTGAGTGCAGATAATAGTGCCTTCAGCACAACCAATACGACCTTTGGAACTGTTAACACAACGTTCAGCACCATCAACACTTCGCTAGGAACGATCAACGCTAACTTCAGTGCCATCAATACCGCATTAGCTGCTGGTAACACTAATGATGCTATCGCAAATAGCGCAACACTTAAGGCCAATGCTGCATATGAACTGGCCAATCTTGGATTCATTCGCGCAACACAGGCGGTGATCTATGCTAATAGTCAAGCAGTCTGTGCGAACGGCACCGTCGTGGTTGCGAACATTGCTAATGTCAACTTCAATAACACAGCTACCGTCAACATATCCTCAAGCGCCAATGGAACACAGAGCAATATAGCACTGGTTGTTAATGCTGCGGCCATCCTCCTTGGGGTGGTATCTGGTAACACATCCAACATTAACGTTACCTACAATGCCAACGGCAACGTGGTCATTGATACACGTTTGGCTGGTGGTGGTGCTGGTGATGGTAATAACTATCAGGTCGATGTCCTAGCCAACGGCACCGTAACAGTCACCAACGCCAACGTTAATTTCAACAACACAGCAACTGTAAATGTCTCTGTGACAGCCAACGGTACTACTCAGGCCAACGTAGCCCTATCTGTCAATGCTACAGCACTTGGTGTAACGGCAGTTTCCCTCAAAGCCAATGCGGCATATGAACTGGCCAACCTAGCATACGTCAGCCAATTAGTTTCCCTAAATATAGCCAATACGTCGGCAAATGTGGCATTGGGCTTGGCAGCTAATGCTTGGATGACAGCCACACTAGCAATTCAAACCAATCCAGTTTGGTATTCTTATTACTCAGGGGTCTAACACATGGCATTCTCATTTCAGCCTTTCTTTCCACAGTCAGTACAGAGCATTTCTCTTGCTAATACGCTCACTACCTCAGTATCTAATGTGGTGGTTGGTGGTGTTAACGGCACGAAGATCGAAGCACTCGTTGTAACCAGCACTGATACCATTGATCACGCTATTACAATCGCCATCAATACTGCTGGCGTTCTAGCCAACGTTGCGAATGTCAACATTCCAGCAGGCAGCGGCGCTACATTGGGTGTGCTACCAGTGAACTTGTTCGCAAACAACCAGTTCGCCTTCCTACCACAGGACGCAAACGGTAACAAGTATCTCTACTTGGCCAATGCTTCATGCGGTATCACTTGGATTTCCAACTCTGCGGTCGCTTCAGCGAAGGCTGTTGGTATCGGTGGTCAGGCATCCGTATTCTAAGGCTGGTAAACTATGTCTGGTGTGGGCGATCTAAACACGCGAGTCCGTAGACCCAGCGCGGCGGGGTCTAATACCCAAATACTATTCAACTTCGGTGGAGTTGAGGGTGCAACGGCTAATCTAACGTTCAACGTGAGTAGTAACACGTTGAACTCTTTCTTTATGAATGCCGCCGCGAACCTCGTTGCGGGTAACATCAGCACCCCACAGAACACATCCACCGGCAATCTAACCATCACTACTCTGGCTAATACGGTCACTCTGAACGTATCCCAGAATGCGGCAGTTGGTAATATCTCAGCCGCCAACATCAACGTCTCTGCGACCATCAATACCGCTGCTAATCTTGTAGCTGGTAACATCAGCACTCCTCAGAACACCAGCACTGGCAACCTCAGTGTCACACAGAATACAACGACGGGTAACATCGTTATTAGCACTTTGGCTAACACCGTGACCTTAAACGTAAGTCAGAATATCTTCGCCCCTAACTGTCCGATGAGCAACACCATAACTGGAGTTGAGACTGGTATCGGTAGTGTAATGACTGGCAATTCTACTCGTACCTCTACTACTGCTCTAACTGCCGAAAACAATCTATCCTGCACTCTTGGTAACACAGGTGTCTATGCATTAGAGTGCCTGATTAACTACTCTGGGAGCAATGGTGCTTCTGGTCTAAATGGATTCAAGTTAAGTTGGGGTGGAAGTTGCACAGTCAATACTCTTTCGTATAGTGTGGTGGGAACTAACAATAGTGTTGCGAATATCTCAACTCGTCAGTTAGGTTTCACGAACGCAGTCACGACACAGTATACTACAATTGGTGTATCGGATTGGGTGCTAATAAAGGGAGTTTTGACCATCAACGCAACAGGTACGTTCTTCCCAATGTATGCCCAAGTCGTTTCAAATGGTAATTCCGTAAACATCCAATCTAATTCTTATATCGTCCTAACCCGTATCAAGTAATATGCTATGGGTTGGTCAAAACTTCAATCTGTTAGTGCAGCAAACGTCACTACAACAATCACACTCACATTGAATGGAGTAGGACAGAACAGTCTACTCACTACTCAATGTTCTTATTACCGTGTCGCCCAGAACAACAACACTCCACCGGGCACACCAACAGATACTAATGGCACCATGTTGCCAGCGATTGTGCCAGTTGCGATCAATACACTAGCAGGTAGCACCGATTCTGGTGGTGTCGCAATCTGGTACGAAAAGGGCGCTGCCTCTGGCACACATACCGTTGTTATCACCATTCCTAATTGCACTGTCGCCCATGGCACACTGACTGAATTTTCTGGTGGTGATGGCACACTAGATATGGTTGCATCAACGATGGCGCACTCCAACGCCAACTTCAGCACTAGTGGTATGACATCACCACTAGCTCAGACTAATGACTTAGCTGTTGCTGCTGTGTTCTTTGGTGCGGGTACGGGTCAGGCTAACGCGCAGATCTCAGACCCACCAACAGGATACATCAGTCTATTTGTCATGGAGAATTCTGCAACCGATCTCCCCACAGAGTTCGCCTATAGATTCTTGGCTAATGGTGATCCTCAAATGGTCCTCTGGTCGTGGATAGATAACACAACATGTGGATCTGCTGGTGCAATCGCAACGTTTATGTTGAACGCACCAGTGGGCGCAAATGTTGGTAATGTGACGGTATCACCTAATGCCACAGTCAACGTTATCAACTTCTCAAACTCCTCACAGAATCTAGCCTCCATCACTATTCCATCAGAGACGATGAATGTCTATTACACCTCAGGTGCTAATACGAACAATGAGAGTCTTACATCGAACACCATCGCGTTGGCCAAATGGCCAACGACGAATGCAACCTATGTGATTAACGGCAACAACAGCATTACCGTTTCAGTGAATTCTGTCGGTGGCATCTTCCCCAATACCAACATCACAATCCCCGGTCAAAACAATTCTGTATTGTTCCACTAAGGGGATAAATACTAAACACGAATCGTAATTGAGTTATCATGGCTAAAGGCATTGCATTCACACCATCAGGTACTACATTTGGCGCGAACACAAACGCCAATGTGACCATTGATGCGTCGCATGCTACCGATGCACTCGCTCTACCTGTAGGAACCACTGGTCAGCGTCCAGCAGGCGGTAAGGGCATGATCCGCTTTAACTCTAATACTTCAGGGTTCGAGGGATTCATTGCGTCGTGGGCACCATTGGGTGGTGGTCAGGTCGTCATTCAGAACAACAACGTGATGGTTAACAGTACCAGCACCATCGACTTCAGCAATGGCACTAATGTAATACTCAAGGTCACCGACGACTATGCCAATGGTCGCGTCAATGTCTTCTTTGATAGCACGGGCGGTGGCGGTGGAAGTATTAACGTTGCTGCCAATGCCCACTACAATGTTAATAGTGCGGCCAACCTCAACTTTAATAACACTTCGACCGTAAACGTCACGGTTGTGGGGGTTCAGGGGAACACCACAGCCAACATTGCGTTCACAGCCAACCAGAGCGCCATAGCAGGCCCCGCGTACGATCAGGCCAATGCCGCCTACGCTCAGGCGAACGCCGCTTATACGCAGGCTAATACAGCCGAGACTGACGCTCAGGCCGCTATTGTAATAGGTGAGGCTGCCTATGCTGAAGCAAATGCCGCTTATGCCCGTGCCAACAACTTCGCCATCGATTCCAATGGAACCGTAACGGTTGCCAACGCTACCAGCATCAACTTCAATAATACAGCCACGGTCAACGTAGCGACATCAGCGAATGGTTCACAAGGTAATGTGGCATTCACTGCGAACATTACGGCCATCGTGGGTCCGTTTGCGGCCAATGCTAACGCAGCCTATGCTGAAGCAAATGCAGCGTACGCTCAGGCCAACACTCAAGGCACCTATGCCAATGGCACCAGTGTAGTCGCCAATACCTCCAACATCAATTGGAACAATACGGCTACGATGAATGTGTCTGTGACTGCCAACGGCACACAGAGCAACGTGGCGTGGTCAGCGAACATAACATCTATCGTTGGTCCATTCGCAGCCAACACCAATGCTGCATACCTTCAAGCCAACACTGCCAATCTTGTTGCACAGACTGCACTTGGTTATGTATATCTGGCCAATGCGCAGGCACAGGCTGCGTTGGTCACCGCGAGAGCAGCAGCCAACACTGTTGCTGTATTTGCCAATGGAACATTGGTTCTTGCTGATTCCAACCTGAACTTCAACAACACGTCAACCATGAACGTCTTCGTGACTGCCAATGGGACATCACAGGCCAACATTTCTTTTCAAGCCAACGTAGCTTCTTTGTTGAATGTTATATCATCTATCAACGACTACTATGTGAATGCTGTTTCATTGGGCACTCAGACAACAGTCAACAGCGCATATACTTTCTATACTGTCCCAAGCATAGGCAAGGGATTGGTATCCATCTTCAATATCAGTTCCAGCAATGGCGCAGCACAGTATGATATCTTGGTATCTGGAAGTCCAAGTATCAGTGGTACAACATTCTTGATGGCTAATAGCGTGGTTGGTAACTACAATGCCAGCTTCCCTTGGTACTATCAGGCAGATAACCCAGCCGATACCAACATGTACATTGGTCTCAGGATTGATGCTGGGGCACCAGATACTTGGAACGTTGCCAATCTGCGTATAGAGCAGTTTGCGCTTAGCCCCAACATCTATAGTAATCTAACATCGGTCATTGCCGAAGAGAACTTTGTAGCCACTGCCAACCAGACAGCCTTTACGTTGGTCAATCCATTGGCACCAGCCAATGTCAACTACTTACTGGTCAGTCGTAATGGTATTCTGCTTGAACCAACCACTCACTATACCCTTACTGGTCAAGTTCTAACTCTCTCAGCGAACTCGGTGACTAATGACGTGATTGATGTTCGTGAGTTCATTGCTGCCAACACACAGCAGCCATCAGTCATTCTCAATGAGCAGTTCACATCAACCGCCAACCAGACAGCCTTCACGTTGAATAACGTTCTATCACCAGCCAACGTCAACTATGTGATGGTGTTCCGCAATGGACTTGAGCAAGCACCGACGACTGACTATACCCTCGCAGGACAGACTCTAACATTCACCAGCAACACTTTACTCAATGATCTGATAGAGATTCGTGAGTTCATTGGCATGAACCTCGCCAATGGTGGATTCGCTGCTGGTGCCAATCAACAGATACAGTTCAATCTCAATGGCTCACTGGCTGGCGATCCAAATCTAATCTTCAAGACCACAGGAACCGCATTGAGCGTTGGTGGTCATGGTGCTGCTGGCGCAGGTGATATCCTTCTCAAAGGTGCCAATGCTGTTATTCGAGTCGAAGACAGCACGCAGACTGGTGCCATTGCCTACCTTGAGGTTGGTAATGGTGTAGCGATTCTTGATACCACTCAGGCAATCGGTGGTAATACCGCTTGGTCAATCAGAGCCGATGGTTCTGAGAGGATCAATATTAGCGGTAACAACGCTACTGTCAACATTTTTGCCAATGTCGCTATCACCGGAAACATCAACGTCTCAGCGACTATCAACACGGCAGCCAATTTGGTGGCTGGTAACATCAGTACGCCACAGAATACCAGCACCGGCAACCTTAGCGTCACTCAGAATACTAGCACTGGCAATCTAAGCGTTACACAGAATGTCAGCACGGGAAACCTGAGTGCATCGGGCGTCGCGGTGGCAACGAGTGACCTCCAAACAGTCAGTGGCAACATCATTGCAGGCTCAGCAGTAACCACTAATACACAGCAGCGTGCATTTGCTGGTATGTCCGCAACTATGACAGGCAACTCAGTTCGCCAATCCACGACCGCATTGACGTTCGAAAACAACCTATCAATGACCATCAATACAACTGGCACATATAAACTTGAGGCTTTACTTGCTATCTCTAGTGGCAATGGTAACACCATCCACGGTGCGCAAGGTATTAAGATAAGTTGGGGTGGCACTGCTACACAGAATGCCTTTTCCTATATGCAACTTGCCGTCATCAATGGAGGATCTGTTTTTGGTGGATTTGGAACCTTTGCCACTAATGGCTCAAACATTCTCACCTATGCCACTATTCAAGGTGGAGACTTTGTGTTGTGTAAGGGGACTGTAACCTTGAACACCACTGGCACATTCATTCCAATGTTTGCGCAGGTTGTGTCTAACGCCAACACCACGAATCTCTCATCTAACTCTTACATGACCCTCACTCGCATCGGATAACAACATGGGAACAACACAACTAATCGATGTCGCTCAAATCAACAGTAATGGTATTCTTACTCTTGACACAACAAACAATACAATGAACTTGGCTGGGACTCTGAATGTTACAAGTGACTTAGTTTTGAACGGTGCATCATTCAATGCGGTCATCGGTAAATGGACTTCTTTTACCGTAAACACTCTAGCAGGCTATACAACTTTTGGTGGTAGTGACAATCTTCCCAAATACTATCTCAGCCCAATGGGTATCGTGTTCTTGCGTGGTGGCATTCAATCCAACACTGGCAATGGTGCATCGCCGGCATTTGGAAACATCGTACCATCACAAATCTGTGGTTCTTCCTACAACATCGCCAATGGATTGCCTGCCCCTACTAATATTTGGATCATAACCGCTTCTGGTGCAACTTCCGGTTCTCAGACGCCTAACGTCGGTGTAATGGTTCAGATATTCATAAACAAGACAGGGAATGTCTGTGTCGAAACCACGGCAATAGGAAATAGTGCTGCGGCTGCGGCAAATCTCAACTTCATAACACTTGATGGTCTCTGGTACAGCATCTACTAAGAGAATATATATGACACTGCAACTACTAACCACTGCTCAGATCAACGCCAACGCTTCGCCAGTCGTCAATACGGTCTCAACGTTGATGACGGGTATGGCTGCGTTCATGACTGCCAACACGTCAAGAACTAGTGCTACTGCTCCGACCGCTGAAGCAAACCTCACTATCACTGTGAATGAAACCGGCGTCTATAAATTAGACGCTTTCTTCTCTATTGCTTCCCAGAATGCTAATGGTGCCGGCGGATTCTTTGCCAATTTGCACTTTGGCAGTGCTGTAGGAACCTTCGTGGGGGGTGGCAACTTCGGTGCTGGTGGTGTTGCTAATACGCAGGAAATCGCCATTCCTTATGCTGCCACTCTTGCCAACTATGCAGGATTTGGATTTGGTGACACTGGGCACGTCATTAGTGCCGTAACTACTCGCACAGACTGGGTAACATTACATGGCGTTTTGACTATCACCACGACAGGTACAGTCATTCCCGGTTGGTCACAGAACTTCAGTTCAGCAAATGCCACACTGTTACTTGCTAACAGCTATGTGATGCTCACGAAGATTGGATAAATATTATACCTAATAGGATAACACTATGTACCGCACTGGAACTATAATCTCAGCCAATTGCATGAATCTCTTTCTCCAGAATCTGGAGTCAGATCTCATCAACGTTGGCTTCGTCAATGTCTCATCTGGTTTGTTGGCTACCAACACATCAGGTGTCTCTACACGCTGGGATGTCATGAAGTCACCCGGTGCCAACAACAGCATAGCCAATGACTGGTTCTTGTTCCTTGGGACCGACAACGCCACCAACACCACACTCTATACGACCATTTCATGCGGTTGGAATGCGGCAGCATCTAATCAGGCAACACAATATATTTGTGCCAATAATTCAGCCGGTGCATTGAATGTCGCTGCCAATGGGTTCTGTACAATAGCCTTTGCCAACACGGTCAACACCGGCAACGTATTCACGATGAACACAGTATCCATGGCAACGACTGTTGCCGGAATGAACTTCTATTATTCAGTTACCATTGACCGCGCCATCTTCTCTGTGGCTAACGCAGCATCCCTTAATACTGGAACCTGTTTCTATTGCGGAACATATGATTCTTTCATGCCATTGAGTGTAGATACCTATCCTTTGGTTGCCGCAAATCTTTCATCAATTATCCTATTTGCTGATATCGGCTCTGCTGGTCCATCTGGATTCCCAAATGAACCTTATTACATAGCCAATAACACATCTGCCAAGGCGGTCAATGGTAATTTCTATGGCGCAGTGCAGGGATTTTGGACAGAAATATCTTCACTCGATGGTTATCTCGGTGGACGTTATTCATTTTGTAGATCATCAATTCAGGGGCACGGTACCGTAGCAGGTGCTGGCAATGGCGGCATTCGTGGTCTACTGAAAGATTATTATGTCTCCACTATTCAGGCGGGCAGAGGAGATTTGTCCTACTTCACGTTCAATGGCACTCAATATAATCTAATCAACTTAGGAAATGGCTCACAGATTAGCAGCCAGCCTCTACCATTCTCTCCTGCCTCATGGGGTGGGTGGGTGCTCCAGATATAAGCCATGCCAGCCAACACGCAAATGAGTTGTTATTCGTTGCAGTACAACACGAATAATACTGGTGCATTCAGTCCGAACATCCCCGACATGCATATGATTCAGACGGGGACAGCCAACTCAACCAATGCATCCTTCACGCAAAATGCCACTGATTTCTTTCCGGCATATTATCTTCGTGTCAATAGTGGATTGGCTCCGCTACCAACACAACCAAGCAACTGGTGGTACTACGCATTTCCACCAACCAAAGAGACTCAGAGACCAACACTACCGGCATACACGGTTTACCCGCGCATACCATAAATATTAGACCAAAGAGATTATATACATGGCCACACCAAATAGCAGACAGACACTGGTACAGTATGCCCTACGTAAACTAGGTGCACCTGTCATCAGTATTAACATTGACGATGATCAGATAGATGATCGTGTTGATGATGCCATAAACATGTTCACGGAGTTCCATATGGACGCCACGAACAAGGTCTATGTGTCCATGAACGTCACCAGCACCGTACTATCCAATGGATTCTTCCAAATGGATCCTACTATCATCAACGTCACTCGTATCTTTCCTATTCTGGGTAATAGCACAGGTTCTGGTGGTCCACAGAACTTCAACATCTTCGACTTGAACTATCAGTTGCGCCTGAATGAACTCTATGACTTCACCTCAGCCGATTACGTCTATTACGAATTGGCACAGCAGCACATCCGCACGCTTGAGATTCTATTCATTGGTGAACCACCTATTAGATTCAATCGCTATGATGGTCGTCTGTTCGTGGATGGTCTCAAGCAGAAAGCATCTAATGGCACGATGGTGATGGCGGAATGTTATCAGGTTCTCCCATCAAACAACCTGTACTTCTGGAATGATATCTGGCTCAAGGCTTATACCACGTGCCTGATCAAGAAGCAGTGGGGAGAGAACTTGAAGAAGTTTGTTGATGTGCCAATGGTTGGTGGCGTCAAATTGAATGGCCAGAAGATATTTGATGAGGCACTTGATGAGCAGGAGAAACTAGAACAGCGTCTCCGTGACACATACGAAGCCCCTATTCCTCACTTGATTGGATAATCATGGCCAGCAAGTACACAGATTGGTTCATAACGAACAATCCAGACAGCCGCATGTACGAAAGCCTCATCAACGAGGCTGTTGGTTTCTTTGGTATTGAAGCCCACTATATGGTGCGTTCAAGTCTAACCAACTTCGACACGCTTCTTGGTGATGATCCTGCGAAGATGTTCAACCAAGCATACCCAGTCACGATGTACATCCAGACTGTGGATCAGTTTGAAGGTTTCGAAGCTATCAGTAAGTTTGGTCTTGAGGTACGCAAACAGGCTCGCTTTCTAGTCCCAACCCGTTTATTCAACATACGTATGCCAGCAGGATTTGGTCGCCCACGTGAAGGTGATATCCTATGGCTACAGAACTTCAAGGCATTCTTTGAGATCAAGAAGGCAGACGAAGAGCATTTGTTTTACACATTCGGCAAGGAAGATATCTACGGCTATTCATTAGTCTGTGAGAAATGGAATTACGATCAAGCAACGGTCAACACAGGTATCACCCAGATCGACAGTACAATCAATACCATTGTGATTGGTTATCAGTTGACCATGAACACTGCGGCTAATACATTCAGTGGCACCTATACGATAGGTGAGAAGATCACAGGTAACACCACCCACGCGACTGGCACAGTTCTAACGTGGAACAAGCCATCAGGCACACTTAGTGTCAAATCTATGACCGGTACATTTGGTGTTGGTGAGCACGTCACTGGTGCTAACAGCGGCGCAGTCTATATCATTACCACACTGAACATCCGTGACAATATCAATGATCAATTGGATGACAATCAGACGTTGGCTAATGCAGCTGATGAGATCCTAGTGTTTGATCCAAGTAACCCATTCGGTGATCCACAACAGTAATGCTATCAGGCCAGCAATTCTACTATCGCACTATCCGTCGTAACATTGTGTCATTTGGCACGATGTTCAAGGATCTTCAATTGGTTACCTATACCAACGATGACGCACGCACTGAACTCAAGCGTGTGCGTGTGCCATTGATCTATGGTGATAAGGAAGACTACTTCATTCGTTTGAAGGCAGCCAAGGTATTCCCTCTTCCAACAGATCTACCATTGCCACGTATGATGTTCCGCATGACGAACTTCTATTACGATGCATCACGCAAACAGCAATCACAACTCCAGCAGTTCGCTGCCTCTGGTATTGCTAGTGGTCTCAATGCTCAGTTCGTACCAGTTCCATATAACATGGACTTTGAATTACAGATCTACGTACGAAACACTGAAGATGGCTGTCAGATCGTAGAACAGATCATTCCATATTTCACACCAGAATACACACTGAAGATGGTGTTTGTCGATCAATTGGGCATCACTAAGAACATCCCGGTCGTATTGACTGGTATCAATCGCTCTCTTGAGAATGAGGGTGCATCTGATTGGACCATGCGCCGCGAGGTGTGGTCACTCACATTCACGATGCAGACGTATGTCTTTGGTCCAACACAGTCGGGTGGTCTGATCACTAAGGCTAATACTAACCTCTGGTATTACACAGGCACACAGGCCAGTGGACAGAGCCTACAACTTACACTCACTGGACCCGGCTTCCACTCATTCAAACTTGGTGAGGTGGCCTATCAGGGTCCATCATTACAACAGGCTACCGCTGTTGGATATGTACAGGGCTTCGATGCAACCAAGAATCTATTGTCCCTATACCAACAATCAGGAACGTTCACAGTCAACGCAAACGTCAAGGGTGCAGTGACATCAGCATCATGGAATGTCGCCACCATGCCTACCACAAAGGCTCTGGCAATCATTGAGGCGTCTATTGTTCCTGCATCTGCAAACCTTGGTGATGACTTCGGCTTCTCAACTGTAATTGTGGAAACACCAAATACATAAGGCTAAACTTACATGAGTACTGCGAATAATGAAATCAATGATCAGGTGGCTGCAATTCTTGGCATCTCAAATGCCCCAATCGCAAACGCTCCAATGTTGGTTGTATCTGCTCCTATACCTCCAGTCGTTCCTAGAGTAGAGCACCTAACCCCAGCCGTCCGCACAGATCAACCAGATCAGGTCGCTAACGATGCTGAGTTTGCGCGTGACAATCTATACGATGTCATTCAGAAAGTAGGTGTATCAATAGATGAACTGATGTCAGTAGCACAGCAGTCTCAATCCCCCCGCGCATATGAGGTTCTTAATCAGTTACTGAATACACAGAGAGAAGCAGCAGCACAACTGTTGAAACTCCAGAGTGACAGACAGAAGATAACAGGTACTACTCCATTGAAACCATCAGGTCCAATGCAGATCGCCAATGCAGTCTTCGTCGGCACTAATGCACAACTACTTGATTTGATCAAGGGTAAGGATCGCGTCCAAGAAGCAGAGATAGCAGACGCTGAGTTCTTCACCCAAGATGAGCCATCAGCAAATGGTACAGCCACCTAACACTCCTCCTAATGCTTCTGACATTGGGACACAACATAAGAAGGCTAAACTAACGCCTGAGCAGCTTGCTCACAAGAGGGCAATGGAAGCTGCCATCAAGCGTTATCTCTCCAACCCATTGCTTAAGGCACCGGGTCAGAACATCGATTTCAACAAGAAGCAACTTGAAGAGTACATGAAGTGCTCAGAAGATGCGGTCTATTTCGTATCCAAGTGGGTCAAGATTGTCAACGTTGACTACGGTCTCATACCCATCGAACTCTATCCAAAACAGAGTGAGATGATTAGCACTTGTCAGCAGAATAGATTCGTCATTCTCAACGCATCAAGACAGATCGGTAAGACCACCACGGTCGCTGTTGGTTATATCCTCTGGTACATCCTATTCCATTCTGACAAGCGTGTCGGTATCTTGGCTAACAAAGAAGATACTGCAATTGAAATTCTCTCACGCCTGCGTATTGCATATTCAAACCTACCACTATGGATGCAGCAGGGTGTGGTTGAATGGAACAAGACTGGTATTACATTAGAGAATGGTTCATCAGTCAAAGCATCATCAACATCATCAAGCGCAATCAGAGGCTGGGCCATCAATTGTTTGTACCTTGATGAATTCGCCCACGTCCCACCGCATATCGCAGATGAGTTCTTCGCATCTGTATTCCCAACCATCTCATCAGGTCAGACTACACAGGTCATTGTCACTAGCACACCTAATGGCATGAACAAATTCTACAAGTTGGTCAATGAGGCGCGTAAGCAATTCACCGACCCAGCTAAGTGGAATGGATTCGTGTTGCGTGAGTATGATTGGCGTGCCGTGCCATGGCGTGATCAGTTGTGGGAACAGCGTGAACGTTCAGTGCTTGGTGATAAGTTCGAGCAGGAACATATGTGTGAGTTCCTTGGTTCACAAGGCACACTAATCTCTGGTCGTATACTGCGTACGCTTTCCTATCGTGAAGCCATCAAGAAGATCTATGATGACAAGATCAAGATCTACGAAGAACCAAAGGCCAACACACCATATCTTCTAATCGCTGATACGAGTTACGGTAAGGAACTGGACTATTCGGCTTTTATAATCTATGATATTACACAAGCCCCTTACCGTATGGTGGCTACGTTCAAACACAACGACACACCATACGAACTGTATCCCAACGTCATTAAGGCTGCGGCCAACTATTACAATGATGCATGGGTGTTCGGTGAGAACAACGATGTAGGTACACACGTCTTCGCGTTGCTTCAGAATGATCTAGAATACGAGAACATTCTATTCACTGAGCAGCAGAAGCGTCAGATTGTGTTGAAGAATACCGGTGACACTGCTGGTCTTCGCACATCACCAAAGGTCAAGCGTCAAGGATGTATGGCGCTGAAGACTTTGGTCGAGAGTCAACAGATGATCATTGATGACTTCGATTGTATCGAAGAACTCTCATCATTCATTGCGAAGAAGAACAAGACGTATAGCGCAGAAGAGGGACGCTATGACGACTTGTGCACATGCATGTGGATCTTTGCGTGGCTCACTACACAGCAGTATTGGAAAGATCTAACCAATTCAGATATGCGCAGACGTTTGTTCGATCAACGCTCGCAAGAACTAGAGACCCAGATGCCACCACTACCAATCATCTCAGCACCATTACAGGCGACACAGCAGGGCAAGATGATAATGGATGGTTGTATATGGGACGACGTTACACCACAGAGAGTGGATGACAACAATGGATGGCATGGATGGGGTGGAGTAGGTTAAATGAGATACACATTCTACGTAGTGCAGAGAGTCATAGGCACATCATTACCTGAATACATGGATCAGTATGCCCATTGGTGCGGTTGTCTAGTTCATTCAAAGATGTATGACACCAGAGAAGAAGCACAATGGACGCTCACGTGTTACTTGCGTGATCGCGGCGCAGAGATGATCCAGTACAGCGTAACGGAACAAGAACAATGCGATTACTAATACTCATCTCAGCACTCCTCATCACGACTGGTATCGGTGCATCCATTTCAGAGATTGTTCCACTCTTAGAAAAGCAACACTATCAATCGTTGGAGGAAGCAGCCACACACGCTCTCTCACAATCATACATGTTAGGAACCAGAGTGGAGTATGGTGGTCTTATCTATCAGAGTATCAAAGACCACTCATACGCCATTACCGTACCTATTACAAACAACAAACTTGGTGGACTTCAAGTCCCATTGTGGGTTCGAATTGAAGGCTACAAGTTCGTAGCCGACTATCATACACATGTGTGTGATGCACACTACTATCCTCAATATTTCTCACCGTCAGATGTAGCAGGGAACAAACACATTCACGACATAGGCTTCATGGCTGATTTGTGTAATGGGAATGTACACGAATTCAATCCAGCTAAAGACGTATCGAATGATGTTTCCGTTGAGGGTATTGATGATGCTAGTGGTGAGGCTACTGTGGCTCATATTACAGGTGGTCGTATTGTTGGACACTTCCCTGTTACACCTACACCACAATCAATATGGGGTAAATTCAATCAGCTGAGAAGACCCATACATCCAAACATCACACTTGAAGTCGAGATAGATAATACCCATCCAGCATTGTCCGATCACCCATATGAGACGATGCAAGATGCTGCTATTGATGGTCTAAAACAATCAGCAAAACTCAATCGCTCATTTGAGGCAGGTGGATTAGTAATACACGATCATCGAGATGATAAGTATTACATTACGATTCCATTCAACAGTGATAGTCCCGGCATGGTTGTGCTCCCATTCGCAGCCTATAAGGAATGGGATATCGTTGGTACCTATCACACACACGCATGTGCACCTCACTACATTCATGGATACTTCAGTGTGCCTGATACGGCTGAAGGACAATTCTATCGTGTCAATATGTACATGATGAACATGTGCAAGGGTAATGTGTATGTCTACGATTATAGAGTAGACAAGGCCGATGACTACCAACCAATGATTGATGGTGCCAAACTTGTGATGACACGTGGTCGTTTAATCGGTTGGTTAGATTTGACAATTAAGGATTGATTCTGTAATATAGTTCGCTCTCCTCGCCCCTCCTCATTCGAGGTTTATATAATGTCTCGCGTCCAAGAACTATTCGCCATCTCAGATCGCAAAGCCGCACGCAGTTTACTTGTCGTGTCTTCGCTTGGCATCGCAACAGTCGCAACGTTTATCTATATGTTGGTGTCACATGCCTTCGGCCATGTTCCATCAATCGCATGGCTTGTGGCCTTCGGTATCTCCCTCCCCTCTTTTCTAATCTATCTCCACATCGATACGACACGCATGAAGCGTGAGAATGAAATGATATTGAGTGCGATTGATGATGAACTGCTATTGGCATTCGACTCTGACCAAAAGGAATAACAAATGCTTAGGATCAAGATCGCACCAACACACAGTGTGCGTTTCAATGATGATGAGAAGCCCTATTGCCTGTTGTGTGGTGGGGAGAACAAAGAACTAATCGAAGAGTGCACGGATCAAGATCCACTTGATGTGCGTCGCTTCCAAGATCAATTTGAATATGATGATGAGGATTACACCAAGTGACACTACAAGACTGGATCAATACCCTACGCAGTGACAAGTACAAGCAGGGCAAACACTTTCTTCGCAGGGCAGAGAATACGTTCTGTTGCCTTGGGGTATTGTGTGACATCGTGAACCCAACGTTGTGGTCGGATGAGGCGGAAGAAAACAAATACGAACACACGTGCCCAACCATATCCCGTTTCACTTACGATGGTCACAATACACAACTACTACCATCAGACATCTCAGAGAAGTATGGTATCGATGGTAACGTTCAGGATGTTCTATCACAGTGGAATGACAATACCGGTATTGGATTCGCTGGCATTGCAGATCTGATTGAGAAGCACGCCACCGATCTCACACGCATTCCCCCACCACACTCGGAATTTATATGATTGATCAGACAGAATTCAACAACAGAGTAGTTCGCCTTATCGGCCAATCAGCAGAATCAACACGCACGTTAGTTGAAGCCATCCGTGTGCTCACCAGTATCGTCAGAGGAATGCAGGATCGCGTCAATCTATTAGAACAGAAGGTGAACGACAGTGCCCACTAAGACCAAGACAGGTTTCACAGAGAAGAACAACGTAGTAACAGTGGAGCGTGTATTCGTTGTACAGTTCGAAGGATTACGATGCTTACTCAGTTGTGTTGAACGCTGAGCAGGCATCAGACCTGAGAGACCAATTAGACCAAGCCCTGTGCACAACAGGACCATAAGAGAGAATTACAAATGAATTACGATTTCAACACGAACATAGTATCACACGATCCCGACGCGCCCATCACGATCCTGAACCAAGCAAAGGAAAGGATTAAGAATGAGATGAGGAGCAACGCCATAGACATCAGTGCTCATCGGGACGAGATGATGAGATTGACCCATACCAATACACAGTTGGCGGCTGAGGCAAGTGTAATAGATGTTGCACTCAACAAGTTGAGCACCGCTCCTTGACCCCTACTCTCTACACTCGTCGCTCTTGTTTTGGTCCTACTCCACGCACGGCGTATCACGTAGGAACAAAAGAGGTTACCCGCGCCGCGTGGGAGTACGCTGCTTGGGTTACGGGTTGCTTCCGTGCCTCAGAGAACTACGAACAAGAATTAGCATTTTATTCAAGGTTCGCAGAGCACCCACAGAGACCTTCAGTACAGCCAGTAGCCTATGACGCGACAGTGAAGCTGGGAGATATCTACGCACGCACTCTTGTCGGACCCAAGTATAATACTGATGCCTTCAAGATCAACGACAGAGTTCGAGTAATCGCCAATCATCTCGTCCCCGGCGTAACTCAATGGCTAGGCATGACTGGATTGATCAAATACCCGCATGTTCCCGGCGCTTGGATGATAAGACTTGACGACCTTGGCTATCTCAACGTAGACGGTGGCTATCTGTTGTTCAAAGAGACAGAACTAGAAGTGATCGAAAGCAACTGTGAGGATCTGAACCACCATGACTATTAAACAGATGATAGCGAGAACTATTATACTCACAGTCACAGGATCGGTCGCAGCATGGATAGTCTATGAGATTTGTGTCGATCCGCTCTCGCGTATCTTCTTCGGAGTCATCGCTGTTGTCCTCGCCCTCATATGGGCAAGTGAGAACGCCTGATGTTCACCGTAGAAGAGAAAAGAGAATTACACACGGCTTTGTTTCAGTATATCCACAGATGCAATGAAGCAACGAAGGATTACAATTACTCACCATTGAGTGAGCAAGACGCCAAGCACCTCGCAGAGATCCACGAAGCAATTAAGAATGCATTGTCAGCAGACAGGAAGTTGA
>Ga0210394_10002778_pt1 | contig 23369 bp, 17 predicted proteins | sample IncBWC12MmetaG_FD_160121 | JGI IMG/M metagenome (GOLD analysis project Ga0210394, IMG submission 160121) | Forest soil microbial communities from Barre Woods Harvard Forest LTER site, Petersham, Massachusetts, United States - Inc-BW-C-12-M | ecosystem: Environmental > Terrestrial > Soil >... | reverse complement strand
GCAGCTGCTGCCAAGGGGTTCACTGACGCCACTTCCCGGCAGCAATTCTAAAACCACTGACAAGCCTCAAACTGATACAACTACCGCTCCGAAAGGTAAACCGTCAAAACCATGATCCCATAACGTGGGTTGCCGTGCGCAAGAATCTCAGAGAGCAGCCTCGTGGTTCTTAGGGCCCCGAAGCCGCGTGCTAAACACCTTGGCGGACTCAAGTCGGCGATCCCTGGGCGTCATCCTTCAGCCGATTTGGGCGCCAAGTCTAACTGCAGCGCCTGGCGTCCAAGTACCAACGTCGAACCTGCAGCCCCTAACTTCCACCAGCAGTGCCCCTGCCGCAACATCCCACCCCTGCGACGTTGACAATTCTTCCGGCCGGTTCCAATAATCAAATCTTGGGCCGATTGGGAGGCTCAAGGGACGGGTATGCCGGCAGATCCTAGCGGCGTCGAACAGGCGGTATCGCGGACGCTGCGAGATAACCTCGAGAAAATCCAGCGCACCGCGGATGAATTGCACCAGGCGGTGAACGATATGGTGGCCGCGTGCGCGAGCAGCCGCGCGAGCAACGCGCTGCCGTCGATGCTGCGCGCACAGACCTCCGCGGCATCGCTGGCCGCCACTCTGGAGGTGTTGTCACGATTCGTGACAGGCGCGCTGCAGTCCTCGCCGCGCGCGCCGTTCGAGCCGGAGGGCATGCACATCCCCAGTATGGAGGCTCCCGCGTTTTCCGCGCCGGCTTTCGAGCCACCACCTCCTCCGCCATCGCATCTAAGACTAGAGGCTGCCGCAACGCAGGCGCCGCCGTTGCCGCGGCCGCCAGCCGTGCCTCCGCCCGCAGCGCCACCCGCGCCGCCACCGGTTGCGCCGCCGCGAGTTTCACCGCCTCCAGTCGCTGCCGTTCCGGTGGCGCCCGAGCCGGTTCCCGTTTTGGAGCCGATCGTCATCGACGATCCTGTGCCGCTGACACTGCACGACACGGCGCCCGAATTTGAACTGGAGCTTCCAGTGGAAGCGCCGCCGGTCGAGCGGAAACCGCCGGTGGAAGCAGCCCCCGTTTTTAGTCTCGACTCGCTGCCCCCGGAAGAGCAAGAATTGCACAGGCGCGCGTTCCGGGTGGCCAAGGTTTCGATGCAAGACATTCGCATGCTCCGTCCGGAAGACGTCCGGCTCGGCCGCCAGAACAAGGATTTGTGCTTCAGGCTGCGTGATGACATTGAGAAGGCTCACAAGGAATACGATCGCCGGTTCCAGGCCATCCAGTCTCATCCGGTGGATTATTTTTATGATTGGCTCGTGGAAATTTTGGCCGGCGGAGACCCGCAAGCGCTTGGCGAGTACCCCTACCCCTCTCCCGTCCTGCGGCGCTAGCGCGAGAGCGCGAGCCGCGGTGTCTGTCTCCATCCACATCGTCATCGTGGCACTGGCGCTCTCCGTGTCAGTTGAGTCGCGCGGGCAAGCTCCGGGCATACCTGTGCAGACTCCCGCCGCGAAATCCGCGGCCAAACCAGCAACCGCAAAAAAACCCGCTGCTGCGGCGCTCGTGCCTTCCGAAGCGCTCGAAAAGCAGCTCGCTTTGCTCTCTCGGGCGCTGCGCGATCAATCGAATGCGACGACCTATGCCGCGCTCGCGGCCTTTGCAACGCGCAACGCCAAGAATGAAACCGGCGCCCGCGCTGCTCTCGCGCTCGGATTCTACGATCTCTCGCGCGAAAAGCCCGATTTGGCGCTGGGCTGGCTGCGCAAGGCCGTCGGCGACAAGTTGCTGCGCGAATACGTGCTGTTCTGGCAGGCGCAAGCCTCTTCCGCGTTGGGGCAGAAAGAAGCGGCGCTCGAGCAGTTCCAAAGCATCGAGCGCGATTTTCCGGATAGCGCGATCACCGAACAGACCGTGACTGCGGTCGCGCAGACGGCGCTGGCGCTTGGCAAAGGACACGACGCGCTGGCGGCGCTGGACATCTATCCCGTCACGCCGTCGAAGCCCGCTCTGCTGCTGTTGCGTGCCCAGGCGAAGCAGAAGATCGCCGCCGCGAAAGGCGAAAAACCCCTGGCCGCGGCGAGCGACTATTTGGATCTCTACTACCGCTTTCCGCTGAACGATGAAGCAAAAATCGCGGGGCAGGAAATCCCGGCGCTCCAGTCCTCGCTCGGCGAATCTTTTCCCGGCGTTCCGATGCAAACACAGGTCGCGCGCGCGGAAGCGTTTTACATCGCCAAGCGCTGGCGCGAGGCAAGCACGGAATACGCCGCTCTGCTTCCGAAGCTTTCCGCCGCGGATCATCAGCACGCCGACCTTCGCATCGTGCAATGCGAAGTGGAACTCGGAGGGCGGCTCGAGCAGCTCGCCGAAATTGCGCTCGCCGAGGGCGACCTGGATGCCGAACGCTTTTATGCGCTCGAACAGGCTCATCGCACGCAGAAACTCGAAACGGAGTTGCTCGCCGACGTCGAACAGCTGGCCAAGCGCTACCCGCAAAGCTCATGGAACGCCGACGCGCTCTTCGGCGCCGGCAATTTTTATTGGGTGAATCTGGACCGCGACCGCGCCGCGGAATTTTACCGGCGCTCGCTCAATGTTTCTCCGGATGGAAAAAACGCACCCGTGGCCGAGTGGCGGCTTGCCTGGATCGCTTACATGCAGCGCAAGCCTGAAGCCGCGGACATGCTCGAAGCCTACGTGCGCCGCTACCCGATGGGGAGCTACGTGCAAGACGCGCTCTACTGGCTCGGGCGTTCCTACGAACGCGCAGGAAATTTGCAGCACGCGCGGAATTTCTATCTCGCCGCCGCTAATCGATTTCCTCTGACCTATTTTGGAGAGAAAGCCGCCGAACGTCTGCGCCCGGAGCCGGACGGGATTGGCGCCTCCCCCGTGATTCCCGCCGAGTTATCCGTCGTGATTCCGCCGGCGCCGCCCGTTCCTCCGCTCGACGCTCCTGCCGAGCAGGCGACCGAGGAGCGCTTGGCCCGCGCGCGGGCGCTCAGCGACATCGCGTTTGATTCCTCCGCGGAGCTCGAGTATCGCGCCGAATATGCGGCCACGCATTCGCCCAAATACCTGATCGACGCGGCCGGCGCGGCCATCGCCGCAGGGCATTACGGCGCCGGCATGTCTGAGGTGCGGCAAGCCATTCCTCAACTCGAAGCGCGGCGTATCGCGGACATTCCAAACGGGGCCTGGCGCGCGGCCTTTCCTCTCCCGTACGAATTGAACCTTCGCAGCGAAGCCTCGCGGAATCGCGTCGATCCCATGCTCGTGGCCGGCCTGATTCGCCAGGAGTCAGCGTTCGAGTCCAAGGCCATGTCCCGCGTAGGCGCAATGGGCCTGATGCAGGTGATGCCCCAGACCGCGCTCAAACTCTCCCGCGAATTGAGAGTGCGATATGCGCGGGCGCGGCTGACCGATCCGGGTTACAATTTGGAGCTTGGTTCGCGCTATCTTGCCAATCTGATTCGTGACTTCGGTACGCCGGAAGCGGCTCTGGCCGCCTACAACGCAGGCGAAGATCACGTCATGGAGTGGACGACGGGCCAGAATTACCTCGAGACGGCGGAATTCGTGGAATCGATTCCGTTTACCGAGACCAGGGAGTACGTGCAGATCGTGATCCGCAACGCGGAAGTTTACCGGCTCGTGTACGGCGCAGCGCCGCCTGCCGCTGCGGTTCCTCCGCAGCGCACCCGCCTCTCGACGAAAGGGCCCGTGAAAAACGTAGCCGCGCGCACGGGAGCGCCGATGGGACCTAGCCCGGCGGGAATGGGAGAGGACCATTGAGCGCGCCCACGAGTGCGGGGGACGCGTCTACCGCCGGTTCCAGTAAAATCGCGGCGGCGGTGCAGCGCACGCTGTCCGCCAAAGCTGAGCGGTTCACCGAATCGGTAATCCGCGAAATGACTCGCCTCGCCATGCAATACGACGCGGTGAACATGGCCCAGGGCTTTCCGGATTTCTCCGCCGCGCCCGAAGTGAAGGAAGCCGCCCGCCAGGCCATCTCAGACGACATCAATCAGTACGCCATCACCTGGGGCGCGAAGGAATTGCGCGACGCGATCGCGCGCAAATTCGAGCGCACGCAGGGAGTGCGCGTCGATCCCGAGCGCGAAATCACCGTGACCTGCGGCTCGACCGAAGCCATGATGGCCGCGATGATGGGGATCATCAATCCCGGCGATGAAGTCGTCATCTTCGAGCCGCACTACGAAAATTACGGCCCCGACGCGATTCTCTCCGGAGCGACGCCGCGCTTCGTGCAGCTTCAACCGCCGGACTGGAATTTCGATCGCGACGAACTGAAGCGCGCGTTTGGCCCGAAGACCAAGGCCATCATCGTCAACACGCCGAACAATCCCACGGGGAAAGTTTTTTCAAGGGAAGAGCTGGAATTCATCCGCGATCTTTGCGTGCGCTGGAACGCCTTCGCCGTTACGGACGAAATCTACGAGCACATTATCTTTGACGGCACCAAGCACATTTCCATGGCCGCGCTCGACGGGATGCGCGACCGCACCATCACCATCAACGGCATGTCGAAGACCTACAGCGTCACCGGCTGGCGCGTGGGCTGGGCCATCGCCCCGCCCGAGGCTTCCATCCCGATCCGCAAGGTGCACGATTTCCTGACCGTAGGCGCCGCGGCCCCGCTGCAGCAGGCCGGCGTGACGGCTCTTGAACTGCCGCCGAGTTACTACGCGAAGCTCGCCGAGAACTATCGAACGAAGCGTGACCGCATGTTGGGAATACTCACCAACGCCGGTTTTCGCTGCTTCAAACCCGCCGGCGCGTACTACATCATGACCGACATTTCGGGCTTCGGTTTCCCAGACGACCTGGCGTTTTCGAGATATTTGGTCGAAAAGATCGGAATCGCAGTCGTTCCCGGATCGAGCTTCTACGACGATCCCGCGATGGGCGCGAAGCAGGTTCGCTTCACCTTCTGCAAAAAGGATTCCACGCTGGACGCCTGCGCGGAAAAGCTTTCCAAGCTTCGGCATTCTTGAAGTCTGACTATGGCCTTGCGAAATCGTTCCGAACTACGGCCCCGCCTTTCATCACGAATTTCACGTTTTCGAGCTGTTTGATATCGTCGAGCGGGTTCCCGGCGACCGCGATCATGTCCGCGAATTGTCCCGGCTCAATTGCGCCGACTTGATCCGCCCAGCCTAGCAGGTCCGCCGCACTCGTTGTGGCGGATTGAATCACGGCGAGATTGGACATTCCATAGCGCGCCATCCACTCAAACTCGACCGCTTGCGTTCCGTGAGGAAACGGACCGGCGTCGGTGCCAAACGCAATCTTAACGCCAGCCGCCAATGCCTTCTTAAAGCTCGCCTCATGCAACTGTAAGCGGCTCGTCTTTCCGCCGGACTTTTCCAGGTCGCTCTTCTCGAGCGCTCCGCTATATACGTATAGCGTGGGAACGAGGTAAGTGCCCTTTGCGACCATTTTTCGGACGGCGTCGTCATCGAGTCCGATTCCGTGCTCGATCGAATCCACGCCGCCGTCGATGCAGCGGTGAAGGCCCGGCCCGTCGTAAGCGTGGCAGGCGACCTTGATATGCCGGTCGTGCGCCTCCTCCACGATGGCCTGAACTTCCTCGAGGGAGAACGTGGGAATACTCACTTCCTGCCCCTCTCGAGTGAACGAATACCGGTCCGTGCCGTAGATTTTGATCAAATCCGCGCCGTGATCGAACTGCTCGCGGACCGCCTTGCGCGCCTCGACCGGACCATCGACAATCTGAACGCCGCGGGGGACGTCCACCTCGGGCGAATATCCCTCGAGGCCGTAGCCGCCCGTCGAGGAAATCCCCCGCGTCGCGACCTTCAGGCGCGGACCTGGAATCAATCCCTGGTTGATCGCGTTGCGAACATCCACGTCGCTGTACATCGATCCTTCGGTCTCGACGTCGCGCATGGCCGTAAAGCCGGCTTCGAGATCTTTTTTCACATTCAGCGTCGCGAGGATCGTGCGGTATTGCCAGGACTGCCTGAGCAGAATTTCGTCATAGTGCGAATCGTCCGTGTCCGAAAGCATGATGTGCGTGTGGCAGTCGATCAGCCCAGGTAGAACCGTGGCGCGGCCGAGGTCGGTGACCGTCGCGCCCGCCGGGATTTGGAACTGATCGGCCCGCGCTACTCGTTCAATGCGGTCGCCGCGAATCACGATCACCTGATTGCTAAGCATCTTCCCGCTGCGCACGTCCAGCAGCTTTCCTGCCTTCACGAAGCTCTCAGGCGCCTGTGGCGGCGGGCCGGCGCTTGTGGCCCCAGAAAAGGCCAATAAGAACGTGAGAGCAGCGAGGCGCTTCATGATTCCCCCCGGCGAACCCTCTGTTTCGGGTAAGCGTGCGCCGACATTCTACGCCCATCACGCGGTCGCCAGGCCCGAGAATCGGATTCCTCGCGTTTCGTGGCCCACTTGCGCCGCGCTATGTTAGAATCCGCCGCGAAATCAGGAGAAAGCTCAATGGCCATGGAGTTCGATCTCATCCCGCAAGGCACGCGTGTTCACGAAAACGGCCACGGCGAGGCCGTCGATATCCGCGCGACTTCGACGCGCACTTTTTTTTGCACCATGCTGATTCACGATCAAATCGAGCAGGAATCGGTGGACGTTTCCATCTGGGGCTCGGCCGACGGCCAGAACTGGGGCACGCAACCCCAACTGAGACTGCCCCAACAGTTTTATAAGGGCGAGACGCGCGCCGTCCTCGATCTGACGCACGTTCCGGAAGTAAATTTTATCCGCCCGCAATGGGACTTGAACCGATGGGGGCGCGTCGCGCCGCTGCCCATGTTCGTCCTGGGATTGCACCTTGCGGAAGTGCCGGCCGTGCCGCTTCACGTGGTTGGCAGCCAGGCCGTTGCGGCGAAGTAGCTTAAGTTTTTTCGCGGTCTCGAATTTGGCGCTTCTGGAGCGCCGGGTCGGAATTAAAGGGGTAGGAAGCTTACGGTCGGATGCTTCTTGGTGGTCGCTTCCTACCCCCCCGAGTGGTCTTGTCCACTAGACGTGCTGCCTTCTCCACTGGTTTCATCTCCATAAAAATTATTTCGGCGGGCTTTCGGACCCCAAAAACGACCGAATCCCTCTGATTTCCAGGGTTTAATTTGCGGGGCTAGGAGGCGGAAGCGAAGGAAGTCCCGAAGTGTCCGGTTCGGTAGCCGGGATCTTCTTATCCGGAGCCGCAGTCGAGTCGTCATCATCATCGTCATCGTCTTGCGCGGCGTCCTGTTTGTTTGCCTGGGCAGCATCCTTGTGAGCATCCAGCATGGCCTGCACGCGCTCGCGCGTCTTGCGCGCTTGATCGGCGTCCGGGCCGATGGGCGCGAGCCGCAGGTATTCATCGAGATCCCGCATCAGAGCAGGGTAGTCCTTCCGCTGAATGTGAATGTTGGCGAGCAGCAGATAGACCGGCGGATTGTCGGGCATCAAGTCGCGGGATTGTTTTGCGCTCTTTTCGGCGTCTTCCGGGCGTTTCAGGGAGTTCAGGGCGCGCGCCAGTTCAAAGGGTCCTCGCCATGATGTCGCGTCGATGGAGATTCCCTGGCGCGCGGTCGTCTCCGCTTCCGCGAAGCGTTTCGTATCCGTGAGAATTGCGGCGAGCGTGAACATTGCATCGGCGTACTGCCCCGAACTCAGTTCGACGGATTTTCGCAGCGATTCCTCGGCGTTCTTCGGGTCTTGCAGTTGATAGTACGCGCTGCCTTCCTCCGCGTACGCTTCGTAGTAGGTCGGGAAATCCTTGATGGCGAGTTGAAACTGCGCGATGGCCGCGCGGTAGTCCGACTTGATATAGGCGAGCGACATCCCCTTTTCAAATTCGTCGTAGGCTTTGTGCGGCACGCTGAGTTGGTGGGCCGAGATGGACATCTGCCGCGTCGCAACGGGAGGTTTCCCGCCGGACTTGGCGAGAAAAACGGGAATGCCGAGACGGCTTCCTTCCGTGAGCGTGATAGTTTCTCGGTGCGGCTCGTAATCCTTCACGACGATCTCGAGGATGTAGTCGCCGCTCCTGAGCCCATCTATCTGGAAATCACCGTTGTTGCGCGTAAAGGTGGTGCCGGCAACGGGGCCGGTCAGTTCCTTTATGGTGACTGGAATGCTTTCCATCCCGCGCTGCGTGCCGTCCTCGCGAACGGTGCCGCCGATGCTGAAGACGTTGTGCCGGGTTTGAGCCTTCGCGGTGGACACACAAAAAGCAAGAAGCGCGAGGAAGAAAATAGAGCGGCGAGCGACCATAAGCCTCCGCTGGGCGGGCCGGATATTTTCAAGCTTATCACGGCTCGAGTGGGACAGCCACTCTTCCTCCCGAGCCGTTGCGATTGGCTGGCTATCGCCCCAAATCGCCGCTAGCCGCTCAGATCGACGGTTTGCAGGTACTGAGGCAGAGCGACACTCCATTTGAACGCCGACTCGATCGCAGTTTTGAGCGCGGCGGAAGCCTGGGGTTCTCCGTGGGTAAGATACGTTTGCCGTGGAGGCGCCGGGAGGCCGGTGAGCCAGCGCAGCAGCTCGCTTTTTCCCGCGTGAGCCGAAAACTGCCGCAGATTGATCACCTCCGCGCCGACCAGAACATCCTCCCCTTGAATCCGCACCGTTTTCGCGCCTTCTTCGAGGGCGCGGCCGCGCGTGCCTTCCGCCTGGAAGCCGGCGAGAAGGATCGCGTTCTTGGGGTCCGGCGCGAGCCGCGCGATATGATGCAGCACGCGCCCGCCGGTGGCCATGCCGCTCGCGGAAATCATGATCGCCGGCGTGTGCACATTGTTGATTTTTTTCGAGTCTTCCACCGTGCGCATGTAATGCACGGTATGCGCGTCGAGAGGGTTTCCGTTCTTTTCGTCCGTTGTGAAGTTCGGGCTGTGGTCCTCGTGATGCCGCATATAGAATTCGGTGACGCTGATGGCCATCGGGCTGTCCACGTACACGGGCAAGCGCGGAATGCGGTTTGCATCCTCCAGCTTGCGGATGATGTACATGATCGTCTGCGTGCGGTCCACGGCGAAGGCGGGAATCACGATCTGGCCGCCGCGCTTCACCACGCGATTCACCACCTCCGCGAGCGCGTCTTCCGGTGAATCCGGCGGGTGGTCGCGGTCTCCGTAGGTCGATTCGCAGAGCAGCACGTCGCAGCGGGCCGGCGCTTCCGGGTTTTTCAGGATGGGCTGGTCGTAGCGCCCCACGTCTCCCGAAAACAACACCACCATTTTCTTTCCGTTTTCGGTGATGGTCAGCTCCATGCTGCAGGAGCCGAGAATGTGCCCGGCATCGTGCGGGCGCACGGTGAACTGCGGCGAAATCGTGAACGAATCGGCGCGGGGGATCTCGCGCAACGCCTTCAGCACCGGCGCTACGTCGTCCGGTGAGTAGAGCGGCAACGGTTTCGCGTGTTTGCTGTACCCGCCGCGCGCGGCGTTCTCGGCATCCTCTTCCTGCAAGTGCGCGGAGTCGGCGAGCAGCAGGTTGCACAGCTCGATCGTGGCCGCGTCGGCGTAGATCGGTCCGTGAAATCCGTCACGGACGAGCCGCGGCAAATAGCCCGTGTGATCCAGATGCGCGTGGGTCAACACGCACCAGTCAAATGACCCGGGCTTTTCCGGCAGCGGATTCCAATTCCTCAGCCGGAGTTCCTTGAGCCCCTGGAACAAGCCGCAATCCACCAGCAACCGCTTGCCTTCCGCTTCGACCAGATACTTCGATCCGGTCACGGTCCCTGCCGCGCCAAGAAATGTAAGTTTGGGCATAGGGTTCACATTCTAGTGGAAGTCATTCCGTTTGCGCGCGCAAACGAGCAAGTACGACGCAAAGGCGCTAACACGCTAACACAGAGGACACAAAGGAGAACGCAGAGGGCCACGTAGAAAAATCACTCAACACCCAGGGAATTTCCGAGTTAATATGGCTTCGTGAGTTGTCAGGCATGGCAGTGGAATTTCATATGGATATTCGTTAAGATGTTTGCGGTCTGCCAAACCACCGCTGGATCGTTTTGTACTGTGACGGGCGTGTAGCTCAGCTGGGAGAGCGCATCCATGGCATGGATGAGGCCGCAGGTTCGATCCCTGTCACGTCCACCAATTCCACTATCTCCGCAGAAAAATGGCAGGCGTATCCGCGCAAGCCTAATAGCTTGCCTGCCAATGAATGGTCTTCTGCAATTTATTCTAGGACTTTGGCAACGAAGCTAGAGAGCGCATCGCTTTCCACGCGGTAGCTGATCTCAATTGGATTGCAGCAGACTTCACAATCTTCCACGTAGGTTTGACGCCGGGCCGATAGGTCCAGCACCATCGAAATCTGTTCCCCGCAGTACGGGCAAGCGAAGTAGTGCTCGATCGAGTCCATGCGATCGATCGTACCTCGGCGCCCCCTTGTGTTGGTTTGAAATTTACTCGTCGACGATCAGTTTGCCCGTCATGCGGTCGTGTCCGTGGCCCATGCTGCATTGCACCGAACATTTGAAATCGTAGGTGCCCGGCCGCGCCGCGAGGAATTCGATCACGCGATCATGGTGTTTGTCCACCTTGGCCTCGTCCTGCGGATGCTCGAAGACCAGGCCGGAGGCGCCGTCCTCGCTCGCGCCTTCAGGATAAACACTCAACTTCAGGCCGTGCGCTCGATCCGCGCTGTGTAGCTTGATCTGCACCCGTTCGCCCGCCCTGACATGGATTTCATTCGGCGTGAACTCAAACGTCTTGGCAATCACTTCGATCACGTGGGGAGAACCAGACGCAACGGAATCCTGTGCCCTGGCTCGGGGCGTTGCTAGCGAAAAAGCAAACAGAACACTCGCGAACAGGCCTGCCAATCTTGTCATGACGCCTCCACTTGTACCGAATACCGCAGCATCGAAAACGAATCGGATGCCAGGGCCGCGTGATGAGTTGTCGGCGGCCCGCGATTCAAGTGAAGGTACTGGACTTCTAAGAGGAATGCCCCGCATCTACCGGCGGCGTTCCATACGTGTGGAACGACTCAATCGTCTGGAGCCCCCAAGCCTGGCCCTTTTTCCGTTCCTCTTCGGTCCACACGATAGGCTTCCAATCTGGGGCGAGGATCAGGCGCGCGCCGGCGTTGGCGACTTCCACGCGATTGCCGCCGGGTTCGTAGACGTAGAGAAAAAACGTCTGCTGGACGGCGTGCTTATGCGGGCCGGTTTCGATGTAGACGCCGTTCTCGAGAAAAATGTCGGCGGCGCGCAACACGTCCTCGCGAGAATCGACGGCGTAGGTGACGTGATGAAATCGCCCCCGTGTGCCCGTGTGGTCGCGCGTGTAGGCGAAGTCGTAGCTCTTGTTGCTGATGGTGAGCCACATGCCCGCTTCCGTGCCGTCATTCATTACGATTTGCTCGGTCAGGCGGCAGCCGAGATACTCCTCGAAAAAAGTGCGGTTGGCTTTGATGTCCACGGCGAGACAATTCAGGTGATCGAGCCGGCGCACGTTAATGCCGCGCGCGGGAAATTTCATGGCCTGATTTTTCAGCGCCGGGCGCAGTTCGGGCGGCGCCTTGTACCACTCCGTTTCATAATAGATTTCGATTTTGTGGCCGTCCGGGTCGTGAAACTGAAACGCGGGACCGTGTCCTAAATCGCCGTCGCTCCATCCAATTTCATGGCCGGACTTCTTCAGCGCGGCAACCCGCCGCTCGAGCGCCTGCGGGCTGCGCGCGCGAAACGCCATATGCCCCATGCCTGAAGTTCTTGAGGCCGTGAGTTTCAGAGTGTGGTGCTCGTAATCGTCCCACCCACGCAAATAGACGGAGTTGCCTTCGCGCGCCGTCGCGGTCATGCCCATCACAAGAACAAAAAATCTCAGGCTCTCTTCCGGCTTCGGAGTCAGCAATTCCATGTGGCCAAGGTGCGCGAGATCCCAGATCGGTTCAGGTGGCATCCAGTTTTTGTCCTTTGAGCGTCGTGTAGCGCCCGCCTTAAGGCGGGCACCCGCGCCCGCGTCTGACGGGTCTTACCGCGGAGCCGCAACTAAATTCTGCTAACCTGAAGGTTGGCGCTATGTTCCGGCGGATTTTTCTTGTGGTGACGTCGCTTCCGCGATCGCATCGGCAAGCTCTTGCCAGGCAAACCTATCGCCCTTCGGCACGGTGAGAGAAAACTCAGCGATGACTTGAGCGAGCCAGTCCTGCCGCTGTGCCGTCCCCAGAGCCGTCAGCGGATCGAGCCCTGCATCCGACACCGCCTGCGCCGCCTCGCGCATCTCCGCGGCGCGCCTCTTGCCGTGCTCGGCGACCCGGCTGATCAAGTAATCCGGAAGTACATCGGTCCATCCCATGCCGGGATACGTGGCGTCAAGAGATTCGAGAACCTGCTTCTCGGCGCCGTACCGCCGCGCCGTGAACATGGACTCCACGGTAATCGCTTCGAGGCCCTTGATGATAATGCTTCGGCACATCTTAATCGCCGAAGCAACGCCGACTTGATCGCTCACCGGTTTTACGTTCATGCCAATCGCCGCCAGCCGCGGGGCCGCAGCCTCAGCGCCCGCCCCTCCAAGCAGCAGCGGAACTTTGAGCCTCTGCGGCGCGACCGGCGCCATCACGGCCGCCTCGACAAACGTGGCGGGAGTGCCATTCAAAACCCGCGCGATTTGTCGCTTGGTTTCCGGCGACACCGAGTTGATATCCAAATATGTCTGAGCGCCGCTCAGGGATTGCGCAGCATCTTGGGCAACTTCGAGCGCCGATGCCGCGGTCACTGCGGAAATCACCAGGTCCGAGCCGCGAATCGCGTCCCCGAGGGAGTCGCATGGGCGAACCCTCGCGTTCTTCGCCTTGGCCAGCATCGCCGAACGCGTCGGTTCCCCATGAAGTAAAATATCGAAAGTGGAAACGGCAAACCCTGCCGCGGCGAGGTCGGAGCCAAAAATGCCGCCGACCTCTCCAAAACCGATGAGCGCAATTTGGCGTATTGGATGTTCACCCATAACGGCCCCAAACTCATGCGACTGCGGGTTACACGCTGTTCCGCTTGCCGTTCGGATATGGTATCTCCGAACGATGGGCCTGTGAATCTGATAGTTTCGAGGGCGGCCGTCCTAATTGCTGCGACCCCGTCAATGCGCCGATTACACGGGAATCGTTGCCGTCCCGTAACCCCTTTCCTGACAGCCAAGTCCCATCCCACCATTCCCGTTGCAAATTAGGCAACACTGGCGCAGACTATTCGTTAGAGGGGGCACTTATGCCTCCCCACGGTGTCTAAATTCAAAGAAGCGCTCGCCAGCCGGCGCCAATTGGCTGAACGGGTCTCGCGTTGGGAGATCGAGTGAGCGGCTTCAACGTCTGCAGCGCAGGGCACAGGACGTTCAGCGCGAGTCCTCCGCGTAAAGCGTCTGGCGCATGCAGGCTAGAGAGGCGGGCTTGTGTCTGACGTCGCGCGCGTCCTTCCGTGGTCCCAGGACGAGGCCGAGCTGGTGACGGAGCTGCAAGGCGGCTCCGGCGCCGCATTCGACTGGCTCGTTACGCACTACTCCGGCCCCGTCTATGGATTGGTTGCCGGGATGGTCTCGGAAACCTCCGATGCCGCGGACATCACGCAGGACGTTTTCCTCAAAGCGTTTCGCGGGATTCGCGGTTTTCGACGCGGCAGTTCGCTGAAGACCTGGCTATACCGAATCGCCATTCGGGAAGCGCTGAATCACCGGCGCTGGCTCTGGCGGCATCACCGGCAGCAGGATTCGATTGACGCGGAAACGGGGACCGGCCATGCATCGCTCGAAATCGAGGATGCCGGCAGCACGCCGTTCGACCAAACCGCGACACACGAGCTGCAGCAAGCGGTACAGCAGGCCCTGCTGAAGTTGCCGGAAGTATTCCGGAGCGCCGTGATTTTGAGAGATCTTGAGGGGTTGTCCTACGAGGAAGTGGCGGAGGTCCTGACGATCACCGTCGGCACGGTGAAGTCAAGAATTTTGCGCGGACGCCGGATGTTGCGGGAAATATTGGATCCAGTACTGCGGAGTTCACAGGGCGCGCGCGGACCGGCGCCCGAGCTGCAAAAGAGAGAATCGATTTTGCACTCCACGCTTTTTCCTGCGGCGGAGGAGCACAACACCGGTCGGAACGACACTACCGGCTGGGCGCACCCGGACAAGTTGGGTGACGCAGAGGGAGGTGTCTAGTGAACTGTGAAAAAGTAAGAGAATTGTTGCCCGGCTATCTGGATGACGCGATCCCCGCAGGCACGTGGACCGACACGCATGTCTCCGTGGGGCGTCATCTGGAAACGTGCGCAGACTGCCGTGAAGAACTGCTCGCGTATCGAGCAATGTCATCGATGATGTCCGGCGTGAAGCGCCCCGCGCCGCCGGCGAACCTAGCGCTGCAGATCCGCGTCGCCGCCGCGCAGCGCCTCTCCGACCGCGACTGGTTGCATTGGGCTCGCCGCGCTCAGACTCGCGCCGAGCTTGTTTTGAAAAATATTCTGGAGCCGCTCGCGATCCCCGCGACTGGCGGTTTCACGGTAGCGTTCATCGTGTTCGTCATGGTGTGCCAGTTGCTTGGCCTGGGTGTTCCGCTGCGCGCCGTGACGAATGATTCGCCGACGAATCTGCTTCAGCCCGCGCGCCTCGAATCTCTCGCTCCGTTCCCGATCACCGGCCTCGAGGAGTCCGGCCACGCCGGGCCGCACGCGCTCCTTGTGGAAGCCACGGTAAACTCGCAGGGTGAAGCGGTGAACTACAGGATCCTTTCCGGGCCGGATACGGACACGGTCCGCCGCCAGCTCGATTTGGTCCTTTTGTTCTCGCGTTTTCGTCCTGAAATGAGCTTTGGCCGGTTCACTTCCGGCGGCCGAGTCGTGCTCAGCTTTAGCGATATTTCGATCCGAGGCTAAAGACGGCTCCATTCCAAGACCTCGCCCGCGACGACCTGTCTTCGTAGGCCGATCCCCTTGTTGACTCCTTAGCGCCAGTAGTACCCGCGTACTATAGCGAGGGTTTCACAGTGAACCGAAAATGTATGCACTCGGCTTGCGTGTAAATCCCTGTGTTTTCGGGCTTTTGGCGCGATCCTAACTTCCATGACGTCTTCGATTAAAAATTCACCGGAGTCGGACGCTCAGGGCAAGGCCGGCCAGTCCCCACGCTCAAACCCCGTGTGCCTGGAACTCGGGATCACTCTGCGGAGCCTGCCAACGGAAGCAGGCAGCCCGTCCCAGCCTATCCGGGAGGACCTTAAGACCGTCATCGTGTTCGACAACGGTGCAGTCATTCGCAGCACGAACAATCTGCCTGGTGGGCTGACGCTCATTCTCTCGAATTCAGCTGGGCGTGACGTGGTTTGCCGCGTCGTAAGCGGGCGCAGCATGCCCGCCGTGAAGGGGTACGTCGAAATCGAATTTATCGAGCCGGTAAAGGATTTCTGGGGCATACACCAAGAAGGCGGGCTGGGCGGTGCGCCAACGCCTTCAGTCGCTCCCCCGCCAGCGCCTAAGGCGCCGTCGGCGCCATCTTTGGCAGCCGCGCCTCCGGTTGTCCCACCCGTCCAACGGGAGGCTCCGGCTCCGCCGCCGGTGGTTACGCCTTCTCCTCCTCGACCGGTCCCGGCATTCCAGCCGCCGCCAATCCCCAGGACCACAGTCGTAAGCAGCACGCCGGAATATGACGAATTTCCTGCGCCAATGGGCATGCCTTCTTCGGCGGTGAAGCGCGAACCGAAGCCCGAGGCTACGAATCCTGCGCCGGCAATGTCCGCCAGGGTTGCGCCCGAGAAAGTCACACCTGAATACAACCACTTCGAGGTAGCCAGCTCAACCTCGGTCGCGAACTGGACGCCGCCGGCACCAGAGCCTCCTTTGGCGAAGCCATCGGTTGAGGCACCGCAAGAGACATTTCCGACCCCCTCTTCGAGCCCTGCAGAGACGCGAGATTTCATGAGCAAGGGCCTCATGGCCTATGAGCAGCCCAATGCCTCGACGGGCGCTTCCGTAGGAAAGACACCATTGATCTTGGGCGCGGCCGCATTAGTTCTGGCAGGCGTCTGCGGAGTCGTGTTCTTCGTGCATCGAGGGAGTGCGCCCTCTCCGGTCGCGAAGGCCGCCGTCAGTCAGCCGGCGACTCCGCAGTCGGCGCCCGCAAGTAACGCAGCCAGGCCAGCGCCTGTCCAAGCCGCGAGAGAAACGGCAGTTCCAGCGCCGGCGCAGACCGAAACCCAGCTGCAGGCCCAGCCAATGGCCGCGGCGCCCGCCCAATCTGCTGCCGCAGTATCGCCGATTCCCGCGGCTGAAGTCGCAAGCGCTTCGGCAACGGAGGCTATGACGGATTCACGGACGACCCGCCGCCAAGACAAATCAGCGGCAGCGGCGAAGCAGCCGGACGCACCGGCTCCCAAGCGCCCAATGATTTCAAATTTGAAAATAGCCGCTCCGAGCGCGCCCAACAGGAAGCCGGATGATCTCGGCGACACTTCTGCGCCAATCACCGAAATCGCTTCCGCAGAAATGCCGGCTGGCACGACTTCCGCGGGAATACTGACTTCGTCCGGGCGCACAGCGAATCCGCCGGCGCCGCCATCGGCACTGGAACCTCCTCCTCCCGCCAAAGTGATAACGGACCCGAAGTTGATTTCTTCGACGCGGCCGGTCTATCCAGTGACGGCGAGGCAGTCGAATATCGAAGGAAGCGTTACGGTCGTCATATACATCGACAAGACCGGCAAGGTTTTCAGCGCGAGGGCGCTGAGTGGCCCGGTGATGCTCCGCGCGGCGGCTGAAGACGCCGTGAAGCAATGGAAATATTCCCCCGGCCTGGAAGACGGAAACCCAGCTCAATCCCACGTTGTCGTCAAAGTTGATTTCAAAATAAATTAACGTGCCCAGAACGCCTTAGAACGTCTCACCCTCTGGCTTTTCTCTGACCAAGACTTAGGACAACCTGCGCGCCTTCCTGGCACTCCAACCATGCAGGGGTTTCTTGACTGACTTGGCTGCGCCTTGTAAATTCTAAAGCAGACTGGGTAACCGATTGCGGTTGAACATCGCTAGGAATCGCTGGGTGTGGAAGGCGTGCCTCGGAGCGGCTCTGCTTCTTTCGGGGTTCGAGAACGCATATCCACAAGCGCCTCATGCGCGGCCGAACCCCCCGCCGAGGGGGGCCGAATTTCGCCGGACCGTTTCCGTCGACGCGCGCCCCCAGCTTTTTGAAGTTCTTTGCGCGTTGGACGCCGCTGGATACGACTCCACGGCCCCCGGCGATACGCCCGGCCGCATTCAGTTGCGGAAGAAGTTGCAGTCGCTACAGGGGCCGGCCGTGGACGCCCTCCGCAAATACTATGCGGAGCACGCGCGCGGCGATTCAGCTGCCACGTTTTCCCGGTTTGTCTCGTTCGCGCTCGTTGCGGGGCCTCCTCCGGACTTTCAGTTTGAACTGAAACGCGACGATTTGCCGCCGGAAGCACTTACGCTGGACGGCTTTAACGCCGTGCTGGCCAATTTCTACACTGAGGCCAAGATCGCCGATTATTGGAAGAACTACCAGCCCAGCTATGAACGCGCCGTCGAAGTCCTGCGCGCTCCTGTTTCCAACACGGTTTACACCGCCTCCAACTACCTGCGCGAAATCATTCGTTCCGGCTCGCCCCGAACTTTTTCCGTCTACGTCGAACCTCTCGCCGGAACAAAAACAATTTTCAAAACGTTTGGCGACCAATACACGCTCGTAGTCCGGCCGAGCGCGAGCATGAAGATGGACGACATTCGCCACGCGTTTCTTCATTTTATGCTCGACCCGATTGCCATCCGCTACCGCAGCCAGGCGTCCAAAGCCGCGCCGCTGCTCGAGATCGCGGCGCGCGCGCCCCTCCTTCCGGTGGACTTGCGCGATGATTTCTCGGCCTTCTTCGATGAATGCCTCGTGCGCGCCGTCGAGCTTCGCTTGCGGAACTTGGCTCCCACCGACTTGGCCACGGCGCTCGATCAGGCCGAGGGAAGCGGCTACGTGCTTGTACGGTCCATCTACGCGGGGCTTTCCGGATTTGAGAAATCCGAACCCGCGATGGGCTACTACCTGCCGGACCTGATCAAGGGAATCGATGTGGACGGCGAGAAGCGGCGCCTCAGTGGCGTGAAATTCGCGGATGCCGGTCCCGCGGACGAATCGGCACCGGAGAACAACCGTCCGGCGGCGCACCCAGCTGCCTCCGCGAATCCGTCCGATGACGATCTTGCGGAAGGGCAGCGCCAGATTTCCGCGCGAAACGGAGCCGCGGCCGCCGCGTCTTTTGAGAAAGTGCTCGCCGCGCATCCCGACGACCTGCGCGCCACTTATGGACTTGCCGTGGCGTCGGCTCTTCAGGGAAAGCCGGAACAGGCGCGCGAACTCTTTACGAAAGTGATCGCGGCTTCGCAAAATCCGCTCGCCGACAAAAGCGCGCGGCCTGATCCCTCCAATCTTTCCTGGTCGCATATTTACCTCGGAAGAATGTACGATGTAGAGGGGAAGCGCGACCTCGCGGTGTTGGAATATCGCGCGGCGTTGGCGGTTGAGGGGGCGCCGGAAACGGCGCGGACCGCCGCGAAGCGCGGAATCGAGACGGGATATCAGACGCCGTCTCGCGACAAGCAGTCGGACGGTAAGTCGTAATAATCATATTCTCGCACTTTCCGCCGCAGGGGATGCGCGGCGAACGGCGCGGGATCGCAATGCAATCCACTCGGGACGATGGATGTCCGAGAATAAACTTTCGTGGAGGGAGTCTTATCATGAGGGCACAGTTTTTCAAGTGGCCGGCAGCGGCGTTGGGTGTTGCCGTGGCAATTTTCGCGGGTGCGGGCGCTTCCAGGGCTCAGTACGGGCAATCTTCGGCGCCGCCGGCGCAACCGCCTTCTCAGAGCGCGCCACCGCCTAAGGATTCGGGGAAGCCGCCGAAAATCAACAAGGCGGAGGAAGCCGCCTACAAGAACGTGCTGGCGGCGCAGGGCGCCGATCCGGTCATGCAAATCCAGGCTGGGACGGATTTCATCACTAAGTTTCCGATGAGCAAGTACGCGGGTGGAGTCTACGGCATGCTGACCAGCGCCTACTTCAATGCCGGGAAGACAGACGAAATGTTCGCGACCGGAGCGAAAGCGCTCGAACTCGACCCCAACAATGTGGATGTGCTTTCGCTGCTGGCGATGGCCATCCCGCGGCGCGTGAAGGCGAGCACGCCGGACGGCGCGCAGCAGTTGCAGAAAGCCGAAACCTACGCGCACCACGCCATTGATTTGATCCCAACCATGACCAAGCCAGACACAGTTGACGACGCTACGTTCGAGAAGGCCAAGAACGATAAGCTCGCGCTGTGCCACAGCGGCCTCGGCCTGCTCGATATCGGCCGCCAAAAATACAGCGACGCCCGCACCGAACTCACCCAGGCCGTGCAGCTGGCATCGACCCCCGATCCGGTCGACTATTACCTGCTGGGCAACGCTGACGCGCAAGACGGTTTCCTGCACGGCGCGATGGCCGCGTACGAAAAGTGCGCCGCGTCCGGGCCGCTCACAACGCAATGCAAGTCTCGCCAGGATTCCGTCAAGAAAGACATCGACTCGGGAACCAAGCTGAGCAGGGACTGAGCCGGAGAATATGTCTTCCACCGAGATGGCGGAGTTGGAGTCGATTCTCGGCCACACGTTCCACGATTCCCGGTTGCTCCTCCAGGCCTTGATGCACAGCTCGCGCATGCCGGAGCGCGCGGCGGAGGAGCCGGTCGAGAGCAACGAGAAGCTTGAATTTCTCGGCGACGCCGTTCTTGAGCTGCTGGTCAGCGAAGAGCTGGTTCACAAGTTTCCAGAATGGAGCGAAGGCCAGCTCTCCAAGAGCCGCGCGCGCCTGGTGAACGCCGCGGCAATTTCCCAGGCGGCGCAGCGGCTCGCTTTGGGCAAATATTTGAGACTCGGCCGAGGAGAAGAAAAAACCGGAGGGCGAACGAAGCCGGCGCTCCTCGCGGACGCCTATGAAGCCCTGATCGCGGCGGTCTATTTGGATGGCGGACTGGACGCGGCGCGCGGATTCGTTTCGCGCACGCTCGTGGAAGGGTCGATCGCCGTCGAAGCCGAGCGCATGGGCCACTCGGACCATAAGTCCGCGCTTCAGGAATTCCTGCAATCCCGCGGCATGGCGCCGGGCGCGTATCACGTAGTTGCCGAGAGCGGGCCGGATCATCAGAAGATTTTTCGCGTCGAGGTTCGGATCGCCGGGCAGGCCCCCGCGATTGGAACCGGAAGAACGAAAAAAGAAGCGGAGCAGTCCGCCGCCGTCGCCGCCCTGATACAATTGGGAGTGGAAGAGAATTGAGGTATTGATTGGCGAGTGAACACGTACAGGCCGTGAGGGCGCGCGAAGCCGCGGCGCCGCGCGAGGAAACACATCGCGCGACAGTGCGCGAGTACATTGAATCGCTCCTAGTCACGGTGATTCTGGCGCTCTTCGGCACGACGTTCATCGTCCAGGCGTTCAAGATCCCCTCGCAGTCCATGGAACCGACGCTGCTCGTCGGCGATCATCTCCTCGTCAACAAGTTCATCTTCGGCGGGCGCGGTCACTGGTACGACCATGTTCTTCCGTACCGCAACATCCGCCGCGGCGACATTATCGTTTTCAAATTTCCGTTTCAGGATCATCCGCACTACGTGAAGCGAGTGATCGGCGTTCCCGGCGACCACGTCAAAGTCGTCGATCAGGGCGTGTATGTCAACGGGAAGCGGCTGAACGAACCGTACGTCGTTCACGATCCCGCCGTGCCCTACGATCCCTTCGGAGACAATTTTCCCCCGCGCACCCCGCAGTACCTGCAGGCGAACATGCAGCCCGAATGGGCCGATGAAATTTTCAATTACATTCACGACGGCGAAATTGTGGTTCCCCCGGACAAATACTTCGCGATGGGCGACAACCGGGATCACAGCTGGGACAGCCGCTTCTGGGGGTTCGTGGATCGCGACGCGATCATGGGCCGCCCGATCGTGATCTATTGGTCCGTGATCGGCGACGAATCGGCGGATCGTAACTTGAACTCGTGGTTTTATAATCTCGTCGACACGATTTTGCATTTGCCGTCGCGGACGCGCTGGTCGCGCATGCTGCATGAAATTCACTGACGCGGCGCTTTCCTTCCTGCCTGCCTTTTGCCACAATTTCCGATTATTCTGATCACGCGATGAAAATGCCAAGATGGCTGCGCGCGGTGTTGATTGCGGCTGTGGTGCTCGTTGCCGCCGGCGCCGTATTTTCACGCGCCTTGCGGGCGAGCGCGGCGCGGCGCTATTTGACTGCGCATCTGGCGGCGAGCTTTGGCCGACCCGTGGACGTCTCCTGGTTCGACTTCAGCCTGCTTGACGGCGCGCGGATCGAGGCCCACTCCGTTACCGTTTCGGAAGATCCGCGTTTCGGAAACGAATATTTTCTGCGCTCGGACACGCTCACCGCCGGGCTGCGCTGGGGGGCCTTGCTCGGCGGGCGGTTTGAGTTCGGCTCGGTTTCTCTCTCTCGCCCGAGCTTGAATCTGGTGCGCGATGCCATGGGCCAATGGAACATCGAGCGGTGGCTTCCACCCGCGCCGCCGCCGGGTTCGCGGCCCGGTTTCGTGGGGCCGGTAGCGCCGCTGCCAGAGGTGCGAGCAACACGCCCTGCGCGGATCGATATCCAGGACGGGCGAATCAATTTCAAGCGAGGCGACGACAAAGTCTCTTTCGCGCTCGTCGGTGTTTCGGGCCGCATCGAGCAGAACGGCCTGGGCCGATGGCAGCTCGATCTTGAGGCGCTCCCCATGCGCGCGGGCGTCGAGTTGCAGGACATCGGCACGGTTCGATTGCGCGGCTCCATTGCCGGCACAACCGCGCGCCTGCAGCCCGCCGAACTGGCGTTGACGTGGCGCGCAGCGTCCCTGGCCGACACCCTGCGTCTTCTGAGCGAAAATGACTATGGCATGCGCGGCGAGCTGGCCGTGGATCTCAGCGCGCGCATCGCTCCATCGCAGGCGGAATCCGCAGCGAGCAGTACCGCGAATCCTCTGGGCGCGCAGTGGTCCATCTCCGGCGTGGCGCGGCTTACCCGCTTGCACGGCTGGGGACTTCCAGAGCGCGCTTCCGATCCCGCAGCGAATCTCTCCGTTGAGATGGACTGGCGGCTCGGCGAACCCCGCGTGCAAATTCGCAACTTCATTGTGGAAATGCCGGCGTCACACCTCGAAGGAAAGGGCGAAGTGGATTGGGCGCGGGGAATTCGCCCGGAGTTGCAGATTGCATCCTCCACGGTTGGGCTCAGCGACGTTCTTTCCTGCTATCGCGCATTGCGTCCGGACGTCGCGGAAGATTTGCAGGCGAGCGGAACGCTCGCCTTGGACGCAAGATTCGGCGGCTGGCCGATTGAGCTGCAAGAGGGCGGGATTCTGAGTTCAGTCGGAACGCTGATCGGGACATCGTTGCCCGCGCCGCTGCGAATCGGCGAACTGCGCGCCAGCGTGTCTCGCAGAAAGATCGATGTTTCACCCGCGGAAATTTCATTCCTGCCTGCGTCTGCGGGAACAGGAAGCGGTGCCGCCCAGGCCGCGGGTGCGGCAAAAAATGCTTTCGTGGTTCGCGGTTCGCTCTTTCCCTCACAGAACGGCGTGTTCCGCTGGCCGCCCAATTGGGATTTTGCGATCGAAGGCGCGACCGCTCGCGCGCAGGATTGGCTCGATTTGACTCGCGCGCTCGCGCAGCCGCTCAATTCAGGCTGGACCGCGTCAGGCGGCGTCGCGATGAAGATGCGCGGAGAGCGCCGCGCGGATTCCTCCGCGCCTCCCTGGATCGGAACCGTGGATTTTCTGGCGATGACTCTGAATCCATCGTACGTCAATCAGCCGCTCGTTTTCCCCAAGGCTCACATCGAATTTGTGCCAACGCAACGAACGATCACGCTCTCTGCCGCGGAAGCCTTCGGTACAATCTGGCGCGGATCGATCGCGCGGAAATATTCCGACACGCAATGGTCGTTCGATCTCACGGCGGATACGCTCGATGCCGTGGAACTCGATCGCTGGCTCGGCCCGCGCGCCCGGCCGGGATTTCTGGCGCGCATGATCGGATCGGATTCCGGCCCCTCGCCGGCTCGGCTGGCCGGTGCTTTCGTGACCAAGCTCGCGGCGCGCGGGCGGCTGCGCGCCGGCGCGATTTCGGTGCCGCCGATGCACATCGAAAAATTTGACGGCCAGGCGGAACTCGACGGGCGGGCGATCCGGATTCGCGGCGCGCAGGGGGATTTTTTCGGCGGAAAAATTTCGGGATCGCTCGACGCGCAGCTTGTGCCCGATCCTTCCTACGAATTTCAAGGGCGCTTCGATCGCGTGGACCTCGCGCTGCTGGGGCGCAGCGTGCCGTCGCTGAATGGACGTATTGCGGGAA
>Ga0210394_10002777_pt1 | contig 23385 bp, 24 predicted proteins | sample IncBWC12MmetaG_FD_160121 | JGI IMG/M metagenome (GOLD analysis project Ga0210394, IMG submission 160121) | Forest soil microbial communities from Barre Woods Harvard Forest LTER site, Petersham, Massachusetts, United States - Inc-BW-C-12-M | ecosystem: Environmental > Terrestrial > Soil >... | reverse complement strand
CTTGTGCACGTTCATCCGGTTCTCCCTTGGAATCCTGAAGTCTCAGCAACCTCAGTTTCCTCGGTCAGAACCGGATGGACAACCTATTGAAAGCTCACATCTAGTCGATTGATCGGCGGCCGGCGCGGCGGCTGTGTGCTCATACCCAGCTGGCGTACGACTCTCTTAAAATTTCAGGATCATTCGCGCGCCGACGACCAGCGCGTTCGGAATGGCCGATGCAGGCGCCGGCGCGAGCGGGTTGGGAACATTGCCGCCGGGATGGATAATGTACTGCAGATCTGGTTGGATGAACCAGTTTTCCGAAAGCTTCCATTGATAGGTCAATTCGATCGCGGATTCGAAATCACGAATTGGCATCGGTTGCCCGGTCACGGCGATCGTCGCGGCATCGCTGGCGGCCGCTTGCGGCGAGATGCGCGCAAAGGCGAAGGCCAACCCTATTGTATCGTCCGGCCGGAACGAGAGCGGGCCTTTGAAGGTGAGGCCGGCATCGGCATAGGCATCGATCAAGTTACGGTCGCGCGGCGCTGCGGTTCCCCGCACAAATAGGCTCAAGCCGTGATCGCCGTTACCGGCAGGCCGCCACAGCATCTGATCGACCACGCCATAGACGGCGTAATTGCCGCCATGCTCCAGTGGCGGACCACCGGACACGCTCAGCAGTCCCCCTTGCGCGTTCAAGAGCTCGTCGGAGAATGAGCCAGTGTGCAACCAGACGCCGATCTTCACCGTTCCGGGCAGGTCTGAAGCCGGCACGCGCGGAGCCACGTTGACCAAGCTGTAGCCTTCCTGGTTTGGATTCCCGCCGCCCGGGCCGGTTTGATTTTGCCCGTAGGCGTAGGCCAGTTCAGCGATAACGAATGGCGGATCATTCACCCTGAATGCCGATCCGAACGGGTCGCGCTGGACGGGACTTCCATTTCCGGGGCCGGCGGGATCGCCATCGAATACCGCGGCTCGGACCGTGAGGTGGTCATTGGGTGTGAATTGCACGCGCGCTCCCGGCGTCGCCTCCGGATAGGCCGGGCCGCCGCTCGGAAGATCTTGGGCGTTGAGAACCGGCCAGCCGAATGTGGAATTAACAAATAAATTCGCGTTCTGGCTCACCAGAAATTCCTGGGCCGCCGAAAATTGACCGATTCGCACATTGATCTGGTTCGGCAGGTTCTGCTCGATCCAAAGATTGAACAGCCGAGTCGAGACCGGATATCCGATTCCGATCCCGCTCACGGTCATGAGATTGTCCAGATTGCGGACGTCGAAGTCGGTTTCGTGGATTTGATGAATGCTGGCGTGGAAAGTCGCCCCCGACCAGCCGACGAGCTTTTCCAGGTCGCCATCGATGATAGTCCCGAAGCGGCCGAAATAGCCAAGACCTTGCTTTACGCCGCCCACCGGATTGGCGAATGCATCGCCGTAATAAGTGAAAGTGAATTTGAGCCCGGCTTGCTCAAGCCTCGATCGCTGGCCGTTCCAATCCGTAAGCCGCCTCAGATAGGTCGGAAGCGGCGGCGGCGAATTAGCGTCTTGCGCCGCGCCATCGGCCGCCCAAGAAATGGCGGGGCCGCAGAGCGCCATCGAGATTGCAAGGAGCAAACGCTCGAGGATACAAGAGACCTTCACGCCGCCCACCCGAACTTATTCCAGGCAGTCTACGTCTCATCTTCCTGGCGCGGAACGGCTTATTCAAAGTTTCCCTTATGGAACTGTCGCGCGGCCGACACATTGTTGGTATTGGCAGTTAGTCTGGCTGCTCCAATTGGAAAGCGCACGCGGGGAACCCATGCTCAAAGGCTTCATCCTGGGAATTATCGTCACCCTCTTTGTGGCCGCAGGCGTCGGCTATGCGGCATTGCGAACCGGCGCGATCCCGGCGAATGCGGACGCGCAGCCCGGAGCCCTAGAGAAGTTCGTGGCCGGGACGGATCTGCGGGCGGCCCTGGACAACGATGCTCCCAAGGGACCCAATCCGGTTGCGCTGACGGATGCCAACGTGATCGACGGAATTCAGCTGTATGCGACGCATTGTGCGATTTGCCACGGCACCGCTACCGGCGATGCGTCGGCGTCGGCGATAGCGAAGGGCGAGTACCCGAAACCGCCCCAACTCGGGAGCGATGGAGTGGAAGACGATCCGGAAGGCTGGACATTCTGGAAAATCAAACACGGAATCCGTTGGACCGGAATGCCGACATGGAAGGACGAACTGAACGACCAGCAAATCTGGACGCTGGCATTGTTTTTGAAGCACATGGATAAATTGCCGCCGGCAGCCGATACCGCCTGGCGCGCAGTGGGTTCACAAGCAACGACAGAAACTCCATCTCCAGCTCCGACGCCGACACCGGCGGAACATTAAAGTTGTCCAGAAAGGGGAGTCGCCGCTCTCCGCTTCGGCAACGACTTTCCTCCGCTCTCCCCAATGATGGCGGCTCATCACGCCGCCAGCTCGCGCATGATGCGGTAGAGCCCCGACTGGCCTTCGAAGCCGATGCCCGGCCGGTCGGACAAGGTCAGATAGCCGCCTTCCAGTTTCGCGTCGTCGGCGAAGCCGCCGAAGTCGCCGAACACGCCCGGATAGGATTCCGCGCCGCCGAGCCCGAAGCCCGCGGCGATGGCGAGCGACATCTGGTTGCCGCCGTGCGGAAACAACAAGCTGCGCGGCCATTGGTGGCGCGCCAGCATGTCGAGCGTGCGGGCATATTGCACGATGCCATAGGCCTGCGGCGGATCGACCTGGATGACGTCGCGGCGCTGCGGCTTCAGCCCGCCGAAGCGCACGAGATTTTCGACGTCCTGCGTGGAATATAAATTCTCGCCGGTCGACAGCGGCGCGTTGTAGCTGCCGGCGACTTCGGCAAGGAGCGCAAAATCGAGCGGATCGCACGGCTCCTCGAACCAGCGCAAGGCGAATGGTTTCAGCCCGCGCGCGTAAGCCAGCGCATCGTCGCGAAAGAATTTCGAATTAGCGTCGACCGCAAGCTCGCCGCCCTTCGGCAGAATCGATTTCACCGCCTCGACGCGGGCGAGATCGTCGTCAAGCGCCATGCCGCCGACTTTCATCTTCAGCATGGTATAGCCGGCGTCCAAATGGCCGCGCATCTCGTCCAGCAAGTCCCGTGTCGTCTTGCCCGGCGCGTACCAGCCGGCGCCGACATAGCAAAAAACCTTGTCGGCGATCTTGCCGCCGTTGTAGCGCTCGGCGAGCACACGGTGCAGCGGCTTTTGCGCGATCTTGGCGACGGCATCCCATACCGCGACCTCGATGGTGCCGATGCCGACCGAGCGCTCGCTGTGGCCGCCGGATTTCTCGTTCCGCATCATCACGGCGAGAATCTTTTCCGGCGCGAAATTATCGCCCGCTTCGTTGAGCAGCGATTCGGGATTGGCTTTGCGAATGCGCGGAATGAAACGCGCGCGCATTTGCGCGCCGCAGGCGTAGCGGCCGGTGGAATTGAAGGCGAAGCCCGTGACCGGCTTGCCGTCGCGCTTGACGTCGGTGATCACGGCGACCACCGAGGTCGTCATTTCGGAAAAGTCGGTGCTCGAATTGGCGAGCGTGGAATTGAGCGGGATCGCGGTCTCGCGGATATCGAGAATGCGCATTGAAGCTACGTCAACACATTACTGAATTTGCGCAATCTTGGCGTCGACGATGACTTGGTGCCACCTGTCGACTTCCTTCTTGATATAGGCGGCGAACTCCGCCGGCGTGTCGGCGACGATGTCGAGGCCGATCTGCTTGCATTTTTCCTGCACGTCCGGTTGCGCCAGCGCCTTGACCATCTCGCGGTTGAGCAGGTCGATAATGGCCGCCGGTGTCCCGCCTGGCACGAATACACCCTGCATGGTTTCGGATTCCTGGCCCTGGACGCCGGCTTCAGGCATGGTCGGCACGTCCGGCACTGCGGCGGCTCGCTTGAGCGCGGTGACAGCGAGGCCGCGTAATGTGCCGCCGAGAATTTGCGGCGCCGCCGTCGTCAGATTGGCAAAGCCGACCAGCGTCTGCGCGGCGACCACCGCCTGGATCACCGGCGCGCCGCCGGCATAAGGCACGCTCGGCTGGTCAAGCTTGAAAGCAAGCTTGAACAATTCTGCTGCGAGCTGCGGCGTGGTGCCGAGGCCGGAATTAGCGATGGCATATTTGCCGGGATTGGCCTGCAGGAGCGCGATCAATTCCTTGACCGTCTTCGCCGGCATCGACGGGTGAACTATCAATATATTCGGCGCGGCGCCGGCCAGTGTTATCGGTGCAAAATCCTTGAAAGGGTCGTAAGGATTGTTGGCGTAAAGGCTCGGATTGACCACGTAGCTCGAGCTCGCCACCAGGATCGTATAGCCGTCCGGCGCGGAACGCGCGACCTGCGCCATGCCGATATTGCCGCCGGCGCCTGGATGGTCCTCAACATAGAACGGCCGCCCAAGCGTCTGGGACAGTTTGTCGGCCAGCAGCCGCGCGACAAAATCACTCGGGCCGCCAGCCGTGAACGGCGCGATGATTTTTACCGAATGGGTTGGATAGGTATCCGCGGCGCAACACGAGCCCGCCCATACAAGGCCGGCGCACAAGGCGAGCAAACGCGGAGCCGAAGTCATTGCAACCATAAGGTCCTCCCCAGATGTTGGGCGGATGCTATCATTGCCGGGGCGCTTCCGGCAGGGAGCGCGACAAATAGTTTCCCTTCACCGAACGAGAAGGCAAAGGAAAGCCAATGGCCGGGCGCAAAGTGACGCGGGACGATCTCCGCGAGGCGGCGGAGAAGTACAAGAACTGGGGCAAATGGGGGCCGAACGACGAGATCGGCACGCTCAATTACACCTCGCCGGCAGACGTCGTCGCCGCGGCGCGGCTGGTCAAAAAGGGCAAGGTGATCTCGCTGGCGCTCAATTTCGACAATAACGGGCCGCAAGGGGGCAAGACCAATTATCCGGTGCTCGGCCGCATCAATCCGCTGCACACCATGCTGCGCACCGGCACCGACGCCTATTCCGGCGTGCTCGACAAGCGCGGCATCCGCGCCGCCGATGACATGGTGGTGATCCCGCTGCAATGCGGCACGCAATGGGACGGGCTCGGCCACGTCTTCTACGAAGACAATATGTGGAACGGTTACGATTGCCGCGAAGTGTCGTCATTCGGCGCGGCGAAATGCGGCATCGAAAAAACCAAGGCCAAGATGGTCGGCCGCGGCGTGTTCCTCGACGTTGCCCGCGCACTCGGCAAAGAGTCTCTCGACGACGGCTACGGCATCACCTGCGAAGACCTCGACCTCACCGCGAAAAAGCAGAAGATCGAATTCAGGCGCGGCGATTACATCATCGTGCGCACCGGCCAGATGGAGCGCTGCCTGAAGGCGGGCAGCTGGGACGGCTATCCCGGCGGCGACGCGCCGGGCTTTGCCTTCGAGACGCTGGAATTCGTGGCCAAGACCGAGCTCGCCGCTCTGGCCAGCGACACCTGGGGCTGCGAGGTGCGGCCGAACAATACCGAGGGCGGCATCAACCAGCCGTGGCACTGGATCACCATCCCGATCATGGGCATGACCATGGGCGAGATTTTCTATCTGAAAGACCTCGCCGAGGATTGCGCTGCCGACGGCGTTTACGAATTCATGTTTGTCGCGCCGGCCATTCCGATCACCGGCGCGGTCGGCTCGCCGACCAATCCGCTGGCGATCAAATAAGAAAATGTAGGGTAGGTTGAGCGGCAGCGAAACCCACCGATAGGCAGCTGGTGGGTTACGCCGCTTGGCGGCTAACCCACCCTACGGACTCAGCTCGGCTTCTAGCATCTTGCCGAGCACGCGCTTGTAGCGCACGCAGCCGACGTCGACCGCAAGGATCACCGGATCGAGCGGCTCGTTCGCGCTCTCGATGATTTGCTGCTGCGCTTCGATCACCGGCGCGTCCTGTTCCTCAAACGCAAAACGGCGCATTTCCGCGATCCGTGTCTGCAGATCGCGGTTGAGCTCGTCTTCGGCCGTCTTCACGCCCCAGCGGACGGCAGTGAAGAAATAATGCGTCGAGCGCTCGTTCTCGGGCGTCAACAAGTGAACCGCGTGATAGCCGGTGCCGGTCTCTGGCGCCGCGCCCATTTTGCAAATTCCGGAAAACAGCCGCAGCGTCGACGGCGCCATCCAGCGCATCTTGGTGAACTTGTCGACGCGCGGCGGATGGTCCGGCCAGAACGGCGCGAACATGCCGGGTGGAATCGAATTGGTGGCGTGGCGGCTGACCACCACGTCGTCCTGGTCCTGTTCGACCGCGATCTCGGATTCGACGGTGTCCTGATTGCCGAGAATGCCGTCATGCAGATAGGAGGTGTGGCTGAGGTCGAGCAGGTTGTCGATGATAAGCTGATAATTGGCGCGGATCACGATGCTGTCGCGCTTGGTGGTGTGCAGCTCCGGCACATTGTCGAGCACGCTGAAGTCCGGAATTTTGCCGGCATCGGCCGGCGCCGAGCCCATCCAGATCCAGACCGCCTTGTGCTTCTCGATCACCGGATAGCTTTTTACTCTGGCGCGCGCGGGAATGTTCTTGGCGCCGTGCGGGTTGTGCACGCAGGCGCCGGTGCCGTCGTATTCCAGTCCGTGATACGGGCACTGGATGCGGTCGCCGCCTACGATCTTGCCCATGTGCAGCGGCGCGAACCGGTGGGCGCAGCGGTCTTCGAGCGCAGCGACGTCGCCGTTGCCCTTGCGATAGAGCACGACGGGCTCGTTCATGATGGTGCGGGGCACCAGCTGCCCGTCGCCGACGCCGTCGGACCATGCCGCCACGTACCAGGCATTGCGCAGGAACGCTCCGCTGATCATCTCCTGCCGCAGCTTCGAACCATTATTTTGCGAGTGGGGCGTATCCAGCATCGTGCTTCCTTCCCAAACCGGCGCCACTGCCGATAAGCAGCAGCGCCGGCCATCATAGCATGTGCCGGCGCTTCTTGAAGATGACTCTCGTCATTCCGGGACGCGGGCAAAGCCCGCGGGCCCGGAATCCATAACCTCCGAGGGCGAGGTTCATAAAAGAACGGACTAATGTTCAAGCAACCGTGATTATGGATTCCGGGCTCCTCGCTGCGCTCGGCCCCGGAATGACGTCGAACGATGTTGCGCTTTGCCCCGCATCGACTACGTTTATCGCCATTCAAAGAGCGGGGCCCCCAGCCATGAGCACCACCAGCGACACCAAGCAATATCCCGTGACGCATACTGACGCGGAGTGGAAGAAGCTCCTGACGCCGGAGCAGTTTCACATCATGCGCGAGCACGGCACCGAGCGGCCCGGCAGTTGCGCGCTCAATTACGAAAAGCGCGCCGGCACGTTCTATTGCGCCGGCTGCGGGCAGGCGCTGTTCGCCGCGAAAAAGAAGTTCGAGAGCGGCACCGGCTGGCCGAGCTTTAACGATCCGGAGCCGGGATCGGTCGAGACCTCGACCGACAAGAGCTACTTCATGACTCGCACCGAGGCGCATTGCAGCCGCTGCGGCGGTCATCTCGGCCACGTTTTCGAAGACGGCCCGCCGCCGACGCATCTGCGCTATTGTATCAACGGCGTGGCGATGAATTTTAAGCCGGAATGACGGCACGCTGCCGCGGCGCAAATCTCTGCATCTGGCGGCGGGCGCTGTCGCCGGATGCGGTCCGATAGTCGCCGCGCGCATCGCCTGGGCGCAATCCTATCCGGATCGGCCGGTCAAGCTGATCGTCGGCTTCCCGCCTGGCGGCCAAGTCGACATCGTTGCACGCGTCTCCGCGCAATGGTTGTCGCAGCAACTGGGCCAGTCGGTCGTCGTCGAGAACCGTCCCGGCGCCGGCGGCAGTCTGGGCGCCGAAGCGGTGGTGAACGCGCCGCCGGACGGCTACACGCTGTTCTTTGCCGCGGCGTCGACGTCGTGCATGTGCCCTATGCCGGCGAGGGTCAAATGGTGACGGACTTCCTCGGCGGTCAGGTGAAAGTGGGCGTCGACGGCATTTCGGCCGCCATCGGATATATCAAAACCGGCAAGTTGCGGGCGCCTGGCGCTGACGACCGCGACCCGCATCGATGAACTGCCCGGCGTGCCGACTGCCGGCGAGACGCTGCCGGGCTTCGAGGCGAGCGGCTTTTCCGGCATCGTCGCGCCTAAGAACACGTCCAAGGACATCATCGACAAGCTTTATGCCGCGGTTCGTGCCGCGCAGGCCGATGCCAAATTCAAAGAGCGACTTGCCGACTTCGGCGTGAGCGAGCTTGCGCTCTCGCCCGCGGCGTTCGGCACCTACATCGCCGATGAAACCGAGAAGTGGCGCAAGGTGGTCGCGTTCGCCGGCCTCAAACCGCAGTGATTGCCGGCCGCGCCGTGCTCGCGCTACTCTATTTGGCAGTTCCGTCGCAACCGCGGTTGATGCCGCGATCCTTCATCACGACGCAAAATTCTTGACGATCCGGCCCCGCGGTGGTGCGGCACTGGGCTATTGCCTGCTTGTCGGCCATGTCCTGATTTTCGGCAATCGACCAGCCCACGCCCGGCGTGCCGTTCTTGGGATCGATGGCGATCGCGAAGCACTGGTTGTGGAACGTGGCGATAACCTTGCAGAGCTTTTTCGCCGCATCGGAAGCTCCGACCGATTTTTGGCAGCCTTGGATCGCGCCTGTCCGCGCCGTGGCCATATCCGGAGCATTCAACCGAAAGCCGCTGGCGAATCCGTAGTGTACGACGTCGGCAGGAAGTCCAACCGCCAGCGCGCCGTCGGCGATGCTCGGCGAAGTGTTCGCCATCGCGGTGAGAACCATTGCGGCGATTGCGACATATCGGCCAAGGATGACAGTGTTCGAATGCATTTCCGCCCCCATAAAGGATTAAGCCACAACGCCGTGCGCACGCACGTCATCAACGCGTCAACGTAGCGAGCCTTGAATTTCCGAACAAGGCCGAGCGCCGGCGGCTACGCTGCGCGCGCTCCCCACAATCGCTGCGTCGCGATTGCGGCGCCCTCGCCGAGCGCCCGCAGCTTGGCCCAGACGATCGAGTCGGCGACCATCGGCTCGGTGCGCACCGCGGTGCCGAAACCGCAGTCGACGCCGGCGATGACGCGTTCGCGGCCGACGATGTCCGCGTAGCGGCCGATGCGTTGCGCCACCAGGCGCGGATGCTCGACGAAATTGGTCGTCGAGTCGATGACGCCCGGTATAAGGATCTTGTCGTCGGGAATTTTGATCGTCTTGAGGTCTTCCCATTCGTGATCGTGGCGCGGATTGGCGGCCTCGATGCTGATCGCCCCCACCCGCGCCCTGAACGCGATGTCGATGATTTTCAGAAGCGGCAAATCGTGGCTATGCGGCCCCTCGTAATTGCCCCAACAAATGTGCAGCCGCATGCGGTCGGCGGGCAATCCCGCCGTCGCCGCGTTGAGCACCGCGATATTGCGTTCGGCGATCTTGCCGCGGAATTCGTCGTCGGTCAGATGCCGGTACTGGTTGTTGCGCGCCGAGCCGAGGTCGGGGGCATCGATCTGCAGCACGAAGCCGGCTTCGACGATGGCGCGGTATTCGACCTTCAGCACGTCGGCGAGCGCCGCTAAGTAAGCGTCCTCGGTCGGGTAATGCAGGTTGATGATAAAGCGCGTCAGAATGCCCGGCGACGGCGCGGTCATGAACAGGTCGGCCGGCTTCGATTGCGCCGCCGCGGCTTGCAGATGCGCGATATCGCGGTCGAGCGCTGAGCGGTCTTTATAACGCAGCTCGCCGATGCAGCCGGGAAACGGCACGGCGGCGAAACTGCGGCGTTCGCGGGCGAAATCCGGATGATCGAGGAGGTCGCGGCCGATCATGATGTCGCGGCCCTTCTCGGCGGCGCGCGGATCGGGCGCGATGCCGTCGACGCGATGGCGGATATAGGTCGTGTAGGACGGCTTCGACATCTCGCCGTCCGAGACCACGTCGACGCCGCAAGCCACTTGCTGCGCAACGACGTCGTCGACCGCCTTGGCGGTCGCGGCCTCGAACACGTCGGCGGCGACGGCGGCGCCTTGCTCGCGATCGAGAATGAGGTCGATCAGCACCTTCGGCCGCGGCAGGCTGCCGGTATGGGTGGTGAGGATGCGGTCGGTCGAGGTCTTCATGCGGCGCTTCCCTTCGGTCTCTTGCGGTGTTGTCGCGGCGGCATTGTCGCCGTTGTGCGCCGAGGATAGTGTTCCTGCAACGATAGACCAGGGCATGATCCGGAAAAGTGGATACCGGTTTTCCGAGAAGATCATGCCCCACGCAAAAACTAGACCCTGATCCGATTCCGTCGAATCGGATCAGGGTCTAGGGGAGGTGCGTCGCATGCGGATCGTCGATTTAAGCCGGGAGCTGTACCACCGCACGCCGTCCTATCCGGGGCAGCCACCGATCATCCACGGCATTTGGAAGACGCACGAAGAGGCGTTCGCCGAGTCTGGCAACGTCCAGGGCAACAGCGTGATGTTCTTCTCCATGCCCGACCACGGCGGCACCCATATCGACGCGCCGCGCCACTTCGGCAAGGCCGGCACGCCGATCGACAAATATCCGCTGGAGAATTGCATCGTCCAGGGCATTTGCATCGACCTGCGGCATATTGCGCCGCGCGCGGAAATCACGCCGGCGGACCTCGAAGCGGCGGTGAAAAAGTCCGGCGCGCCGATCCCGAAAAAAGGCACGGTGCTGCTTTGCACCGGCCATCACGCCCGGACTTTTCCGACGGCTGCCTATGCGACCGACAATCCCGGCGTCAATGTCGCGGCGACCGAATGGCTCGCCGCGCAGGGCATCGTGCATTTCGGTATCGATTCGATGCGGCCCGGGCCCGAGGGCAAGATCAATTCGCTGGTGCATAAGGCCTGCCTCGAACTCGACATCACGCATATGGAGAGCTTGTGCAATCTCGAAGCCTTGCTCGGCGCCGGCGAGTTTCAGTTCATCGGCCTGCCGCTGAAATGGCGCGAGGGCACCGGATCGCCGATCCGCGCGGTGGCAGTGTTCAGCGATTGATGCGATGACGCGTTAATCCGGAAGATCGGTGACGTTGTCAGGTCAAACGTTAACGCTCATAATGCTCGCCAGAGAGGTTGTTTGAAATGACCAATCTTCTTGATCGGATCAGCATCAATCCGGCGATATGCGGCGGCAAGCCATGCATTAAGGGCACGCGCATTTGGATTTCCCTCATTCTCGATTTGCTGGCCGGCGGAATGTCGGAAGCGGAATTATTGGTCGAGTATCCTGGATTGACCCACGATGACATATTGGCCGCCATCGCTTATGGCGCTGAAGCCGCTCGCGACCGTGTTATTCCCGTCCCGCTGGAGCCGGCTGAGTGAAAATCAAAGTCGATGAGAACGTCGGTGTCAGCGGCGTGAATCTCTTGCGTAATTCTGGCCATGACGTAGCGACCGTTCGCGATCAGGGACTTGGCGGGTCTGCGGATGATCGTATTTTTCAGGTTTGCGTGACCGAAGATCGGACATTAGATCACACTCGACCGGGATTTCGGACATGTTCCGCGATTTCCGCCCGAGCGAACGGCAGGCGTCGTTATTCTGGAATTGGGTGGATCGGCCTCGCGGCAACTTCTTCATGACAGGCTGCGCGATTTCCTTGCTGTTGGCGCGTCAAGGCCGGTTGCCGGCGAGCTTTGGATTGTGGAGCCGGGACGCGTCAGGGTGCGCCTGCAAAAGGACGAAGACTGAGGAAACGACCGAATGCTGCTCGGACACAATCGCAAAATGACCGGCGCGCAGTGTCTCGCCGACATGCTCAAGGGCTACGGCGTCACGCATGTGTTCCACGTGCCGGCGGTGTTGCGCACCACCTATGCCGAGATGGAACGCCGCACCGATATCAAGCGGCTGCACGTGCACGGTGAGAAGGCGGCCGCCTATATGGCGGACGGTTACGCGCGCGCCTCAGGCAAGCCCGGCATCTGCATGGCGCAGGTGATCGGCGCGCTTAACCTCGCCGCCGGACTGCGCGACGCCTGGCTCGCGCATTCGCCGGTCATCGCCATGACCGGCGGCCGCGAGCCGAAAACGAAGTTCCGCAAAGTCTATCAGGAGATCGACGACATGCCGGCGTTCGAGTCGGTGACGAAGTTCAACGCCACCATCGATGACGTCGCGCGGTTTCCCGACATGGTGCGGCAGGCCTTCCGCACCGCGGTGACCGGCTGTCCCGGACCCGTTCATCTGCAATTTCGCGGCAACGAGGGCCAGATCGACGCCGAGGAGGCCGATATGGAGCCGCTCTGCGAGCCGCAATTTAACCGCGTGCCGGCGTTCCGTCCGGAGCCGGACGAGGCAAGCGTGCGCGCCGCGCTGAAAATCCTGCAAGACGCCGCGCGGCCGGTGATCGTCGCCGGCGGCGGCGTGCGCGCTTCGGGCGCGGCGGAGGAACTCGTCGCGCTCGCCGAGGCTCTGCAAATCCCGGTTGCGACCTCGCTCAACGGCAAGGATTGCATCCCCGCCAATCATCTGCTGTCGGTCGGCGTTTGCGGCAGCTATTCGCGTGAGAGCGCCAACCGCGTGGTCAATGCAGCCGACCTCGTCTGCTTCATCGGCACCGAGACCGGCGGCATGACGACCCACTTCTGGACGGTGCCCAAAATCGGCACGCCGGCGATCCAGATCGACATCGAGCCGGAGGCGCTCGGCCGCAATTACCCGCTCGCGGCGTGCGTCAACGGCGACGCCAAAGTGACTTTGGCGCGTATGCTGGCCGCTGCTGATAGCGCCAGCGCCGGCAAACGCAAGGCCTGGATCGGCGAAGCGCAGAAAATTTGCAGCGAATGGCGGGACAAATACGCTGCCGCGCTCAATTCCGACGCGGTGCCGATTCGTCCGGAGCGGCTCTGCCACGAACTGACGCGGCACGTTCCGGACGATGCCATCGTCGTCGTCGACACCGGCCACGCCGGCATGTGGATGGGCGGCATGTTCGATCTCACTTCGCCGCGGCAGAGCTATATGCGCAGCGCCGGCCATCTCGGCTGGGCGTTCCCGGCCGGATTGGGCGCCAAATGCGCGCACCCGGAGCGGCCGGTCGTCACCTTCACCGGCGATGCCGGGTTTTGGTACCACATTGCCGAAGTCGAAACGGCGGCGCGCTGGAACATTAATGCGGTGACGGTGGTCAATAATAACGGCGGCGGCAATCAGTCGAAGCGCGGCTTCGATCGCGTCTATGGCGGCAAGCAGACCGAGAAGGCGCTGGAGCTTTGGCATTTCAGCAAAGTCAATTTCGCCCGCGTTGCCCAGGACATGGGCGCGCTCGGCATCCGCGTGGAACAGGCGTCGGCATTCCCGGCGGCGCTGGCGCAAGCGCTTACCGCCGATCGCCCCGTCGTCATCGACGTCGTCACCGACATCGACGCGCTGGCGCCGACCGCGGTCGTGTAGTGGCGGTCGCATAATCATGCGTTTCTTTTTCTAAGTCGGAAATCAAAACAAAGGACCTCTCTCGAAACCGATAGGCTCCAATATTGCCCTGAGCGGAGGCAGATCGCCCCTCGCATCAGCCCCAAGGGACTTGCGCCATCAGCCCGGGGAACGCATCGACGCCGACCGACGAAACGGCCACGTAAAACGACATCAGCCAGCCGATTACGCAAAAGGCGATGATGGTCCACGCCTCGGAATCCGGCAGCGCCGCGCCGCTTTTGGCAGCGCTTTTGGTCGCGCTTTTGCCGCGCATTGCCGGGATAGGAAGCTCACCTCGATTGGGCATGTCATGCTCCTGCTTTGGCCCGCCGCGGCATCCGATGCAAATCCCGCGCCGCTCAACTCAATACCCGGCATGCAAGACGAGCCATTGACGCCGCGAGGTGAAATTTTCGGAAAAATTGCGGTCACGCGACTCAACGCTCCCCGGTGACGCGATGAGCGTCACGACTTGCCGTCCGGCGGCGTGGAAAATCCCTTGCCGGTCATCGGCGGCAGCTCGTCGCACAGGCGCCAGAGGGATCGCCATGCTCTCGCAAGCGCGCCACCACGTCATCGGCGACGCGCGGTAGCGTCCTCCTCGCTAAGGCCCTGGCGCAGCCCGCGCACCAGCTTGCGCCCGCCGCGCAACGCAAAGGCCACGGCAAACCGCAGCATGTCCCCGCGAGTCCGCATGAGGGATTGAGAACATACCACGAACAATAGTCAATGACGTGTCGTCACAGTTTCATTGACAAACGTCTCTGTTCTCGTTATATGATGCGAATCAACCTCGCCCGAAAGGACGCCGTGCGGAGGCAAGCCGCAGGGTGGGGCGAGGGCGGTGCCCGCGGGCGGATTTGCAGTCCGCTCCCGGGCGGCTTGGGCATCATGTCTCCCGGCATTACGACCGGGGTGGGAGGTGCATCCCTGGGCTGGGACAGGTGAAGGCGGGTAACACCCGTACAAACCGCGTCCCAGGAAGCCTGGCCTGAAGCTGAGCCTTAGGGACGACGACTCCCTTTGGCGAGAGCCGTGGTGGAACGCCGGCAGGCGAGCGCGCCCGATAGCGGAAGGGGCGGCGCAAGCCGCTTTCTCCGTGGCGCGACCCGCGCGCCGCTTGCGTGCGGGACATGAAACAATGCGGCTGCCGGCGTTCCGCTTCCCTTTTTCTTTCGTCATTGCGAGGAGCGGCAGCGACGAAGCAATCCAGAACCTTTCCGCTGAACTGGATTGCTTCGCTTCCACCTACGCGCTCTGCGCTTCGGTGGACTCAAACCCACCGTAGCTCGTGGAGCGAGCGAAGGCGGGCCGCTCGCAATGACGGCCGAATCGAGGGCTGTTTGACAATGTGGACGGCAAAACTCGCGCGCTGATCGCGCCGCGAGACCGGGATTGGCTTACCCCTCGCCGATCTCGCGCAAAATTTCGGCGGTGTGCTCGCCGAGCCGGGGCGGTGCGCGGTCAGACGCCATCGGCATGCCGTCGAGCACGATCGGCGTGCGAATGCCGGGAATTTTGCCGCCTTTGGCCGCCGCGCTGTCGAGTTCGATCTTCATGCCGCGGTGGATCACCTGCGGATCGGCAAAAACCTGGTCGAGATCGTTGATCGGGCCTGCGGGTATGGTGGCGGCTTCGAGCTCGTCCAAAAGCTCCTCGCGCTTGAACTGCGACGTCAGCGCGCAGAGTTTGCCGATCAATTCGGCGCGATGGGCCAGGCGGCCTTTGTTGACCTTATAGGCGGGCACTTCGGCGAGCTCCGGCGCGCCGAGGATGCCGCACAATTTGACGAACTGGGCGTCGTTGCCGGTGGCGATGATGACGCGGCCGTCGGCGACGGGAAACTCCTGGTAGGGCACGAGATTGGGATGCGCATTGCCGATGCGTTTGGGCACTTCGCCGGAGACGAGATAATTGAGCGCCTGGAACGCCAGCGTGCCGACCGTCGAGTCGACCAGCGCGGCATCGACATAGCCGCCGCGGCCGGTTTGCTCCCGCCGCGCCAGCGCCGCGAGGATGCCGACCGCGGCATAGACGCCGGAAAATATATCGGCGATCGGCACGCCGACCCGCATCGGCGGCCCATCGGCGGCGCCGGTCATGCCCATGATGCCGCCGATGCCTTGCGCCATCAGATCGTAGCCGGCGCGCAACGCCGAAGGTCCGGTCTGGCCGAAGCCGGTCACCGAGCAATAGATCAGGCGCGGATTGGCGGGCGCCAGGCTTTTATAGTCGAGGCCGAATTTGGTGAGACCGCCGACCTTGAAATTCTCGATCAGCACGTCGGAGCGCGCCGCGAGCTTCTTGACGATGCGTTGGCCCTCGGCGGACGTGAAATCGAGTTCGATGGAGCGCTTGCCGCGATTGGTGCAGTGAAAATAGGCGGAGCTGAGATGGCCGCCATCGGCCGCCGGCACGAACGGCGGACCCCAGGCCCGGGTGTCGTCGCCTGAGCCAGCGCGCTCGACCTTGATGACGTCGGCGCCGAGGTCGGCGAGAATCTGCCCGGCCCACGGCCCGGCCAAGATCCGGGCAAGCTCCAGCACGCGTAACCCAGCCAGTGGACCCGGTTTGGATGGCTCCGGCATGAACCACTCCCGACTTCGCGCGGCCAGTCGCCGCACTGGCGCTTAAGTGACAAAGCGGGGGGATTTTGTCCAGCGTGGTGCATTTGAGGTTCATAGCGAGGAGCGGCAATTCGCCGAGGAGCTGCAAATCCAAAAAAACGCCCTGGAATCAAAAATTTGCCGGTGCCCCTTCCGATTCCGAAGTTCGCGCAATGGGGGGCCGCGATGACGTCCGAACTTCGCAATCGGGACACCATTTTGTGGCGGGTTCTTTGCCGTTGGCGAACTTGTCATGGCAGCGGCGCATTATTAGCTAATGCTTGCCGGATGGGATGAAGCGGTGAACACTTCGTTTTTCAGCGAGATGCTGCAAAGCATCGCCGACCGCAGCCGCGCATTGATTAAGCGCGAGCGCCGGGAGCCGGCGCATGAGCGTTCGGCGGGTCTGGTCGAACAATGCGAGGAGCTGCTCTCCGGCCGCGGCGAGGCGTCCGGCGTCGCCCTGGCGCAAGAAATCCTGGCGGGCTATGCGGAGCTCACGACCGGGCCGCGCATCGCCTTTTTCGAAGCGCTCGCCACCACCTTCGGCCACGATCGCGCCCGCATCGATCGAGCCATTGCGGAGTGGCGGCAATCGCCGTCCGACGGGACGGCGGCCGACCTGCACGTCGCCAGCGAGCCGCGGCGGCTCGAACTGTCCCGCCGGCTCAATCTCGCGCCGGGGGGCACGGCGGCGCTGGTGCACATGCGCGAGCAACTGCTCGATTCCATGGACCACCGCCACGACGATCTGGCCGTGATCGATAACGATTTCATCCATTTGTTCTCGTCCTGGTTCAATCGCGGATTTTTGGTGCTGCGCCGCATCGACTGGTCGACGTCTGCCGCCATCCTGGAAAAGATCATCCGCTACGAGGCGGTCCACGAAATCCAGGACTGGGACGAGTTGCGCCGGCGCATCGATCCGCCGGACCGCCGCTGCTATGCCTTCTTCCATCCGGCGCTGGTCGACGAACCGCTGATCTTCGTCGAAGTGGCGCTGACGCGCGAAATCCCCGGCGCGATCGCGCCGATCCTGTCCGACAAACGCGAGCCGGTCGAACCGCAGCGGGCGACCACGGCGGTGTTCTATTCGATCACCAATTGCCAGCGCGGGCTTGCCGGCGTCACCTTCGGCCACTTCCTGATCAAGCAGGTGGTCGAAGAGGTTTCGCGCGAAGTTTCCCGCGTCGGCACTTTCGTGACGCTGTCGCCGGCGCCGAATTTCGCCGAATGGCTCAAGCACGAGCGCGGCAATGCCGGCTCGGCCGCGCTCGAGGACGACGATCGCGAAGCGCTCGCGGCGCTCGACGACGAGAACTGGTGGCGCTCGCCCGACATCGCCGAACAAGTCCGCGAGCCGCTCATTCGCGCCGCCGCCTGGTATTACGTGCGCGCCCGCAACGGCCGCGGCTTGCCGGTCGATTCCGTCGCGCGATTCCATCTCGGCAACGGAGCGCGGCTCGAACGGCTCGATTGGCTCGCCGACACTTCGGAGCGGGCGCTCAAGCAATCCTACGGCCTGATGGTGAATTACCTGTACGATCTCGATTACATCGAGCGCAATCACGAGGCCTATGCGCAGCAGCGCGCCATCGTCGCCTCAAGCGCGGTGACCCGGCTGGTGACGGCGCCGGCGCGCGAAATCGTTCCGGTCTCGGGCTGACTTGTGACATGCCCGAGCTGCTGGGCGTCCTGGAAACCGTTCTTTACGTCGACGCTTTCGAACGTGCCTGCCCGTTCTATGAACAGGTGCTCGGACTGAACAGCATCTATCGCGACCAGCGGCTTTGCGCCTACGACGTCGGCTCGCGCGGCGTGCTGTTACTGTTCCTGCGCGGCCATTCGCTCGAAACCGTGCATCTGCCCGGCGGCACGATTCCGCCGCACGACGGTCATGGGCCGGTGCATATCGCTTTTTCGATCGCGGCCGACGATCGCGAAGCCTGGGCCGCGCGGCTCAAGGATGCCGATGTCGAGATCGAAGGCCGCACGACATGGCCGCGCGGCGGCGAGAGCGTCTATTTCCGCGATCCCGACGGCCATCTCATCGAATTGGCGACGCCGGGCCTGTGGCCGGGATATTAGGATTTCCCGTACACCGGCACCACCGCGCCGCGGGTGACGCGGTTGTCGGGCGAGGCGAGAAACAGGATCGTGGCCGCGACTTCCTCGACCTTCGGCCACAACGCGTGATCGGCTTTGGGCATGGCTTGGCGATTGGCGGGCGTGTCCATGATCGACGGCGCGACCGCGTTGACCAGAATGCCGTCCTTGGCGACTTCTTCGGCAAGCGCCACGGTCAGCGCCGCGACGGCCGCCTTGCTTGCGGTGTAGGCTGTCATGCCGGCGCCGCTGCGCCATTCCAAGCCGGCGCGGGCTGAGACATTGACGATGCGGCCGCCGGCAGTCATCGCGTTGACGGCGGCGCGGCAGCACAGAATGCAGCTTAGGAAGTTCATATCGATCTGCTGCCGGATCGTTGCCACGTCGGCGTCGCGCAGCGCTGCGGCGGCAAAACCGCCGGCGATATGGATCGACGCCCAGAGCGACGGAATGCCTTGATAGAGGCGGGCTATCGCCGCCTCGTTGGCGAGATTGCCGGTGACCGTAAGCGCCACTTGCTTGTGATCGCGCAGGCGAAAGCGTTCCGCTTCCGCCTCGTCGTAACAAGGCACATGACACATCGCGCCGGCCTCGATCAGCGCGGCGACAACGGCCGTTCCGAGCGCTCCGGCACCGCCGGTGATGACGACGTGACGATCGCGAAAGTCCATGGCCACATCATCGCTGATCCGCGATACGAGGCAAGGCCGTCCGCATCGCCTATTGTCACGCTCCGCGAATGCGGAGCATCCAGTAATCGGTGCGCCGCCTCTTTGTCGGTGGATACCGGATCGTCCGCTTTCGCGGACGATGACGGCGATTGTTGTCATTTTTCATGGCTCGGTTCTTTATCCTGCATAAAGGGGAGAATCAGTGGCTGATTTCGATCTCGCCATTATCGGCGGCGGCATCAACGGGACCGGCATCGCGCGGGATGCCGCCGGCCGCGGCTTTCGCGTCGTCCTCATCGAACAGAACGATCTCGCCTCCGGCACGTCGTCGGCGTCGTCAAAGCTCATTCATGGCGGCCTGCGTTACCTCGAACGGCGTCAATTCCGCCTGGTCCACGCCGCCTTGCGCGAACGCGAAGTGCTGTTGCGCGCGGCGCCGCATCTGATCCGGCCGCTGCGCTTCGTGCTGCCGATCAACGAGGCGCGACGCTCGGCGGCGATGTTGCGGCTTGGCCTCCTCATCTACGACTGGATCGGCTGGCGCAAGATTTTGCCGGGGACGCGCGAGCTCGATCTGGTGACCGACGAAGCCGGCCAGCCGCTCAAACCGCGCTTCCATCATGCCTTCGAATATTCCGATTGCTTTGCCGATGACGCGCGCCTCGTCGTGCTCAATGCGGTCGATGCCGCCGAGCGCGGCGCGGTGATCCGCACCCGCACCCGCTGCGTGCGCGCCGACCGCACCGATATATGGCGGCTGGTGCTCAATGCCCGCGGCCAGCGCGACGTGGTGACGGCAAGGATTCTGGTCAACGCCGCCGGCGCCTGGAGCGACTTATTTGCCCAGACGGCGCTGCGGACCGCGCCGAAGCACCGTTTGCGGCTCGACAAAGGCAGTCACATCGTGGTGCGGCGCCTGTACGATCACGACCGCGCCTATATCCTGCAGGCGGCCGACAGCCGCGTCGTATTCGCAATTCCATTTCAGCGCGACTTCACGCTGATCGGCACCACCGATCGAAGCTTCGCCGGCGATCCTTCGACGGTGCTGCCAACCGGCGAGGAAATCGACTATCTGTGCGGCGTCGTGAACGAGTATTTCCGCGCTGCGATCGGCGCTGCCGACGTAGTGTGGGCCTATGCCGGCGTCCGTTCGCTCTACGACGACGGCGCAGGCAAGGCTCAGGACATCGGCCGCGACTATGCCCTCATCCTCGACGAGCGCTTCGGCGAGGCGCCGCTGCTCACCGTCGATGGCGGCAAGATCACGACTTACCGGCGTCTTGCCGAGGAGGCACTCGCGCGGCTTGCACATTTCTTCTCGCGCTCGCGGCCCTGGACCGCGCAAAGTCCGTTGCCGGGCGGCGACTTCGTCTATGACGGCGTCGAGACCCTGATCGAGCGCACGCAGCGGACCTGGCGGTTCCTCACCGCCGATCACGCGCGCCGGCTGGTGCGCGCCTACGGCACGCGGGTCGAGCGCGTGCTCGGCAATGCGACCGGCCTCGACGATCTCGGTCTGCGCTTCGGCGCCGATCTCACCGCCGCCGAGGTGCGCTATCTGATGACCAAGGAATGGGCGCAGACCGCCGATGACGTGCTATGGCGCCGCTCCAAGCTCGGCTTGCGGCTCACGCGGGAGCAGGCTGCCATGCTCGATCGCTTCATGGCGTCGCCGCCGTCCGCACGCGGCGCAGCTTCGTAAAATTTTATCGATTTGGCGAACCGTAACTTCATCGATCTGTGGTCACATCACGGCGGGGAATGCGTTTTTCACGGGGCGTCATGGAATCCCGCGCCAACCAAATTGCGCGACAGGTCGAGAAACTCAAGGTCCTCGTCGTCGATGACGAGCCGGCCATGCGCAAGGTCGCGCGCGCTTTGTTGCAGTCGATCGGCATCACCGCCATCCACGAGGCAAGCGACGGGCATAGCGGCCTCGAAAAGATCCGCATAAGCGCGCCGGACATCGTCATTCTCGATTGGGAAATGCCGAGCCCCAATGGGCCGGAATTCATGCATACCGTGCGTTCGCCCGGCACGTTTCCGCTGCCCGACGTGCCGGTCATCATGCTCACCGGTTACAGCGAGCGCTCCCGCGTGGTCGAAGCGATGCGGCTCGGCGTCAATGAATATCTGCTCAAGCCGGTGTCATCGACCGCGCTGTTGGCGCGCATCGTGTCGATCCTGGTCAAGCCGCGCCCGATGATACAGCGCGGCGAATATTACGGCCCCGAACCGCGCCAGCTCACGACCTCTAAGCCGGACCCTACGGCCGACTTGAGCGAAACCGCTCTCATCGATTGACGGTGCGCGCCCGCAAAGGGTTTGCGCGTTAACCGAACGATCACCACGCCGGCCGGAGCGCATGGCGCCAAACGCCCGATAGCAACAATTTGCTGGTTTTACTTTTACCGTCCCTCAAGAGGGCTCGTGCTTTCATGCGCCGATGCACGAGGAAGGGCAGGCACGAGATCCCGGCGGCCGTTTTGGCGGCCGCTTCGGCATGTCTGCGAAACACACCAAGAAGCAAATCGAGAATATCATTCAGTCGGTGTGCGTGCTGGTGGTCGACGACAATCAGTACATGCGCAAGATGATCCGCAACCTCCTCGTCAATTGCGGCATCAAGGACATCTACGAGGCGGCCGACGGTATCGCGGCGCTCGACTCGATTCGCACCATGGCACCCGACATCGTCATCCTCGATTGGGAAATGCCGCTGCTTAGCGGCCCCGAACTGGTGCGGATCGTACGTTCGCCGGGCGTGTTTCCGATGCCGGATATTCCGATCATTATGTTGACCGGCCACTGCGAACGCTGGCGGGTCGTCGAGGCGGTGCGGCTCGGCGTCAACGAATATCTGACCAAGCCGGTTTCGGCGAAGGCGCTTTATGACCGCCTCGTTTCGATTACGATGCAGCCGCGGCCGCTCGTGCAGCTCGGCGATTATTACGGCCCGGAGCCGCGCAAGCTGGTGACCGACGCGGCCGACGAAGCCGCTCTCGCGTCGACGATGGCTGCAGCCGTCGCGAACTGACTGTCACGTCGTTCCAGTCGCTGTAGAAATGCTTTAGCGTGCGCTTGGCGCGCCGTCCGGGTGCGCCGTCGCGAGCGGAGCATCGATGCAGACTGCCGGATCGAGAGGCGGCTTCGCGAAGCGGGATTTCGCACCCTGGGCCGATCTTACTGTGCAGCCGCTCCTTCGGATCGAAGGCGTGAGCAAGCGCTTCGGCGCCTTTACGGCCGTGGATGATCTTTCGCTCGACATCTATCAGGGCGAGTTTTTTGCGCTGCTCGGACCCTCGGGCTGCGGCAAGACCACGCTGCTCCGCCTGATCGCCGGCTTCGAGCAAGCGAGCGCCGGCCGCATCCTGCTTGACGGCGTCGATCTTGCGCCGGTCCCGCCGCATCGGCGTCCGGTCAACATGATGTTTCAAAGTTATGCGCTGTTCCCGCATCTCACCGTCGAGGGCAACGTTGCCTTTGGCCTCAAGCAAGAGGGGTTGCCGAAGGCGCAAATCGCCGAACGGGTCGCCGACATGCTGGCGCTGGTGCGGCTCGAAAATCTCGGCCGGCGCAAGCCGCACGAACTGTCCGGCGGTCAGCGCCAGCGCGTGGCGCTGGCCCGTTCGCTGGTCAAGCGGCCGCGAATGCTGCTGCTCGACGAGCCGATGGCGGCGCTCGACAAGAAGCTGCGCGGCGAGACGCAGTTCGAGCTGATGGACCTGCAACGCCGTCTCGGCTTGACCTTCGTCATCGTCACTCACGACCAGAGCGAGGCGATGACGGTCGCGGACCGCATCGCGGTGATGGACCGCGGCAGGCTGATGCAGGTTGCGCCGCCCGCCGAAATCTACGAGCAGCCGAACGCGCGCTGGGTTGCCGACTTCGTCGGCAGCGTCAATTTGTTCGAGGGTCGAGTCGGCGGCGACCGCACCAGCGTCGAGAGCACGACTTTGGGCCGGCTGCGCGCTGCGGCCAAGATCGATGCCGAGCCCGGCGCGACGGTTTGGGTCGCGGTTCGGCCGGAGAAACTGCGGATTACGCCTGTCGCGCCGTCGCCGGACCGACAATCGGCACAGGAAAACGGCGTCGCCGCGACGCTGGTCGAGATCGCCTATCTCGGCGATTTGTCGATCTACCGGTTGCGCACCGACGCCGGCGTGCTGCTGCAGGCAACGATCGCGAATACCGGCCGGCTTGGCGAAGGCGCGATCGGCTGGAACGACAGAGTGTGGCTGAGCTTCCCGCCCGAGGCCGCGATCGTGCTGACGCGATGACGACGGAGGCGCGCATGGCGAGCCTAAAGCCGCAACGCTCCTTCATGGCCAAGCTCGTCGTGCGGATTCCCTATGCTTGGCTTGTCGCCTTCTTCCTCGTGCCGTTTTTGATCGTGCTGAAGATCAGCCTGTCGCAAACCGCGATCGCGCAGCCGCCCTATACGCCGGTCTTCGACCTTGCGGCCGGCTGGCACGGCGTCGCGAGTTTCTTTGCCGCCCTGTCGCTCGATAATTACGCGTTTCTCGGCTCCGACCCGCTTTACTTTCTCTCCTACGTCAAGAGCGTCGAGATTGCCGC
>Ga0210394_10002776_pt1 | contig 23388 bp, 17 predicted proteins | sample IncBWC12MmetaG_FD_160121 | JGI IMG/M metagenome (GOLD analysis project Ga0210394, IMG submission 160121) | Forest soil microbial communities from Barre Woods Harvard Forest LTER site, Petersham, Massachusetts, United States - Inc-BW-C-12-M | ecosystem: Environmental > Terrestrial > Soil >... | reverse complement strand
CCCAGCGGCTGCCGATCACGAATCCGCGACGGACGACGAGATCACCGATCAACCCGCCGGGTTTGCTGCCCAGGAGCATGCGGGCGAGCCGCGCCGTGAGGGCGACGGGCGGCGGCGGCGTGGACGCCGCGGCGGCCGGCGTAACCGCCACCGCAATGGCGATGCAATGCCCGGCGGAAACGATCATCCCCCGCATGAACCGCAGCAGGAGTTCACTCCGGCCGAAGGGCTGATCGCGCCGCCTCCGACAGAACCGGAGCTTACACACGCCGTTGCCGATCTCGACGCGGCGCCGCGCGCCGTCCCGCAAGCGCCGGTGAGCACCGCGGCGCCACCCGAGGAGCCGGTGCGCCGGCGCTCGACCGTGCGCGAGCGCGCGCCGGTCGCCGGCGGCGAAGACATGCTACCGCCGCCGCAAACCCAGCAGCCGGCTTCGCCTGCGCCGGAGCCGGTCGTTAGCGAATCCGCCGAGGCCACGGACGGCGATCGGCCGCGCCGCACCGGCTGGTGGTCGCGCCGTCTCGCCGGCGGCTAATCGACGGATCGAAAACCGTGAAAAGCGGGTGGGTCGATCGTGACGCCGAGGCCTTCGTCGCCGAGAGCGCGAAATCCGGCGTCGACCGCGATCTGGCGCTGCGTGTCTACACGACGCGGCTGCTCGGTCGCGACCCGAAGCTCGTCCTGCACGGCGGCGGCAATACCTCGCTGAAGACGCGCATGCGCGACCGCTTCGGCGAGGGCGTCGAAGCGCTGCGGGTAAAGTCCTCCGGGTCCGACATGGCGGCGATTGGATCGGATGGCTTCGTCGCCGTGCGGCTTGGCCCGATGCGCAAGCTGCGCGCGCTCGACGCGATCGGCGACGAAGAGCTGGTCGCCATCGAGCGCGCCAACCTGATCGACCCCGCGGCGCCAAATCCATCCGTCGAGATGCTGCTGCACGCCTTCCTGCCGCACCAATTCATCGACCATACCCACGCGACCGCGGTGCTCAGCCTGATCGATCAGCCTGACGGCGAAAAAAAATGCGCCGATGTGTTCGGTGGCCGGTTGGCCTTCGTGCCTTATCTCATGCCGGGCTTTGGCCTCGCCAAGAAGGCGATCGAGGTTTTCGAGCGCACGCCGCAATGCGAAGGGCTGATTTTAAGCAAGCACGGCATCGTTAGCTTTGGCGAAACCGCGCGCGAAGCCTACGAGCGCATGATCGAGGCGGTGTCGCTTGCCGAGGCCTTTATCGCGCGCAACCGCAAATCCGTTGCCGTCACCGCGCCGCGCAACGTTGCAATGACCGCGCAGGTCGCGCCGATCGTGCGCGGGGCGTGCAGCGCGAAGGACGACAAGACCGACGGCGCGTGGCACAGGCTGGTCCTCGAATTTCGCGCGAGCGATCCGATTTTGAATTTCATGAATAGAGCGGATCTGGAACGCCTGAGCCAAAGCGGCGTGATCACGCCGGATCACACCATCCGCACCAAGAACTGGCCGTTGGTATTGCCGATGCCGGAAGCGGGCATGCTCGACGAATTCGCCCGCGTCACGCGCGAGCGGGCGGCCCAATTCGCCGCGCACTATCGCCGATATTTCGAGCATCACAACAAGCGGGTCGGCGGCATCAAGCGCGAGCTCGATCCGCTGCCCCGCGTCGTGCTGGTGCCGGGCTTAGGCCTGTTCGGTCTCGGCCGCTCGAAGCAAGACGCCGTCATCGCTGCCGATATCGCCGAGTCCTGGGTCGAAGCCGTCAGCGACGCCGAAACCATCGGAAAGTTCGAGTCGATCTCAGAAGCCGACATGTTCGATTGCGAATATTGGCAGCTCGAACAAGCCAAGCTCGGCAAACGCAAGGAACTGCCGCTTGCCGGGCAAATCGCCGCCATCACCGGCGGAGCTGGCGCCATCGGCGCCGCAACCGCCAGGGCTTTCGCGGCGGCGGGCGCCGAGGTTGCGCTGCTCGACGTGAATCTATCCGCCGCGCGTGCGCAGACCAAGGCGATAAACGCCACCGCGCTGCCGGTCGAATGCGACGTGACCGATGCCGGGTCGGTAGCGGCGGCATTCGACAAAATCGCAGCGGCATTCGGCGGCCTCGACATCGTGGTGTCGAATGCCGGCGCGGCTTGGCAGGGCCGCATCGGCGAAGTCGACGAAGAAATTTTGCACGAAAGTTTTGAGCTCAACTTCTACGGCCACCAGCGCGTCGCACAGGCCGCGGTGAAAATCATGCTGGCGCAGGGCACCGGCGGCTGCCTCCTCTTCAACGTCTCCAAGCAGGCGGTCAATCCGGGCCCGAATTTCGGTCCCTACGGGATACCGAAAGCGGCGGCACTGGCTTTGATGCGCCAATACGCGCTCGATTATGGCGCCGACGGCATCCGCGCCAATGCGGTCAACGCCGACCGTATTCGTTCGGGCTTACTGACAAACGAGATGATCGCGTCGCGCTCCAAGGCGCGGGGTGTTTCCGAAAAGGATTATATGAGCGGCAATCTCCTCGGCCGCGAGGTGACCGCCGAAGACGTGGCGCAGGCCTTCCTGCACCAAGCGTTGGAGCTGAAGACCACCGCCCACGTCACCACCGTCGACGGCGGCAATATCGCGGCGGCGATGCGGTGAGCGCCGCTCTAATCGCTCGACAAAATCACGTTCTTTAAAATCGGATAAATCTGCTTTTCCCAGCGCGTGCCTGAGAAGACGCCGTAATGGCCGACGCCGGCCTGCATGTGGTGGCGCTTGAGGTACGGGCGCAATTTGCCGCACAGATCGTGCGCCGCGACGGTCTGGCCGACGGCGCAGATGTCGTCGCGCTCGCCCTCCACCGTCAGCAGCATGGTCTTGCGGATCGCGCTCGGGTCGACCCGCTCGCCATGCCATTCGAGCTTGCCGAGCGGCAGCGCGTGGTCCTGAAAGATGAGCCGCACCGTCTCAAGATAAAATTCCGCGGTGAGATCGAGCACGGCGAAATATTCGTCGTAAAAAGCCTTGGTCACCGCCGCCTTTTCCAGCTCGCCATTGGCGAGATTCTCGTAGAGCTCCTTATGCGCCTTCACGTGCCGTTCGAGGTTCATGCTCATGAAGGCGACGAGCTGCACGAAGCCCGGATAGACACGGCGGAACGCGCCGGGATAGCGCAGCGGCACGGATGCGGTCAGCGTTCGCTCGAACCATTCGATGGTCCGCTTCTTGGCGAGTTCGTTGACCTTGGTCGGATTGACCCGCGTGTCGATCGGCCCGGCCATCAGCGTCATCGAGCGCGGCTGCGCCGGATTGCCGGCCTGCGCCATCACCGCAACGGCCGCAAGCACGGCGACGCAGGGCTGGCACACCGCCAGCACATGCGATCCCGGTCCCATCGTTTCGAGAAACTTGATCAGATGGTCGGTATATTCGTCGACGCCGAACCGGCCTGCGGTCAGCGGAGCGTCGCGCGCATTGTGCCAGTCGGTGATGAAGACGTCGTGGTCGGGCAGCATGGTGCGCACCGTCGCCCGCAGCAGTGTCGCAAAATGCCCCGACAGCGGCGCCACCAAAAGCACGCGCGGTTGCGTGGTGGCGATGTCTTTCTTGAAATGCAGGAGCGTCCCGAACGGCGTCTTCGCCGCCGCTTCCTCGTGCACCTCGACCTCGCGGTTGCCGACGGTGACGCTCTCGATGCCGAAGGGCGGCCGCGTGTGAGTGAGGCCGGCGCGCGCGATCAGCTCATAGACCGCGGTGAGGTTGCGCATCGCCGGATGGTCGGCGAGCGGTGGCGGACTGCCGGAACCGGCCGCCATGCTGGCCCAAGCCCGGACCGGACCCATGATGTCGGAATGCAGCTGGTAGGCGAGGTACAGCATCCGTTGTCCACGGGCGCCGCTGTCCGCCTGGCGGCGGACACAGTTCGACCCCCCAACGGTTGAAAGCTAGTGCATTTTTTGTTGCACTGCGACAAGAATATGAACATCATCCTCTACAGCGGGGAAGGGCTGAGGATTGGGCTGCTCAAAGATTGAGCCAGCACCACCGCAATTCCATCCCTTGGTCGCTAACCATTTGAGCTGGGATAATATTTCCAGAGAGAGCAACGGGATGTCCAAGGCCATTCTCACCCTCGCCAGCAAGAATTATGGCTCGTGGTCGCTGCGCGGTTGGTTGCTATGCAAAATGGCGAACCTCGATTTCGAGGAGCAGCATGTGTCGACCGACGACCCCTCGACGCGCGCGGAATTGCTGCTGCTGTCGCCGTCGTTCCTGGTGCCGTGCCTGGTCCAGGACGGGTTGAAAGTGTGGGACACGCTGGCGATCGCCGAATACCTGCATGAGATCAACCCGGCGGCGGGACTGCTGCCGGCCGATCAGGCGCAACGCGCGCATTGCCGCTCGATTTGCGGCGAAATGCATTCCGGTTTTTCCAATCTGCGCTCGGCGCTGCCGATGAATATCAAGGCGCACTTTCCCGGCTTCAAATCCTGGGCCGGCGCGCGCGCCGACATCGAGCGCATCACGGCGATCTGGCGCGAATGCATCGCCCAGTATGGCGGTCCCTATCTGTTCGGCAAAAAACCCTGCGTGGCGGACGCCATGTACGCGCCCGTCTGTTCGCGCTTCGTCACCTACGACGTCGCGCTTGATCCGCCGTCGCGGGACTATTGCCGCACCGTCATGGCCACGCCCTTTATGCAGGAATGGATCGCCGGCGCCAAAGCCGAACCGGACGAGCTCGAGGAGCTCGACGTCGAATTCTAAGCTGCGCTGCCTCGCCGACCCCGCTTTCCGTAACGACGCGAGTATGATGAACTGGCGCTCGTAATCGGGAGGGATGCGATATGCCAGTCAGCAAAATCAACGGCGTGAATATCAATTGGCGAACGGTCGGTGACCGTGGACCAAACGACCGCAATCCTTGGGTGGTCATGACCACCGGCGGCCGGCGCGGGCACGACGAATTCATCCCGCTGGCCGAGAAAATCGCGCGTTACGGCTATCGCGTCATGCTGCACGACCGCCGCAACACCGGCGCCTCCGATATCCGCATCGCCGGCGACGAGGGCGAGGAGGTGATCTGGACCCGTGACATGTACGCGTTACTGTCCGAGCAGAATGCGCTGCCTGCGTTTTTCAGCGGCTCCTCGGCCGGCGCGCGCACCTCGATCCTGTTCTACCTCAATTATCCGCAAGCCGTGCGCGGGCTCCTACTATTGCGCGTTACCGGCGGGCCCTTCGCCGCCGGCCGCCTGCCCGAGCAGTACTACGGCCAGTTCATCCGCGCCGCGAAGGAAGGCGGCATGGCCGCGGTTTGCGCCATGGATGCGTGGAAGGAGCGGATCGCAGCCAATCCTCGCAACGGCGAATACCTGGCAAATTTGCCGGCGCGGCAATTCATCGACGTGCTGACGCGCTGGAACGAGATTTTCGTGGCCGGCGGGCATTACCCGGTCATGGGCGTGAGCCCCGAGCAGTTGCGCGCCGTCAAAACGCCCACGATCGTCATTCCGGGCAACGACAACACCCATTCCAGCACAAGCGGTCTTGCCGCGCATCGGCTCATCGCCGGCTCTACGCTGCATCAATTACCGATCGAGGATCAGGATGTGCCGCTCATTCCGTTCCCGGAATGGAGCGCATACGAACCCGAAATCGCGCGGGTCTTCGCCGAATTCATGGCGCGCACTGTCGCTGCGGAAAGCCGAGCGGCGTGAAACTTTTTATTTGCGCATGATCTTATCCGAAAACCGGTATCCACCCCGGATCACGTCCGGGGCAGGCTTTTTCGGGATCATGCGCTAATCCCACTTGGCGCTGCCGGAATAGGACCAATCGACGATGCGGCCCTCGCGGTGCGCCAGCGCGGCGATCTCGGCCATTTCCTCTTTGCCCAGCGCAAAATCGAACAGCGCGGCATTCTCGGAAAGCCGCTCGATCTTGCTGGTGCGTGGGATCACGACAATGTCCTGCTGCACGAGATAGCGCAGGCAGATTTGCGCTGCGGTCTTTTTATGCGCCGCGCCGATGCGCGCCAGCACCTTGTCGTTCTTGGCGTTGCCGCGGGCGATCGGACTATAGGCGACGAGCGCCATGCCGTGTTCGCGGCAGGCCGCGATCACTTTCGACTGGTCGAGGAATGGGTGGCATTCGACTTGATCGCAGACCAACGGCTCGGTCGCAATCCGCACCGCCTCCTCGATCTGCGCCACGGTGAAGTTGGAAATGCCGATGTGGCGGGCAAGCCCGTCGCGCTTGACCTGGCACAAGGCGCCGAGCGTTTCCGCAAGCGGGATCTGCGGATTGGGCCAGTGCAGCAGGAGCAGATCGACTTCGCTCAGGCGCAGCCGCATCAAGCAGTCGCGCGTGGCGCGCTCAAGCGCCCGCGGGGCGAAATGCGACGGCCAGATTTTGGTGGTCACGAACAGCTCGCTTCGCTTGACGCCCGAGGCCCGGATGCCGTCGCCAACTTCGCGCTCGTTGTCGTACATTTCAGCGGTGTCGACGTGGCGGTAGCCAAGCCGCAACGCCTGCTCGACGACGCGGGCGCAGGCGCGGCCGCGCATTTCCCAAGTGCCCAGCCCGACCAACGGTATCTTGGCGCCGTTAGCCTCGATGCTGGGGATGGGTTCGGTGGTCGTCACGTGTTGTTTAATCCCAATACGGCGCCTGCTGTCGGTCGCGCCCAGGGCAAGCATCGACGATTGCACGTGGCAATTCCAGTCCAATGCCGATGACGGGTGGACCGTTCCAGAGGCGGCTCAGCGCCGCTCAGCGCCCCTTGCCGAGTACCGCAAAGGCGGCCTCAGGAGCCTGCTCGAGCACTTTGAGGAGGGCGCGGGCCGGCCCGCGCGGCGAACGCTTGCCCTGCTCCCAGTTGCGCACCGTTTCGACCGGCACGCCGATCCGCGCGGCGAAGGCGGCCTGGGTGAGACCGCTCTGACCGCGGACGTTGCGGGCATAGGTGGCGTCGTTAAAACGGTCCGCGGCCCGTGCCGCATTGTGCGCCGCCGTCGCTATTGCACGCGGGTCGCTGGCGATGGCGCGTTCGCTGCCGTCGGGCAGCACTTCGACCAAACGTCCGTCCGCTTTCAATCGCACGCGCAGCATGGCGCTCGCTCCGGCGGCTGCCCCGGCATTTGGGCTGGCTCGCATCATAGCTGATTCGTCGTGGATTCAGTGGGTTAGTAAGCCGAAAGCCGTCAGCGCGGCCCATTGAACGATAAGTTCGGTGGCCGAGTAGGTCATTGGCCCGCACGGTGCATGCCCGCGCTATAGTCTGACGCGCCAACTGGAGCTCGCCCTGCTTGCAGAACCTGCAGATCGACGCGCAGCGGCTTTGGGACTGCCTGATGCAGACCGCGCAGATCGGCGCGACGCCGAAGGGCGGCATTTGCCGTCTGACTTTGACCGACCTCGACCGCCAGGTGCGCGATTGGTTCAAGGCGCAGTGCGAGGCGCTCGGCTGCACCGTTGCGGTTGACGAGATGGGCAGCATGTTCGCGCGCCGGCCGGGCAAAAATCCCGCGCTTGCGCCGATCGCCATGGGCTCGCATCTCGACACGCAACCGACCGGGGGCAAGTTCGACGGCGTGCTCGGCGTGCTCGCCGCGCTCGAAGCGATGCGCACCCTGCACGAGACGGCTTACGAGACCAATGCGCCGATCGAGATCGTCAACTGGACCAACGAGGAAGGCGCGCGCTTTGCGCCGGCGATGCTGGCCTCGGGCGTCTTTGCCGGCGTTTTCTCGCGCGATTACGCCTATGCGCGCCAGGATCGTGACGGCAAGTCGTTCGGCGAGGAGATCGAGCGGATCGGCTACAAAGGCGACGAGAAAGCCGGCGCGCGTAAGATCAGCGCCATGTTCGAGCTGCATATCGAACAAGGGCCGCTCCTCGAAGACGAAGGCCGCATGATCGGCGTCGTGCAAGGCGTCCAAGGCATGCGCTGGTACGAAGTCACAGTTACGGGCCAGGAGGCCCACACCGGCGCGACGCCGATGCGCTTACGCAAAAACGCGCTGCTCGGCGCGGCGCGCCTGATCGAGCGCATCGATACGATCGCGCGGCGGCACGCGCCGCACGCCGTCGGCACCGTCGGCCTGATCGAGAACAAGCCGAACAGCCGCAACGTCATTCCCGGCGAAGTGTTTTTCACCATCGACTTTCGCCACCCGGACGAGAAAATGCTCGACGCCATGGAGGCGGAATTGCGCTTAGCGCTCGGCGAAATTTTGCCGCCGATGCAGCTGACCTACGATGAAAAGCGGATCTGGGATTGCCCGCCGGTCAAATTCGCGCCAGAACTGATCGACTGCGTGCGCATCGGCGCGGAGAAGGCCGGCTTCACCTCGCGCGACATGATCTCCGGCGCCGGCCACGATGCCGCCTATATCGCCCGCGTCGCGCCGACGACGATGATCTTCGTCCCCTGCCGCGGCGGCATTTCGCACAACGAAGCGGAATCGACGAGCTTCGAAGAATGCGCGGCGGGAGCGCAGGTGTTGTTGAATGCGGTGCTGGAGTTTGATCGGCGGCTGGGGTGAGTGACTGTAAGGCGGGTTAGCCGAAGGCGTAACCCGCCGCCTCGCGGCAAGATGGCGGCCCTTGCCGGATGTACCAAAGAGTGGTACATAGACACACCGACGAGGCGGCCATGATCGTGAGCTTTCGTGACGAGTGGCTGCGCGCTTTCTTCGTCGCCGATACACGGTCGCGGAACATCCCGCCGGATCTCGAAAGCCGGCTCTTCCGCAAGCTTCAGATGATCGATGACGCGAGGACCGATCAGGACTTGCGGGTACCGCCAAGCAATCATTTCGAGAAGCTGCGCGGCAACCTGGCGGAGTTTAATTCGATCCGCGTCAACGAGCAGTGGCGGCTGGTGTTCCGATGGAACGGAGGCCGCGGCGAGGCGGAGGGCGTCTATCTCGACGACCACAGCTATAGATGAGGGCGAAACCATGCTGACGACCAAGCGTAAGCCGGCCACGGTCGGCGAAATTCTTGTCGAGGAATTCATGCAGCCGATGGCATTGACCCAGGCCGCGCTGGCCAAGGCGATGGGCGTTCAGCGCAAGCATGTCAACGAGCTGTGCAATGACCGCAGGACGATCACGGCCGCGACCGCGCTCATCCTCGCGCGCGTATTCGGCAATAGCCCCGACTTCTGGCTCAACGTCCAGCGGCGCAGCGATTTATGGGAGGTAATGAACAGCCCGCACGAGCGCAAACGGATCGGACGCGCAAAGCCGCTAGGCGCAGCGGCTTGAACTGGCGCGCGACATGATCTCGGGCGCCGGCTACAACGCCTGCTATGCGTCGCGCGTCGCGCCGACGACCATGACCTTCGTGCCGTGCCGCGGCGGCATTTCGCACAACGAAGCGGAATCGACGAGCTTTGAAGAATGCGCCGCGGGGGCGCAGGTGTTGCTCAATGCTGTGCTGGAATACGACCGGAGATTGGGGTGATCGGAAAACTTTACGGCGGGTTAGCCCTGTCCACCGAAGCGCAGAGCGCGAAGGCCCCCATCTACGTTTGCTATTCCAGTTGGTTCTTGTTATGTTCTCGTGCTTCGGGAGTACAAGCAGTGCGCGAATCCTCATAAGTGCGTAAGGATGCAACCTGCAGGTTGGCTGCTAGTAATCGGATCACGGTGACCCTGCTGCTCCGCATTTGATACTGAGCGCAATATGGGCGCTAAGGAGGGCGTATGAGATTAAAGGCATTCCGCGTCACAAATTACAAAACCATTTTGGATAGCGGACACGTTGAGATCGATCCCAATGTGACCTGCTTGATGGGGAAGAATGAGTCCGGAAAGTCCGCAACCATGCAGGCATTCTGGAAGTTCAACAACGTGTCAGGCGCAAACTATGATCGATTATTTGATCTTCCCGCTGAATACTATGCTCGCTTACGCGGTACTGATCCGAAAGTCGTTGCGCTTGAGTTTGCGCTTGAGGATAAGGACGAAAAGGACTTTTTGAAGGATTTTCCTGTACTCAGAGTCGCGCCGAAAACGGTGACGGTTAATTCCACTTATAACAAGGTGCGTACGGCTGAAGTTGAGCTCGCGTATACTCCTGCTAGCTACAGCACTGTGGACGCACGGGTTAAAGGTACGATTGCAGCACTTAGAACGCTTGAAAGCACCACCCAGCCCGCACCGGCTGAGCTTGCGCCAATAACCGCAGCACGGGAGCAACTGGAGAAATTGGATTCGGAGTGTGGTCCCGACAAGCCAGCGACTTCAACTCCGCCCGCGACTATTCAAAATGCGATCAATGCGCTGAAGGCCGTTCCAAACGACAAGCTCGGAGACCTAGGAAAGGGCACCATTACCGCCCTTGTTGCGTTTGCTTCTCATAATCAGCCTGATCTGAAGGCAAAAGCGCAAGAGTGGCTAATCGCTCGCCTGCCAGTCTTTATCTATTTTGAAGATTATGGCCGTTTGAAAACGCGCATCCACTTGCCAACGTTTGTTGCACAGCAAGCAAATCCGCCCAAAGACCCCGAAGATCAGATGCTACATCGGACTCAACTTGCTCTGTTCGAATGGGCACATTTGGATCCGGCGGAGTTACAAAGGCTAGGACTTCCTCGCCAGCAAAACGAATCTCAAGAAGTAGTAGACCGGCGCAAGGATGAGCGGGCGCGGCTTTTGGAGTCAGCGTCATATCAATTGTCTGGCGATTGGGTTGATTGGTGGGATCAACGTACGCACAATTTGGACATTACCGCGGACGGTGACGAGCTTGAATTGCGGGTCTCTGACAACGTAAACCCGTGGAAAATTCCATTCGGCGAGCGCAGCCGTGGATTCCAGTGGTTCTTTTCCTTCTATCTTACCTTCCTCGTCGAGTCGGGTAAGGCACATAGGGGAGCGATTATTCTTCTGGACGAACCCGGGTTACATTTGCATCCCACCGCTCAAGAGAAGCTGCTCGCTTTCTTCCAGCGCATCGCAGCAAAGAACCAAATTATTTACTCGTCGCACTCGATGTTCATGGTAGACCCAGACCACGTAGACAACGTTAGAACCGTTTATCTTCTTCCGAAGGATGCGGACAACCCAAAATCGCGTGCATATACTCACGTCGCTGAAGGCACAGAACCTGAGGGCGATCGCGACACCTTACTACCAATGCAGGCTGCAGGCGCCTATCGCTTGGCACAAACAGTTTTTCTCGGGAAAAGAACTCTGATTGTTGAAGGTATTTCTGACTACTGGCTGCTGAAGGCACTCTCTCATCATCTTGAGGAACATGATGGAGGTGAACTTCACGAAGATACACTTGTGCTATGGGCAGGTGGGACTTCGCACATTCTCCCCCTCGCAAGTGTGATGGCTGCTCGCGAACAGATGGGACCAAATCGCATGGCCGTGTTACTTGATAGTGACCGACCCGGCGTGGACAAGGCAAAAAAGCTTGTTGAGATCATGGCCCACGGTCAGGACTCAGTGATGTTGCTGGGAGAAGCCATTGGTATACCTAAAGCGCAGGGAGAAGACTTGGTAGAGTTGGATGAATTGTTGATTGGCCTAAAGGAGATAGGTCACGCTCCCGCTACCGTTCCAGCTAGACACGCGGGAGAGGGAAACGTTGAACTATTGCAGCGGATATTTGTTGAAAATGCTTTCGGTAACCTGACCCATGATACGAAGGCTCGAATTGTCCTTAAGCTCACGGATTCATGGTGGCATGGTGCGGCTAAGCCCATGCCGTCAACACTTGAACGCGCCAAAATATTGTTTGCGTATGTCAATGCGCGGTTCGAGAAGCTCTCCGCAACTGCGGCAACACCTGCGAGCGCAGGGATTTAAGCAGGCGTAGCCGGGATGGGGCGCAGCGACATCCGGGATCGGTGTTCGCGTCACTCAATCGTTCCTGGATATCGCTTCGCTTATCCGGGCGACATTTAGATTACGCCGCATCCCGCTTCGCCGCGCCACGCCCCGGCGCTTTCTTCAGCGGCGGCAACAGCAGGTCGGCCGGAACGCTAAAGCGCGCGCGCAGCCGCTGCATCATCGCCATGCTCAGCCCTTTCTTGCCGGCAAGCACCTCGCTGACGCGGCTCGGCGTGCCGAGGATCGGCACCATGTCGGCGCGCGTCAGCCCGTGCTGTTCCATGAGATGGCGAAGCAATTCCGCCGTGCTTGGCGGCCGGCGCGGCCATTGGCTCTCCTCATAGGCGGCGATCAGACGCGCTTGCGCCGCAAGCCGGGCGACATCGGCCGGCGCGTCCGAGTCCCAGAGCCGCTCGATGAGCGCATGGGCGCGGGCCAGCTCCGCAGCGCTATCGATCAAGATCAGCTTTGCATCCATTACACCGTCTCTGCATCGATTTTGTCGTACTCGGGAAACCTGACGGAGGATGAGATGTTCGACGGCGGTACGAGCGTTGAGGCCCGCGCCCCCTCCACCATCCTGCGCTCGCTGCGCGAGCTTCGGATGGTCCCCCTCCCCCGCTGCCGCGGGGGCGGATGAAGGGTCACCTCGTCTTCTCGAAAATCTCCCGCCCGATCAGCATGCGACGGATTTCGCTCGTCCCGGCGCCGATTTCGTAAAGTTTGGCGTCGCGCAACAGGCGGCCGGCCGGATAGTCATTGATGTAGCCGTTGCCGCCCAGGCACTGGATGGTTTCGAGCGCCATCCAAGTCGCGCGTTCGGCGGCGTAGAGAATGGCGCCGGCGGCGTCCTCGCGCGTCGTCTCGCCGCGATCGCAGGCCCGCGCGACGGCATAGACGTAGGCTTTCGCGGCATTGAGCGTCACGTACATGTCGGCGAGCTTGGCCTGCATCAGCTGGAACCGGCCGATCGGCTGGCCGAATTGCGTGCGCTGGTGGACGTAGGGAATGACGAGGTCGAGACAGGCCTGCATCACGCCGAGCGGCCCCGCCGCCAGCACCGCGCGCTCGTAGTCGAGGCCCGACATCAACACGTTGACGCCGTTGCCGATGACGCCGAGCACGTTGTCGCGCGGCACTTCGCAGTCCACAAAAACGATCTCGCTGGTGTCGGAGCCGCGCATGCCGAGCTTGTCGAGCTTCTTGCCGGCGGAGAATCCATTGAAAGTCTTCTCGACGATGAAGGCGGTGATGCCGCGCGCGCCCGCGGTGCGGTCGGTCTTGGCATAGACCACGAGCGTATCGGCGAGCGGCCCGTTGGTGATCCACATTTTCGAGCCGTTGAGGATGTAATGGTCGCCCTTGCGATCGGCGCGCGTGCGCATCGAGACCACGTCCGATCCGGCGCCGGGCTCCGACATCGCCAGCGCGCCGATATGTTCGCCGGATATCAGCTTGGGCAAATAGCGCTTCTTCTGCTCGTCGCTGCCGTTGCGGCGCAGCTGATTGACGCACAGATTCGAATGCGCGCCATAGGACAATCCGATCGCCGGCGAGGCGCGCGAAATTTCCTCCATCGCCACGCAATGGGCGAGATAGCCGAGGCCCGATCCGCCCCACTCCTCTTCCACCGTAATGCCGAGCAGACCGAGCGCGCCGAGCTGCGGCCACAGTTCGCGCGGAAAGCTGTTCGAGCGGTCGATCTCCTCGGCATGCGGCGCGATCTTGGCTTGCGCGAAACCGCGCACGGTCTCGCGCAGCATTTCGAGGTCGCTGCCCAGGCCAAAATCGAGGCCGGGTAAGCTGTTTGCAAGCATCGCGCGCTTCCTTCCGCGGCCGAGCGAGACGAAAATTACTCTTTATAGATAGCGGCTCGTCCGGCGCCTGTCAGGATACCGCATTTCCGGTCCGTCGTGCGCCGCGCGCCCCCGGCGGCCTTGCCAGGATCTTGTCGATCGCCTCGGCCGGACAGGCTTTCGCGAACAGAAAGCCCTGCATCTCGTCGCAGCCGGCAAGCCGCAGCAGCACCCGCTGCTCGTTGGTCTCGATGCCTTCCGCCAGCACCTTCATGCCGAGCGCGTGACCGAGCGTGACGATCGACTGGATAATGGCGCCGGCATTGCCCGTGGTGCCGAGCGAAGCGACAAAGGTGCGATCGATTTTGAGCCGATCGAAATTGAATTTTTGCAGATAGTTCAAGCTCGAATAGCCGGTGCCGAAATCGTCGAGCGCAGTCGAGACGCCAAGCGCGCGCAACGCTTCGAGCTTGAGCTGGGTTTCTTCCGGATCCTCGATGAGAACGCCTTCGGTGACTTCGAGCACCAGGCGCGAAGCCGTCATGCCGCTTTCCGCGAGCACCGCGCTCATGAGATCGGTGAGCCCGCGGCTGCGCATCTGCACCGGCGACAGATTGACCGAAACGAACAGGTTCGGCCATCGCGCGCCATCGGCCAGCGCCCGCCGCAACACGATTTCGCCGAGCTCGTTCATCAGACCGCTTTCTTCCGCGAGCGGTATGAACACGGATGGCGCAATCGCGCCCCGCGTCGGATGCGTCCAGCGCAGCAGCGCTTCGACGCCGACCATGCCGCCGCCTTCGGCGGCAACGACCGGCTGGTAGTGAACGTCGAACGCCTTTTGCGCAATCGCCGTTTCCAACTCGCGCAGGAAAAAGCGCCGCTCGGAATGCTCCTCGTGAATTTGCGGCACGAAGTGGCGCACCGATCCACGGCCGCTGCGCTTGGCGGTCCGCAGCGCCAATGCCGCATGCCGCTGCAATTCGTCGCCGGTCATGCCGTCCTCGGGCGCCTTCGCGGTGCCGATACAAGCGCTGATCTGCCACATCTGATCCATGTAGATCGGCGCGGCGAGCGAGGCCGCAAGCTTCTCGGCGAGTTGCGTTGCAATCTGTGCGTCATCGCTGGCGAGGACAACGGCAAACCCGTCATCGTCGAAACGTCCGAACTTCGCGCCGGGCGGCAGCGCGGATTTGAGTCGTTCGGCGACGTTGCAAAGCATGGCGTCGCCGCCCGCCCGTCCCAGCGTGTCGTTGATGTCGTGGAAGCCGTCGACGTCGAGCAAGGCGAAGGCAACAAAGCTCAGGCCGCGCGTTGCGATCACTTCGTCCAGCCGTTCGAGCATGACCCGCCGGTTCGAAAGCCCGGTCAGGACGTCCTGCGTCGTCAGCTGGCGTATCGTCGCGATGCTGCGTGCCAGCGAAGCGCTGAGTCGTCGCGTGGCGCGAACCGCGAGATAGGCGCCCAACACAAGCACGATACCGACCGCGCCGAGGAGGCCCCACAGCCAATCCATCGCGCCAATAAACGCGCGGTCGGGCGCCCAGCTCAACCAGCCGACGATACGTCCTTGCGCGTCATGCAGCGACTGCACTTCGCGACCGCCATCGGCTGTAACGTCGCCGTCGAATCTCAGATCATGCAGGCCGGCACGCCGTTCGATAAGGTTGAGCTGGCCGGCATCGATGTGATCGGCGCCGGCGAATACGGCATGCATTTCGCCAAGCGCCGCTTGCAACGCGGCATGTTGCTCGGCCGCAAGACTGCCGTCCTTGTGCTGCGTTTCCTTAAGTCCGACTGCGGCGCAGGCGAGCACGGCGAGCGCCAACACCAATGCCGAGACCGTGCTGATGCGCGCGGCCGTCCCGCCGCGCATCGGCGAGCCTGCCGGCCCACCCGATCGCCGCCGGGCCCAGTTTTTTCGGGCTGCCACAGCGGCCTTCATTCGCTACGCCCCTCACCCAAACACAAAGCCGGAAGGTAAACGGACGGGATTAACGGCAAGGAAAGGCGCCCGGAACGCGAACGCGACGAAATGTAACGCCGGTTATCAACAGACTGCCGGCCGGGTATCGCTGCATTAACATGACATTAACCAACGAAACTTGTAGTGTTTTCTCAGGGTGGACGCGGTTCATGGCAGGCGGCACGCCTGATTTTCGAGAGCTGGGGGATGCAAAGGTTCAGAGCGGGCTTAGTGGCCACGGCTCTTGCGACGGCGGCAAGTCTACCGCTCGCCGCGATATCGGCGCGCGCGCAGAATCCGACGCCGGACCAGGCCCAGGGGCAAGTTCAGGGGCAAGTTAAAGACCAAGACAAAGCCCAGACTGCGGACCACGCCCAAAACCAAGCGCAGAACTCCGGTCAAGCCTGTCCCGGAAATCCCGACGCACTCGGCACGAGCCGCGTGCTGCCGATCGATTTCAGCGAATACCAACAGCTCGGCCGCATGCAGTATCCGGACTCGCTGCCGCTGAACGATAAAGAGGTCGTTATCACCTTCGACGACGGCCCGCTGCCACCCTATACCGATCAAGTCCTCGACATCCTCGCCTCGCAATGCGTCAAGGCGACGTTCTTCATGGTGGGCGAGATGGCGCATTCATTTCCCGCGACCGCGCGCCGCGTCTATGAGGAAGGCCAGACCATCGGCACCCACAGCGACCATCATCCGATCGGCTTTGGAAAATTGCCGATCGACAGAATGCACCTGGAAATCGACGGCGGAATTGCCGATGTGAGCGCGGCGTTCGGCGGCGATTCCAGATACTTGGCGCCGTTCTTCCGCATCCCCGGCCTCGAACGCTCCGACCTGCTCGAAAGCGAGCTTGCCGCGCGCGGGTTGATCGTCTTCTCCGCCGACGTGGTGGCCGACGACTGGCACCGCGGCATCACGCCGGCCAAGATCGTTTCGCTGGCGATGAGCCGCCTCGACGCGCGCGGCAAAGGCATTTTACTGCTGCACGACATTCACCCAAAGACGGCGGCGGCGTTGCCCGGCCTGCTCGAACAACTCAAGGAGCAGGGCTTCCACGTCGTGCAGGTGGTGCCGTCGGCTGCCTACGAGATCGCGATGGCGCGCAAGCCCGCCGCCCGGATGCTGGCTTCGGCGATCCCGGGCGAACTCACGATCGATGACAACGACGCCGTGCTGCCGAGCTGGCCGCAAGCCGCCGACGAGCTAACGCCCGATGCCGTCGTGCTGCCGGTCCCCGACGCGGCGGCTTTCCAACCCGATGCCGGCTTGGCCGACGATAGCGGCGCGGTGAGCTGGCCCGATATCCCGAAATCGGTCGTGGCAATGCCCGCGCTGGATTCGGCGGCTCCGAAAGGCGGGCATAGAACGCTGGCCACGCGGCCGGAGCGACGAAAGCTCCATGTCGTGCGCTCGGTCGATCATGAGTCGCCGGAGCGGGGCCGGCGGTCTGAACATTCGCGAGTGCACGCCCGGGCCGGCGCCGAAGGCCCGCACGCGGATCTCACGACCCGGATTAAGGCCTTCGCCGCGCTATTCCCGCCGGCGCAGACCACGCGGTGAGGCGGCGGAAGCCGAACCTCCTTCCGCCGCCGCTTCGGGCCGAATGCGGATATTCGAGGGATGACGCTGACCTCGTCATTGTTCGTCGCGCCTTTCGACAATTGCGCCGGCTTGGCCCGTAGCGATATCGAGAACCGTTTCAGTCGTTGGTTCGGGTCGGTTCCACCAACCGCCGCCAAGCGCCTGAAACAGAGCTGCCGTATCTGACAGCCGAGCAGCACCCGCCTGAACGACCTGAATGACCGCCTGGAGATACGTCTGCTGCGCCGTCAGCAGCAGCAGCACGCTGGCGTTGCCGGTCTGCATCTGCTGTCGCGCAAGATCGAAGCTGGTCCTGGCCGCGCGTTCGAAATCGCGCGCCGCCCGGAGCGCATCGGCATCGTTCTGCAGCGCGCGCAGCGTGTCGGCAACGTTCTGCACGGCGCCAATGACCGTTCCGCGGTAGGTCCAGGCCGCCGCCTGATAGGTATCCTTGGCGCCTTGAAGCTGATGAAACAGCGTGCCGGCGTCGAATACCGTCTGCGCGGCATTGCCGGCGAGATTCCAAAACAGGTTTTGCGGCGCGAGCAGATGCGCCAGCGCCGTATTCATGAAGCCGGCGTCGGCGCTGATCGTGAATGTCGGCAGCGTATTGGCTGTCGCAATGCCGATCTGCGCGCTCGCCGAGTGCAATTGCTCCTCCGCCGCGCGTATGTCCGGGCGTTGCTCGATCAATTGCGACGGCAGGCTCACCGGTAACTCCACGGGCAAATGCAATTCCGCCAGCCTGAACGGTCGACGCGGCGCCGCGCTGGGATAGCCGCCAGCAAGCGCCGCCAGCAGGTCACGTTGCTGCTCGAGCGCCTTACGCAGCGGCGGCAATGTCGCCTTAGTCTGAGCGAGAGCTGCTTCCTGGGCAGCCACATCGCTGCGGTTTGCGTAGCCTGCGTTCAACTGGCGCCGCAGCGTGTCGAGCATTTTGCTGTTGACCGCGATGAGCTGATTGGTCGCATCGATCTGACCGAGCAGCGACGCTTCGGCAATGGCCGCGACCGCCACGTTCGCGGTAAGCGCGAGGTAGGCCGCCTCGACCTGGAAGCGCTGCGTGTCCGCGATCGCCTCGAGCGATTCCACCATCCGCCGGTTGAGGCCCCAAATATCGAAGGTGTACGCCACCGAAACCTGCGCGGTATCGAGATCGAAGATATTGGCGCCCGAGGATGGAACTGGAGCAAGCGCGGCCGAGGTGCGCTGGCGCGTCGGATTGAAATTGGCCTGGACGAGCGGGAAGAACTTTCCTTCCTGCGCCGCCACGGCTTCCCGTGCGGCGCGCAGCGTCGCCAGTGCAGACTGCAGGTTGGGATTATTTTGCAGCGCCTGCTCGATCAGCGCGTTCAACGCCGGCGATTTGAACAGCGCCCACCATTGCTGCGGAATGTCGCGGCCTGCGGCGAAAAGCTGCGACTGGCCGAATGATATGTCGCTGGAAGAGGTCCGCGTCGCCAACGGCTCCCTGGTGTAGCGGGTGACCTCAGGGGCACCCGGCTGAACAAAGTCCGGACCGACCGCGCAACTCGTCAACGCCATCGCGGCCGCGACAGCGGTGGCACTTGCAAAAAACCACCTGATCGCCAGACCGGACATTGGAAATTGAACTATCGCAACCGAGCTACGACGATGGAGCGCGCAAGCTTTATTATTCTCGATTTCGCCGCTATGGGCCGTGCTCGTCTCGCCACAGTGCGGGTTATTTATAGGACAAACTGGCGGTAAGGCAGGAGGTCGTCGGCGACAATAACGAGGCCTCCCGGCCATGATAGACTGTCATGAGTCGTACAGAATAGTGCGATTAATCCCAGTCCTGTGATTAATGACAGTAGACCGTGGTGGGGGCTAATGGCCATGTCGCCACGATCCCAAAAACGCTGGATGCGGTTGATCGATGGCTCCCCGCACGACTAACAGTCGCCTGAGTGCGGCGGCGGCCGCCGCGCTGTTCGCCGTTGTGGGCGTGATCTACTTGGCTCGGCATTCCGGCGACGGCTCGAAGCCCGGCACTCCCAGCGCCAATGCTGCTGCGTCTATTGCCGCTTCGGGCGATCGCGACAGCGTGGATCTCTCGGATTCGCAGCTCGACTCAGTCAAGGTCGAACCGGTCGAGGAGCGCGATTTTCCAATCGAGAAGGAGGCGGTCGGCAGCATCGACTTCAATGAGGACATGTCGGTGCAGGTCTTCACGCCCTATCAGGGCCGCATCATCGCGCTGTTCGCCGAGGTCGGCGACGATGTGAAGAAGGGTCAAACGCTGTTCACCATCGACAGCCCCGATTTGTTGCAGGCGGAATCGACCTTGATCGCCGCAGCCGGCGTTTTGGATCTCGACAGCAAGAATCTCGATCGCTTGCGTGACCTTTATACGACGCGGGCGGTGTCGCAGCACGATGTGGAGCAGGCGGCCTCGGACGAACAAACCGCCGAAGGCAATCTGCGCGCGGCGCGCGACGCGGTGCGCATTTTCGGCAAGGCCGATGCCGACATCGACCGCATCGTCGCCCAGCGCCTGGCCGATCCGACACTCGTCGTGCCAAGCCCGATTACCGGCCGGATCACTGCGCGAAATGCGGCGCCGGGATTGTTCGTGCAACCGGGCAGCGCGCCGGCGCCTTATACGGTTGCCGACATCGATACGATGTGGATGCTGGCGAACGTCGCCGAGGACGACAGTCCGACTTTTCAAGTCGGACAGCAGGTGCAAGTCAAGCTCGACGCGTTTCCCGGCCGCGTTTTTGCTGGCAAGATCAGCACGATCGGCGCGACCGTCGACCCGAATACACGCCGTGTGTTGGTGCGCTCCGAGATCGAGGATCCGCAGCACGAATTGCGTTCGGGCATGTTCGCGAATTTCGTCATCGGCATCGGCGCTCCGGTGAGCTCCCCTGCAGTTCCTCTCGACGGGGTGGTGCGGGAAGGCGACGGCACGCAAACGGTCTGGGTCACCGCTGACCGCCGTCGGTTCACGAGGCGAACGGTTAAGATCGGTGATCAGCGCGACGGCTACCGGCAAATTTTGGAAGGTGTGCAGGCTGGCGAACTGGTCGCCACCGAAGGCGCGATCTTTCTCAGCAATATGCTGGCAACCGCGGGCGCTCAATGAACTTGGCACAGGCGAGATAGAGGTCAGCCGTGCTGAAGGGCATCCTTGCATTTGGGCTTACTCGACGTGCGATCGTCCTTCTGGGACTTTTGGTCTTCATCGCCGGCGGGCTCATTGCCTTTACCAAGCTGAATATCGAGGCGTATCCCAATCCCGCCCCCGTTATTCTTGAAATCACCGCCCAGGCGGCCGGTCTCTCGGCCGAAGAGATGGAGCGGTATTACACGATCCCGATGGAGGTCGGTCTCTATGTTACTCCTGGGGTGGAGAACATTCGTTCGACCTCGTTTTACGGCTTGTCCTTTGTCCGCGTCACCTTCAAATACGGTGTCGACTATTTCTTCGCTTACACGCAGGCGGCGCTGAGTCTGCAGCAGAATGTCAGCCTGCCGGGCGCGCAGGTCCCGCAAATCCAGCAATCGAGCCTGGTCGGCGAGGTCTATCGCTACCAGGTGGTCGGTCCGCCGAATTTCGGGTTGACGAATCTGCGCACCGTGCAGGACTGGATCGTCACGCGGCGACTGTACACCATACCGGGCGTTGTGGCGGTGAACTCATGGGGCGGTACGACCAAGCAATACAACGTCGATGTCGATCTGAACAAACTCGATGCCTACAACGTCACGATTCCGCAAATCATCACTGCACTTGGCAATTCCAATATCAATGTCGGCGGCCGCGAGATTACCGTCGGCCAGCAGTCCGTGAATATCCGCGGCATCGGGCTGTTCGATAGCGGGGGCGACGCCGATTTAACCCAGGGCTGGCACGTCAACGACATTGAGAATGTCGTACTCACCCAAGTTAACGGCGTTCCCGTCCAGGTAAAGGACCTCGCCAAGGTTTCGGTCGGCTATGTGCCGCGGCTCGGTATTGCCGGTCTCGACCACCAGAGCGACGTTGCTCTGTCGATTGTCGTCATGGGCCGGACCTATCATGCCAACGATGTCATCCCGCGCATCGAGGCTGAGATCAAGAAGATGAACACCGACGGCTCCTTGCCGCCGGGAGTCAAGCTCGTTCCCTACTATGACCGCACGACGCTGATATCGATCACCACCCAAACGGTGCTTCACAACCTCATCTACGGATGTGCGTTGGTGTTTATGATACAGTGGATATTTCTCGGCAATTTGCGCAGCGCCATCATCGTCGGCACCAATATCCCTTTCGCGTTATTCTTTGCCGTCATCATAATGGTTCTGACGGGACAGGATGCCAATCTGCTCTCGGTTGGCGCGGTCGACTTCGGTATCATCGTCGACTCCGCGGTTATCCTCGTCGAGAACGTTTTCAGAAATTTTCAGGCGAGCCCTGCAGATCGACAAGACCTGCTGCAGCAGCTCGCGGAGGGGCGGTTTGGGACCGATCCGACACGACCGGCCGAGCCGACGATCGATCAGACATGGACCGATCGGCTGCGGCTGATTTTTGTCAGCGCGCTGCAGGTCGATAAGGCTATCTTCTTTTCTGCCCTGATTACGGTGGCCGCATTCGTACCCTTGTTCACCATGCAAGGGGTCGAAGGCCAGATTTTCAACCCCATGGCGCGAACCTATGGGCTGGCGCTCGTTGGCGCATTGCTATCGACATTCACGATCACGCCGGTGCTGACGTCATACCTGCTCCCCGACCATGTAGAGGAGGCGGAAACCGCCGTCGTGCGGAGGCTGCGCGGGGTGTACACGCCGGCTCTGCACTGGTCGCTCAGCAATCGCAGAACGATGGTTGTTATTGGTGTCGTGTTTCTCGCCGCCACTGGATTGCTGACGCTGCGGCTCGGCAGCGAGTTCCTCCCCACCCTTGAAGAAGGCAATCTGTGGATTCGCGCGTCGATGCCGCCGACGATCGGACTCGACGCCGGCGAACCGGTGGTGGCGAAGATGCGCGAAATTCTCCTCCGGCACCCCGAAGTGCTCCACGTCGTTTCTCAGCACGGCCGGCCGGACAATGGCAGCGACGCATCGCCGTTCTCGAACGTCGAACTGTTCGTGCCACTGCAACCGTACGATGAATGGCCCGTCGGCTTGACGAAGGGCATGCTCATCGACCACTTGCAACATGAGTTCGCCGACCAGCTGCCGGGTATCGACTTCAATTTCTCTCAGTACATTCAGGACAATATCGAGGAGGCGCTATCAGGCGTCAAAGGCGCCAACGCGGTGAAAGTTATCGGCCGCGACTTGCCGACAATCGAGCGGCTTGCCGCTGAAGTCATGGCGCAAATGCAGCAGGTGAGGGGTATCACGGACCTCGGAATCTTTCACGTCCTTGGACAACCAAACCTGAACGTCAAGGTCAATCGCGAAAAGGCCGCGCGGTACGGCCTCAATACAGGCGACGTCAATACCGTGATCCAGGCCGCGTTGGGCGGCACTACGGCGACCACGCTGCTCGAGGCCGACCGCGAATTCAATGTCGTCGTTCGGCTGCCGCCCAAATATCGTTCGAGCCTTGAGGCTGTCAGCAATATAAAGGTCGCAGTTTCAACTCCCAGCGGAACTAACGCGTATGTTGCGCTGAGCGAACTCGCCGATATCACGCTCGATACCGGCGCCTCCTATATCTACCACGAGGAAGGAGAACGCTATATCCCGGTCAAATTCAGCGTTCGTGACCGCGATCTCGCTGGTGCAGTCGCCGAAGCGCAACGGCGAATCGCCCAGAACGTAAAGCTCCCGCCTGGCTATCGCCTCGTTTGGGCTGGCGAGTTCGAAGACCTGGAAGAGGCGAAAGCGCGCCTTGAGTTGATCGTTCCCATCAGCCTTTTATTGATTCTTGTACTGCTCTACGGCTTGTTCAATTCACTTCGCGACAGTCTGATGGCTCTGGCAGGTATCCCGTTCGCCGCTGGCGGCGGAATTTTGGCGCTTTACCTATCCGGCCTGAATTTCAGTATTTCGGCCGCCGTCGGATTCATCTCGTTGTTTGGCGTCTCGGTCATGAACGGCATCCTGATCATGACCTATTATAATGAAGTCAAAGCAACCGGCATGGGCACCGTCGATGCGATGTTCCATGCCGCTTCGCAACGGATGCGGCCAATGTTGATGACTGCGCTTTCCGCCTGCATCGGGTTACTGCCGGCAGCGGTCTCAACCGGCATCGGTAGCCAGG